>NPIE01000034.1_pt1 | contig 64578 bp, 50 predicted proteins | sample 8637661 | NCBI WGS metagenome assembly NPIE01 (sample SAMN07420842, study PRJNA396082) | bioreactor metagenome | isolation source: sample BA12 brine-fed electro-methanogenic bioreactor BA | place: Japan: Kochi | collected 2016-12-09 | reverse complement strand
GCATGAAGGAAAAGTCTATTAAGTTTCTCATGTAAGTTTATATAGTTATAATAGTATATAAACTTAACCATTGATTAGGTTTTTCGAAATCCTCTTTTGATATTATGGCATCGTCGCAGTCTCTATCGCACTTAATCTCCCTCCGGCGTAACTTCCGGTAGGTTACCTCGACCGCGAAGGCCAGGCCGATCATCGCAAAAAGGACCAGGATCTTTTGGGGCGAACTGCCGACGGTCTGCCACAGGAGGGCTAAAAAGGCTCCAATACAGGCGGCGGTTCCCAGAGCCGAGATCTGCCAGATGCTTCCCGTACCCTTCGCCATCCTCACGTTGGCCCAGTTGACAGCGGCGAAGATCAGCAAAAACCCGGCACTTCCCATCGTCGATATGCTGCTGAGGTCGGAGAGGTTTGCGACCAGCAGGGTGAGGCCCGCGGTGATGAATAGCCCTTCCAGAGGCCTGTTCCAGATCTTCTGCTCGAGAAACTCGGGTAGCTCTCCATCCTTTGCTATGATGTAGCTCAAGCGGGCGGCACCGTAGAGGGTGGCGTTGATGGCCGAGGCGGTCGAGAGGAGGGCCGCGACGGCGATGAGGCTGAATCCTGCCTGGCCCATGAAGGGCCTGGCTGCTTCAGCGAGAGCGTAGTCTCTTGAGGCTGCGATCTGGTCCAGGGATAGACTTCCCACCGCCACCACCGAGACCAGGACGTAGAGGGCGATGACGAAGATCACCGCCGAGTAGTAGGCCCGAGGCAGGGTCTTCTCGGGCTTTCCGACGTCTCTTGCGGTGTTGGCTATCAGCTCGAACCCCTCGTAGGCTACGAAGATGATCATCCCGCCGGAGATGAGGCTCAGCCCCGGAGACCATGTCGCGGGAGCGAGCCTCTCCGGCTGGACACCCCAAAGGCCGAGGCCGACGAACAGAAGAAGTATCGATATCTTGAGGGCGACGATCAGGTCTTCAGCCTCGCCTATGGCCTTGGCGCTGAGCATGTTCAGCCCCGAGATTAAAACTATGCTGCCGGTGATCAAGAGGTGTTTTCCGATGGGCTGAAGCGAAGTCGGAAGGAAGGTTGCGCCATAGCTTCCAAAGGCGTAGGCGTAAAGGGACAGCATCACGATGTAGCTCATCCAGAGGAGGACGTTCATGCTCCCCGAGAATATCCCCGTCCCAAAGGCGCGGACCAGGAAGGATACGGTCCCGCCCTGGCTCGGAAGGGCGACCGAGAGATGGGCGTAGGAGTAGGCGGTCAAGAGCGCCACGGCCCCCGCGATGGCGAAGGCCACCGGCGTTCCGCCCTGGGCGAGCTGGACCGCCAGCCCCAGGACCGCGAAGATCCCGCCGCCCACCATCCCTCCTACCCCAATGGAGACCGCCTCTCGGTAGCCGATGGTCTTCGTAGAATCTCCGGCCATATCGCAAGAGGGGTATCAGATTATCAGTATTTATTTTATCCGATTATGCATTTATGCTGTGCACGAAGATGGCCGTCTAAAAGCCTAAGAAATATGCTGAGCGCGGAAGAATGCTGATCATTCGGTCAAAAAACGGGGTTCTTTTAACACCGGCAATTTGATATCGGATACATACTAAAGTTATATCCGGTTGATCGAGGAGGCGAGCTTTTTTGAAACCCGACGATGCGGTCGAGGCGTCCGCGGAAGACCTGATGAGAGAGCTATCATCGAGTGAAGAAGGCCTCTCCTCATCGGAGGCTGAGTCGAGGCTTGATGAATACGGACCAAACGAGATCGCCGAGAAGAAGAATAACCCCATCTCGAAGTTCCTCGCCTACTTCTGGGGCCCCATACCCTGGATGATAGAGGTGGCGGCAATTCTCTCCGCCGTCCTGGGCCGCTGGGACGACTTTGCCATAATATTCTTGCTCCTGCTCATGAACGGGGTGGTCGGCTTCTGGCAGGAGAACAAGGCGGACAGGGCGATAGAGCTCTTGAAGAAGAGGCTCGCCCCCAGCGGCAGGGTCAGAAGAGACGGGAAATGGATCGACATCCCCGCCCGAGAGCTCGTTCCCGGGGATGTGGTCAGGGTAAGGCTGGGAGAGATCGTTCCCGCGGACGTCAAGCTCTTCAGTGGCGATTTTCTCCAGGTCGACGAGTCTGCCCTCACCGGCGAGTCGCTGCCGGTGGAGAAGAAGCCCTCCGACGTCGCCTATTCAGGCTCCATAGTTCGCATGGGCGAGATGAACGGTCTCGTCTACGCCACGGGGATGGGGACCTTCTTCGGCCGGACTGCAAAGCTGGTGGAAGAGGCCAAGACCAAAAGCCATTTCCAGAAAGCGGTGATCAAGATAGGTGACTACCTGATCATGCTGGCAGTAGCCCTGGTGGCCCTGGTGTTCGTGGTGGCCACCTTGAGGCAGGAGAGCCTCATTCAGACCCTCCAGTTCGCCCTGGTCCTGGTGGTGGCGGCCATACCCGCCGCCCTACCCGCCGTCCTCTCGGTGACCATGGCCGTGGGGGCGATCAGCCTCGCCAAGAAAGAGGCGATAGTGAGCAGGCTTGTGGCCATCGAGGAGATGGCGGGAATAGACATCCTCTGTTCCGACAAGACCGGGACGATAACCCAGAACGCCATCAAGGTGGCTGAACTCGTGCCCTTTGAGGGCTTCGAGGAGAAGGACGTTCTCTTCTTTGGCCTTTTGGCCACCCGGGAAGAGGACAAAGATCCCATAGACGTCGCCATCGTCGAGAAGAGCGGAGAAGAGGAGATCGACGTCTCCGGCTATGATCTGAAGAAGTTCGATCCCTTCGATCCCGTCTCCAAAAGAACCGAGGCGGAGGTTGAGGGTCCAGAGGGCAGATTCAAGGCGGCGAAAGGGGCTCCCCAGGCGATCCTCTCCCTTGTGGAAGACGGCTCTGAAGCCACGAAGGTCGACGAGAAGGTGAACGCCTTCGCCTCCAAGGGCTATCGGGCCCTGGGCGTCGCCCGCACGGGTGAAGACGGAGCCTGGCGATACGTGGGCCTCATCGCCCTCTACGACCCGCCGAGGGAGGACTCCGCTGAGACGATCAAGACCGCCCAGTCCATGGGGGTCGAGGTCAAGATGGTAACCGGCGACCACGTGGCGATAGCCAAGGAGATCGCCGAGATGGTGGGGATGGGGACCGAGATAAAGCCTGCCTCTGCCTTCGTCGACGAATCCGACCAGGAGGCCGAACGGGTCATCGAGGAGTCGGACGGCTTCGCCCAGGTCTTCCCGGAGCACAAGTTCAGGATCGTCGAGCTTCTGCAGTCCAAAGGCCACATTGTGGGGATGACCGGCGACGGCGTCAACGACGCTCCGGCCCTGAAGAAGGCCGACGCAGGAATCGCAGTTTCAGGAGCTACCGACGCCGCCAAGTCTGCTGCGGCGATCGTTCTCACACAGCCCGGCCTATCGGTCATAATCGACGCCATAAAGGAGAGCAGACGGATCTTCCGGCGGATGAACAGCTACGCCATTTACCGGATAGCAGAGACCGTCAGGGTGCTCTTTTTCATCACCCTTTCCATAGTCATCTTCAACCTATATCCCGTGACAGCCCTCATGATCGTGCTTCTGGCGATCCTCAACGACTTCGCCATCATGTCTATCGCTTACGATCGGGCGGAGTACTCCAGGCAGCCAGACCGCTGGAGGATGTCATCGGTGATGGGCATGGCCCTGTACCTGGGGCTTATAGGGACTGCCGCCTCCTTTTTGTTGATGTTCATCGGTCTGGATCTGCTCCATCTCAATAGAGACGTCCTCCAGTCCTTCATATATCTCAAGCTGTCTGTAGCGGGCCATCTCACCATCTTCATCGCCAGGAGCAGGGGTCACTTCTGGTCCTACAAGCCGAGCAAGGTTCTGGTGGTGGCGGTGGTTGGAACTCAGATCGTGGCCACCCTGATCGCCGTTTACGGCTTTCTGATCACGCCCATCGGCTGGAACCTGGCCGCCATCGTCTGGACCTATGCCCTGGCCTTATTCCTGATAACTGATCAGCTCAAGGTGCGCTTCTACAGGATCTTCGACGAGGGGCTTTCCTTCTTGGAAGAGCGGTTCGGTGTGGATTGATTCCACGAACATGAGGATGAAGACCATGAAGGGCGCCAAACGAAGCGAGGGGCTGGGCATCTTTGCGGCCATAGCCTTCGCCGTGGGAAACATGATCGGAGCCGGGGTCTTCGTCCTCAGCGGCATAATGATCGATCTTGCCGGTCCCTCTGCTGTTCTCTCCTACCTCATATGCGGCGTTCTGGTGGCCTTCTCGGGCCTCTCTTACGCCGCCCTGGCCAGCATATTCCCTGAAGATGGCGGGGGGTACCTCTATGCCAGGCATATGCTGGGAGAATATCCGGGATTTCTGGCCGGCTGGTCGATGTATATCAGCCAGATAGTGGTCACCTCCTTTGTACTCCTGGGCCTGGGCATATACCTGAACCTCTTGCTGGGATCAAATTTCGATCCACGGTTCGGCGCCCTGGCGGGCATAATCCTCATCACAGCCCTCAACCTGAGAGGCCTTTCTGAGGCCGGAAAAGCGGAGATAATAATGGTGGTGACGAAGGTCTCGATACTGGTCGTGCTGGCTGTATTCGGCATGATGCAGATCACGAGCTCCGATTTCGTTCCCTTCTTTTCCCACGGGCAGAAAGGCGTGCTGGAGGGTATGACCTCCGTCTTCTTCGCCTACTTAGGATTTCAGGTGGTAGCTATGATGGGGGGTGAGGTGAAGGAGGCGAGCAAGAACGTTCCCCTGGCCACCCTGGCCTCCATCGGGATCGTAGCCGCCATCTACACCGGAGTGGTGGTGGCTCTCCTCTCCGCCAGACTTTCCAGCTATGGGAGCCAGAGCGTCTTTGACGCGTCCGTGGTCCTTCTGGGCGCTTCGGGGGGCGCCATCGTGGCCTTTGCTGCCGTCGTATCCACCCTTTCGGCTGCAAACGCCAACATAATCGGAGCATCCCGCGTCGTTTTGGAGATGGCCAGCGAAGGGCAGGTTCCCGGAAGGTTTGCACGTCTGAAGAACGATCAGCCCGCAAACTCCATTCTGCTTGGTTCAGCGACCACAATGTTCCTGATAGTCTACGGCAGCTTGAACTTCATCATCGATCTGACCAACGTACTGGTGCTCATCACCATGTTCTTCGTGAACGTCAGCGCCTTCATACTAGTCAAAGAAGAAAAAAACTTACCTCCTGAAAAAAACTACTTTAAAATTCCCTTTGGTGGCCTTTTCCCGGCTCTTGGGGCCGCATCTTGCCTTCTGATGCTCCTCACCATATCCATACCAACTTTGGGGATGGGACTTCTTGCCCTCCTCCTCGGATCGATCCTCCACTTTCTTGAGGATACGCCTCAGGGAAGGAGGACGGTCGAGGATATCAGAGAGCTTCTCGGAAGGCGATGATGACGGAAGGATATGGGGCTCGATGACATCTCCTGGAAGCCTTGACCAAGTTGCTGCATGTCAGAATGCCGTTACTGCCAAAAGATATAATAACAATAGAAGCGCCTATATGTAGAGAAACCATGGAGATACGTCCCATATTTCAGAGGAAGCTTCCAGAAGGCATCAAGGGTCTTTATGACCTGGCCCTCGACCTCCGCTGGACCGGGAGCCAGATGACCGACCAGATCTGGAAGATGCTGGACCCCGAGGCATGGGAGATCACCAACAACCCCTACATGATCCTGGAGAACGTCTCCCGAAAACGGCTGGAGGAGGCCGCCCACGACGAGGATTTTAGGGCGGAGCTGGACTCTATTCTTGAAAGAAAGAAGGTCTTTCTTGAGGAGGCCTGCTGGTTCGACAAGAATTGCCAACACCCGTCTCTGGAAAAGGTGGCCTATTTCAGCATGGAATTCGGCCTCAGCGAGGCATTGCCCATCTACTCGGGCGGTCTCGGGATCCTGGCGGGGGACTATCTCAAGACCGCAAGCGACCTCGGAGTTCCGGTGGTGGGGGTGGGTCTCCTCTATCAGCAGGGCTACTTCCGGCAGATATTGAACTCTGACGGGTCGCAGATAGAGGCCTTTCCCTACAACGACCCCACCAGCCTTCCCGTGGTGCCAGTCAAAAAAGAGGACGGAAGCTGGCTGAGGACGAGGGTCGAGCTTCCGGGAAGAGACCTAATCTTGCGGGTCTGGCAGGCCAAGGTGGGGAGGGTCGATCTCTACCTTCTGGACTCGAACGATCCCCTGAACAGGCCCTGGGACAGGGGAATTTCCGCAAACCTCTACCCGACCGGGGAGGAGAGAAGTCTCGTCCAGCAGATTGCTCTGGGTATCGGTGGCTGGAACGCCCTGGAGGAGATGGGCATCGACCCAGAGATCTGCCATCTCAACGAGGGCCATTCCGCCTTCGCCATTCTGGCTCGGGCCTTCAGCTTTTCGGAGAAGACCAAAGTTCCCTTTTCCACGGCCCTGGAGGCGACCCGCCCGGGCAACGTATTCACCACCCACACCCCCGCAGGCTTCGGCGGGTTCGACCTCTACCTGGTCAGGCAGTACCTCCAGAGGTACGTCGAGGGCTTCGGGGTTTCCTTCGAAGAGATCCTGAAGGCGTTCCGCATCCGCGAGGGCGAGCCCCTGGTAACCGCGAACCTGGCTATGAGAGGAAGCTGCTATGCCAACGGGGTTAGCAGGCTGCACGGCTCTGTGAGCCGCGAGATCTTTCAGCACCTTTACGAACGATGGCCCCGACCGGAGGTGCCCGTGGATCACGTCACCAATGGGGTGCACATACCCTCCTGGGACTCTCCCGAGGCCCGAAACCTCTGGGAGAGGGCCATAGGGAAGTACCATCTGTCTGCTCCCGCGGGAACCCCCTGGGACGCCCTCTCGGAGATAGGCGACGCCGATCTGTGGCGCTTCAGATGCGAGGCGCGCAGATCAATGATCGAGTATGTGAGACGCCGATTCGTCCGCCAGGCGAAGGAGCACAACGCCCCCCGGGAGGTCGTCGAGAGGGCTTCTGAGGTTCTGGACCCTGAAGTTTTGACCGTCGGCTTTGCCAGGAGGTTTGCGGCCTATAAGCGGCCCACCCTCTTGATTCAGGACCCTGATCGGCTGGAGAGGATCCTTCTAGACGAAGATAGACCGGTTCAGCTCATTGTGGCCGGAAAAGCCCATCCAGGCGACGTTCAAGGCAAGTCCTTCGTCCGGACGATGGCCGAGTTCGCCTCCCGACCCGAGATCTCCGGAAGGGTCGTATTTCTCGAGGACTACGACATAGCCCTGGCAAGACGTCTTGAGCCCGGCGTAGACCTCTGGATCAACGTCCCGCGCCGGCCCATGGAGGCCTGCGGCACCAGCGGGATGAAGGTGCTGGTGAACGGAGGCCTGAACTTATCTGAGCTTGACGGCTGGTGGGCGGAAGCATACTCTCCTGAGGTGGGGTGGTCCCTCGGAGACGGCAGAGTCCACGACGATCCAGGCTGGGACGCCACCGAGGCAGATCAGCTTTACAGCCTCCTGGAGGAGGAAATCGTGTCCTCTTTTTACGAGAGGGACGAAGAGGGAATACCCCGATCCTGGTTAAAACGGGTCAGAGCCAGCATGTCCAGGCTTACACCACGGTTCAGCTGCCATCGGATGATGAGGGAGTATGTGGAGAAGGCCTATCTGCCGGGAGCGGAGGCGTATCGGCAGAGGACGGCCGACGGAGCCAAATTGGCGTCGGAACTGGTGGGGTGGCACCGGAGGCTGGACGAAGGCTGGAAGGATCTCCGGTTTGGCGAGCTGAAGGTTGAGAGGGCCGGCGATTCCTGGAGGTTTGAGGTCCAGATCTACTTCGGCAGGGTCGATCCGGAGGACGTATCGGTGGAGCTGTATCTAGACCCTCAGAAGGATGAGGCTCCGACTAGATCTGAGATGGTCAGAAGAGAGGCCGTTTCGGGATCTAAAGATGGGTACATTTACTCGGCGGAGGTTTCTGCCTCTCGTCCGGCGAAAGATTATACCCCCAGGGTGATCCCGAGCCATCCCGAGGCGGCGGTCCCGATGGAGGAGTTTCACATCCTCTGGCAGAAATGATCTCTTTATGCGAGGCGCTCCCAATCGAAGCCGGCAGGTTTCTGCAAGATTCCTCTTTCCGATGATATCCCCCTCTAACAATCGCCGGCTTCAACATCCGACTCAGCCTCTTAGAGCGACCACCGGGTCCAGCTGCGATGCTCTGTGGGCGGGGTAGACTCCCGCGATCATGCTCAGGACCATGGCAAGGATGGGAAAGGCGATGAGGTCGAAGGGATCTACGAGGAACTTGAGGACGAACTGATATGGTTCACCTGTCGTGCTGATGGTGTACTGGAGGCTGTGGAAGTATATGGAGACCAGGTAGCCGAAGACGCTGCCGGATATTCCACCCGCTAGCCCCAAAATCCCGCTTTCGACGAGGAATATCCTCCTGATCTGAGACGGATCGGCTCCCATCGCCATCAGCATCCCGACCTCCTTGGTCTTCTCCAAAACCAGCATGTTCATGACGTTGGCGATGCCGAAAGAGGCTATCAAGAGGACCAGTGCTAGGATCAGGTTGTCGGAGAAGGTCTCGATGGCCAGGGTCTCTTCGATCTCGGGGAATAGGGTCCTCCAGCTCTTGGTGTCGTATCCCAGGGCCGAGATCTCCGCTGCCACGCCGTCGGCCTGGTAGGGGTCAGCGAGCTGGATGCTGATGTAGGTTATAACGTCCCCCTCGCCCAAAAACTCCCGCGCCGTCTCCAAGGAGACGAAGGCCGATTGGTCCATCTCCTCCACCCCAGTCTCGAAAACGCCAGTCACAACCAGGTTGATGGTCTTCGCGTCGGGAAAGCTTGCGACAATGTCTTCGCCCATTTTTACGCCCAGATTCTCGGCCGTATCATTGCCGAGAACGACCCTCCTCCCGCTCTGGATCGCATAGAGATCGCCCCCGATCATGTACTTGTCACCGATCTTGGTGATCTTGTTCAGCTCCGCTGGGACGACCCCGGTCATCTCGACGTTCTCGACGTCGTCCTCGAAGGAGAGGGATGCGGGGGTGCTGAGGGCGGGAGAGACGGCCAAGACCCCCGGAATCGACCATATAAAATCGATCAGGTTCTTGTAGAGATAGATGTACTCTTCGCCCTCTTTGGGGGTGACCTGGACGTGGGGGGCCAGCTCGAAGAATATGTTGAAGAAGGTCTCGAAGCTGCCGTTCATGAGGGCTCTGAAGACTACAGTTATGGCCACGGCGAGCCCGACAGCTCCCACGGCGAGGACGGTCTGCCTCTTCCGAATTCTTATGTGCTTTGTGGCCACGAACAGCTCGAGCAAGGGATCAGTCCTCTGGGCGGTCGATACCTCAGTGGTGCCCAATGATATTTATTCGGATTTTATTTATAGAGATCGGGTTTGAGATTGTTGGGGGGCGACCGGACTGATTTTGATATTCAAACGGCTTCAAATCGAGGCCTCAAGTCATCAGTTATTTTAAGCTTGAAGGGCGATTCGCCGTCATGGAGTTTTCTTTGGAGATCTCGAAGGGTGACAAGTTCAGGCAGATCTACGCCGTGGGGGCTATGGGCGGACACAGCCCCTACGACTTTCGGATAGCCTTCTACAACGACTCGCCGAAGTCCTCGGTCAAGGAGGGAAAGCAGCTCTCCGTCATGGAGCGGAAGGTCGAAACGGAGCTGATCCTCTCGCCCCTGGCCGCAAAGGAGCTGGCCGACTGGCTGAACAATCACATCAAGGAGTACGAGCGGCAGTTCGGAGAGATCAAAAAGCCGGGCGGAAGAAAGGTCGAGCCTGAAGGTTCCGCCCCCATCCAGGGTTACATGTGAGGATGACCCCATGAAGTCGAAAGAGAAGGTTCTCGTCCACAAGGGGATGGACCGGGTGAAAAGAAACGAGTTCGAGGAGGCGATCGAGTTCTTCGACCGGGTCCTGGAGATGAGCCCCGAGAACGCCGACGCATGGAACAACAAGGGCGTTGCCCTCTTCAGGTTGGGCCGTCCCGATGATGCTCTGGAGTGCTACGACCGGGCCCTGGCTGCAGACCCCGAGAACCTCGAAGCTCTCAGGAACAGGGCCTTCGTCCTCCGGGCGATGAACAGGTTCGAGGAGGCCCTCGAGGCCTACAATAAGATCGTCTACGACGAGCCCGAGGCCTCTGACTTCAGGAACCTGGCCACGGTCCTGGTGGGGATGGGCCTCCTGGAGGAGGCTCTGGGAGCGCTGATGGAGGCGGCAAGTATCGAGCCCTCCCTCGCAATCGAGAGGGAGATCGAGGCCCTGAGTAGGGCGATCATGGAGATCTCCATCAGGGCGGAGTTCGGCGGGGGGCGTCCAGCTGGGGATTGAGTGCTGATCGCCCCGGCATAGGCTGATATAGGGAGAAGGCCAGATCAGTTGATATAACGCGAAGACGTTGAGGAGGAGATCGAGTTGAAAGGTTTCGTCATGATCAACGCAGAGCCCGGGTCTGAGAAGGCGGTCTACGACGCCCTCACCGCGATCCGGGGTGTCCGGGAGGTGGTCCCGGTCTACGGGGAGACGGACTTCATCGCCATAGCCGACGTGGAGGGGATAGCCGACCTGAACATGATCGTCCTCAAGGTTCGGGAGATCCACGGCGTCACCTCCACCGAGACGATCCTGGGGATGGAACTGAAGTTTTAGCGGTCTACAACCTCCGCAGCTCTTTTATTGGGCGCAATGACGGCGCTCGGTCGAAGCATCAGGGGGAGCGCCGGTCTCGCTCGATTCGCGATCTTTACATTTGATTCAGATGAGATCTACATAAACCTCCCCTTTAAATAGAGACGGTGAGATATTATCGATAAAACTCAGGGGGAGTTGAGGTTTATGAATAAGCGTGTTGTCAAATTGGTGCTGTCGTTCGCCCTGCTCACCTTGGTGACGGCGTCAGTTTCTGTCGCCTCGCCGGGCGACATGCCGCGAGATGGAACTCCTGACGGACATCAGATGGGAACTGGTCAATTGGATTACTATGGGGCTGGATATCATTCTCCCGGATATCACCAGCCGGGATATTATTCGCCGGGATATTATCATCCTCCGCAGCAACCGAGATATCGCTCATGGAGCTATGTATCGTGGGGGTACTGGAAACCCTGGGGATACTCTTGGCCCTGGGGATTCTGGTGGCGTTGGTGCTAGTCAACTAAAACTGTCAGTTGGGGGTCCCGGGCTCTGATCTTAACAGGTCTGAGCCCCCGGGTGCCTCTCCTTTCTGCTTCTGATCCCCGCGAGAAAAGATAGTTTCTTATCTTCAAGGGTGATTTCTTGGAGAGGAGAGATCGGTCTCCTTCGTATGATCAGAAATGAATTCGATTAAAAAAAGGGGATGCTGTGGGGATGAACAGGATTTTGATATCTTTGGCCCTCATCACGTTCTTGGTGGGGTTTGCGGGAGCGTTGGATTTCTACGGTGGCGTGGAGCTTTTGCCGGGAGAGAGGGCGGCGATGGAGCGGTTTGAGCACGGTTTCGAAACTCCTTGGGCCGGAGGCGAGCCACCGCACGGGCCCCTATTCGATCAGGTGCACCCTCAGCTCCGCTCGATCAAGAGACTGGGATTTCCCTTCACCGGGCGCCACTGGCCCGGCGTTCAGATCAGTCTCTTCAGGGCCTATCATCCCTTCTGTGACTGAGATGGCTCATTTTGCCGCTCAAGAAGCTATTTTTCCGGATGGCGATTCCAGGAGTAACCGAGAACGGTCCTCGATCGGATCGCCTCACTTTTTTTTCTCTCTGAGAGGGCCGAAACCGATATGACGGACGAAGCCCTCATCTTGCCTCGATAGCCCATGGCCAAGATCTCACCATTAATGGACCAGTACTTCGGGATGAAGGAGCAGTGCGGCGACGCCGTCCTCTTATTCCGGATGGGCGACTTCTACGAGACCTTTGGCGGCGACGCCGAGATCACGGCCCGGGTCCTGAACATCACCCTCACCTCCCGGCAAAAGGACAAGGAGGGAAATCGGATCCCCCTCGCCGGGATCCCCTACCACGCCCTCGACGCCTACCTCCCCAAGCTCGTCGGCGCCGGCTACAAGGTCGCCATCTGCGAGCAGACCGAAGACCCCAAGAAGGCGAAGGGGCTGGTTAAGAGGGAGATCATCCGGGTCATAACCCCCGGAACGATCATCGAGCCCTCGATGCTGGAGGAGGGTTCGAACAACTATCTTGCGTCGGTCTTCGAGGAGAAGGGCAAGATCGGTCTCTCCTTCCTCGACGTCTCCACCGGCGAGTTTCTGGCGACGGAGTTGTCGGCCGATGAGGGTAAGCTCGCAGGCGAGCTCGCCAAGTTCAGGCCGGCCGAATGCCTCATCGCCAAGTCAGCCGACCCCCGCCTCATCGGCGATGGCGCAGGGACGCGGGTCCAGAGGATCGAGGACGCCGAGTTCGATCTCACCGGGGCGAAGGCTCGCCTTCTCGCCCAATTCGGCTCGGAGGCCCTTGACAAATCGGGACTGATGGACGTGGACCCGGCGGTGAGGGCCTGCGGCGCGGTCCTCTCCTACCTCGAATCGGCCCACCTTTTGGCCCTCGACCACATATCCGAGATCAGGATCTATTCACCGAAGGAGTTCATGGTCCTGGACGAGACGACTTTACGAAACCTGGAGCTTTTTCGAAACATCCGGGATCGGACCAAGAGGGGCTCCTTGATCGAGTTTCTCGATCTCACCTCCACCCCCGGAGGGTCGAGGACCCTCCAGAAGTGGCTTCAGCTGCCCTTAATCTCCCCGAATAAGATCGAGGGCCGCCTGGACGCCGTGGAGGAGCTGGTATCTCTATCCCTCCTGAGGACTGAGATTCGTGAGGCTCTGAAGGGGACCGGCGACGTGGAGCGAGTGGTGGCCCGAACCTCCTGCGGGACCGCATCGCCGAAGGACCTGGTGGCTCTGAAGGGCTCCCTCGAACGGCTCCCCCGAATCGTCCAGCTCCTCGCCGAGGTCAAATCCAACAACCTCACCGGCCTGAAAGGGCGGCTCGACCTCGGCTCCCTCGGAGGGGTGGCGGAGCTGATCGGAAGGGCGATCAGAGACGATCCCCCCCCGGCGATCCGGGAGGGTGGGATCATCCGGGACGGATACGACCCCGAGCTCGACGATCTGAGGTCCCTCTTGCGGGAGGGGAGGGGCTGGATCTCGCGGATGGAGCGGGAGGAGCGGGATCGGACCGGGATCAAGTCCCTGAAGGTGGGGTACAACAACGTCTTCGGCTACTACATCGAGGTGACGAAGGCGAACCTCTCGGCCGTCCCCGAGGAGTACATCCGAAAACAGACCCTGGCGGGGGCCGAGAGGTTCATAACGCCGGAGCTGAAGGATATGGAGTCAAAGGTCCTCTCGGCCCAGGAGAGGTCCGCTGCCTTGGAGGAGGATATCTTTCTAAAGATCAGGGCCGAGGCGGCGGGCCGGGCCCGGGAGATCCAGGAGAGGGCCGCGGCTCTGGGCGAGCTGGACGTATTCGTCACCCTGGCCGTGGTGGCCGCCGAGAGCGAGTTCTTGCGGCCCCACCTCAACGCCAGCGGCGAGATCTCGATGAGAGGGTGCCGCCATCCCATCCTGGAGAGGGCGATGCGGGGCGGCTTTGTCGCAAACGACGTCCACCTCGATGGGCGAAGCAATCGCTTTCTGATCCTGACCGGGCCGAACATGGCCGGAAAGTCGACCTACATGAGGCAGATCGCCCTCGCGGTCATCCTCGCCCAGATGGGCTCCTTCGTCCCAGCCTCCTTCGCCTCGATATCCCCCGTCGATCGGATCTTCACCCGGGTCGGTGCCTACGATGACCTCTCGGCGGGCCAGAGCACCTTCATGATCGAGATGACGGAGCTGGCGAAGATCCTCGGCTCCGCCACTTCGGGGAGCCTGATCCTTTTGGACGAGATCGGCCGGGGGACGAGCACCTTCGACGGCCTCGCCATCGCCTGGTCGATCACTGAGTACATCCACAACAGGGTCCGGGGAAAGGCGGTCTTCGCGACCCACTACCACCAGCTCACCCAGCTCGCGGGGGTCCTCACCGGGGTCAAGAACTACAACATGGCGGTGAAGGAGGAGGGCGACTCCGTCGTATTCCTGCGGACCGTCGTCCCCGGCGCCACCGACAGAAGCTACGGGATCCACGTCGCGAAATTGGCAGGAGTCCCCGAGGAAGTGGTGGCGAGGGCGAAGGAGATCTTAAAGGAGATCGAGCGGGAGGCGGTGATCGAGCCCCTGGGGAACGGTCCTCGATCGAGGAGGAAGGGGCCGAAGTACACCCAGCTAATCTTCTTCGACGAGCCGCGGGCCGGAACCGGTGAGGGCGGCGACGAGGAGATCGATGACGGTGAGGGTGTTGACAGAGATGGCCATGAGAGCGATGACGGGGATGGATTTTTGGTGGAGGGTCCCGACGGGAACGGCGACCTCCTCGACGAGATAAGGGAGCTGGACCTGAATGCTCTCACCCCCCTGGAGGCGCTGAATGTGCTCTCAGATTACCAGAAGAGGCTGAGGAGGTAGAGGATGACGAAGATCAGGCTCCTGGGCCGGGACGCCGTCAACAAGATCGCCGCGGGCGAGGTGATCGAGAGGCCCGCCTCCGTCGTCAAGGAGCTGATCGAAAACTCCATCGACGCCGGGGCGACGAGAATCCTGGTGGAGGTGGCCGAGGGCGGAAAGGGCCTCATCAGGGTAACCGACGACGGCTGCGGCATGGACCGGGAGGACGCCCTTCTCGCCTTCGAGAAGCACGCCACAAGCAAGATCTCGGGCGCCGGAGACCTGGATCGGATATCGACCCTGGGGTTTCGGGGCGAGGCGCTATCGAGCATAGCGAGCGTCGCCAAGTCCGTCGACCTGGTGACCAAGGTGAGGTCTGAGGATCTGGCTGTCACCGGAACCCAGATCAAGATCGAGGACGGCAGGATCATCGATGTCGGCGAGGTGGGGTCTCCCGCCGGGACCTCCATCGAGGTCGTGGACCTCTTCCGAAACGTCCCCGCCCGCCGGAAGTACCTCCGGAGCGGGAGAGCGGAGCTGGCGAGGATCGTGGACGTCGTCACCTCTTACGCCGTCATCAACCACCACATATCCTTCGAGCTCTTCAGCGGGAAGAAGACCCTCTTCAAGTCGGTCCGGTCCGAGAGCTGGAACGATCCCATCCTCCGAATCCTCGGAAGCGACGTGGCGCGTAACCTCATACCGATCGAGGCCGAGTCGAAGTTCGTCTCCATCACTGGGGCGGTGGGAAGACATACCGTAACCAGGAGCAGTCCCGACTGGATCATGACCTACGTCAACGGCAGGTTCGTAAAGTCGAGGGCTCTTGCGAGGGCGGTCAATGAGGCCTACAGGACCCTCGTTCCCTCTGGCCGCTACCCCATCGCAGTCATATCCCTCCGGATCGACCCGTCGATGGTGGACGTCAACGTCCATCCCGCGAAGCTTGAGGTCCGATTTTTGAGGGAGGAGGAGCTGGCCGAGATGCTCACCGAGTCGATCTCTCTCGCCCTTCAGAGGGCTGAGGAGAAGGAGTCGGGGCCCCGGCAGATGAAGGCCCTCCAGCCGACGGAGCTGGGGGTGTCGGAGGCGGAGGGCGAGGGCGAGGCCGCGGGCGGATACGGGCCAAAGGCCCCCGGAGGGGCCGTCAGCCCTGAAGTGGCTGAAGCGTCTGCCGGGGTCGAGGTCCAGAGGACCCTTCCCTTCACCTCTGGAGGGGAGCGGCTCGACCTCGAGGTGGTCCCGCTGCCCGGGGGCCTTAGGGTCCTGGGCCAGGCGCTCTTGCTCTACATCGTGGCCGAGGGCCCCGACGGGATCGTCCTGGTGGACCAGCACGCTGCGGCCGAGCGGATTCGGTACGAGGCTCTCGCGAAAAAATACGCCTCCGGGACCATGGCTCAGGAGCTGATCTCACCGGTCACCCTGGAGCTATCGCCGAAGGAGGTGGTGATGCTGGAGGTGTGGGCGGATCTTCTGGAGGAGATGGGCTTTGAGATCCACCCCTTCGGCAGGAATGCATATCACGTCCGGTCGGTCCCGGCCATCGGCCAGAGGCTCGAACGCCCCGAGGCGGTCCACGACGTTCTGAGGGACCTATTTGCCCTCGGCAAGGTGGGGACGGAGGCGACGGGAAAGGATGAGATCCTGAAGCTTCTCGCCTGTCGCGGCTCGATAAAGGCCGGCCACGAGATGGCATGGAAGGAGATGCACGACCTTCTGCGGGATCTCTTCAGTTGCGAGAACCCCACGACCTGCCCCCACGGAAGGCCCACCACGGTCACGATATCAGAGGTCCAGCTGGAGAAGATATTCGGGCGGAGATGATACCATTTCCGCTAGCCTGAGCCCTCGGACTTCAACGCATCTCTTTTCCCAGGCCGAGGATGGGCGGTGAATGAGATTCGCCAGATCAAAGCCTTCGCCTCGAAGCTCCCCCCTGATGAGCCGCGAGGCTCGCTCCGATCGGGTGCCGCCCGGCCGCCCCTCGCCTCCGTCCCTCGCCTTCGTCGAGGCGATGAAGGAGTGGGCGGGGACGCGGGGGGTAGAGGGACGAAATGCGGCAGAGGGCGCACGTAGCCCTCGATTAAATTTTGCCGAAACTTATTTGTGCTTAGGTGGAATTTGATGCCGCGCGGTTTGTGACCAGAAGCGGCCCCCTCTCCGCCGAGAAGAGGGGCGACCTGATCGAGATGGACTTTCCGGCAGAGCCGGAGAGGGCCGTCGAATGCTCTCCGCCGATGCTCGAAGCTGCCCTGGGGGCGCGGTTTTCGTACGTAGGCGAAAACAGGTTCGACCTCCTGGTGGAGCTGGACTCTGGAGAGGTCCTCCGACAGCTCAGGCCAAAGTTCAACCTCATGAAGAAGCTTCCCAGTACGGGGGGTGATCGCAACGAGCACGAGCGACTCTCCCGATTATGACTTCGTCTCCCGGTTCTTCGCTCCTGCCCTGGGGGTCGACGAGGACCCGGTGACGGGATCGGCCCACTGCTGTCTTGGGCCACGCTGGGCCGAAAAGCTCGGGAAACGGGAGCTTGTGGGCTGCCAGGCCTCGGAGCGGGGAGGCGTCGTACGGGTCCTGGTGGGCGAAGACGGAGATCGGGTCGTTTTAGGAGGCGAGGCGGTGACGGTCATGAGGGGAGAGTTGGTCGAAGGTCGGATCGGAAGGGCCGATATTAAGATGATCTAACCTTCCTCGATCAAGCTTTTGACCATCCTCGTCTCGAGGGCATCCGTCTCCTCGTTCTTCCCCTCGCCCGCAACCGTCCACCCATGGCTCTGGTAGAATCCCAATGCCCGAAGGTTTTCGCTGAAACAGGAGAGCCTCCCCGTCCGATGACCTCTCTTCCTCATCTCGGCCTCGACAGATTCCAGGAGGGCGGTCCCCATCCCTTCGCCGTGATGAGATGGGTGGACCCAGAGGAGGTCGACGGCGTCTTCGGAGACGGCCGCCACTCCCACCACACCTTCGCCGCCCTCGCTGCTGCCCCCTCCCGTCGCCACTGCCACCACCATCCGCGGCCACTCTTCCTCGACGAGCTTCTCGACGGCGGAGCCTTCGGCCCAGGGGCGTAAGACCACCGGGAGGATGAAGGGACCATAGACCTCTGATATAGTCTCCTTGCAGAGGCTGACGATGGCGGGGACGTCCTCTCTCGCCGCCCTCCTGAGGAAAAATTCGGCCATTTGATCGCCCCCTCTTCGGGGAGCTCTCCATTAATATCTTCTGCTGCGGGCCGGAAAGGCAAGATGAAAGGCGATGAGACTGATTGATGAGACTTGAGACTGATTGATGAGACTTATTGAGAAGAAAGATGTATTGTCGATGGGGATGAAATGATCTACAAAGCCGGGCCCGGCCAGACGAGCCCGGCCGAGGTGAGGGCGAGAGGCATACGTCTTTTGGACAGCTTTATTCCATTAATTTCTTCTTCTTTTTTCTTAAGCCTTAGAATGGAGGGTTGAGGACCGAAAAACGTTTATTAGACTATTCTCTTTGGCCCCCTCTAGGAGGGACGTAATACGAGATACTTGTCATGGTTTCTTGCACTGACTTTATTCGTGATCTCGATCCAAGGAGTCCTGGCGATAGATATCAGTTTCTCAGCATCAAACGGCGGTCAATCCGTCAGCATATGGGACACGTATCTCGTTGATGATAGCGTTTCTGTAAGCGGGACGTCCTCTGCGACTTTCGATAATCTTGGCATGACCGATTCTAGAAATGTTTTTGGTTCTGGCGATGCTTATCTTCGCCAGCGGTTGCAGGGTTCCGGCGGTGGCGACGACTGGACCGCCAGCCATCTTCTGGTCACGTCCGGTTCTTCCGGTATTTTGGATCTGAGCGGAGTTGCGCTCGGCCCGACCGCCTGCGACTTGGCCAGGTCGATCAACGTCTATGGCACCGCATCCGTCATGGTCGAAGGCGACGCGGCCCAGGGACCCGATAGCAGCGGAGTGACGGTTGCCCTCAATGGTGACGGCGACGCAGATGGAACCTATTCTGGAAGCCTGATAATGTCCACGGGCCATTCTGCTGATGTCATCCTAAATTCAAAAATTGAAGGTGCTGTGATCAAAAACTCTCCGAACGACGGCATATTTTCAGAAGCACAGGGCTCAGGCGCTGCCAACAGCATCGCGGTCGTCGATACCACCATCCAAGGAGCTACTTCAAGCGGCGTGCATGTGAATACCCTCGACGGCGGCACCAGCAGCCTCTCGATCGACGGCTCCACGATAGACTCCTCCGGTCTGAACGGGGTCTGGGTGGCCAACTTTGGTGGCACCTTCGGCGACCTTTCGGTCGAGAACTCCGCGATAAAGAGCTCCGGCATGAACGGGGTCATGGTGTTCAACATAGGTGGGGACTCCGGCGGCCTTTCGATCGACGGCTCGACCATCGAGAACTCTCTTTGGAATGGGGTCTGGGTCTCAACCAGCGGCGGCACCTCCGGCGACCTTTCGATCCGGGATTCCGCGATAAAGAGCTCCGGCATGAACGGGGTCTCTGTGTCGACCCCCAGCAGCACCACCGGTTTCGGCGACCTTTCGATCGAGGAGTCCACGATAACGGGCTCGACCTATGGGATCTATCTCTCCAATTACGGCGCCTTCGGCGACCTCTCCATCGTTGGCTCCACGATAAAGGTCTCAAAAATTGACGGGGTCTACGTCTCTAACGGCGGCAGCGGGACCATCGGTGCCCTCTCGGCTGACCTGTCGAATATCTACGGCAACCATCGCTATGGGATCAACAACAGTGCTGGAAAGACTTTCAACGCCGAAAATAACTGGTGGGGTCCTGGCGGCACAGGGGAGCCCGGCGCTGGCGGCAACAACCGCGCAGCAGTGGATGTTGATTTCAATCCCTGGAGCACGACCTCGTTCCCGGAGGTGCCTTAGAGATGAGGGGGGGCCGTACTAGGCAGCGCTGCACTTTGCAGCGGCTCATCTATACCCTCGTCTTGATGACGAAATGAACCTGAGGCGGCGGACGGCCCTCTTCGGAGGTGGCCAAAAAACCCCGCCCGCTCCTTCCGCTGCCCTCGCTGTCGACGATGCTGCCCCATCTTTCGGCCACGTCCACTGTCTTTCGGGACCATGGCTCTTCGACGAGCTTCTCGACGGCGGAGCCCTCGGCCCAGGGCGTAAGACCTCCGGGGGGATGAAGGGGCCTCCGGGCTCATCTCCTTGCAGAGGCTGACGATGGAGGTGACGAAGGCGGGAACGTCCTTCTCTGTCGCCCTCCTGAGGGAAAATTCGGCCATTTGATCGGCCCCTCTTCGGCAACCTCTCCGTTAATATCTTCTGCTGCGGCCGGAAAGGCGAGATGGAAAGCGATCAGACGGATGATGCGAGCTGGGATGATACGATATGAGACGAATGAGACCGATCGACAGGTGATGAAATGATCTACAGAGCACGACCCGGCCAAGCGAGCTACGGCGAGGCGGTGGGAATCCTCCTTCTTGACGCCTTCACCCCCTTCATCCCCGGGGACGTCGCCAACGCATCGACTTACGACTTTCCCGTCCGGTTCCAAAAGGTCCGGGGTCTTACGACGAAGAGGGTTCTGGGAAAAGACCCGACGGCCTTCGAGTCCATCCTCGCGGCGGCAGAGGAGCTGGCGGGTCAGGGGGTGGGGGCCGTCACCGGAGACTGCGGATTTCTCGCGTTGCACCAGAGACGGCTTGCCGCTCGACTGGATATGCCCGTCTTCCTCTCAAGCCTCCTCCAGATCCCCTTCATCTCCGGCATCCTGGCCCCGGACCGGAAGGTAGGGGTGATCACCGCCGACTCGGAGGGGCTCGACGAGCCGCTGCTCGCGGCCGTCGGGGTCGAGCCGAGCGATCGGCTGGTGATCAGGGGGATGGAGGACCAGCCCGGATTTTCGAAGGCCGTGATCGAGGAGGCGGGGGTTCTCGATTCCGATCAGGTGGAACTGGAGACGGTATCCGTCGCTAGAAGGATGGTCGAGGATGAGCCAAAGGTGGGGGCCCTGCTCCTGGAGTGCAGCTGTCTTCCCCCATACGGGAGGGCGGTCCAGGTGGCCGTCGGCCTCCCGGTCTTCGACTACGTCAGCATGATAAACTACGTCCACTCCGCCCTCGTCAAGAGGAGCTTTGAGGGGGAGATGTGACTGGGGGGGCCATCTATCGCGCCATATCGCCATTCCGCCACCGATGAAGCGGATCTTATGCGCCTATCTAACCACCCCATCACAGGTCATCTCGTAGGAAAGGGGGCTGTAATTGAACTCCCAATCCGGAGGAATCCAGCCGGAGGGTGCCCCCACACCCTCAAAGGCTCCTACCTCGACTATGGCGGAGACTGAGACGATCGGAAGTTCCCTCCCATCGAGGGTGTAGGCATCGACCTCTGCGACGTTCAAGAAGCGCCCGCTCTGCTTTGCCTCGACGAGGTACTCGATCGTCTCCATCTCCCCGGGGCCGAGGTCTGAGACGACCCAGGAGATGAGCCCCCCGGACTCGCCATGATCCGACGGCATGAGGGAGGAGCCGAGGAGGGCGAGCCCCGAGGGTAGGGTGTCCTCTATCCTAGCCACGATCGGCTCATCCAGGAGGTTCTGGACCGTCAGCCGGTAGAGGATGACGTTCCCGAGGACCGGGTCGACCTCGCCGTTCTTGCTAAAGAAGATCTCGTCAGGGCAGCAGGATAGCCACTCCGCCTCCAGGACTGTGAAGTTGGTCGCCTTGACGGCAGAGCCGTCCCCGGCCTCGCCGGTCGCCCTGACGACGTTGACGAGGGGGTCCCCATGCCCGGTGACGTCGAGGGTGAGATCGATCTCCAGAACTTCGCCCGCCGCTAGATTTTCGATGTTCCAGATCGCCCTCTCGGCGGTGATCTCCGGCCTGAGCGACGAGCTTAGGTAGGCGCTCCCCTCCGGGAAGATATCCTCGATGGCTACGTTCTCCAGAGGGGCGTTCCCGTCGTTGGCGACGGTGATGGCGTACCGGACCTGGCTGGAGTTGGGATCGCTCTCCCCCACCTTCGAGACCGAAAGATGGGGATGGTCGTACTTGGGGACGCCGGTGAGAAGGACCTTCCTCGCCACGGAGTAGTCCCCGGAGTAAGCCTCGTCATAGTCGATGAGCCTCTCCGGGCTGGAAGCGCTCCCTGCCGCGCCGTCGGACCCGGCGGCGACCACGACCCTGTACCGGGCAGACCCGACGAAATCCGCCTCCGTCGAGAGGTCTTCGAGGCCCCTGAAGACCGACTCCTTATCGAGCCGGTCGAGGGAGGTGTACTCCTCGCCGATGAGGCTCACTCCCGGGGTCTTCGAATACATCCCCTCTTTCCACCTTCCGGAGGCGTCTATCGCCGTGGCGTCGGTGATCTTCTGGTGGGCAGGAGCATGGGTGAGGTTGATCTCCTTTGCGATGTAGTTGGTGGCCGTCTCTATGATCTCCTCAGACTCGTAAGCTCCGGTCCCCGACTCGTAAGACCTCTGGGACGAGCCAATCCTTCTATCGCCGACGACGAGCCCCGTGCCAGCCGCCGACTTCTCGTAGGAGACGGCCCTTCCGTACTCGTCGACCCGCTCAGAAACCCGGAAGCTCCCTGCATAATCCTCAAAAAGCTCGAAGGTGGAGGTAGATCTGGGGCCCGAGGTATTCGATGGCATCTTGAAGAAGCCGAATTGGCCCACCCCATCGAACTTCGAATCAATCTCCATCACCGACTCGTTTCTGTCCAGGAAGAACCTCGACTCCCGGTCGATGGAGGTGGCGTATCGGTAGGATTCGGTCATCGAGGAGCCAGTGACGCGGTTTTTTGCTCTCGCCACCTCGCTCCATCTCGACGAGTACTCTACGACCCTGCCGCGGTATAGGCCCAGGGTTGTGGGGGCGTAGGCGGCGGAGACGTCCTTCTCCATGGAGATGGAGCCGTTCCCGGTCCTCATCCTGAGGATCTCATCGCTGTCGTAGCTCCCGGAGCCGTACTCCCGGGTCGATAGCTCCGTCCCGGCCTCGGAGACGAAGACCGTCTCGTTGTCAGTATTGTTTTTCAAAGTGTTATCTTCCGAGTCCGTGACGACGACGGTGTTGGTGAGGACATAAGAGGGCAGAGCCGTATCGTAATCGTTCGCGACCCTGACGAAACCCACCCCCGAGACCCCCTGGACCATATCGAAGGTGAAGTCCTGCTTCGGAGTCCTGACGACGAGGGAGATCACTCGCGTATCATTGGCCATGATCGTTAGATTATCCCACCTCTGCCACCGGTCACCCACCGCCGAAGGCCAGGGATCGGCGGAGACGAACTCCACCGGCCGACTGAAGGTGTCGTTGACGATCGCCGTCATATCTTTGCTATAATTGATCTTGATCTCATACGTCACCTCGTCCCCCGGCCTCACCGACTTCTGGAGGGCGGTTTTGTTCACGTTGATGTTTCCTGTATCGTTACGGCCCGTTACATTGACCACGGCCAAGTCCTCGGCGGAGACGGGCTCGCCGTCCACGCCCGCCCCCGGCGACTGCGATACACCCCTGACGATGGCAATCCCCGTAACCGTCGCGGTGTTGACGACGGGGCCGGGGTGATCTTCGGGTCGGACGGTGTACTCCGCCATCCCAATCGCCACCTCTCCAGGATCGAGGACGGTTCTGTCGAGGTCGACGGTCTCGTTGAGGAGGTCGTCGAAGAGGCTCAGGTCCGTCACGGTGGTCGTACCGACGTTCTCGACTACGAACGAGTAGGTCACCGCCTCCCCGACAGCCACCTCAGTCTTGTCTGGGGTCTTGGTGAGGGAGATCTCAGGGGCGAGGAGGTACAGCGGGACGGTGACCGCGTCCACGTCCTCGATCTCGTCCCCCTGGGGATCGGTTCCGGAGGCCGTCGCGATGTTGACGATCGGTCCGGGGAGGTCCTCGGGTCGGACGGTGTATTTTGCCGTCCCTCCTGCGATCTCTCCGGGCTTCAGGATCGTCCTGTTGAGGTTTATATCCAGGTCGAGCCGGTCGTCGGATAGTGTGATGTTCGCGATGGTGACGTCTCCGACGTTCTCGACGGAGAAGTTGTAGACGATGACGTTTCCGACGCTGGCTTGGACCGGCGATGCAGTCTTCACGAGCTTCAGCTCCGAGAGGTAGGTGACGATCACGTCGGCGTCGTCGGAGCCCGAGACGTCCCCCACCTCAGATCTGCCGGTGGCGGTGGCGGAGTTTCGGAGGAGAAACTCCTTCTCCTTTGGGATCCCCGGGACCCTCCGATAGTCCCTCCGGATGACGTCGCCCTTCGGGTCCACCATCTCGATGAGGGTGTCGCCGGTCTTATAGTCCGTCACCGTCCTGGTCTTATACCCGGGGGAAGGGAGGTCGTAGTCTATTCTCAGCCTCTCCAGCATCGAGACCGATAGGAGGCTCTCGGCGATCAGAGCGCCGTCGGGCCCGTATTCCGAGGTGAGGACCGAGCCCATCTCGAAGTTATAGTACTCCGACCTGGTGAGGTTTCCTCTGGCGTCGATGAAGAGGACGAGCCGCTCATCGGTTGAGAGGCGGGTGTAGTTTTTGACGAGAACTCCCGGAAGGTCCCCCTCCCGCTCGTCGAAGACGACGCCTGACGATCCTGGATCGAACCTCTTCGATAGCTCGATCATCTTCGCCATCTCCACCTCCAGCCTCACCCTCAGCCAGATCAGACCTTCGATGATATCGGCGAGGCCGCCTCCTCCGAGCTGCTGAACCCAGAGGACCTCTTCACCGACGACCTCTTCCTCCTGCCCAATATCGGTAGCCTCGAGGACTGTCAGCCTCTCCTCCGTCGAGGTGGCCTTGGGCATATCCTCGCCTATCTTGGCGACGACGAGGATCGTCGCCTCGCTCCCCGGGTCGAGGGTTCCAAGCCCGTCCCAGAAGACTGTCGTCGTCCCATCGGCGTTCTCGATGACCCCGTCCGGGACGGGGTCTGCCGATACGTAGCTCATCCCTGCGGGGAGGCTGTCGTTCACCTCGAGGGCCAGGGGGACCTCGCCGGTGTTCTCGACGACGATGGTAAAGGTCACGTCCTCGAACGGCCTTCCGCGGGATGGCGATGCGGTCTTATAAACCTCCAGCTCCGGCCCGGGATTGACGAGGATCGAGCTCTCCTCGCCCCCGACGCAGCCATGATCGCAGACGATCTTCAGGTTGATGACCACCTCAGTGGGGGACCCGACCTGGGGGGCGGTCCAGTTGAAGGTCATCGACTCCGAGGTCCGGGGGGTGCCGTCGGAAGCCGCCCAGCGGTAGGTGCAGTTTTCGCAAGGGGACTCGGGGACGAAGGTGGCCACATCTCCGGAGAAGATGGAAGTCTCCCCGGCCTCCGCGCCGGCGGGGATCAAGACAAGAAGTAAGAGGATGATGAAGAACGGGCATTTCATCGCGGTCCAAAGGCAGGATGATGCCGATTCCGGGGATAGATGCCCTCCGTGACGTCCGAGGCTCATGATTTTTGCTCCATATGCAACGCCGTCGTTCACCAGATAGCCCTTCAGTCCTCCCTCTCTATGGACGCCACCGGGGACTCGACGTAAAGGACCTCGCGGCTACAGCTTTCGATCCTCGCCAAGACCCCTCCCTGGACCATATAAACGTCCAGGGCCAGGAGGTACCTCCCGAAGGGGTATCTGCTCCAGTCGATCTCGATGCTGCTTTCGGTCCAGCCCCTCATCTCATCGTTGGAGCCGGAAAGGGTCCAGGCGAACTCGAGGTCTGCGGGGTCGTCTCCATACGAGAAGGTCGCCACCGGATCGTCCTCACAGACGCTCTCGGGGCCGACGATACTGCAGGGAGGTCTCGGATCTGCGAGGTCTTTTGTCATGATGGGGACGTCCCTCGACCCACCGTTCTTGGCGCTGGCGTGCATGGACGCCCCCGGCCACGATCCCGCCTCTTCGCTCGTCCGGGCGCACCAGAGGAGGACGTAATCCGTCCTGGCGGGGACGGTCACATTCCAGAGGTAGTATCCTTCGCCTCCTTCGAAGTACGGGCCTGATATATATCCCGAAGGCACCACGAAGGACTCGAAGGCCACGATCCCGACCACGCCGTCCCGCAGGTGGTCGAAGGCGAGCCTGAAGCTGGTGGTCTCGGGGCTCGACCCACCGTTCTCGACGGTAAACCTGAAGGGGATGCAGTCGCCGGCAGACCAGCCCTTCACCGCCCCCGTCGTCCACCTCTCATGGGGGTCGATCGTCAGCCCCTCCAGGATCTCCTTTGTCGAGGCTCCGCTGGCGGGCGCCGTTGCGGCGTAGAATAGCAGCGCTATGACGGCTATATACAGCACCTCTGAGTGGCCTGGCATAACCTTATACCACCGGGCATGATCCTTGATAAATCGTATCCGGGGACCGGCCCCGGATTGGGGCGAAGCCGTCACACGACCCTGGTGAAGCTAGCGTCCGGTGATTGGATATAAAGGACTTTCATCGAGCAGGTGCTCGTCGTCGTGGTGCCGTCATCGTAGGTCTTCGTCACCTCGAGGGTCACAACATGCTCGCCGAACGATTTTCCGTCTTTTCCTCTTCCTATTTTGCTCCAGTCCACCTCGATCGAATCGCTGGTAGCTGCATCGTCGCCATCGATCTTCCAATCGTCGCCATCGATCTTCCAGGCGAAGGAGAGGCTTGAAGGATCATCGGCGTAGGAGTAGGTGGTCACCGGGCTGTCCTCACAGATGCTATCGTCGCCCGAGATTCCGCATGGCGGACGCGCGTAGGCGGTTAGACAGGAGGTCTCACTTTTTGTGCAGCCGTATCCATCGCTTACCAGGAGGTTGATGTTGATATAGAGCGGATCTGAAGGGACTTCGGGGACGGTGAACGAGAAACTCTTATTGGATTCCGTGGCTATCGTCCCTCCGTCTGCCTCCGCAGTCCATAGGTAGCTATAGACGACCTGATCCACATAATCTAGCTGGACCGGGTCAGGCCCTTCAAAGGTTATGGTATCTCCAGGGGCTACGCCATCGCACGCCACCACAGCGCCGGCTCCGGGGATCAGGACCGCCAGTGCCAACAAAGCCGCCAGGGCGGCCATCATTCGGTATTTGTTCATCTCTTCTCCACGTCCGTAACTTCGGTGATCAGATCATGCGCCGCAAAGTCGATCACGGTTGCATATTGGCGGTCATCATCTCTCGAGGAAATCAATTCGGAAAGGTTTCATCCGAGTCGCCGGGCGGGATCGTCAATTCGGCACATGTGACCCTTCAGCTATGTACCTCAATGGGTTTTATATTTTATCTACCCCTCTGAGACGTCCAAAGCGTCTCATTATGGTATCTTTCCACCGGATCGAAAGCTGTATAATCTATTCGAGCGATTAAAAAGACGAAGACGACGGACGCTCTTGACGGCTTTTGCTCTGCTGAACGCCCCAAAAATGCTGCAGGCTACTTCAGCTCGTAACAAGGGTGGAAGATGGTGGGAGATATTAGACCCTTCGCCAGATCATGGCGGAGATTAGGCCGGAGAGCTAAAAATACGAGATATTTAAAGGTGGTAAACGCGATGGTAGGAGCGAGATTGATATTGTTTTTGGGATTAATTTTTTCATCCATAACCCTCGCAGCTGCGGATGAGGTGCCTGTTGCGGTCGACATCATCATCGGGGCCGAACTTCATCCAGGCTCTTCGGAGATGGACTCCCAGGCGAAGTGGGATCTGGAAGTGGGCTCGGTCATCGAGATGCTGAACAGGATAGACCCCCTCGGCCTCAACGTCACCGTCTGTGTGACCGGGGAGTACGTCAACGAGATCGCTGGAAACGCCATGTACAAGCTCTACGTCACCAGCGTGGGGTCGAAGTACAATCACGAGCTGGCCGTTTGGGGCATGACTTCGAACGAGGAGCTGGGGACGATGGCTTACGGTGACCAGTACTCCCGGCTGATGGAGGCGAAGAGGCTCGTCGAGTCCGCCTACGTCTGCGACGGCAGAACGATAGTGGCGAAGGGGCTCGTCCCCCAGTCCTTCAGCACCAGCGAGACGACGTATCGGATCCTCGAGCGGATCGGGATCGAGTACACCGTTCTTCCGGGGCAAGGGGACGACTCCTGGCCCTATCCGATGGAGGGCTACGACCTCTATGCGGTTTCCATCAGCAGCTCCCTTTACGATGGCGAGTCCGTCCCCTTATACGACAGATACTCAAAGGATGTGCTGAACCTCTCCGGCGACGAGTGGCTCGATCTCCTCCTCGCCGAATTTGAAGACTGCAGGGTGAATCGTGAGCCGATGGTGGTGCTCTTCACCAACGTCGTAACGGGTGGGGACGAAGGTTACATGGACGCCTTCAATAGGTTTGTGGACTTCTCAACCTCTCAAGGCGCGAGTTTCGTCTCGACGGAGGAGCTGGTGGAGATGGCGAGGTCCGGGCCGGTCTAGATCTCTGGTCGGATGCCACCGAGGCTGGCCACCGGGTCCACCAATCCATTTTTGAAAGAACCTAGAGTCGAGAATAGATTAATAAGGCCCGAGATAAGATAAATTGAGGTAAATCCCATGCTCAGATGGCAATTTTTCATCTTGATGACGTTGATCCTGGCGGAAGCGGCAGATGGTGCCGAAACTCACTTCGTCGATGGCGCAGGATCCGGAGACTTTACTAGTATCCAGGACGCCATAAACGCCTCCGAGGCAGGCGGCGAAATAATCGTCCTGAACGGCACTTACGCGGAGAATCTCGTCGTCGACCGGCCCATCACTCTCCGGGGAGAGGGGATGCCGGTCGTTTCGGGAGGGGTCTCTTCTCTCCCCCTCATCACGATAAATGCGAGCGGGGTCGTCCTGGAGAGTTTCGTCTTCTCCGGATGCACCAACGACTCCTGCGATTCGGGGTCGGTCCTCGTTCTCTCGGACGGCTCCAAGATCCTGAACAACACCGTATACGGATCGTCGAGCTACGGCATCACTCTTTACAATTCCTCGGGTCACCTGATCTCAAAGAACAGGATCCGCGACAACTTCAGGGTCGGGATCCGGCTCGCCGGGGCGAACGCGAGCCAGATCTCCGATAACGAGATCTGTGGGAACGGGTACGGAATCTACATCGAGGCGTCCGAGGGGTCAGTGATCGCATATAACGATATCAGTGCCAACGGTGCCGATGGGATCGCCATCGTCGCCTCTTCCGGCCAGAAGATCACCGGAAACGAGATCCACAACAACTCCGAGAACGGGGTATACTACCTAGATTCGAACAACAACCTAATCGTGGCAAACACCATCCAGGACTGCAAAAATAGCGGGATCGACGTCGTGAGGTCCTTCAGCACTATGATCGTCTTCAACACCATCGAGAAGTGCGGCGAGATGGGGATTAACCTTTACGAGACGGACAACATCATCGTCAACCGGAACGTCCTATCAGCCAACGACATCAACGGGGTTTCCATCATAGGATCGGAGAGCAGCACCATCTCCAACAACGTCGTCCAGAAGAACCGGGATAATGGCATCTCCCTCCGCCAGGATAGCAGAAATAGCATGATAGGGAACAACACCATATCGGAGAACAAGAGGTATGGCCTGATCTTGGACGAGAGCAACCGGAACTCCGTCCAGGAGAACCAGATCCACCACAACACCAACGGTATCGTCATGCGATACTGCACCGACAACTCCGTCGTCGGTAACGGCGTCCGAGATAACGGCTTCGGCTTGAGTCTGGAGATGGTCGATAACGTGGTCGTCTCAAAGAACGAGATCGCGAACAGCTCAAGAGACGGCATCAGCCTCAATAGATGCGAAAACAGCAAGATATGGGCGAACAGGATCCTGGATAGCACCGCCGACGGGGTTCATATCATCCGATCGATGGGGACGATCGTTTCGGACAACGACATTCTGAGGAGCGGCGAGTATGGCGTCCAGGTCCTGGATCAGAGCACCCAGAACTTCTTCTTGGCAAACCTGATCCAGGACTCGGACCTGGGCGGAATCTACCTCTTCGAGGGGGACCTCAACCTCGCCTCCTTCAACGCCCTGATCGATAATAAGAAGTTCAACGGCTGGGATAATGGCGGCAACCTCTGGGAGGGGAACTACTACAGCGACCATCAGTGTGAGGAGACATACTGGCAGGTTCTGTGCACCGAGCCCTACGAGATCCGCGGCCAGAGGGGTGTGGTCACCCTCGATCGGAGGGCCTTCAGCGACCCCACCACCGCCCTGGGGCGGTGAGCCGGGGGGCAGAAGCACCCCCTCCCACCATCGGCGAAATGTTGGGACAGATCGATGGGATTCTTCGACCCCTTCGGACGCTGAGCCGAACTGATACGAGTAAATTAATTAAGAGCGAATGATCATATTATGGGGTTATCATGCACAGATGGCAAACTTCGATACTTCTGATCCTGATCCTGGCAGACCTCGGAGCCGGCGCCCTTCTCGTCGACGGCTCCGGCACCAAGGACTTCTCGAAGATCCAGGACGCCATAGACGCCTCCCATGCGGGGGGCGAGGTCGTCGTCCTGAACGGCACTTACAGGGAGAACCTCGTTGTCGATCGGTCGGTCGCCCTTCGGGGCGATGGTATGCCGGTCGTAGAAGGCTGCAACGTATCCGCTCCCATCATAACAATAAATGCCAGCGGCGTCGTCCTGGATGGTTTCATCATCGGCGGATGCACCAACGACTCCTGCGATTCGGGGTCGGTCCTCGTCCTCTCGGACGGCTCCAAGATCCTGAACAACACCATATACGGATCGTCGAGCCACGGCATCTGCATCCTCAAATCCGCGGGTCACCTGATCTCAAAGAACAGGATCCGCGACAACTTCAAGGCGGGGATCCGGCTCGCCGGGGTGAACGATAGCCATATCACGGAGAACAATATCAGCAAAAATGAGTATGGAATCTTCATCGAGCGATCCCGTGACAACTGGGTCTCAAACAGCGATGTATGGGGTAATCGCGCCGATGGCATCACCATAAGCACCTCCTCCGGGAGCGAGCTCACCTCCAACTCGATCCACAGCAACGCCGACAACGGGGTGTACCTCGTCGGTTCTAACAACAGCATCTTGGTAGGCAATCGGATCCGGGACTGCACGAATAGCGGGATCGACATCTACCAGTCTTTCGGCACCATGATCGCCTCGAACGCCATCGAGGGGTGCGACGGGATGGGGATCAACGTCGATTCGGGTGACAACAACGTCATGGCCTGGAACTCAGTATTGAATAACGACCTCGACGGCATCTCGATCCTCGGGGCGAGCTACAACACCATCTCCCATAACGCCGTCCGGAACAATCGGGAGAGCGGCATCTCCCTCCGTCTGGATAGCAAGAGGAACATGGTGATCTATAACAATTTATCGGCAAACAAGAGATACGGCATCGTATTCGACGAGAGCGACTCCAACTTCGTCCAGGCGAACGAAATAGATAACCACTCGGCCGCCCTCGTAATCCGATACTCCTCCGACAACTCCATCGTTGAGAACGGGATAAAAGAGAACGGCTTCGGCGTGAGTCTGGATATGGTCGATAACGTGGTCGTTTCCAAGAACGATATCGCCAACAGCACGAGGGATGGGATCCGCCTCTTAAGATGTGACAACAGCAATATCTGGTCCAACAGGATCCTGAATAGCACCGCAGACGGGATCCACATCATCCGATCGACGGGGACTACCGTCTCAGACAACGACATCCTGGGGAACGGCGAGTACGGGGTCCAGGTTCTGGATCAGAGCACCCAGAATCTATTCCTGTCAAACCTGATCCAGAACTCGGGGCTTGGAGGAATATACCTCTTCGAGGGGGATTTAAACCTCATCATGTCCAACGCCCTGATCGATAACAACAAGTTCAACGGGCGAGACAACGGCGGCAACCGGTGGGCCGGGAACTACTACAGTGATTTCGAGTGCGGTGAGTTGGTCGGGACGATGGTCTGCGCGGATGCCTACGAGATCCGCGGCCAGAGGGGCTTGATCACCCTGGATCACAGGCCGTTCATGAACTACAGAGTTATCCTCGGACGATAGGATCGGATGGGGCGAAGAGCCGGGACTGAGCTTCCCCCCATCACTTAATAGCCTCTATATCCCTCTTCAGCTCTTCGTCCACCAGGGCCCCTCCCAGATTTGTCTTCGAGAGGGATAGGAGGGTGAACTGGTCGACCTTCGCCCGGATGAGGTTCGCCCCCGAGAGGTCGGCCCCAGTCATCTCGACGGACGATAGGGTGGCGCCTCGGAGGTCCGCACCGGTCAGGTTAGCGTCGGTGAGGTAGGTTCTGTCGATGGTGGCATCCCTCAGATACGCCCCCGAGAGGTCCACCCCCCGAAGGTCGAGCCCATGAAGATAGACTCGACCCAGCTTCGCGCCGGTCAGGTTCGATTTGACCAGGCGAACTGCGGTGAGATCGGCGTCGGTCAGATCGGCTCCTGAGAGGTCTGCGCCGGTGAGGTCTGCGTAGGGAAGCTTTGTCCCCCGCAGATTCGCACCGGCCAACTTCGCCTCGGTCAGGTCGACGTACGCCAGTAGGGCCCAGTTGAGGTTCGCCCCGGAGAGGTCTGCCCTCATCAGATAGGCCCGCGAAAAGTCGGCGTCGGTGAGGTCGGCTCCCGAGAGGTCGGTCCCATAAAACTCGGCCCTCGAGAACTGACCCCTATTCAGATAGCTGTTGCTCATGTCTGCCCAGCTCATGTGGGCCCCGACGAAGTTTCCGCCGATGAGGTAGACGTCTTCCATCGTCGCCCCGGAGAGGTCGGTCCGAAAGAGCCTGGCGTTCTCCATATCGGCACCCGTCAGGTCGGTGTCCGAGAGGTCAGCCCGGGTGAGGTCGGCCTTGGTCAGATCTGCCTCTATCAATACGGCCTCCGACATCTTAGCCCCCCATAGGCTCGCTTCAGTGAGGTCGGCCCCCGTCAAGATGGCTCCGGAGAGGTCGGCCCCCGTCAAGACGGCGCCTCCCATCTTTGCGCCGGTCAGATCGGCGCCCGAGAGCCAGGCAGAGATCAGGTAGGAGTTGCGCAGATCGGCGTCCTTGAGGTTTGCGCCCCTCAGATCAGATTGGTTGAGATTGGCGCCGCTGAGATCCATACCGGATAAATTGGTCCCTTTCAGATCGATGCGATCATATAATTTATCTTCTATGCTCTCGGGGTCGGAGCCGCACCCGCCAGGGCAAAGAAGGAACGATAAGATCGCCGCGATGCTGAGCAACCCAAAACAGTTATGACCAATTTTCGTCATGTTGAACCTCTCGATGATTTCGGTTTCGGTTTTGATCCGACGGGGCCTGTCACGCCAATCTCCATCTCGGGTTTATGGAGTCCAGGTATTCGAAGTCGGCAAAGCTGTAAGGTGCTAAGTAATACTGGTCGTCGTCTATTATGACACCGTAGTAGCTATCAACCGCTAGCCAGAGATCCAGTCGCTCCGAATCTTCGACCAGAATCCATAGGTGTCCCTGCCAGTCCCATTCGCTCGGATCATACATATATCTTACTCCATAACCAAAACTTCCGTAGGTATCAGCCAATTTCTTCGAGCCGTCGTAACACATTCCAAGGGGTGTCACCGGGAATACTACCAGTCGGGTCACATCTCGGATGAAATGTATATTCTCTGTCCTATTATATGTGACGTTCTTCAAGATGGCGTCGGGGAGGATGACCATCACAGGCCCTGTAGGGGTCGGCGGCTCTGACCAGAGGTTGGCGAGCCTCGCTTCGCCTCCGTTGGGGGTCAGATATGCCTCTGATCCGTCGGAGAACCTGACCGTAACATAGGATCTCTCTGGAGTGGCGTCAAAGCCGTGGGTCGCCAGGAAAAAGGCCAGATCTTGAACGGTTATCCCTATGTCCTCGTAGCTGGATATGAGGAGCCACAGGTCGTTCTCTTCGGCACAGACTGAAGTGGCTGGGAGGATGATAGACACAACTATGAGCGCCGATAGAAGTTTCTTCCCGGTGAAAGTTGGTCTACCTCCGCCTTTGATATTCAACAGAAGATGTTTGATATTCTACATATAAAATGGGTGGTAAAACCTTCTCCAATGTCTCTTCCCCGTCAACCCGGGCAGGAAGAGCTACTCCGGACTATGGCTATGGGGACATCTCGAAGTGGGATCGCTGACCTAGCAAAATGGGGATTGGGGAGATGGGACAGAACCCCGAACAGTTCGGCCCGTCAATCCATCTTCAGAAGCTTCGCGTTAACGGCGACGATGACGGTGCTCATGCTCATCAGAACCGCCCCCACCGCCGGGCTCAGGAGGATCCCATAGCTGTAGAGGACGCCTGCCGCGAGAGGTATGGCGAAGGCGTTGTACCCCGTGGCCCAGAGGAGGTTTCCGAACATCTTCGAGTAGGTCTTCTTGGAGAGCCTGATTATGGAGACGACGTCTCTCGGATCGTTTCGGACCAGGACTATGTCCGCGGTCTCGACGGCGACGTCGGTTCCCGCGCCGATGGCGATCCCCACGTCGGCCTGGGCGAGGGCCGGAGCGTCGTTGACGCCGTCGCCCACCATGGCCACGGTGTACCTCTCCTGCACCTCTCTGATCTTCTCCGCCTTCTGGTCCGGGAGGACCTCGGCGAAGAACTCGTCGAGGCCGAGCTCCTCTGCGACCCGCTCTGCCACGTACCTGTTGTCGCCGGTGAGCATCATGCACCTCATACCCATCGACTTCAGCCTCTCCACAGCCTCCTTCGACTCGGGCCTCACCGAGTCGCCTAGGGCCAGAGCGCCGAGGGGCGTCTCATCCTCCAGGAGGAAGACGACGGTCTTTCCCCCCTCTTTTGCGGCCCTGACCCTCTCATCATCAAGCTCGATCCCCGACTCTTCGAGGTAGCCGGGGCTTGCGACCTTCAGCCTCCTCCCGTCGACGACGCCCGAAACTCCCTTCCCCGGCATCGAATCGAAGCTCTCCACCCCCGAGGGATCGATCCCTCGATCTTTCGCCCCCTTCACCACTCCCCGGGCGATGGAGTGCTCCGACCGTTCCTCTAAAGATGCGGCTAGCCTCAGAACCTCCTCCTCGCCGATCTCGGCCAGGGGGATGACGTCGGCGACCCCAAACTCGCCCAGGGTGAGGGTTCCGGTCTTGTCGAAGACGACCGCCTCTACATCTCTCGCCCTCTCGAAGGACCGCCTCTCCCTGATGAGAAGGCCGGATTTGGCGGCAAGAGAGGTGGAGACCGCCACCACCAGGGGGATGGCGAGGCCGAGGGCGTGAGGGCAGGTTATCACCATCACAGTGACAGCCCTCTCGATGGCGAAGACGGCGTCTCTTCCGCTATAGAGCCAGGCGGCGAAGGTGATCGCCCCCACCGAGAGGGCGATCACCGTCAAAAAGAAGGCGGCCCTGTCGGCCAGGTCCTGGGTCTTCGATCTGCTCTCCTGGGCGGAGCTGACAAGGTCGATCACAGTGCTCAGGTAGGTCTCCTTTCCCGTCTTTCCGACCTCCACGACGAGAGAGCCCTCACCGTTTATCGATCCGCCGATCACCTCGGAGCCCACGCCCTTGGATATGGGCTTCGACTCTCCGGTGAGAAGGGACTCGTTGACGCTGCTCTTCCCCTCGATGATGGTTCCGTCTACGGGGACCTTCTCTCCGGGCCTCACCATCACCCTGTCCCCCTTATTCAGGAACTCGATCTCGACCTCCTCGATCTCGCCGTCTCGGATGAGGTGGGCCTCGGAGGGCATCACCCTCGCCAGCTCCTCCAGGGCCCGAGAGGCGCCCATCACCGAGCGCATCTCCACCACGTGGCCCAGGAGCATGATGTCGATCAGGGTCGCCAGCTCCCAGAAGAAGAACTTGCCCGCAAGGCCGAAGACGACCGCAGAGCTGTAGAAGTAGGCGACAGATATGGCGACCGCGATGAGGGTCATCATCCCCGGCTCCCTCTCAGCCAGCTCCTTTTTGAGCCCCGTCAGGAAGGGCCAGCCGCCGTAGAAGTAGACGAGGGATGAGAGGGCGAATAGCAGATAAAATGAGCCCGGAAAGACGAGGTCGAAGCCGAAGAAGGCCTGGATCATCGGGGATAGGGCGAGAACCGGGACTGTGATCAGAAGGGAGACGAAGAACCTCCTCTTAAAGTCCTGGAGCATGGCGGCGTGGTGGTCCCCTTTTCCGTGGCTGACCTTGCCTTTCCCTCGACCGTGCCCCGCTCCTTCATGATCGGCGTCTCCGTGACCGCCCCTCCCCCTCTCTTGCGTTTCATGAGCCCTGACAGGGTGAGATTTGTGACCAAACCCTTGACGGGCCGTCGTCATCTTCTCTTCGGTCGAGCCGTCCTTCCTTTGAGAATTATTTCCACTCATGATGATCGACCCCCAGATCTAATTGATGATTAATGGATGATATATTGATCGATTAATCTGGATTTGGAGAGAGAACCTGACCTGCGAGCGGAGGTTGGGATGGAAGTTGCCGAGAAATTCTTATGAAAGTCAATAGACGAACAGACGAATGGGGCGGCGGGGGATGATATCCGCTTCTGGAAGTGGATCGTCGCCAGCTATCGCCAGTCCGCAATCGCCAGTATTCCTGGAGTTGAATAAATGTCTCTTTTGCAGAGCGGAAATGAGATCGTCCCTCGGTTGGGCGGGGGTCAGCACCGCCGAGGCCCGCCCCTCTTCCTCCTCTTCTTCTCAGGCACGCGTTCCCGAAACCGGACCAGGTGCCAGTTGTCGATCTCCCAGAGGTCGAGGGCCCGCTCCTCCTCCTTGAGGTAGCCTCGTGCCCTCTCCATCAGCTCGTCCCAGTCGACATCGTGACCGTCGAACTCCGGCCCCTCGACGCATGCGAGTTTCGTCTCGCCGCCAACGTTGACGCGACAGGCCCCGCACATCCCGGTCCCGTCGATCATTATCGGCATCAGGCTCACCCTGGTCTCGGTGCCGAAGGGCTCTATCACCCGCGAGCAGGTCGCCATCATGAAGGTGCAGCCGATGAGGTAAATCCGATCGACCTCTTCGGATTCGAGAAGCTCCCTCAGGGGGTCCTTAGCATATCGGGCGACCCCCACCGATCGATCGCCGGAGGTGATGATCAGTTTGTCGGAGACCTCCTCCAGCCGGTCGAGCCAGAAGAGAAGCTCGCCCTCCAACGCCTCGACGATGGAGATTACCTTGTTCCCCACCCCCTTCAGGGCCTTGGCGAGGGCGTAGGCGGGTCCCGCGCCGAAGCAGCCGCTGACGACGACGACCGTCCCGAATTGCCCCACCTCCGCGGGCTTTCCCAGGGGCCCCGCCAGATTCGCCAGCCTCTGCCCCGCCTCCATGAGGCCGAGCTTCTTGGTGGATAGGCCCAGCTCCTGGAAGACGAAGGTCACAGTCCCCTTTTTGCGGTCCCAGTCGGCGACGCTCATGGGTATCCTCTCCCCCGCCTCGTCGATTCGAAGGATCATGAACTGCCCCGGCAGGATCTTATCGGCGATCTCGGACGCCCTGATCTCCATCAGCTTGAAGCCGGGCGCGATAGTCTCTTTTCGGACGATCTCGTTTGGGACAGAGCCGACAGACCTTTCGCAAATGGTTTCTTCCATGAGGGCCTCACCCACCATACGACGCGGACCGTCCAAATTCGGGGAACGATCCGCAATTTCGTTATCGCATAAGGCGCCCGCCTCTGGACATTTCATCCCGGTGGCTGAAAGAGCTTTGGGGACCTTTCGCGATTACGTCCCCTCGATTCGATGGTTCAAATAGTTTCCCAAACCATTTCGTTCATCTATTCAAAAAACGCATCTTAATCTGCCTTTAAATCTGAAAAATATCCATCGCTCCGGCGCCATGTTAAATTAAAACCACGATTTTTGAACCTTTGCCCAGTAGAGGTAGCGACGCCCGATGGCCGAGAGGCTGTTTTTGAGGGGTCCGTCTCTGGAAAAGGTTAATAGCGGTTGAGGGTTAAGGGTTTTCCGTGGGCTCGTAGGGTAGAGGATATCCTAGCGGGCTTCGGAGAGGTTCCTCGAAGAAACCCGCTGACCTGGGTTCGACTCCCAGCGGGTCCGTCCACCCTTTTTTGCTCATCTCGATCAAGTCCGGGCCGCTTCAGCGTTCCATCTTCTGAGCATAGGTCCAGACCCGGCGGAAAACCCTTTTTGCCATCGGAACCACCAATAGAGCGGTGGTGAGGGTTTGGTCGACCTTCTGGGAAAAAAGAAGCTGGAAGAGGAGAAAGAGCGTCTGCGGTCGAGGGTTGCCGAGCTGGAGGAAGTGAAGAGCTCCCTGCAGCTGCAGATCGAACGGCGCGACGAGAGGATCAGAAAGCTGACCTGTGCCCAACAGGAGACGAGCCTCGCCCTAAAGGCCGCAGAGCAGAAGATCGCCGCCTTTCAGGAGCGGGAGGAGGAAAAAAGCGAGAGAGAAGGGGCCGCGACGAAAGAGAGCGGTCCAGATTCAAGCCGCGTCCTCAAGCCGAGGTTGGCCGAGAGGCTCATCGAAAGGCTGGAGGCCGTCCGATCTCCGCGAGATGATATTCTGTCGGCTTATATCGCCAGCGGATCGACCGCGCGGGAGGGCATCCCTCCCGAGGCGGCCGATCTGGTGAGACGGGCCAACTCTGATCGGGGGGTTGCGGTCTTCTCCGATCCCCTCCTCTTCACCATCGCCCTCGTCCCGCCCTTCCCCCTCAAAAAGGATGAGGTGAGGTGGGGCGGGTCCTTCCAGACGGGCCCGTTGAGAAAGATGCTGGAGACCCCGGTCCTGGTGGTGGCGGCCCACGCCGGCGAGACCCTCCTGGGGGTGGCCCTCGGCCGGGAGGGGTTCGCGGAGCACGTCATCGTAAAAAGCACCGTCAAGGAGAAGCACACCAAGGGCGGCTGGAGCCAGAAGAGGTTTGAGCGGCTGAGGGAGGAGGACATCCGCCAGCACGCCGACCTGGTCACAGAAAAGCTTCCCTCGATCCTGGAAGGCTATCGGTCGGTCCCAGCCTGCGCCGTGGTCAGCGGCGACCCTGCCCTGGTCAAACTGATCGCCCCCGCCATCGACCTTCCGATCCAGGAGGCGAAATTCGCCCGCTTCGACAAAAAGAACCCCGCCGAGCTTCTGGAGGAGGTCTACGGATTCGTCTGCCTGCGAGGATGAGGATCTGGCAGAGGATTAGCAGTGGGATGACGATCGGAGAGACCGCAGAAGGCCGGGGTGGATTGCGAACGAATCGCGGAGGGTTTGGAAATGAGAGACTGGGGAAAGGAGAAGACGGCATCCGATCCGGACGCTGAGAGGGAAGAGCTGGAGCGGCTAGCGAGGGACTGGGACTGGCACATCCGAAGAGCTGTCGCCTTAAACCCCAGCGCGCCCCTGGAGATCCTGCAGGACCTGGCGAGGGACAAGGTCCAGTGGGTCCGGGAGGCTGTGGCGGCGAGCCCCCGGGCCGACGGGGAGATCCTCGACCTTCTCTCCCAGGACGGTGACGGCTTCGTACGGGCCGCCGTCGCTCTCAACTACTCGGCATCTCCAGAGATCCTGGAGGAGCTATCCGAGGACGAGATGATGGACTTCGACTACTCCCTCTCCAAGAACCGGTACATCGTCCAGGAAGTGGTGGCCAAAAACCCGAACGCCCCCGAGGAGGTGATCAGGACCCTCTCCGAGCACGCTGACGAGGGGGTCCGGGCGGCGGCAGCCTCTAACCCCAGCGTCCCCAAAGATGTCCTCTTCAAGCGGAGGATCGACCTCTCCTGGGCGGTGAGGACGGCGGTGGCGAAGAACCCACGGGTATCCGTCGAGGTCCTGGACTATCTTGCCGCGGACAGGATCCAGGACGTCCGGGCGGCGGTGGCAAAAAACCCCAAAACCTCAAAAGAATCCCTGGCGAGCCTCGCCGCCGACCGGGACGTGGAGATCCGGGCGGCAGTCGCATCGAACCCGAGAGCTGATCCTGCGACCCTCTTGGCCCTCTCTCAGGATTGGGCCTGGAAGGTTAGAGAGCGGGTGGCGAAGAACCCGGCGACGGCGGAAGAGGTCGTGAGAGCTCTCGCCGAGGACGCAGACCAGAGCGTAAAGAAGGCGGCGGGGGGGAGGCTGGAGGGGTGATCTGATTGAGACTCAGACTTATCTTGGGCCTGATTTTGGCTCTGGCCCTGATCCCGACGACCGGAGCGTCGGCCGAAGATGACGGCGCCCGCGCCGACGACGGGCCCGGCTCCGAGGAGTACGAGGTCTACTCGGCCCTGATTGAAGAGGTCTTCGTGACAGGGGCGAACGGAAGCGGCCCGGTCCCCATCAGGGATCGCACAGGATGCCCGAAGTTCGTCGTCGAAATGGCGAGCAGTGGAATCGATGCCGTCAAGCCCGAGACCTGGGAGGAGTTCAAGGCGAAGAACTCCCTGGATTATCCGCTGGAAGAGCGATTCAACCTGAGCGTCGGATGCGTTCTCGCAAACGAGCGGGACGATCCCGACGCGAGAGGGATCTTGGGCCTCTCGCGGGTCGGTTTCGACTCCGAGAAGAGCCAGGCCCTCGTCCACCTCGACGAGATTGCGGCATGGTACGTCAGCAACGGGAGCTTCGTTCTCCTCGTAAAAGAGGACGGCAGATGGCGGGTGGAGGAAATTGCGATGACGTATCTCGGCGAGTGAAAGCGCACTCCCAGAGTCATCCCTACCTCTCGCCTCAGCATCAACGTCGCCAAAGCGAAGCTGATGACGAAGAACACACACAGAAAGAGCAGGTCCGGCACCAGGATCTCCGACACCACCGCCCCCTTCAGCATCACCGTCCGCAGGGCATCGCTGGAGTAGGTGAGCGGGAGGATGTAGGAGATGGGCCGGATGAAGTCGGGGATCGATTCCAGGGGCCACCAGACGCCGGAGATTGCCCCTGTTCGTCAAGGTGAAGCAAAGAGAGGTCTCATCGCCCTGGTACACCCGCGCCCGCTCGAGGGGGGCGGCGATCTCGGGCGACCCCTCCACCTTGTAGAAGTCATCCGGAAACCTCACCAGGGCGTTGGGAGACCTCTGCAAGACCGCAGCCGATACCGTCAGACTTGCGATCAGAAGGGAGGAAGAGCGGCCGCCATTCTCGACATGTGCGTGTCATCGTGCCCGCCCGGGCATGCATACAAGAATCGGTCCTGCTTTATTTGATAAGGGCAGAATGACGCTGGCGCCTCACCGGATCTCGCTCAGGATCGCGTCGGCCACCGCCGCCGGGTTCGGCGAGTCGGTGATCGACCTGCCCACGATCAGATAGTCGGCCCCCGCCTCCAGGGCCGCCCGAGGCGAGCCGCCCTGGGCGCCGACCCCCGGCGAGATGATGGCCCGGTCGCCCACGATCGACCTGATCAGCCTGATCCGCTCCGGCCTTGTGGCCGGGGCGACGACGCCGTCGACGCGGCACTCCGCCGCCAACCTCGCCAGCCCCTCGGCGAGGGGAGCCATGAACTCCACGGCGCCGGGGTGGCTCATCTCCGTCACGGCGAAGACGAGGGCGCCGCGCTCACGGGCGGCGTCGACGCAAGCCGAGAGGCTGTCTCTTCCGGCGAAGGCGTGGGCGATGATCCCGCTCGCTCCCGCCGCCAGGACCGGCTCAGAGATGAGGGTGTTGGTGTTGGGGATGTCGGCGATCTTCAGGTCAGCGATGACCGGCGCCATCGAGGCGATCTCCTCGACGACTTCGAGCCCCGCCGCCAGAATAAGGGGGTAGCCGACCTTGACGTAGTCGATCCTGTCCTTCAGGACCGAGACAAGGTCGATGGCCCTCTCTTTATCGAGGACGTCGAGGGCGAGGATGAGGCGAGAGTTTCGGATCATGTCTTCGAGGTGGGCTTGCTGGATATTTACCTTTTCGACTTCAGCTCAATTTACGCAAAAGATCGACCGGCCTGTCCGGCTCAGCTCATCCGTTTGTTCCGGTCGCCTTGAAGAATGTGTAGCAGAAGACCCCGTCCACCTCAGCCGTCCGATAGAGGTCCCCGACCCCCTCGTCGAACTCCCCCGCCCCCATCATCCCCGCCGCCAGCGCCGCCTCCCGGACCCCCTCGATCATGGCGGTGAAGGTCTTCCTGGTGAACCCGTCCGCCATGGCGGGCTTGCTGCCGTCGGCGTAGACCATCCGGGGCGAGACTGAGACCTCGGAGAAACCCGCCCTTGTGAGGAGCGGGTAAAGCTCCCGGCCGATCATGGCGTTGCCGCCCGCCCGCTTCTGGAGCCGCACCTGGCAGTCGATCGCCCTCCGGGCCGCGGGGCTATCGGGGTGGAAGTATGCAGAGCCGTGATCGCCCTCGATCGCTGTGATGCTGCCGCCCGGTTTGATGAACTCTTTGAGGATCGAGAGCGCCTCGACGGGCTGCGGGAGGTGCTCCAGGACGAAGCAGACGAAGAGGTGGTCGAAGGAGGCCTTCGGGAAGGGGAGGTGGAAGATGTCCCCCTGGAGGATCCGGACGTTTGCTAGATCCACCGCCTCGGCCCTCCCCCTGGCCTCTGCGGCGGAGGACCGGGAGATGTCGAGGGCGATTATCTTTGCACCGGGGCTGTTTTTGGCGAGGGGGACGGTCTGGGCTCCCACCCCGCAGCCAGCCTCCAGGACGAGAGATCCCGGCGGGTAAGAGGTGTCCGAGTGGAGGAGGTCGACGAGGGTGGCGGCCTGGTCCTGGAGGCGGGTGCTCTCCCTCGGGTGGTAGCCGTGGACATAGGGATCGGCCATGGGCGGCTTTTTGCTGGCGGTTTATATCAGGATTTCCGCCGAATGTAAGCAGACGAAGAGGGGCGGAGGCGGCACAGCCGTCCATAATAGAACATAGAGGACTTCGATAATCCCACGATAAGCGTTCTTTTTTCCGATCCGCTGCATCACTCGCCCACCATCTCAGTGTACCAGAGGCGCTCCTCGCCGAATTAATCCAGAATCATCTCCACCTCCCGCGGGATCTGTGCGACATACAGCGGGATGGACGCCACCAGGAAGGAGGGCCTGGAGGAAGAGGGCTGCTCCGAGGGGGCCTGCGGCGTAGATATGGCGCGACCGAGGTCTGGCTGCTTGAAGCGGAAGAGATGATAACCTCTCATCAGCTCTGTAATGGGCCATCGACGACAGGAGCTGGGCTGGCGCTTTGGCGCTAAAGCAATCGAAACCAGCCTTGAAAAGCTATATATCCCCACAGGTCGCCCCAAATGTTCGAGGTTTTTCCGAATGGCGAAAGCTGAGGTCCGCCCGGCTAAGGCCGGTTATGCAGACGAAGACGAGGCTAGGGTGGCGGAGTTTGAAGAGGGCGTAAAGCGGGGAATCGAAGAGTGCAAAACCGGCCAGGTAAAGACGTTCGACGACAAAGCAAAATTCCTGAAACACCTGCGCAACCTCTGAACTTCGCCCTTCTTGAGAGGATGATATGGCCCGACCCCTCGATCCGGTGAGGCGCGAATATGCGAGCACCAGCGAATTCGAGCGGCAATTCAAAAAGTTGACCAAGAAGGACAGGGCACTAAAAGATCGCCTGCTGAAGAAGATCGACCAGATATTATCAGATCCAGAGATCGGTGAGCCGAAGAGCCACGCCCTCAGGCACGCCCGCGGCTCTCACGTCGACCCTTATGTCATTGTTTATGTATTCAAAGACAATACAATCACATTCGTATATTTAGATCATCACGATGTTATTTATAAAAAGGCTCCATATATATTGGCGAAATATCAGCTTTAACACCACTGCAGCATCTTTTTTAAGACATTAGGCCGACTTCATGCCAGCTTTTAGAGAGGTGCCAATATGCCTCCATACGATATCCAGATCAAGAAGGTTCCCGCTATGCGGGTGGCAAGCCTCTGGGCCAAGGGCCTCCCCTTCAACGTCACCGTCCCCAGGGCCTATGAGGAGCTGGAGGCCTGGATGGCCAGAAAGTCGATCCCCGTTCTCGCGGGCTCGCCGATGGGCCTTGCCCTCTACTACGACGACCCCGCTGCCGTCGCCCCCGATGAGGTGAGATTCAAGGTGGCGATCCTCGTCCCGCCCGAGACGCCCGAGATCGCTGAAGGCAGAGCGGCGGTGGAGTTATTGCCAGAGGCGGAGGTGGCTTATCTCACCGTCCGGGGGCCTTACACCAACCTCGAAGACGCCTACAGCCAGCTCTTCGGCTGGGTCTTCCAGCATGGGCGCGCGCCTGCGGACGCTGCCCGGGAGGTCTACGTCCGATGGAGCGAAGAGATGCCGCCGGAGGAGTGGGAAACGGAGATACAGGTGCCGGTGGGGAGGTAGAGAAGGGGGGGCGTTGCCGAGGCTATGATCTGATCGTCTCCATCGTTACGAGCTATCTCCGCCACCGCGGCACCACCCGTGTCGTCCTCTCCACATACCGCCGATACTCCTCGCCGAACTCGTCTTCCATCATCTCCACCTCCCGAGGGATACGAGCGACGTAAAGGGGATGGACGCCACCAGGAAGGCAGGACCCGCGATCGCGTTCTGGAGAAGGAGAAGCTGAGCTATCGCCCACGGCAAGTGGGCGGCGCGCATCGGGCGCTGACCCGCTCGCAGACGCCGGTGGTCACCAGCCTGTGATCCTTTCCGATCTGAAGCCCCGGCGAGAAGCACCCGGCGAGGTCGGCGTGGTTCAGACATATTCTTACCAGGAACGGCTGGAACGTCAGAAGGGATATCCGAGGCTTAAGCGAGCAAATAATTGAGGCAGACCCCGACCAGCTCTTGGAGACTATATTTTCCATGAGGCGATTGATCATGCTCTTCGAAAAGCCGGAATCCGTCGCACTCTTAAAAGATCTCTTCGTCGAGCTTCGCTCCATGTACCGCAACTATCGGGGGCGTCGAGTTTCTGGAGGACGAGATGCGCGCGATCCTGGAGACGATCGCGCCCGAGCTGGGGGGAGATGGACGAGGGGGCCCGGGATGGAGTGATGAGAGAGATCCGGGCGATTTACGGAAAGGACGATTCGGTTCTGAAGAGCTTCATGTACGAGCCGGTGGAAGGGTATCTGTAACGGTGCAGATCAAATCAGGAGAGAAAAAAACGGAGATCAGAGGAACCTGATCCCTTTCGGCATCTCGCCGAACCGCTTCCGGAAGGCCTCGGGCCAGTTCTCCGGGTCGAGCCCCTTCTGGCCGAGGAAGGCGCTCGTCCACCGCTCCAGGCCCACGCCGGAACAGCCGCTCCACAGGGGGTCACCTGACTGGGCTTTGACGTTGAAACCCCGGGGGTACTTGTCGCCGTTGATGGATAGGTTCTGAAACTCGATCCAATCCCCGTTGTAAGGGAGGAGGGCTTCGTAGTCGACGGTCCCGGCTCCGGACATCTCCGCAAGGCCGGTCTTTCCCTCCTGGGCCATGAACCAGGGCGTCACCCAGGCCATCCGCCACCGCAGCTCCAGGATCTCCTCGAAGATCTTCTTGTAGCACTCCTTCAGCCGCTCGGCCTCTTCTTTCACCTGATCCTGGGTTCCCATCCAGACGATCTCGATCCGGTGGAACTCGTCAACTCTCTCGATCCCGTGAATCCCGCCGCTCTCGTACCGGTGGCTCGTCCCGGACCGGTCGAAGATCCTTATGGGCAGATCCTCGTTGGGGAGGGTCCTCCCCTGGAAGAATACCCAGGAAGGGGGACACTGGGCGTAGCACATCCCGCCGATGGGGTTGTCGATCTTCTCTTTGACGAGCTCCACTGGAACCTCACGCGTCACCTTGTAGTGGTCCATCACCTCTTCCCAGAACTCGGGGTCCCGGGTCTTGGGGGGACAGACGTAGTAGATCTCGGGGTATACGCCCATGGCGTGGCCGCTCTTCTTCCATACATCCCAGGTGACGAGCTTCGGAAAGATCATCTCTCGGTATCCAAGAGGCTCGATGATCTCCTCGATGACGATCCTCTCCAGGGTCCGGAAGAGATGGGTCCCCTCGGGGCCGTAGATCCACTGGCCCCGGCTGGCGCCGTGCTTGATCCAGCCTCGGTTGACCAGCTCCTCGGTGGGGTCACGCTCGAACTTCGGCACCCTCGGCTCGCTCTCCCATAAAAGCTCCCAGTGCTCGGCCTTGCCGCCGTAATCTTCGGCCGCAAGCTTCTCGTCCAGGAGGCTGACGATCCTGTCGGGAACCTGGTTTTTAATGTCCGACTCGTCGACGTCCAAAGACAGGGTCAAGAACCCGCCCTCGAAGGTCATCTCCCGGACGTGGGGGATCTTGTGGTCTATGGACCGCTCGGATGCGACCTCGATCTCATACTTCGAGATCTCGATGCCTCTGACCCCGACCCTGTACTTCTTGCCGAGAAGATCGGCCAGGGGCCGCCTCAGCCTCAAAACGGCATCGTGAGCCCTCACGTAACGGTCGCTCTCGATGACGACGGATATGTTGGCGTCGCCGAGATTCCAATCTTTAACCTCTGCCCCCTTGCCTTCGGCAGCCCCCTTCTTGAGAAGGTCGGCGGCTCCGGCGAAGAACTCCTCGACGTCCTTTTCTGCATCATTCGCGTCAGCGCTCAGCCTGAAGCTCGCCTCCAAATGAAACTTCAAATCCCCACCTCTCTTTCAAGCAAATCTTCAGCGATCTTGATGTTCATGATCAAGTCGTCGGCGGTGGCAAGAAGCGTCCCCACCTTATCGGCGGAAAATTCGACCTCAAACAACCCGTCCCTCACCTCGACGTTCATCCCCGGCAGGTTGTCGGGGTCCAGGGACCGAGCGACGTCTGCGGCCATCTCGCCCTCAAACAACAGCTTTGCGCGCATCATTCTTTATGACCCTCGGATAGCTGCTGGCCCACCACCAGATCGACGTGCTTCATGAACTCCTCCTCGGCCCCCAGGGGGATCGAGGCGCCGCTGGCGACGCTGTGGCCGCCACCGTTGCCGCCCACCTTCTGTGCCCCCTCCTTGAGGGCTACGGAGAGGTCGAGGCCATTGAAGACGAGAAGCCTGTTGCCCCGAGCCGAGATCTTAATCATATCCTCAACCCTGTTTAAGACGATCATAGGCTTGTCGGCATAAAGGTAGCGGACGCAGAGGCCGGATACCACCCCAGCAGCGTCCATATCGTCGAGAAGGACGTACCTGATATTCTCCGTCTCCTGTAGGCGCTCCTTAACGAGCCGGACCTCTGAGAGGGTCTGTGCCTTGTAGTCCTGATTGATCTTTCTGCACTGTTGCAGGAACGCGGTATCCCGCATGCAGAGGGTGAGGGCAAGCCCCGTCTCCTCCATCTTGCCGCAGGAGTTTAGGATCCACATGAACTCAAAGGCGTTCTCGACGACCTCCTGCTTCAGCCTGATCGTCTCCCCCACCACCGAGTCGGCTGCAAAGCTCCCCTGCAAGAGAACCTTCAGGACGAGGGCCGTCGAGAGGCGCGATAGTTCCTTTCCTTTCAATTTGGGAAGGTCGCCGGAGATTCCCAGCTCCTCGAGAAAAGCCCGCGTCTTCTCGGGGTCGCCGGAGAAGTCCAAAAGGGGGTCCAGGGCGCTTTCGAGGACCGATTCCAGGGGCCCATCGTCCATCTTCAGCCCCGGCCTGATCTCCACGATCCCGGCGTTCGCAGCCTCTTCGAGGATCGTCCGATTCGCCCCGATCATCATCTGCCGGTCGCCCAGAGCCCCCACCAGCGCGAGACCCGCCAGGTCCACATTATTCCCCATCTCCCGGATCACGGTATAGACCGTCCCCGAGGCGGAGAGCTCGAAGGCCCCGTCGACCCCCACCAGGTGAGGGTTCACGTGGATGCAGTCGAGGGTCCCCACAGGGGTGTGGTGGTCGAAGACGAAGACGTCTCCTTCGATCTCGGATACCAGGTGGGGCTTTCCGCTCCCCATGTCGCAGAAGACCACCGGCGGCTCGATGGAGTCGATGAGCGCCTGGTCTAGCCGGCCGACGAGGGTGGCGTGAAAGGGGATCTCCGCCCTCTTGAGGGCGGTGCAGATCAGGCCCGCTGAGGTTATCCCGTCGGCGTCGTTGTGGGATATGACCCTCGCAGTTTCACACTGCAAGAGGGAGCTGGCGGCAGCCTTCGCCAGCTTCTCCAGCCGTTTCATGTGATGAGCATCTCAGCGGTCTCTGGCTTGTACTGCCAGGTCGATGGCAGCCGTCCAGTACCGCGATAGTACTTTGCAAGACGTCGGATCTTGTTCTCGGTGAGCTGGAGCCACCTCTTGTTGTGGACGTCCTTCTTGTTGCTCGCCAGGTGTTTTCTCATCCCGATCGCCTTTCTCATCAGGTTTGCGAGATCCTCGGGGATCTCCGGCACTTCGGCGTTCTCTCTCAGGTACCTGGTGAGCTTCGTTCCCAGGATCGGCTTGACGCTCGGGATCCCGTACTGGTCTCGAAGGGTGATTCCGATCATGGTGGGGGAGATGCCGTTTCCGTAGAGCCTGGTGACGTGCTTTTCCAGCTCCTCTTTGCTCATGTCGCACCACTCGGGTGGCGTTGATCGAAAGGGCGGCCTCGATCTCGAAGACCCCTTTCTTCTGGTGTGCATTCTGGCCATATCAAGTCCTCATTATAATCCAAAGTCAGATAAAGGGCGAAGGTAAGCATCCCAGCGTACCATGCGATAAAAAGCTTGCGGCCTTTGAGATCAGTTCCCTTTCGCACCAGTTCTTATAAAACTTTCCTTGGAGATCCTCCCGCCCGGGATGATGTTTAGGATATAAAAATCTACAAAATCTGGATTTCAAAATTCAGAATGATCGCCGACGGCCTCTCCTTATATATACATCGTCCCCATCTTGGATCATGCTCCCTCCGCTCTTGGACCCTTTCTTCTACCTCCTGGGAAAGGCGGTCTTCGTCCTGGCTGCTGCGGTTTTCGCGTCCGCCGTCCTCGGCGCAGCCCTCATCGCCTATTCCTTCAAGACCGGCCACTTCTTCATGGCCAGGATCATGCTGATCTTCATCTGTTTTCTCGAGAGCCTGATCAAGAGCATCTTCAGGACCTTGCGGGCCGACGACTCAATCGTCGACGAGGTGGGGATAAGGCTTCGTAACTACATCAACGCCGAGAAGTTCGAGGCGGTCCCCATGGACGAGCGGGCGATCTTCCTGCCCCAGTGCCTCCGGAGCGTCGACTGCCCCGCAAAGCTCACCCCAGAAGGGCTTCGGTGCGTCAACTGCGGCAAGTGCGAGATCGGCCCCGCCAAGGTCTTCGCCGAGGATCTCGGGTACAGATTCTTCGTGGCGCCGGGGTCCAGCGTCATAAAGAGGATGATCAAAAAGTACCATCCTCGGGCGATCGTAGGCGTCGGCTGCGATATGGAGATCAAGGAGGGGGTCGACCTCTGCCACGGCCACGACATCCCGGCGATAGGCGTCCCCCTTCTGACCAACGGCTGCGTCTCGACGACCCTCGAATGGGACCGTTTCTACGACGTGATCTCAGACCACCATGGCTGCACCCTGAGAGACGAGGAAGAAGATCTTACGATCAAAATCTACGATGGCGGGCCGGGCAGAAACTGAAGGAGGGGTTTGAAACCCCCCTTTAATCCAACCATTTTAGACCAAACCTTCTCGTTTTAGACCCACACTTCTGCTTCAGGCCACCGCCCTCTCCTCCAGAGCCCTGATCACCTCTCCCAGCCGATCGATATACTCGCCGTAGCCCGACCAGTTCCCGGCCCGGAGCTCTTCCTGGGCAGACCTGTAGAGGGTTCCCGCCTCGCCGATCAGCTCTGCGGTGCTCAGGTCATCACCTCTCCCTGCCGAGTTGGGTGCCGCCTCGGGCGCGAACTCGAATACCATCGCCAGGGCCTCTTCCAGGGTCTCCTCCATCGCCACATGGCTGCCGTAGGCGACGATCACCCGTTTCAGCTCAGGAAGCTCGCTGTTCTCGGCCCTCAGGTAGAGGGGCTCGACGTAGAGGAGGCTCTTCTCGATGGGGATTACGAGGAGGTTGCCCCTGATGACGCTGGACCCCTTCTGGCTCCAGAGGGTGAGCTGCTCGGATATCTCGGTGTCCTGGTCGATCCTCGCCTCGACCTGCATCGGCCCATAGATCAGCTTGTCTTTGGGGAACTTGAAGACGACGAGGCCGCCGTAATCGGGCTGGTCGGACTTGGCGCACATCCAGGCGATCATGTTGTTCTTCGACCTCGGCGTGAAGGGCTGGATCAACATGAACTCCTCGCCCTTTTCGCTTCCGGGGGTCTTCATGATGACGTAGTAAGGCTCGACGGTTTCCCGGCTCCCCTGGTAGACCTCCGTCGGGATGTCCCAGGCGTCCTCTCGGTTGTAGAAGACCTGGGGGTCGTTCATGTGGTAGTTCCTGTAGATCCCGGCCTGGACCTTGAAGAGGTCAACGGGGTACCGCAGGTGGGACTGGAGCTCTTCAGGCATCGAGTCGATAGGCTGGAAGAGGTCGGGGAAGATCGCCTGGTAGGCAAGGACTATCGGCTCCTCCTCGATGACGTAGTATCGGACGGTCCCGTTGTAGGCGTCGATGACGACCTTCACCGAGTTTCGAATGTAGTTGAACCCGCCCGAGGGCTCGGAGTAGGGGAAGCGGTCGGAGAGGGTGTAGGCGTCGACGATCCAGTAGAGCCTACCGTCAGCAAAGACGATGTAGGGGTCCTGGTCGTAGGCGAGGAAAGGTGCCAGGGTGTTGGCCCGCTCGACAACGTTTCTATAAATCATCACCCTGCTCTCAGCCGTCACGTCGTCGCTGAGGAGGATCTTGAGGCTTGCGAGCCGGTATGTCATAAGAAGCCTCATCAGGGGATCGAGCTCGACGCCGCCGGTGCCGTTGTATGCAGCGTAGACGTTCTCGTCACCCAGAGGGTAGTCGAACTCGGGAAGACCCGTCTTGACCACGACGTAATCTTTCCGCCCCTCGCCGTAGTAGATCTCCGGCCGGAGCATCTCCCCCAGGACCGAGTCGGGAGGAAGGTTCTTGACGTAGAACTCGGGAAGCCCCTCGGGAGTCACGACGTTTGCGGGGCTCATGCAGATACCGTAACCGTGGGTGTAGAAGAGATGGATGTTCTGCCAGGTCTTCGCCTGTTCGGGAAGCTCCTCCGAGGAGAGCTCTCTTGCTGAGAGCATCACCTGCCTCTTCTCGCCGTCGATGGCGTACCTGTCCACGTCGACGTCGAAGAACTCGTAGTAGAGCCTGATCTCCTGGAGCTGCTTGTAGGTGCTGAGGAGGGGACGCCAGTCCCAGAGCCGGATGTTATCCACGGTCCCGCTGTTGGCCAAAAGGTCATCGCCGGTGAGGTTGTAGTCAACGGGAAAGGGGCGCTCGTCCACCTGATCCAGGCCGTAGGCGAGGAGGGTGTAGTTGATGTTGCTCGCGATGAAGGGCGATTCCATCACGATCTCGTTGGGGGCGACGCTGTACTGCTGGACCACCGTCGGGTATACCACCCCCAGGACCGCCGTCGCAACGACGATGACTCCGATCACCGACACCAACCGGTGAGATCTCTTTCCCGCCGCAGAGGCGAAGAGGATGAGGGCCACGAGGAGCGCGGCGCCAGCGTAGATGTAGAGGAAGGGAAGGCCTGCGTGGACGTCGGCGTAACCCGCGCCGTATACGACCCCCGTCTCCGAGCGGAGAAGCTCGTAGCGGTCCAATAAGTACCGGAACGAGAAGAGGAGCGCGAGAATTCCGAGGAGAGCGCTCAAATGGGCCAGAGCCCTTCCGGGGATCGACCTCGCGATCTCGGCGTAATCTCTCTCCTCAGGGCCGAAGATGAGCCGGTCTGCCTGGAGGAAGAGGTAAGCAGCGGCGGTGAAGGCCAGGTTGATGAGGACGGCTAAGAAGATCGCATACCAAAGACCCCAAAGAAGCGGCATGGTGAAGACGAAAAATCCGACGTCCATCCCGAAGAGGGGGTCAGAGACCCCGAAGGTGGTGGCGTTCAGGGCCAAGAGGACCCTCTCCCAGCCAAACTGCGCGGCAAGGCCGAAGAATACCGATATCAGAACCAGGATCCAGGATAAATATCGGGGCCTTTCGCCCACCAATCTCAGGTTCGCAAGGCTCACGGCCAAAAAGGCGAGAGCCGACCCCAAAAAGAGAAAGATCCTCGCCGTGATCATAGTCTCGTAGACGCTGGAGTAACCCAGGGTCGAAAACCAGCGCCATTCCGTCAGAATATAAGCGATCTGACCTGAAAATATCAGAAGAAGTATCAGGGCCGCAACAAGCCCCCTTTCAAATCTCATAAAACTCCCCGAAAACTACGAATTGTAAAACATTTCATCCCTCTGGGCCCATCCTCCCCGGGGGAAATAAATCGATCCATTTGACGCGTTCGGTCCATTCGTCGGCATCTGTGACGGCGATCTCATGTCATCCGTGGTGATCGAACCCTGAGAGCTTTCGCCGACGCAGGCCCTACAGCTCATGCACATCTTTTGGTTCACCACCGCCGCCATTTGCGAACTCCTCCAAAACTGCTGGAATCTCAGGTTACAGACCTGCAGGTATTGATATATATCTTTCGTCGATCAGATTCAAGTTGCTGCGGACCGGCCAACCGGATCAAAAGAGTAATGGGCGCTTGAAGCAATTTGCTTCACCCAGGAGACGGATGGGCAGCACCTAAGGTTGCTGGTGACGAAAAGAACCTCTCGCAGCAAACATCGAAAAATTATAAAAAAGGGTGCGCTTACTCGACGGTGATGGCCTCAGAGGGGCAGGCCTCGACGCAAGTGCCGCACTCGGTACATTTGTCAGCGTCCACCACTGCTATCTCTTCTTCGTCCAGCTTGATTGCGTCTTCGGGGCACTCCTCGACACAGGTTCCGCAACTTACACACTCGTCTCTGTTGATTACTGCCGGCATTACAAATTCCTCCAAAGTTGCCAAAGTTGGCAAATTTACAGTCCGGGATATACGATATATAACTTTCGTTAGGAGCTTTATGGGCCGGAAAGAGTCGAAAATGTGACCTAGGAGCCGAGAGAGCACTCTTCGAGGCTCGATGGGAATGATCAGCTCAGGTCAGAATACCGATTCCTATCTTTCAGCTCCTGCTTTTTGGCTTCGTTCCACCCGCTCACCGACTGGAGGTAGCCGGTGACACGAGAGAGATGCTCCAGATGATCGGACCCGCAACGTAGACACTTCTCTTTCAGGCCGGGAGCGACGTTAAAGCAGCTGAGGCAAACTGTCATGTCCCTGGTGAAGGCGAAGTAGCCTATCTGGGTGCTTCTCGCCAGGTTCATGGCGAAGTCCATAAGCCCCTCGGGATCGGGGACAGACTCTCCCAGGAAGATGTGGAATATGTTTCCTCCGTCGACGATTGGAAAGAATATGTGCTCCAGTTTCGCCCTCTCAAAGATGGAGACGTCCAGAGAGGGGGGGACGTGGGTCCCGTTGGTGTAGTAGACGGGAAGATCGCGGGTCTGGTGGATCCTGGTCATGGCGGTCTCAAGGTCGCCCTTGACCACCTTTGTTGCGCAGTCCCGGAACTCCTCGTGGAGGAGGTCTGAGACCGCGAACCTCTGGACCACCGTCTCCGCTGGCGTCCGAGCGAGGGCGATGGTCATTTCGTGGCGGCCGGACAGCTCTTTCGCGTAGATCTCCATCTCGGTCATCGCCCTAACCGCCAGCTTCCAGGCCTCTTTGGACTCGTGCATCTGAGATCCGGTGTGGAACTGGACCATCTCGTTGACGCCGACGACCCCGATGGTGTAGACGAGACCCTCCAGGTCCACGGCCACCGTCCCCTTCTTTCCGGTCTGGGGGTCTTTCGGCCTCTGGGTGGCGAAGGGCATTCTGCGGTTCTTGACCACCTGGTTCATCCATTCGCGTTTGACCTTGAATATGTCGACGGCGGTGTCCATCAGACCCCGGAGGTACTCGAAGAGTAGGTCGTCGTCGCCCCGGGCGAGGTAGGCTGCCCTCGGGCAGTTGAGGGAGACGACCTGCCAGGAGCCCATGGAGAAGTGCTTGCCATCTTTGAAGAGGAGCTTGTCGTCGAAGTCCGCGTCGCTCTCGAAGGTCGCGGCGAACTGATACGCGCAGCACTGGTAGCAGCTTATCCCCTTGCCCGCACCCCGGTAGGCAGGAAGCTGGTTGTCGTAGTAGGGGGTGCCGAACTTGGAGGCGAGCTTGAAGGTGAGGAGGTAGAGGTCTCTGTAGGTCGGAAGGTCCGGATGGGCGGCGTTGAACTCATCGTCCTCAGCCATGAAGTCGGGCTCGATCGAGATCTCCGGCTTGGGGAAGTTGAAGGGCTTGCCCCAGTAGTCTCCCTCCAGCATCACCTCCATCAGGGCCTTGAACCCGAGGCGGACCTCCTTCTCGAACTCGCCATAGGTCCGAAGGGGGGCCCCCGCTCCGTCCCAGACCTTCCCCTTGTAGACGACGGGTTTCTCCCGCCAGAGCTTGGGAACTCCGGGGCTGAGCTGGACCGAGGAGAAGACGACCTGGCCGCCTCGCGCCACCATCATTTGGGTCATCTCGTAGACGAACATCTGCATCAGCTGGCAGATTCCATCGTAGTCGAGACCCTCAAGGTACGGGGCGAGGAAGGTTAAGAAGTTGTAGAAACCCTGGCCTCCGGCGAAGTTGGTCTGGGCCGAGGCGAGGGCCTTTACGGCGTGAAGCATGGCGACCTCCGGCTTCTTGGCTGGGCCCGCAACGCTCGCCTTCGTCCCCGAGCCGTCGGGCATGAGGCCGTAGTAGAAGAAGTAGCGGAGGTCCCAGTCCTGGCAGAAGGGGCGAGTTCCGAAGTACTCCAGGTCGTGGATGTGGAGGTTGCCGGCGAGGTGTTGGTCTGAGAGGTAGGGCGGGATGAGCAGGAGGTACTGCTCTTTTGAGATCTTGTCTGCCTTCTTCTTGTGGCTCGTCTCGGCGTTCTCCTGGAGGTTCGCGTTCTCGTGGGCCTCAAAGCCCGAGCCGACGTCGATGAGGTGGGCGTCGTATACCGGGGTTCCGACCCGGGTGCAGATGTTACGCCACTCCAGGTGGTGTCTTTCAAGGAGTATCACGTTCACGATCTCCCTCACCAGGGGGCCGGAGAGGAACTTGACGTCCATCCACCGGATCCGTCGCTCCACCTCCCGGGCGATCTCTCTCGCCTCCTCTTCGGAGATGCCGGGGATCCGGTAGAACTGCTCGGAGAGCTTCGTCTCCCGCAGGAGCTGGTTCATCACCGCCTCCTTGTTCCACCTCATCAGGTGGCCGTCGGTGGTCCTGACCATCGGCATCTCCGATAGGGAGACGCCCTCCAGCGTTATCTGCTGCGTTTTATGTCCGTTAACCCTCCGGTTCAAAGACTGATACCCCCGATGAGATGCGGCAGAAGGCGTGACGAATTTCTACCCCCTGGTGGCGCGATCTTCAACTATTCTTGTAAGGGTCTGAAAGTTATAACACCTTCGGCCCATGCCGCCAAAATTTATAATTTAAGTTCGTCTCAAATTCGAGGTTCGAGCATGCGTGCCATCGTAACTCTTCATCGATATTTAAAGCTGCGAAAAATAGCCGAGAATTTGGAGTTTTGGCCCTCAAAAACCGATAAATTCGGGCTGATTTCCCGCCGCGAACTTGTATGAGGAGGCCGCTGGAGGATAGGCCCCCTCTCGATCGATCGCGAACGCCGGGCCGCCAATCTTCCGCTATTTTTGATTATGATAATCCGATATGGCTCAGGATTGTCCATCTCTGCCCCGCTGGAGGGCCCCGGCGTAACCGGCGAGGACGTCAAAGAACTTTTTCGCCCTCCGGTGGTAGGCCTCCTTCTTGATCGCACCGTCCTCGTCGAAGAGGTCCTGGACCCGAGGAAAGTAGAGCACCTCGCCTGTGGGCAGCATGTGGAAGCGGACGCAGGTTGCTACGAGATGCTCGATCATCCGGGCACCGCCAAATACCCCCGAGGAGACGCCGCATATACCGACAGGCTTTCCGAAGTACTCCTCGTAGAGCATGTCCAGCATCATCTTCAGCTCGCCGGGGTAGCCGTGGTTGTACTCCGGCGAGACGATGACGAGGCCGTCGGCCCTCAGGACCTTTTCTAGGAAACGGTTCGCGGCATCGGAGATCTTGGTGTTGTCGGTCGCCGGGAGCCGATAATCGCGAACGTCGATGATCTCGCTATCGAATCCGAACTCGATCGCCTTCTCCAGCATGAACCGGGCGACCTTTTGAGACTCGCGCCCCTCCCGGGCGGTCCCGAGAATGATGGGGATGTACATAGGTCTCTATATCTTGCTCAAGATATGAATAGGCTTGTTTCGGCTCGGACGGCGCTCGTGGCCGCAGGCGCTGACCTCGCGAACCTCGCAGACGTCGTCAAGTGGAACGTCTACGTGGTCGCCGGACAGCCCCTCAAGCCAGCGTATGAGGCTTTCCAGCGGGCCCGGAGCACGTGGCCCAACCCGACGTCGAGCGGGCGGCCAAAGCGGTGGAGCAGCATCCGGGAAGCATCTCTGTATTGGTCTCGACCTCAAGTCTCTTGGAAGAGACGATGAGGCCGACGAGGCGCTCGGGCGAGCGAGGGAGCTGGAGCTGGAAGAGAAATAAAGACAAAGCCGAACGAAGCGGATCGGGCCTCCCTTCATTCCGGCCCGAACCGGAGGAGCCGGAGGGCGTTTGCCACCACCAGAAGGGTGGACCCCTCGTGAAGGACGATGGCAAGGCCGATCCCCGCGAGCCCTGCAAGGGCGAGGGGGATGAGGAGGGCGATAACGGAGATCGATATCGCCAGGTTCTGGCCGATGATCTTCCGGGACTTTCTCCCCAGGGCCACGGCGAAGGGGATCCTCGAGAGGTCGTCGGAGATGAGGGCGACGTCGGCGGTCTCCAGGGCGACGTCGGTCCCTCCGGCCCCCATGGCGATCCCCACGGTGGCCCTGACCAGGGCCGGGGCGTCGTTGACGCCGTCGCCGACCATCGCCACCGGCCCGAACCTTCGGAGGAGGTCGTCGACGGCGGAGACCTTCTCCTGGGGAAGGAGGCCGGCGATCTGGTCGGTGGTACCAACCTCGGCGGCGATGGCGGCGGCGACCCGTTCGTTGTCTCCGGTGATCATCACCAGGGACTCGACGCCCAGCTCCTTCAGCCTCTGGAGGGCGGAGGCCGCCTCGGGCCGCGGCCTGTCTGAAAATCCGATCGCCCCCAAAAAGATCTCCCCCTTCTTCACGATCATGGTGGTCTTCCCCTCAGCTTCCAGGTTTCTGGCATCGGATAGGATCCTTTCAAAGAGGAGATCCGACTTAGCATCATCCCTCTCGAAGAGCTTCATGTTGCCGATCAGCACCTCTTCCTCGCCCAGCTCTCCCCTGACGCCCTTTCCCGGAATCGACTGGATGGCCACCGCCTCCGGCAGCTCCAGGCCCCGATCTCGGGCCGCCCTCAGGACGGCTTCACCCAGGAGATGGCCGGACCTGCTCTCAAGAGCTGCGGCGATCCGGACGAGCTCGTCCTCGCCGGTCCCCTCCGCGGGGAGTACGTCGGTCAGGTCGGGCCTCCCCAGGGTGAGGGTCCCGGTCTTGTCGAAGGCGATCGCCTTTATCGATCCGAGGTTTTCGAGATGGACGCCCCCCTTGATCAGGACCCCCTGCCGCGCCGCCTGGGCGATCCCCGAGAGGACGGCAGAGGGTGTGGAGATGGCGAGGGCGCAGGGCGAGGCCGCCACCAGGATCGTCATGGCTCTGAGGAATGCGACCTTCCAGGGAAGGAGGCCCGCAAGAGGTGGGACGACGATCAGGAGGGCCACCCCCGCCAAAACCAGGGGGACGAGGATCTCTTCGATTTTATCCGTCAGCCGCTGGGTCGGAGACTTCTGGACCTGAGCCTCCTCCACCATCGATACGACCCTGGCCAGGGTGGAATCTCTCGCAAGCCTCGTCACCTCGATCTCGATCGACCCCTCCCCGTTGACCGTCCCGGCATAGACTCCGTCGCCGGGCGACTTCTCTTTTGGGGTGCTCTCTCCGGTGATGGGGCTCTCGTCCACCGAGGAGGTGCCTGCGAGAACGAGGCCGTCGACGGAGACCCGCTCACCGGGCCGGACTATCACTACGTCCCCCCTCACCACCTCCTCGACGGCCAGATCCATCTCCATGCCGTCTCGTCTCAACCTCGCGGTCTTGGGCGAGATATCGGCCAGGGCCTCGATGGCCTTTCGGGCCCTGTCCATGGCGTAATGTTCCAGGGAGTGGCCAAGGCTGAAGAGGAAGAGGAGGAGGGCGCCTTCGGCTACCTCTCCCACCAGGGCGGCTCCGAGGGCGGCGGCCACCATCAAAAAGTCGACCTCGAATCGAGCGTGGACCGCGGCCTTCGCCGCGTGCCTGGTGGCGTCGTAGCCCCCCGCCAGGTAGGCGACGAGGTACACCCCCACAACCGTCGAGTTGGAGAAGGATCCGGAGACGTCCGCCAGAAACCCCGCCGCGAGAAAGAGGCCCGCGATGATGGCGAAGGCCAGCTCTCGGTGGCGCCGGAGCCTCCCCTCTTCCCTCTCCTCCTCCACCTCGTAGCCGATCCATCCCACCCGACGGACGATCTCCCGGTGAGACGTCTCGGCGGAGTCGTACTCCACCCTGACCCGCTCGGCCGCGTAGCTGGCGGAGACGTCGATGATCCCCGGAAGGCGAAAGAGGATGTGCTCGAGGCTCCTGGCGCAGTCGGCACAGTCCATCCCCCTAACCCTGAGGGTCTCGTGCCGGTACCTCTCTGAGACCTCCAACCCCGCCTCCTCCGCCAGCCTTCTCACCTTTTCGAGGGAGGCGAGGTTCGGGTCGTAGTGGAGGCAGAGGAGGGCTCTCTCCCCCTCGTGTCTGAGGTGGACCCTCTCGATCCCTCTCTGCTCCGAGAGGGCTTCCACGAGTCGATCGGCACACCGGGGACACTGGCCGTTCTCCTCGGGCAGAATGATAGGCAGCTCCAGGGAGAGCTTCTCTTCGGTCCGGCTCATCACCGTCACCATCTGAGGTTCGGGTTATAAAAATGGGACGGGCACTGTCTGGAGCCGGAAGATGGTGGTTGGAGAATGTAGTTCAGCTGCATTCGAGAAAGTCTGAGACGTCCCATTCACCGGAAGGAGAATAGTCGGACCACCGAAGCCACATATCGTCATCCACTGAGAGGTCGGATAGGGTGGCTGCAGCCATCTCGAAGGGAGGTACGGGTTCGCCCCGGCTCGACTCGATGTAGACCCACTCGATCCCGCCGTCGGGGTGTCTGGCCCAGGAGTAATCGTCGTCGTCCTCGTCGTCAAGGACCGGCGTTCTGTCCACCTCATTCCCCTCGTCGTCCTTCAAAATCACCGTCTCTTCGGTGTTCCGGAGCCAGAGTCCATCGGCCGTCACCACCAGAAAACCCCCCGCCGGGACGATCGATCCCGGCTCGATGGTGACGACGGTCCCGCCAGCGGTCGCCAGGGTCCAGTTCCCGACGTCGACGTCGCCATCGCCGTCGTTGTAGAGCTCCACCCACTCGCTCTTTGAGTCGCTGCCGGCTGGGTTTGCCTCCACCTCGTTGATGAAGACCCATAGGGGCCACCAGTCCTGGGGATCGAACTCGTCGTCCTCGGAGTCGTCGATCTCGGCGAAGCCTTCATCCACCAGGATTTTGTTGAAGGGGTGGGTCAGGTTGATCCCGCCGCCCGGTCTCTCAATATATACGACACAGAGTAGACTTCCGAGAGTATCTCGGCCGTCGCCGCTCCTGTCGTCTATGTCAAGCCAGACCATCCTATTCATGAGAAGGCTTTCTGCAAACTCTTTTGCGGCCTTCCCCTCACCCGACTCGACGGGGGGGAGGCTGACGTCCGCCAGCTTCACCGTCTCATTCTCCGATCCGATCCGGGGATCCGATTCATCGATCGCGACGACGAAGACGTCTCCACTCACAACGCCGATCACCGTCCCCCTCGCCTCGTTGGGTTCGGCCGCCGCCTGAGCGACGAGGAGGAAGAGGAGAACTAAAAGGTTGCTAAGCGTTCTCATGGTCATCGCCTTTTGAGGGATCTGTCCCCGAGGAGGAGGAGCCTGTTGAGGGTGGACTGGAGGGAGTTCGCGTTGATGGGCTTGCCCTTTCCGCCGAGATGAATGAGGAGGCTGGCGACCAGGATCGCCGCGATCACCAGAGGGGCCTTCCAGCCCGGAGACGTCTCTTCATCTCCGGCCACGGGAACGGCACCTTTCTCGTCCCAAAAGGGAAGTGGAGAGGCCTGTGCCTCATCGTAACTCCTCTTTCTCGATAGGGCGAAAGCCTCCTTGCTATCCTCGTCGAGGGTGGGGACGAGAAGCCCCTTGTTGTGCCAGGCGTACTCGTGAACCGGATCGAGGCTTATCGCCCGATCGTAGCATTCCAGAGCCTCCTGATACCTGCCCAGCTGGTGAAGGGCGGAGCCCATGTTGTTCCAGGCGTCGGCGTCCTCGGGCTCAAGCTCGATCACCCTCTCATAACAGTCGAGGGCCTCATGGTGCCGGCCGAGCTTGCTTAAGATCGTGCCTCTGTTCTTCCAGGCGTCGGCGTCCTGGGGATCGATCTCGACCGCCCGGTCGTAGTTCTCCAGAGCCTCCTCGCGCCTGGAAAGCTTTGCTAGGATCGTCCCCCGATTGTTCCAGGCTTCGCCCTTCTCTGAGTCGAACTCTATCGCCCGGTCGTAGCATTCCAGGGCCTCCTCATACCTCCCCAGGCGGGAGAGGCCGACCCCTCTGCATAGCCAGAGGTCAGCATCGAAGGGCTTGATGTTGGTGGCCCTCTGGTAGCATTCGAGGGCCTCTTCGTATCTGCCAAGGCTGGTGAGGGCGAGGCCCTTGTTGTACCAGAGGTCTGGGTTGTACAGGTCGAGGCCGATGGCCCGGTCGTAGCTTTTGACCGCCTCCTCGTACTCGCCTCTTTCGGCCTGGGCGTTTCCGGCGAGGGACCAGTCGCTGGCCGAGAGATCCTCTCCAAAGGCCAAAGAGACTCCGAAGAGGAGGCAGATCAGGACGGCGGTGATCTTGAGCATCGATCTTGCATTCTTCTGATCCGGGTTTTCCATCGCCATTTCCATCCTCGTTCTAACCTCGGTCAGAGGCGCGTTTCATACGAAGGGGCTGCTGGGGGTCAGGCCAGACCCGCTCTGGAAGTTCGATCTGAGATCGATCGTTTCAAACTTCAGCAGGGGGACCGGATTCAGCGTGTCGTTTTTCGCAGTTCCCATTCCCGTCTGGTCGTCGGAGGTGAATTCTTGGAACCTGCTCATGAAGTCAGAACCACCTTCCAAGACGTACGACCCCGAAGTCGCGTTCAAGTCGCCGAAGAGGCTCTCCAGATTCGGCACAACGGCCTCTCCCTCTCCACCCTTCTCCGCCGAAAGGTTTGCGGTTCCGTTCGTCTCTGGCGTCAAGCTTTCTCCGAATACGAGCTTCTTGACCTCCTCAGTCCGTGGTTTTGTCCCCGGTTGCTCTGCCGCGATCTCCGGGCTCTCGCTCTTCGCCATATCTTCGACCATCGATGTGATCCTGGTGAGATCGGGATCATCTTCGTCTTCAGAAGCCCCGGATGCGACGGGGGTCTCTTTAGTCTCCGACTCCGGCTCAGGACCGGGAGTCTCCGACGAAGGGGCGTGCGGTGCCGACCCGAACTCGTCTGAAGATGCGGCGGCATCCGGAGAGGGGATCTCGTCTATATCCACATCAGCGCCCCCAGGTTCGCTCGGCGCCTCTTCTGTGGCCGGTCCGGGGACGGTTTCATCGATATGATATTTGGGGGCGAGGGGAACGGTCCTCTTTTCAGCCGCGGTCTCTACGACCACGTCCGATGCTGACGCCACTCTCGGATCAGGTCCGCGCCCGATCTCCGCTGGTGCGACCTCTTCCGATACGATCTTTTCCGGCACGATTTCTTCCGATACGATCTTCTCTTCCAAATATCCAGAGAAGGCCGGCACAGTGCTCTTTTCTCGCGAAACCCCGATGATGGCGGTCTCAGCCGAGACTTCGGCGAGAGGTGGCTCGATCTCGGCGGAGGTCTGAGGCATATCCTTCAGCGTTGCGGGTTGCGTTTCGCCCCCTCCACCATCGAGTTCGGCGTCGTTGGCCTTCGTTTCGGAAGACTCTCCGGCCTTCGAGTCGGTCGGATCCGATCCGGCCGCCGTGATCTCTGAGGTCTCGTTTGTCTCGTGGGCATAGCTTCCGTCAGAATACCGGGTGTCGTCATCGCGCCCCTCCGGCGAAATTTCGATGGCGGTGGTGTTCTCCTCTTTAGTTGAAGAGCTTGAAGAGCCTCCGCCTGAAGAGGACCGTTTGCTGCTTGCGCCACCTCCTCCAGCCGAAGGGAAAAAGAAGCCAGAGGAGCCCGATCCGTCCTTTTCGACGATCCGAGGCGTCTTGTCCAGCTCCTCTGAGGGGGGAACCGTGGCAGGGGTTCCCGATGGCGTCGCCCTCAGGTTCGAATAGGGCGCGCCTCCTCCGCTGCCCGAGATCGGATCGACGGAGAGGAGATAGCCGAGGCCCGGGGTGAGGAGGACGAGCCCCAGGACCAAAAGAGCGCTCCAGATCCGGACCTGCTTTTTCGGGGGTATGTCAAGCCTTCTCAAAATCTCCATATCCCGCAGCTTTCTACCCCGTCCCCTCCGGATAGCATGGATTTTGTATGCGGAGTATCCCGCGATGGCGGAACCTGCGATGATGGTTAGAAGGGCTAACATGGCTCTCCCCGAATTTGACCTCTTAGTTGATATAAATTTTAGTTATATATCAGTTACGCATAATGTAATAAAAATACTTTTCGTCGGTTGGGGAAAAACTCTAACCTTTAAATCGACCTGACTTATTATGATCGAGGCATTTAGCATGAGAGAAGACGAGAAGTTCGAGATAATATGGGAGAACGCCCAGAAGATGCCGGAGATGGAGAAGGCGATGTTCTACGAGCTGGAGCGAAAGAAGCCTATAGTGGGCATGCTTCTGGTTTTATTCTTTTTTGCGGGAGGGGGCCTCATCTACGCCGGCAAGGCGGCCAAGGGCGCGATCCTGATGGTGGCGGATATCGTGCTGCTTATGGCCTTCCTCTCTCTTCGCGGGATCGGTCCCATCACCCCCGGCGAGACCTCTGGAACTGCGAGCCTTGTCCTCGTCCCGCCGATCCTGGCCCTCTACGTCTATGCTGCGCTGGACGTTCGGCGTACGACAGAGGAGTACAACAGGAGGCTTTACGCCCTGGTTTTCGACCGGGCCCCCCCATAAGTTCCCTCCGTAATGGGCATCTTTTCGGGGGCAGTATTTAGCCAGGAGGGTCTTCCCCCCAATAAAAATCGAAAAAATGTCGGGAATCGGCGGCGCGAACCTGCGCCACCGATCGCGGTCTTTCGTCCTTTTCCTGAGACCTCTCCTTTCTTCGGACTCTCCGTTCCTCAGACCACCTGGACGGTCACGGTGCTCTCGGCGCTGCACCCGCCGACGGTGGAGCTGAGGGTGAATGTTTTCAGCCCCGCCGATCCGAACCGCGAATCGAGCTGGTAGGTTCCCGTCGAGACCTTCCGGAGGGTGCTGCTGGTCAGGACGGCGTCAGCGGGGTTCCAGGTCAGCCTCAGGCTCGAAGGGTCAGAGAGCTCTCCCGTCGGCCCATATAACCTGGCGGTGAGGGTGTAGGGGCTGTAGGCCCCCGTGGCGCTGAAGTCCATCGCCGCCCAGCAGCCGGTCATGGACCTTGCGGGCTGGACGAAGATGTCGCCGCCCGCGCCATCCTGGAGGACGTAGGCGACCCAGAGGAGGCCGTCGAAGGGGCTATAGACGAGGGAGGGCCATAGCTCGTTGCCGGAGGTTCCCGTCAGAGGAACCTTCTCGATGAGGCTCCATCCGGGGCCGAACCTCTCCAGGTACAGGTCGAAGCTCCCCCCCTCCTGGGATGTGTAGACCAGGTCGAACTCGCCGTTCTGGACGACGATAGATGGGCTGTCCTGGCTCGACGGGCTGGTGGTTATCCTCTTCTTCTCCAGGGAGTTGAGGCTCCGATCGTACTTCTTGACGAAGATGTCCCGACTTCCCGTCTCGTCGGATGCGTAGGCCACGAGGAGCCTATCATCGTCGGCCGAGTAGGCGAGGGACGGCCGGTCCTGGTAGCTCGTCTCGGTGGTGGCTCTCACCTTTCGGATCGACGTCCAGGCGGAGTTGAACCGCTCGATGAAGATGTCGCCCCCGTAGGAGGATCCCGTCTCCCAGGACTGGTAGGCGAGGTAGAAGTCGCTCCCGACCCTGACGAGAGATGGCCTGTCCTGGTCGGCTGGGGTGGTGGTGAGCCTCCTCGTCTCGATGAGGTTCAGGTTGCGGTCGTACTTCTTGACGAAGATGTCCCAGTTCCCCATCTCGTCAGATACGTAGGCGACGTAGTAGTAGCCGTCGGAGAATATCACCGATGGGGTGTCCTGGTAGGCAGAATCGCCGGTGGCCGCCACCTTCTGGAGCTGGGCCCATCTGGGATCGAACCTCTTCATGAATATGTCGCCGCTGTAGAGAGAGCCCGTCTCCCAGGACTGGTAGGCGAGGAGGTAGCCGTCGTCGGCATAGATGAGAGAGGGCCTGTCCTGGATCGCGGCGCCGGAGGTGAGCTGATAGACGCCTCCGGCGCTGACGAGCTGATAGCCGCTGTAGCCGATGGCGCTGTCGTAACGGAAGGCCGACTCGTGCTTTCCGTCCCGGACGTAGACGTAGAGGCTGTACTCTCCGGCGTCGCCGGGAGCCGATGACCAGGTCCAGGTGCTGCTAGAGCTCCAGTCCTGGACGACCTGCCAGGCTTTCTCCGTGGAGGGTCCCTTCATCCAGAACCGATAGAGGAGTGGGTCCCCGTCAGGGTCTGCCGCCGACGCCGTCCATACGATCGTCGATCCCGCCGCCTGAGGGCTCGGCCTGCTCGGCGAGAGGGCTGTCACCGTCGGGGGCTGGTTCGCGGGCACGGGGGATGTCAGCTGGTATCCGCCGTAGCCCTTGGCGCTGTCGTAACGGGACGCCGACTCGTGCCTTCCGTCCCGAACGTAGACGTAGACGTCGTAGAGGCCCGCGTCACCGATGCCCGATGACCAGGTCCAGGTGCTGCTGGTGGACCAGTCCCTCACCACCGTCCAGGCGTTTCCTGTGGAGGGGCCCCTCAGCCAGAACTTGTAGTAGAGGGTGTCCCTCTCGGGGTCGGAGGCTGAAGCCGTCCATACCACCCTGGTTCCGGCAGTCTGAGGACTGCCCCTGCTCGGGGAGAGGGCCGTCACCGTCGGAGGCTGGTTGACGGGCGTGGGGGATGTCAGCTGGTATCCGCCATAGCCCTTGGCGCTGTCG
>NPIE01000344.1_pt3 | contig 64603 bp, 64 predicted proteins | sample 8637661 | NCBI WGS metagenome assembly NPIE01 (sample SAMN07420842, study PRJNA396082) | bioreactor metagenome | isolation source: sample BA12 brine-fed electro-methanogenic bioreactor BA | place: Japan: Kochi | collected 2016-12-09 | reverse complement strand
AGGCGGGAGTCCCACCCCTTCCGCCCGCGCCCTTCTTGTTCCCGTAGCTCAGCCGGATAGAGCGACGGTTTCCGGAACCGTAGGCCGCGTGTTCGAATCACGCCGGGAACGCCTATAAAAAGGGAAAAAGCCCAAAAAATATTAATTTTAAAAAAGCTTATTTAATTTAAGGGCTGGTATAATTAGGGGGTTGGAGAGGTCGCATAGCCCCAAAGGGGACCCTTTGGGTTGGTCGAGTGCGCATGTTTGGTCGCCTAAGACGGCGACCCGCCGTTTTAGGCGGGAGAATTTAGAATTTAAACATGTTTTTCTATATTTATGTTTTAAAAAGCCTTGAGGACGGCAAGCTTTATATTGGTAAAACAAAAAATTTAAAAAACAGGCTTAAAAGACACAAGCGTGGTTATGTAAAAGCGACAAGAAATAGACTACCCGTAAGGCTGGTTTATTACGAAGCTTATAGAAATAAAAACAAATGCGCGAAACAAGAACTATTTTATAAATCTGGTATTGGTAGAGAAACATTAAAACATAAAATTTAATTTAAGGAGAGGTCGCATAGTGGTCGAGTGCGCATGTTTGGAGAACATGTATGCCCGCAAGGGTATCGAGGGTTCGAATCCCTCCCTCTCCGCCAAGTTTTTCTCAATTACTTATTAAATAAAACAGAAGAATAACATAGAGTAAAAATATTATTCTAAAAAATACAAAAAAGCTTTATATACCCCTTTTTTAAATACATAGTAAAACTAGATAATCGTTCATTTTTTCAGTAAAAAAGGGAAAGACAAAACAGTAGTTTTCCACAACTTTCCCCCAAGAAAAATTACCGCAAAAAAGAAATTTATTGGGCCAAAGCTAACCCCCAAACCTTAGGGATTCCTGCCTTTTTTAAAACCCTGACTGCTTCTTTCATTGTCGCTCCACTCGTCCAAATATCATCAATCAATAAAACCGGAGGAAGGCTAATAGAGCAATTGGCTAATCTTTTATTATCAATAATAAAAGCTCCCTTAACATTTTGACGCCGATCCTTCTCTTCTAGACTAAATTGAGGCCTGGTCTCTTTATTTCTTAATAACAACTTTGTTTCTAGGGCTAAACCATAATGTTTAGCTACTAACCGACCAATGATTTCGGCCTGATTAAACCCCCTTTGGCGAAATTTATTCTTGTGAAGAGGAATGGGGACAATTACCGGATCTTCGTTGTCAATAAAATTTTTAAAAGGCAAAAACCTATCATCTTCAAAATAAGCCAATCCGTTTAGGGTTAAATCTTTTAAAGCAGAGAAAAGATAGGGTTCAAATTTTATTTTGGCAATTACTTTTTTAAAAAACGGATTGTAAGAAAAAGCTGAAACCAAGCCATCAAGAAAATAGCCTTTTTGACAATCCTGATGAGTCTGACCAGTTAAGGAAGGCTTGAGACAATAGGGGCAAACTTGTCTATCTAAATATGACATTTGCCTCTGACAAGAGGGGCAAATAAAACTACCTTGTTTTTGACAAAGCAAACAGTGGGGAGGAAATAACAAATCAAGAAAAAAATGGCTAAGCTTGACCATGCTTTAATTCTACTCCAAGCAGGTAATACTCTTGGATAGATCCTGGATCTCTTAAACAGATCCAGGATCTATCTATGAAAGATGCCCTAAATAAAATGATAAAATTAAAATGACAACAAATTAGTAATTGTTGTCATTTTATCCTGAGGCGCCTCAGGCGACCGAAGGATCTCTGTAGAAAGTTTCTGAGATTCTTCGGGAGTACCCTCAGAATGACAAGAAAAAAAAGACTCAGAATGACGAAGAACAGTTTAAAGTCTAAAACCAAAACTTAAAATCGAAATTGAAAATTCATTGGAAAATTGGTCGATTGAAAATTGAAACTTAACTAAAATGCTAATAAAAAATTATAAAGCTTATCGAGACTATAAAATTTTGGCTGAAAAAGAGGCTGGAGTTGTCCTAAAAGGCCCAGAAGTCAAAAGCTTACGAGCCGGCCAGGCCAATCTTGATGGCGCCTTAATCCACTTTAAAGACAAAGAGGTTTTTCTAGTCGGCGCCCATATTGCCCCTTATCCGGCCGCCCAAGAATCCTTGGATCCTCGAAGAAACCGAAGGCTTTTGTTAAACAAAAAGGAATCCTTGTCTTGGTACAATAAAATGAAGCAAGGAAAATTGACCATTTTACCGCTAGAATGGTATAATAAAGGCAATCTAATCAAGCTAAAAATTGGTTTGGGAAGAAAAAAGAAGGTTAAGGGAAAAAGGCCTATTGATTCTCGAAGTCGAGAATTTAGAAATAATTGACATTTAAAAATTAATCGTCATCCCGGACTAGGTCCGAGATCTAAAAAGGACAGATCCTGAATCAAGTTCAGGATGACCTAAGCATTGTTTGGAATTTGAAAAATTGCAATTTATTTGGTTATTGGAATTTGGTAATTGAAATTTCCCGCCAAAGGCGGGCTCGGGGATGTATTTGATTCGACGAGTTTGGCTCTTTTAAAATCCGCAAGCCGGGAATGGTTTAAACCCGTTAAACAAAACCAAAACTAAATGCCGACAGCAATGTCGACTACTCTGTTGAGCCAGAGCTGAATTTTGCTTTTGCATAAATTCTTAAAGTCTCTTGTCTCAACTTAAGAGCATTTTTAGGAGTCTTTTCTTATCGAGAGCCTAAAGGTGACAACCAAGATAAGATGCGCCCATTGGCTGTTTGTCTTGACAACTAATTAGGCAAAGAAAAAATCTAAAAGACTACTTTAAAATGGCTGTCAATTGCCAATATTTTAGAGGAAAGCCCATTAATTGACTAAGCTTGTAGAAATTTTAAAAAGTTACATTCGGACGGGAGGTCACACCTCCCCATCTCCACAAATTAAATTCAAAACCCAAAACCTTCAACCCAAAGGCTTTAAACCGAGAGGTCTCCTATTCTTTTCCCAAACGGGATCCTTCGGTCGCCTGAGGCGACCTCAGGATGACGAGAGAGAAAGAAGACTCAGGATGACGAAGGGAGAGGGTGTCATTCTGAGGGTACTCCCGAAGAATCCCGACCAAAGAGGCAACCAAGAACGAGATCCTTCGCCTAACGGCTCAGGATGACAAAGAGGAAGAGGCGCGGACTAAAAGTCCGCTAGTTCAGTTTCGCAAAGAGGCTCTCGCTACTCCGGTTTTTTACTCCAACACCACTTTCAGAAGTTTGTCGGAAGTGCCGATAACGGCCACAGTTTCATCAGGAGAAATAATTAAAGCCCGAGCCTCATCAAGGCCAAGCGCTTTAGTTTCATTATCAGTTTCTCCTGTTTCTTTATTAACGGCCAAAAAGCGGCTGTTATCTTTGTCAACCAAATAAACATTATCAAAATCGGCCGCCGTATAAACTAAAACCTGACCGCCTAAATCGGCTACATTATAAGTATCTTCTAAGTAGCCCTGATAAAGCTTGTATAGTTTGCCGCTAGCTAACCAAATAGCCGCATCAATACTAATTGAGGCCCCGTCAGAAACTGCCGGCAAATCTTCCTTATTCCATTTCTTGATCGCCCCAAAGCCCCCTTGCGTCGCCGGATATTGCCAAATAACATTGTTTTGAGTATCCAAAAGGTATAAATTCCCCAGCCAACCGTAAAAATCAACTACTTTGCCCCACGAATCATCAACCTCAATAATTTTGTCTAACTTATTATTAGCAATTTCATAAAAGCCATCATCGGCCAACAGGATAATTTTCCCAGCCTGGTAAAACAATTGGTTGGCTTTTTTAATCTTTTCCTCACCTAAAACCACACTTGACTCTTTGTCCTCCCAGCCCAAGGAATAAACTTTGCCATTATCATTGTCAAGAAGATAAATCGTCTTTCCGGCACTAAATAAGTCGGCTAGTATTAACTTTGAATCTATTTCTTTTAAAGAGAAAAACTCATCTAAAGTATCCGTGGGAGAGGGGGTTTTTTTAGTTAGAGTAGCCAAAAGCTGATCAAGATCTTGTTTTAATCGATCCGCCTCTTCTTGGCTGGTCTGATCAAAATCAGTATTAGCCAAAAGATCTTGAGCCTCAGAAGCAATTCTGACCGCCTGATCTTTATCTAGCGAAGCCAAGCCTTGAGCTTCTTGGTATTTGGTTTGAACCTGGCTGATAGTTTCCTGGGCTATCTTTTGCTTACTTGCTCCTCGTTGACGAAAAAAGAAATATCCTCCAACCGATAAGCCTAAAATTAAAATTATCCCTATTGCGGGAATTAGCCAACGGCCAAAAGAAGAAGGAAAAGAAAATTTTTTCACTTTATTTTTAGTATTTACTGGCGTTTTTGCCTCTATATTTTCTTCATCAATAACTAGCTCTATCACTAAACCAGCGGCATCACCATTTTCAGGTGCCGAAGACAAACCATCGGAAAGTTGACCAGCCACCTCTTTTAAATCCTCCTTGGATAAGGCTTGCTGAATTAAGTCGTCCCTTAAAACATAAAAACCGGTTGTTCCTAAAATTATCAAATCACCCTTTTCGGCCTTACCAGAAGAAGAAACTACTTCTTTTTCCGATTCTCCAACCAAAACCGCCGAAATAGTTGGGCCCCGTTTAACCAACACTTTGCCTTCACCTAAAATGGCAAAATACCATAAACCATTCCAAAAAACTCCCGCCACAATCTCAACAACAAAATCTAACTGACTCTCTAAAACCTCGTCCCTAATGGCCTCCAAAGCATCAACTAGCCTTTGCATTGGCCAACCACCAGCTTGTTCATAATATTCTTTTTGAAGCCGATCAATTAGATCCTGACCAAACTCCGGATTAATGCTCTCCTGACCGGTGGCAGACAAAGAAAAACAAGCTAAAAGCGAGCCTCTTTTTTCCAAGAGGTCTTTATTCTCCGGGGTAAAGAAATAGCTTTGCGCCCAAGACGACTCGTCGCTAGTACCTAAAATTTTGGCGACTTTTAAGGAAAAATTGTCCATATTGTTACCTTTTTAGATAACTGTTAATAATGATATTAACAAGCCTAAGACCCCTAAGGCAAGTAGAAACCAATTAGCGGCTTTAAGCAAAAAGTCCATGTTAGTTTTAAAAAGATTGCTCATTAAGCTAATTTGCCGACCAACAATTAATAAAAAAATAGTTTGGCCTAAAAATAAAAAAGACAAAAACCACCTTAATAAAAAATTCAGGCCAAAATTAGCAAAAAAATTATTTAAATCCATTTTAATTTAATTTATTTGGCTGCTTCTTCTCTTAGCTTCCTTAACGTACTAGAAACTTCTGCCGGACGAGGAACTTTGAGAAATTCAATTGTTGGCTTGGCTCCAGCGGTTTGAATATAAACATCGCCAAAATTAAAAATTATCCCAAATAAACCACCCATATTGTGGGTAACGTCTTCTATTTTTACCAAATTAGCATCGGAAACTTCCCGATAAATAAGATCATGAAAATCAATATCAATCACTCTTTTATCAGAAATAACACTAACATTGAAATACCAAGTTAATAAACCTGACCAGCCCACCAACAGAGCTAAAACAAGCCAGGCATAAAAAAGAGTTATCTGTAAGCCAGCAGTTAAATTCGATAGCCAACCAAAATGAATTGCTGGTGAAACAGTTAAAATCATTAACAACATCAATATTAGCCAGGGCACATTAGTGGCTGGATGACGACGCAAAACTACCAATGCCTCTTCGTCTTTGTCTTTATCGGCAAACCTAACCCCCTTAGGCTCCACTGATAAACCAGCCCCGGGGCGAATTTTGTGGGCGATATCATGAAAAGAGCCGTTTTTGCCTTTTGGCTTTTTTTTATTTTTTGAGAAAGAGGAGTCTTTTTTAGACTTATTCCTGGATTTTTTTTCTTTATCTTTTTCGGAAGCTTTATAGATAAGAGCCATAGCAAAAAATTTTTCTAAAAATTTTTAAATTCCCAAGTTCCAATTTTCAATTTTTAATAATTTAGTGTTTATTTTTATTTGTCCTCCTGAGATCCCTTTTCCCCCTCGTCATCCTGAGGGCGAAGCCCGAAGGATCTTGTTCCTTTCCCGAACGGGATTCTTCGGCCTAAGGCCTCAGAATGACAAAAGAAAAATTGCCATTTCCCTAACTTTGAATTTTTAACTTTCAATTATCAACTGATTCTGATTATATCTTATTTCTTCTCAATATTAAAAAGAGGGGAGCGAATGGCCACAAAGCCAGGGGCTCGAAGGTTAAAGGCCTCCAAGAATTCTGACCCCGAGATAGAAACCTCTCCTTTATTGGTTTGAAAAACAACTGTGCTGGTTTGGCCATTATTACCATAGCGAACAGAAACCGATGAAACATTCGTATAAGCCCCACCATTATCATTGGCCTTATTTTTCATCTCCTCCAAGGAATAAGGATCTCCGGTAACACCGTTAATAGGACATTGATTAATCGTTACCGGTAAAATTCGACTATCGTCACGGTGCTTTTTTAACACTAACCAAGCATTGAGAATATCGGCCATTTCCGCCTCAGACAACCAGGGGTGAGAACGACCACAAGTACCAGTGCCGGTATTAAAACCTTTGGTATACCAAGAGCTATAAAACCAGGGAGAACCGGCCTTACTTTCCCAAGCACGGGAAGCAAAACCCTCCCCTCCGTTACCATCGGTGGTATCCCAACCGGAAGTAGTCAAATAACCGCCAGCGGTAGAAGAATAATAGGTGACTACATCCTCAATTATCTTACCCCTAGTTTCGGAAACTGCTTCTCGCCAAGCCGAAGGCGGGTTATCGGCCTTGCTCTTAGAAAATACTTGACAGGCCTGGGTGATACAAATAGTCTTCCCGTCTTTTTTATAACGATAAGCATAAGTCCGGGCGGCAATGGCCTGAGCCTTTAGGGCTTCTTTGGGCCAAGAAGAAGGCATTTCGGCAATCCCCATTAAATAGTATTCTTCAAAATTAAGCGAGCCGTGTCCTTGAACCAAGATATCTCCCCCGGTATCTTTTTCCACTGGCTCTTTATCATAATAGGCTTTCAAGATATCTCGATAGTTTTGCCCCTCCTCGGATCGACCTTTGGCTCCATATTGGCTCATGCCCTTACGATGAGTCCAGGCCCCAAAGGAAAAGACAGCAAACCAACTGCCCCCGCCGGGATTGCAATACGAAGGACTGCCGGGCGGGCCGGAGCAGGGGATATTAGAAATCGGCACTTCGCCAACTGCGGAAGTAAAACTACCCGACCGAGCCGCTAACAACTCTTTTTGTTTAGCTGACAATTGGGCCTTATATTGTTCGGCGCTCTTAATTTCCCCTTCCAAAAATTCCCGTCTTTTTGCCAATGAGGTTTTGGCAACTGCCAAGTCTTGACGAACTTTTTCTAATGATTCCTTGTCGCGCTTTAATTGAATTAGATTTTCAGCAATAGCAATTAAATCGCTTTGGTCTTTGCGAGCAGCAATTTTGGCAAAAGATACCTCCCGAGCCAAATCGGCCGCTTCATTTTCAGAGGCAAAAATTGTCAACAAGGGGGAAGAGGAAGAGCGTTGTTTAATATATTGACTTCTTACTCTTTGTTCAAACATCGCTTTTTGGTAAACCAGATCATCAGTTCGCTCTCCAATTGTTAGGGCCAATTGATAAACTCTTTGCTCAACACCAACAATCCGACTTTGAATATCAGTAATTTTGTTAGCCAAATCGCTGGACTCCTGTTTTAGAGGACCAATGGCGGCATTAATATTGGCAATCTCTTGTTCAATTTCTTCCAAACTCATCTCATCAATAGATTTAGAAAAAACCGGAGAATTACTTAAAAAAGTAAGCCCCAACAATAAGATTGGCAATAATACTATTAAAATTTTCTTCATAAAACTGTTAAAATGACAATTAGAGTCAGATTCTATTAAGTAACTAACGACTAAATTTAGTCTAGCGGATTTCCCAGAATATGAACTAGCTAACTTTAGTTAGCGCTGAAAATTAAGCGCGCACTAAAAGTGCGCTAGTCCAATTATTTTCTTGATTTTTAAATTTTGTGATTTATTTGATATTTAGAACTTGGAATTTATTTGTAAATTGGTAATTGAAAATTGGAAATTTCCTAATATCATCCTATCAAACTTAGCTTTTTTTTGCTATGATTGATATAATTACAAACTTTAGTAAAAACATATAACAAAAATGAAAAAAAACAAAAAAATTATTATTGCCCTATTTTTTTTCACCTTTTTATGTTTTTTTTCTATTTTTGCCTCCCCTGTGAAGGGAATTACTTGTAAATATTCTGAGGGAGCCCCCCTTGAGGGATTTATAAAAAACGAGGAGACCAATGAAGGAATTGATAAAGCCCAAATTTTTTTACTTATAAACGATGAGCCACCGACGCCTCCTCAAGACAGCACCCACTCCCAAGAAAATGGTTATTTTCAATATAATTGGCCTATAGAAGAAGGCGAAGTAATTCTTGAAATAAAAAAAGAGGGCTATCATACAGTTAAACTTGGTCCTCTAAAAGCGTGCAAACTTGATATTTTTCTTTCTCCTACCAATGAACCAACGCCAGTATTAACACCAACGCCTTCTTATTGTTCTACCGATGATCAGTGTCCTCAAGGCTGGATATGTAAAGGAGGCAAATGCCATAACCCCAAATCCCTAACCCCCACCATCATTGAGCCCACTTATTATGAAAGCTACAAAGATGTAACTTGTTATGATAGCAATAACAACAAGGGCATTACGACCGCCCTAGGCTGTATTCCCACCGATCCAATGGCACTAATTAAATGGATCTTTCCTTATCTTTTAGGCTTTGGCGGGCTGGCCGCTTTTGCCTTGATTGTTTTTTCCGGTATCCAAATTCTAACTTCGGCTGGTAACCCGGAAAAGGTTCAGGGCGCCAAAGAAACTATCACCTCGGCCATAACCGGATTACTTTTTATAATCCTGTCGCTATTCTTATTAAGATTAATTGGGGCCGATATTCTTCAAATACCCGGATTTTAAAAAATAAAAAATTTGGTATATTTAAATTATGAGCAACCAAAACCTAGCTTCAATAATCCCAGGATATGACGAGCTGCCCGACAACGTTTTCAAAAATGGAGGCGAAAAAGGAGTTAGCCAATGGGAAAATCTTAGTGATATTGTCTCTGACATCCTGACCTACGTTTTCCCCATTGCTGGCATTTTGGTTTTTATTTATCTTCTTTATGGAGGACTCAACTTAATGATGGCGGCCGGCAATGAAGAAGGAATAAGGGAAGGTAAGGCAAAAATTACCAACGCCTTGGTTGGTTTCTTAATTATTTTTGTCGCCTACTGGATCGTCCAAATTCTGGAGATAGTTTTAGGTATTAGCCTGCTTGATTGGTAAAAAAATTGCCAATTAAGTAATAAGAATGTTAAACTTCAATCAAATGAACAAGAACATATTAGCTCTCGATCTTGGCGAGGCCTTTAAAATTAACCCCGACGAAGGAGTTGGCGAAGTTAGTCAATTCAAATCTCTTGGCGACCTTGTCTCGGTTATCTTGCCCAACGTTTATGTTCTGGCCGGACTTATCTTGCTTTTTTTCTTGATTTTCGGTGGTTTGGCGGTTATATTAGGAGCAGGCAAAGGTGATCAAGAAAATGTTGAAAAGGGCAAAAAAGTCCTAACCGGAACCCTAATCGGCTTTTTAGTTATCTTTGCCAGTTATTGGATTATCCAAATTTTGGAAATTTTAACCGGAATAGAAGTTTTCTATTAAAAATAAAATAATGAATCTTTTTCAAGTTGTCGGCAGAATTGATCCGCCCGGTCCAGTTAGCAATTATGGCCCGGTCGAGGGGGGACTAGGCAAATTTTTAAACAACATTTTCACGCTTCTTACCGTCGGGGCGGGGATTTTTGCTCTTTTTAACTTTATCCGGGCCGGCTATACTTACATGGGCGCCAAAGACGATAAAGAAAAAATTGCCGATGCCGGAGCCATGATTGTCAATAGTTTTATCGGCCTATTAATTATTGCCTCTGCCTTTGTTATCGCCGCTTTGGTGGGCCAATTACTTTTTGGCGACTGGCGATTTATTATTAATCCAACAATATCTGGACCTGATACGGGTGTAGGCCAAATTGTCATTAATCAATTTTTTACTTAACTAAAAATGTTTACTGCGCTAAAAACGTTTGCTAAAGAAGTTGACATTGCTCCAACCGAGGGATTAACGAGCCCGGGCATTGTTCCAACGGGGGATTTCGGCGGCCAAATCGCTGGTATTATCTCCACCGTTATTGGCGTCTTAACAGCTCTGGCTATCGTTTGGTTTATTATTGAATTTATTATCTCCGGCTTGCTTTTAATTTCCTCTACTGGCGATCAAGAAAAAACGGCCGAGGCTAAAAAAAGGCTAACTCAATCCTTAATAGGTTTGGTTATCGTCCTTGGGGCCATCTTTTTATTCACCATCCTCTCCTATCTTTTTGGTATTGATTTCATCAACATTACCGAACATTTTAATAATTTAAGCTTTTAATAAAAAGGATGATTTTTGCTAACCTTATCACTTTCCAAATCTACAACCCCTTTTTCCCTGATGTTACCGGCCCCGACCAGGCCCCGGCCCTACTTGGCCAAACCCTAAGCAATATTTTAACCCTATTATTTATCGTTGCCGGTGCCGCCTTTTTCTTTATGTTTGTCTTAGGAGGAGTTAAGTGGATTGCCTCCGGAGGGGACAAAGAAAAAATTGAGGGAGCAAGAAAGCAAATTACCGCCGCTATTGTTGGCTTAGTGCTAATTTTATCTGTTTTTGCTATTGTTGGGCTTCTCAATTATCTTTTTGGGATTAGTCTAATTAAATTTAATTTGCCCAGATTAACACAAGAACAATCAAGCTCTTCAACAACAAATCCTTTGCCAACTATCCCACCAGATATGCCACAACTAAATTAAATTTTTTTTATGATAAAATTACTTACTTAAAAACATAAGGGGGTGAAAATTATGAAAAATATTTTTAACAAAATTAATCTGTCTTTAGCTAGCGCCGTTTTGGCCGCCGAAGAAGTGAATATTGAACCACCAACACCAGAGATAGGAAAAATTACCATTCAAAGCTTGGTTTCAGGAGTAATTGGGGTGGTTTTTATTGCCGCTTCTTTAATTTTCTTTTTTCTGTTAATGGCCGGTGGTATTAAGTGGATGATGGCCGGTGGCGACAAAGAAAAAGCCGGTGAAGCCAGAGGCCAACTAACCTCAGCATTAATCGGTTTAGTTATCGTATTCATAGCTTGGGCAATTTCCAGCTTAATAGGGCGTATCTTTGGGTTTAACCTTTTGAATCTTAATATCCCTACCTTTTATTAACAGCAAAAGAATGGTTTTTGCCAATTTGTTAACAAGCTTTAAAGTTTGGGCCCAAGATAATTGGGAAAATAATCCTGACTATGCCGAAGATGGTGTAGCCAAAATTAAAGCCCTAGAACCAATTATTGCTAATATTCTTGGCTTCATTATTCCTATAGTCGGGATGTTGTTATTGCTGGTTCTTATTGCCGGAGGGTTCCAATACATTACCTCCGGCGGGGAAGCCGAACAAGCCCAAAAAGCCAAAAAGACTCTAACCTATGCTATTTTTGGCCTATTAGTGGTTTTGGGGGCTTGGCTTATCATTCGATTACTAGAAGAGTTTACCGGTCTTAACTTAACCACTTTTACTATACCAGGTTAGCTTCGATAAACTAATAATTAATAATCCATAACTGATAAGAACGAGATCCTTCCTCACGAACCACGTAGGGTTCGGGGTCAGGATGACACACGCCTTCTCCGTCATTCTGAAGGAGCGACAGCGACCGAAGAATCCCGACCGGGAAAGGGAATGAGATCCTTCGGGCTTTGCCCTCAGGATGACAATGAGGAGAAGACCCAAGGATGACAGTTTTCCTCTTGTCATCATCCCGGGCTTGACCCGGGATCTAGGAAGAGAACAGATCCTGACTTTCGTCAGGATGACGGAATAAATTCAAGACTTGCCCTGAATTTATTTCAGGAATGACTTAGAACAATTAGATTAATTAAAATATTCTTCCTCCTTCTTGCTCCAATGGTCTTTTTTTGCTTTAATTAGGATTAAGATTTGTCTATTTTTATGCCCCGACTCAAACAAAAAGCTTTATTTGCTTTGCTTACTCTAAGTTTACTTGCTCTGGCTGGCCCTTCTCTTGCTTTGGCCCAAAATAAGTGCGGGGTTAATGTTGGCCCTAACTATGGCCAAGTTAACCAAGTTAAAGAATTAACCGGCCAAGGTGGTTGGATTGTCGCTCTAGGAACACCGGGTGATTGCGCTGGCTTAGAATCTCTTTTTGGCAAAGGCCTAAACGTTGTTATCCGCGCTTATAATGGAGGAAAAGCTTTTGATCAAAACCATGCTTTAGCCTGGGTAGCGACTTTGGGTAGCCTTGATAGCCAGGGACAAAAAATATATTTTATGCCTTGGAATGAGCCCAATCATAATGGAGAATGCGGAGGAAGACCGTGCTCTCCTAGTGAGATATCAACCTACCTCCAGTTTTTGAAAAATAAACTTTCTGAAGCCGGTCTTTTAGGAAACAAAGTGGAATTGCTTTCGCCAATGATTGATAAGCTTCATCCCCGATTCGAAGAATTTAAGGGTATCTATTCTTTAACTAACGCCAGTTCTATTAATGAATACGATCAATTTTCGTCCGGTCCTTGTTCGGCCGGTGATCCTAGACAAAATAATTGCCAATACGATCAAATTGGCATCCCTGCCCCTTACTATGCTGTTGAGGCTGGTGTTACCGGCACTTGTTCTGGTTACCCCTGTTATAAAGATAATGAAATTGCCCAAATGCTAAATACTTCTTGGCCAAAATGGCAAAACGATGGCAATTTCAAAATGTTGGCCGTTTTTTCCTATGATCCGCACCGGCCAGGAAACTGGGATATTTTTTCATCCTCGCAAACAAAAAACTTTTACCAAAATAATTGTTTTTCAGGAGAAGTTGCCGGGACCAGTTTTAATCAAAATATGTTTGAGGATTGGCTAAATAGACAAAATTTAGTCAAGTGTAATAATGGCTGTGGTTGGGCCACCAGCCAAGAATATTGTTATTCGGCCGGGACAATGGAGTCTTGGCAGAAAAATACTGATCCGGAGATAATTATTCCCAAACAAGGCCTGCTAAGCACTACTTTCCAAATTGAATACAAAGACGAAGAAAAAGAAAGCCAAGAAACTTTTGCCGGCTTTGTTACTGACCCAGATGAAGAAAAACCTCTTCCCAAAGAAGAGAAAAACACCGATATTGATCCTAAATTTGCTATTAGCGGCCGTCTATTTTTAGACGAGCACCATTATCCAGACTTTTCCACCATGGAGGCAATTATGAGCTCTGCTCTTAAAAAGCTTCTTCCAGAAGATTTAAATAACCAATTATCAATAAAAACTGCCGACAACTTTTCTGGCCAAACCAAGCATTACGTTTATGGTCTTTACAGAGAAGGGGAAATGATTATCGAAGATCCGACGCCAATAAAAACCCCCTCACAACAAACTGAAGCGCCCTCTTGGTGGCAAAAGGTAATTGGCAAAAGCAAGGTTTTGTGCGGACTTTTTGGTTCTTGTCAGGCTCCTCAAAGCCTAAGCATTGAAATTGCCGAACCCAAAAACTCTTCCGCCCCCCCAAGAAAAACTGGCAATAAAGGGGGAGAAAAAACAGAAAAATCAAAACCTGCTAATACCGAAATTGAAAATGAAGAATTTTCTACTTATTCTATCGTTCAAAAAATAATTAAAAATATTAGCGAATACTTTAAGGATCTGTTCGAAACAGAGGATGGGTCCGTTTTGGCTTGGTTTTTAAGAACAAGCCAAGAAACCTCTATTACCGGAAAAGACGAAGATCAACAGCTAACCTTATTTAATAAAACCAGAGGAACAGTGCCAGGACTGGAGACAATTAATGAACAGGCAGAATTTTTTAACATTTTCTTACCCGCCGATATTGCCAAAACCGATAAAGACACTGTTTCTGCTTCTTTGGCAGTTAAGTCCCAATATGAAGTTTCTGATAACCTCTTTCCCGGACCAGGATCAGAAAAAATTAACTACCACAATTTAGGGGCAACCAGAAAAAGTTATTGCTTAACCCTTTGCGCCCAATACCCGGCCGACTATCCAATTAGCCAAATCGACCCCCTTTGTCCTTCTTGCAACCCCAAAGATTACCAGCTTACCGGCTACGGCGATGTAATTTTAAACAAGGATCTTTGCCAATCAGAAAACGGAGCTTGTCACTATTTCCAACCCTTTGACGGTACTAATCAGGGTTGTGGACCAGGGCAAGATCCTATTTGCGAAGGAGGCCGCTGCAACCCATACGAAATTGGTCTCGATGGTGATTATGATGCTTGCGGCGGGCCACCCCATGGCAGTTGTGTTGATAGTTCGGTTTGCTATGTAATGACCTTTGCTCCTAATCCAGCCGGTGGATATGGTGAATGCCAATATGCTAATCCTAATGTTTGTGTTCGGGCCGATCGGATTCAGGTGGGGGAGTGTGCTGCTGTGTGCAACTGGGCTTGTTGCGAATGGCAAAATCAGTAAAAACTAAATTGCGAGCAACGTAAATTTATGCTATCTTAAATTTAACAATGAAAAGAAGATTGGCTTTTTTCTTAATTATTTTTGCTGTTTTTCTCGCCTTTTTTTACTTACCAAACAGGTCCCTAGCTTATTATGATTCTGGTGTAATAAAAGGCAAAGAAAATATTGGCTTTTCAGAAAAAATAAGAAGCTTCGAAACTAATGTTTTCGGCTCTGATCAATTTAATCAAGAAAGCCACGCCTTCGCCAATATTGAAAATGTTATTTTTACCTTTAATAATATGCTCATTGGCTGCGTCACCGAAGAATGCCAAGAAAAAAATTCTACCGCCAATGGAGCAATAGGAGGCTTAAGTGAAATGGTCGGATATTTATATGTTCCTCCTGCCTCAAGTAGCGAATATTTAGCTGATTTAGGGAAAAATTTTAATGTTGTTAATCCCGTATACGCCCAAACAGACGGGTTCCAGAAATTAATATTTCTTCTTCCTGCGTGGAAAATATTTAGAAACGTATCCTACTCTTTGATGGCCATAGTGTTTGTTGTTATTGGCTTCATGATTATTTTTCGTTCAAAAATCAATCCTCAAACAGTAATCACAGTCCAATCTTCTATTCCTAAAATAATAATGACTCTTATATTAATTACTCTCTCTTATGCTATCGCCGGCTTAATGATTGACCTTATCTATTTTATTACCGGTCTAGGAATTTCTCTTTTTGATCCAGAAAAAAATATTAATCGTTATATTAACATGAGCCTGTTTGAATATTTGAAGAACCTAGTTAGCCTATCGGGGAAAGAATCTCTCGGGGCTTTGGGCTTAAGTGCCGGCGTTACTGGTGCTTTAGGGGGAATTATCGGCGCAATAGCCTCTGCACCCATTTGGGCTAGCATTATCATTGGCGCAGCAGTTATTGTCCTTATTTTTGCTATCATTCTTCTTATTGCTATTTTTAAACTTTTTTTCTCTTTGTTGGGAATTTATGTTAAAATTCTGTTCTTAATCGTTACTGCGCCTATCCAAATATTAATGGGCGCAATACCCGGGTCTGAAATCGGATTTAAAAGCTGGCTCAAATCCTTATTTTCGAGCATTATTGTTTTTCCTGCTGTAGCCTTATTTCTAGTCATCGGCTCCGCAATATGTGATATAGAAAATAAAAACGTTTGGACCCCACCATTAATCCCAGAAGGTTCCGCAAATCTTCTCATTGGCTTCCTCGGTTTTGGAATGATTCTTTTAGTCGCTAAAATCCCTGATATTGTCCAAAGCGTTATTCAAAAACAGTCTTTTGATTATGGAGGAGCCATTGGGCAAGGTTTGTCTCCCGCCAAAGGCCTTGTCTCAGCACCCATTAATCTTGCTAGACAGGGTGTAGAAAAAGGAATAACCGACAATATTGCTACGCCAGTGGGTGATTCAGCCAAAGCTAGATATAATGAATGGCGTCAAAGAAGAAAAAGTAGACAAACTGAAACGAGTCTTGATGAAGGAGCGCTTGATGATATGCCAAAATAATAAATTAATTTAATCTGTTGAGGCTTTTCAAAAACAATTTAACTTAATTTTTAGTGCTTGTTGCTACTAGGAAAAAAAGCTCTTTCCCAAATTTTACCCTTAATTCTCTTTCTATAATTTAATTTTTTTAATATATATTCCCAGCGTTTTTCAGACAAAAATACCCCCGCCTTATCTGAAAGTTTTTCCTTGCTTACCACTCTGCCAAGATCTCCAATGCTTCTAGCATCCCAGCCTAAAGAGGCATCAGTCAAAGCAAGGTCAACAACGCCTAATATCCAAATAGGCCTAAGATTCTTTGCTTCTTCCGTGGATGACTCTGCTTTATTAAAATAATCTACTGCTTTTTGAAGAAAGCTTTGTGTTATTTCTCCTGGTTTTGGAGATCTGTTTAATATAAGCTCTTTTAATGATTGATATTTGGCAATTAACACTGTACAAAAATATGTCCAACTATCCTCTCCAATCTTATCAAAATCAATATTTTCAGCTAAAAGGGGCTCTTTATTTCCCACCCTTTTGTCTTTTTTTTGAAATTGTCTTATCCAAGACGTTCCGAAACCCTCTATAAGTTTTTCGTGAGCTAAAGGGCCCCTATCTCTACCTTTTTTTGCCCTATTCTTCCGCCAACCCTTTAAACCTATTATTTCAGATAGTTGATCATTGCCTGTCATCGCCGTTCTATTAAAAACTGAAGTTTCTAAAGTTGCAATGGTTAATTTTTCTGCTAATTGGAAAGATTTTCTTGCCGCCTGAGCATCACCATTAAGCTTGACGGTAATTTTTTCTATTAGAAACTTCTTTACGGCCGCTTTTCTTCTTCCATCACTATCAGCATAAAAATTAACAGGAACTAAGCCCGCACTTATATCGTCATCTACCGGAATAAGCATGCTTTTATCATCTTTCTTAATAAGCTTTTCGTCATCAGGGTTATTTCTATCAATTTCTTCTAAATAAGAAAAATAGTTAAAATTAACATCTTGAATTAGGTCCCACGCATAAGCAATATCAAGGCCAGGCAACCCTTTTTCCAAAAGAGTTTTTAAAACCGAGCGAGTAAGATCATGGTTTCTTTCCGCTGCAACAGTAGCAAATCTGCCTATAGTTTCTGTTCCGCCAATCGGGTTAGAAATCCAACCATCGCCTCTTTTAATTAGCTCCGAAGCATCGTGCAAGCATAGCCTTGCCACAGTCTCCTCAGCAACACTGGGATGCATATTTTCGATAGAGGATTCGAGCTTATTAAAAATTATTCCAATACTATAATCATGAGCCTCTCTGTTAGAGTTTTCAATCTTGTCTAAAATTTTTCTAACAAAAGAGCGTTGACTAGCTTCCTCTTCCGGTAAAGGTAAAAATAAATCTTCTAATATAAGATCTTCGTTGCGACCAGCTAAACTAGGAGTTTCTTTTTCAACGACTTGTTCTTCCTCATCAATAGTTCCCTCCGAACCCACTCTTTTATTCTTTTTTTCAAAAAAATTTCTACGCTCTGCTAAAATTTGTTTAGCGGCTAAACCTTCGCTTATTCTCAAACCGAATTCTTCTTTCGTTATTTTCCCCTGATCCCTAAGATCGGCTTGAGAGATAAACCAATTATTTATTTCTTCTATTCCTGATTTAAGTTTATCGAGATTGTCATGACTGTCTTTCGTAAAGGGAATTAGCCTTGTTCTCAAAGATGAATTTTCCTGGCGAATAATTGGCTCCTTAATAATATTGCCCTGGTTATCTACCTCTGGATCAAGCAGAAAAGAAACCTCTTGACTTAGAGGTTTAGGAGGCGGAGATAGTCTTGCTTCCGTAACGGATTGTCCTGCTCCTGGTTTTTGTTCTGGTCCGAGCATATTTTGTTCTCCTTCTGGCATATTCATCCCTCCTTTAAAAGCTATTATTACAAAAGGAGAGAGGAATAGTCAACTAAAACTAATAATAATCAATATTATAAGACATTTTATGGTTTTTTTCCAGAAAATATTGCCAGTCTTGCGCCTATCAAAAGACTGTTGTAAGCTTAAAGCATGAAACAACATCCTATTCCGCAACATATTTCTTCTTATCGATTTCGACTAATAGGAGAGATGACCCTGGAGCAATTCGGTAAGCTAGCCGGCGGCTGTGTTATTGGCTTGGTTTTTTACGCCTTGCCTCTACCAGGACTAGTCAAATGGTTTTTTATTATTGTTTCTGTTTCGGCTGGGGTCTCTTTTGCCTTTGTCCCTTTTGAGGGCCGACCCCTAGAAGCTTGGATTGTTTCTTTTATCAAATCCATCTATTCACCAACCGAATATGTTTGGCAAAAAGCCTCGGTTGATTTTCCTTTTATAAAAACCGAAAAGTCCCCCGATCAGGAAGCGCCCCCCCAAAAAGAAGCTTCCCGCTCATTATCGGTTAAGGAGTTGGCCCTTATTCAGGCTTTATCAAAAAATAAAGATCTTTACACTCAAGAAGAGCTGGACCAAGCCCAAAACATGCTCAAACTTTTCCAACAAAATAAGAAAGCAGATCAACAAAAACAAAGCGCCACCTCAAAACTACCCAATAAAGAAGCCCAATTTAGTCAAAATTTACCCTTTCCCAAACCTCCGGATCAGCCTAATGTTTTAGTTGGTATGGTAATTAATAAAAATAATAAAATTGTTGAGGGGGCCATCATCGAAATCAAAGACGAAAGCGGGGATACGGTTCGAGCAATGAGAACTAATAAATTAGGACAATTCCGCACTGTTTCTCCTTTATCTGATGGCCAATACCAAATTATTGTCGAAAAGTCCGGCCTTGACTTTGATATAATGAAAATTAAACTTGATGGCGAAATTGTTCCCCCAATCGATATTAGAGAAAGTGAGGCTAGTAATTAGTAATTGGTAAAAAGTAAACAGTAACTAGTATAGTAATAACTAAATTAAAGAAATAGAAATTGAGGTAAAATTTGGAAATTGAAAATTGGAAATTGGAAATTTAACAAAGTATGCCTGCCACACCAGTCCGCTCGTCAACTCAAGATGCCCTGCCTATTGAGGATATTCGTGACAATTTGGTTATTTTAAAAGACGGCTCAGCCGCCTTAATTCTTCAAGTCAACGCCATCAACTTTAGTTTATTATCAGAAAAAGAACAAGATGCCATCATTTATGCTTATGCCGGTCTGTTAAACTCCCTTAATTTTTCTATTCAAATTATGATCCGGTCGCAAAAAAAGGATATTACCGGTTATTTGGCTCTATTGGAAAAATCCAAAAGCAAGCAAGACAACCCTTTATTAAAAGATTTAATCAATAAATACCAAGCTTTTATTAGAGAAACTGTTACCCAAACAGAAATTTTAGATAAAAAATTTTATCTGGTCATTCCTTTCTCATCCCTTGAAATGGGGGCTGGCCAAGCGGCCTCAAGTGTCTTGGGCCAATTTTTGCCCAAAAGTAAAAAAAATAAAAAGGTTCTCAATATCGAAAAAATAATAGAAAAGGCCAAAACCACCTTAGAACCAAAACGAGACCATTTAATCAGATTATTAGGAAGAATTGGTTTAGTAGCCAAGCAATTAGACACTAATGAACTAATCCGCCTTTTCTTTAGAATTTATAACCCTGACGCTCGAATTGTCGATAACGCTCTAACCAAAGAATATACTAATCCGGTTATCAAAAATCATAACCAAGAAGCAAATAAAAAATGATCAAGCTAAAAAATATCTTGGGTAAAAAGACCCAGAACAAAGAAGAGGATAAGAAAAAAGATAAGAACCAGAGGAGTTTTGGTGATGGTATATCAACCATTAAAGACTTGTTAGCCCCTTCGGCCATTGAAGTCGATTTTAACCATTTAAGAATTGACAACAAATATTTTCGCTCTCTTTTTGTCGCCGGCTACCCTCGATTTGTTAATGCTAATTGGCTATCGCCCCTGATTAACTTTGATCACACCATAGATATTGCCATGTTCATTTATCCGGTAGATGTTAAGGGTACCCTTGATGACTTAAGAAGAAAAATTGCCGAGATGGAAGCCGAAATTGCCACTGATGCCCAACGAGGCAAGGTAATTGACCCCTCCACCAAAGCAAAATTAGAAGATGCCCTTTCCCTCCAAGAACAGTTAACCAAGGGGGTAGAGCGATTTTTCCAATTTGGTCTTTATTTGACTATTCCCGGCAATTCCGTTAAGGAACTGGATGAGGCTACTAAAGAAATTAAATCCACCCTGGGATCGTTAATGATCATCGCCAAAGATGCCACTCTCCAAATGGAAGAGGGTTTCCAAAACACCCTGCCAATCGGAACAAGCAAGCTCAATATCACCAGGAACATGGACACCACCTCTTTGGCCACCACCTTTCCTTTCACCTCCTCAGAACTAACCGCCAATGAGGGAATTTTATACGGTGTCAACCAGCATAATGGCTCATTGGTAATATTTGATCGTTTTAATTTAGAAAATGCCAACTCGGTTGTTTTTGGAAAATCTGGTTCCGGTAAAAGCTACATGGTTAAGCTGGAGGCCCTGCGATCATTAATGATGGGCACAGAAGTTATTATTATTGATCCGGAAAACGAATATGAAAAACTAGCCGAAGCCGTCGGAGGAGAATATATTAGTTTCGGCTTTGGCTCTAGTGCTAAAATTAACCCTTTTGATCTGCCTCAAAAATATACCGACTCTAAACAAGCCTCTCAAGAAAACCGCCTTGGTTTTAAACTATTGTCCTTGCAATCACTTTTTAAAATTATGATGGGCAAAATGGATCCTGACGAGGAGGCAATTTTGGATCGAGCCCTAGTCGCCACCTATAAAGCCAAAGGGATTACCCCCGATCCGACCAGCCAAAAAAATGAAGCTCCCCTCCTGGAGGATCTTTACAAAACTCTTTTAGGTATGGAGACTCCTAAAGCCCGAACCCTGGCCAATCGACTAGAAAAATTTGTTAAGGGTTCATTGGTGGGTATTTTTGATCAACGATCCAATGTCAACCTTAAAAACCCTTTCACTGTTTTTTCCTTAAAAAATGTTGAAGGGTCATTGCGGCCCATTGTCATGTTTATCATCCTCGATTATATTTGGACTAAAGTTCAAGACGATCTTAAAAAGCGACTGGTTATTGTTGATGAGGCCTGGTATTTAATGCGCCACAAAGACTCGGCCCAATACCTGGAATCTATTGCCAAAAGGGCCCGAAAATATTACCTTGGTTTAACCACCATTACCCAAGATGCTCCGGACTTTTTGGCTTCTCCTTATGGAAAATCAATTATTACCAATTCCTCCATTCAAGTTTTAATGAAACAGCACCCCGCCGCCATTGACCAAATTGGAGAAATTTTTTACCTATCTCAAGGAGAAAAAAATCTTTTGCTTTCGGCCGATATTGGCGAAGGTTTATTTTTTGCTGGTGAAAACCACGTTGCCATTCAGGTAATCTCCTCAAACGAAGAACACAAGCTGGTTAGTACCGATCCAAGAGAAAAAGTAAATAAAGCCGATATTCCCGAAGAGGGAAATGAAACAGTCCAAGCCCAATACCAAAAAGAAACAAAACCTAAAGAACAAGAAAAAAATAGCCAAACTAAACAAACAGATATTCCTAAACCGCCCGAAACACCAAAATAGTATCTAGTATTTAGTATTTAGGAGAGAGATCAGAATAACAAAGAAAAATTGACACAAAATCGAAAATTAAAAATTAAATAACCATGCTAACGCTTTTTAAAATCAAACTTCCTAATGGCAACAAACAGTGCTGAAAAACTATCTCTTTCCAAAGAATCGGCCCAATCTCTTCTTGAAGGGCTAAAATTTTTTAAAGAAAACCCCCAGGCCAAGGCTTGGCAGGGACTAGAAAAAAACACTTTTTTACTTTTGGCCCGTGATATTGCCCAATTTTACCCTGACGAGGAAGAAAATTTAGTCGAATATTTAAACCGTTTTGAGTCATTTTTACAAAGAATTATTAATAATGAAGAACTGGCCCCTTCCGTTCCTCAAAACTTAAAAGAACTAGTTGATGCCTTCGAGGCTTTTCAAAAAGAAAAAAACGCCAAGGTCAAAGCAAAAGAAGTTGATGTTCCCACCACTAAAGATATTACCCTTGATGATTGGATAAAAACCCTCCAAGAAAAACACGCTAGCCAAAGAATTGAGAAAGAAATCGAAAAAGAGGCCGTTTTTAAAAAAATACCAAAAGAGCAACAAAAAAGCCTAAAAGAAACCCTAGCCAGAAATATTGCCGCTGTCACCCCTCGATCAGTTATCCCTAGTCAAGAAGAACAAAAATCTGCCGCTGAAAAAATTAGAAATGTTCTTGATCAAGACAAAATAGAGCTAGCCCTAAAAGAAACAGACTCCTTAACCAAAAAAATATCCGAACAGATAAAATTCTTAACGATTCCGCCTGAAGAAGAAAAACGACAAGTTTCCCCAGAAGAACAAACCCTAACACAGGCGGTGGCTAAAACAATAAGCGAGAAAACACCAATAAAAAATCCCAATCAGGAGCAAAAGGCGGCGGAATTAATTACCCAAGCCCTGGCCCAAAAAACACCAAAACTAACTGAGAAAGAAAAAGAAGCCCTTCCCGATCTTGAAAAGATTAGCCTAACAGAAGCTGTTATTAACGCCTCACTGCCTGAAATCAGCCAAACCTTAACCGATCCTGATATCACCGGATTGTCAGATCAAGAATCCGCTATGAGCCCTCAAGACAGCCAAGACTTTCTTCAAACCCTAACTAGCCAAATTAACCAACCCCTTTTTGAGCTATCTGTTAATTTAAGAAAAAATCTTGAAAAACAAAAAAAATCTCCTAATATTTCTCCTAAACAAACTCAAGAGGGGGCTGCTTTTGAAGAATTAGAAAAAAACCCGCTCTTGCCATACCAATTAACCCCTCAAGAAAATCTAACCTCGATTGCTAGCCAAATGCGTCAAGTGGTCAACCACTATGGCATCAATCTAAAATCAGCCCAAATTATTAATTATCAACACGAGGAGGTAGCTGGATTAAATAATGCTATTACTGGAAAAACCAGCTTCTGGTGGCAAAATCAAATTAATCGTTTTCGGGCTCAGGGAAAAAGTCAAAACCTAATTAATAAAACAATTAATAGTTTTAATCTCCAAGCCAAATTTGAAACCCACTTTCCCCAATTGGGAAATCTTTATCAAAAAGCAATTAATTGGTCGGGGGCTAAAAAATGGTTTGGCAAAATCACCGGTCCCATTAGCAGTTTTTTTAAAGAAAAAGTCGGCGGCTGGTGGAAAAATACCGCTATTGCCAAAACAATAGCTAAAGGGGCCAAATCCAAAGCCAGCCTCTTCTTAAAAAAAGCCCTTGGCTCTTTTAATATTTTTAAGGCCGGGGCTAAAAAAACCCTCCAAGAAGGAGCTAAAAAGGGCGCTACTAAAGCGGTGGGCTGGTTAGCTAAAAAACTAGCCACCACTAAGTTGGGTGCGGCCCTAGGGTCAGTGGCTCCAGTAGTAGGAACAGCCGCAGGAGCCGTGGTTGGTTTTGGATTAGATGTTCTCAAAGGCGGGCTTAATTTATTTTCTAATACTTTACAAAAAATAACCGGGGGAGAAACAGAAGCCGAGAAAACTATTAAAGCCAATCTTGGACCTTTGGGGAAAGTGGCTCTTTCACCCATTACTTTAACCGTTGTCGGTGCCCCGATATTAATTATTTTTCTTGCTCTGGCTCTTTTTCAATTTGAAGGAAGCGCTTTTATTGCCGACGAAGAAGCTCTCTCTGGTTTGCCTTTTTCCTCCCTGCCTTCAGAAACGCCAAATAGCAATAATCATTTTGCCGAAGAACTAGTTAAAATTCTTCAGGATTGTCCGGGCACTAAACCATATGGATACATTAATATTGATAACTTTAACGAGGTGGCTCAATGCTTAACAGATAAGGGGATTGATGGTCAAGTAATCAATATTTTAGAAGACTCAGTTAACAGATTTTATTCCCTACAGTGCGTTGCCTTCGTTCGAGCGATAGAACACTATCAGTGGCGAACCCTACCTCCTTGCGGTAATGCTAAAGACTATGCTAATTGTTCATTAATTTCTGAAAGTGATTCTTATGAATATACTGCTTGTCAAGATCTTAAAGTTGGGGCAATTGCCGTTTCTACTGGGGGAACTTGGGGCCATGTTGGCATTATCACCCAAATAGAAACCTCAGAAGCGGGGATTGTCAGAGTTCGTTTTGCTTCCGCTTGGGGAACTAGCAGCACCAACGGCGGCCGAGTCACCATAACCACTTTGCCTTGCGATTCTTTTGACGCTTTAATTCAACCTAAAAATTAGCTAAAATAAATAATAGAAATAAATATTTTTATGAAAAATAAACGGGTTATTATCCTGGTGGCTGTATTGGCTTTTTTGGCCGGAGTTTTAATTCTTAGGGAAATTCTTTTTCGGCCAGGAGAAAAATTAACATTAGTGGCCACAGAGCCAACTCTCTATCAAGCCGATGTTGACCCAAGTTTGGAAAAAATTAGTTTTCAATTCGATCAAAATATTGAAAACCTTAGTTTTTCTTTTAACATTTTTCCTGATTTTGCTTACCAGGTCCAGACTGAAAATGACCAATTATTGGTTGTCCCAGAAAAGCCGTTAGATGGTGAAGAAAAATACTTAATCGAAGTCAGGGAAGAAATAAATTCTTTCTATTTCCCCTTGGAATTTATTACTAGCCAAAAGATAGACGAAAATGCTCCTGTACCAGAAGGGGAGGGCGGGCTTGGCGACCCCAAAGCGGAAGAAGAAATTGCCAAAACAGTTTTAGAAAACTACCCACTTTTTTATCAAACTCCCAAAACAACCGACTCTTGGCAAGCTGATTATAGTCAAAAAAAAGAGTTAACCGTTTTCTATCGCCCTTCGAAAGGCCTAGAAACAATCCAACAAGAAGTTTTTACCTGGATGGAGTCAGAAGGCATTGATCCGCAAACCCACAACTTCAAGTGGCAGCCAGTCAGCCAAGAAGCAAATTAGTCAATCCGGCTTTCTATCTCTTCAGCAAAAAAGGGCCGGCCATCGTCTTTTAAAATCTTTTTATCAATTGTCAACCCGGTTTCTTGAGTAATTAAGCTGGCTAATTGACCAGTGCTATTGTTTTCAACAGCAACAATCTTTTTAGATTTAGCCAAAATTTCTCTTGCTTCATTGGGAAAGGGCCAGGGTCGAAAAAAGTGAAGAAAATTAACCGATTTCTGATTGGCTAAATTTTCCCAAGCCAAAATCAAGGCCTGTTTTGTTGATCCCCAGCCAACCAAAGTTAATTTGGCTTCCGGATCACCATAAAGCTTGGTTCCCATTTCATCTTTTAAGGTAACAACTTTTTTAAAAAGCTTTTCTTTCATGGTCAGTCTTTTTTGCCCATCTTCAACAGAAAAACCGGCCTCATCGTGAACATAAGAGTTAGTCAAAAAAACGGCTTGTCCCGGTAGGGCCCGAGGAGAGATGCCATCTTTGGTTAATTGATAGCGTTGATAGTCATCTGGCGGGCTCTGGCTTAGTAGTTTACCTCGATTAATTTCTAAATTAAAAGCTCCTTTGCCTAATTTTTTAGTGCTAAAAGCGCTTTCTGATAAATGTTTATCGGTAACCACAATTACCGGCAATTGGTAAATATCAGCTAAATTAAAAGCGGTAAAAATTAATCGATAGGCTTCTTCTGGGTCGCCGGGGGTAAGGATAACACGAGGAAATTCGCCATTACCGGCTCTAGTTAGAAACAATAAATCTTCCTGAGAAGTCCAAGTGGCCATACCTGTTGACGGGCCAGTTCTCATTCCTTCAATTACTACTAAAGGGGTCTCGGTTGCCCCGGCCATAGCAAAACCTTCCACCATTAAAGAAAAGCCCCCACCGGAAGTGGCCACTAAGCTTCTTAGTCCGGTAAAAGAAGCCCCAATAGCCGAATTAATACCGGCGATTTCATCTTCAGGGTGAAAAATAATCATACCGGTTTCTTTTTGCTTTTTGGCTAAATCAGTTAAAATTGAATTGATCGGTGTCATTGGATAAATGGCCGCATAAGAACAGCCGGCATCAATTGCTCCCAAAGAAAGAGCATCATTGCCGGAAAGCAGCTCTTTTTGGTTGGTTTTTTTGGGTATTTTTATTTTTTTACTAAAATCCAAGTCTTTGGCCAACTGAAAACCTTCTTTGGCCGCCGCTAAATTACCCTCGACAACCTTCTTGCCCTTATCGGCTAAATTTTTCTTAATTTCTTTTTCTAAAGCGGCCAAGGGGAGGGAAAAGAAAGCAAAAATTGCCCCTAGGGCAACAATGTTGCGGGCAATTTCTCGACCCACCTTGTCTTTGGCTATCTTAGTTAAGGGTAGGGTAAGAACTTTCCCTCCTTCAATCACCAAGGTTTCGTCAACTAAACAGGCTCCACCTTCTTTAATTCCTTCTTGATGAAGAGAAAAGTTTTCTTTTTTTAAGGCCACAACTAGATCATTTTTTTCTTCTGGCAAGACTGGACCAGTAGGGGAAAAAGAAACAACAACCACATTATCGCCACCCCGAATTCGAGAAGGATATTCTGGATAAAACAAAGCCTCAAACCCCAAAGAAGTCAAAGCCTGACCTAATATTCGACCTGATTCCATAATGCCATATCCGGCTGGCCCGGCGATTTTAACCGAATAGTTTTTTTTCATCACCAAAATTAGAAGATATTAGGCAAAATAAGCTTTAAAAAGCCAATTAATGAAGCAAATATTTCTTTAATTAGGGGAATTGAGGCGGGAACAAAAAGTATTAGCAACAACAGCCAAACAAAACTTTTCTTAACCAAATTAATTATAACTTTAACAAAAATAATAAAAACCACCAGGGAAACTAACCCGCGAATAGAATCAGGAAAAAGAGCCAAAAAGTCTAACCAAAGAGAATAGAGTTGATCTAACATAATTGTTATTATAAAAAAATAATCAAATAAAAACAACCATCTTGACAAATTGTGGAAAACTTCCTATTATTAACTTACTCCTTTAATGGGTCTGCCCTTTGGTTAATCTGCCGTCTTAAGTATAAGTGGGAATAAAAAAAATATGGACCTTAAACGCCTTTGGCAAGATGTTCAAGAAGAGTTAAAAATTTCTGTTTCTCAAACTACCTATCAGGGTATGCTGGCCCAAACCGCTCTTCTTGATCTAAAAAAAAACATTGCCACGATTGGTTGTCCCAACCCCTATCTTCGTGATCTAATTGAAAACCGCTACTATTCTCTAATTAAAGAGGTTTTGGATCGACAAACTAAAGAAAAAAACAGCCTTGTTTTTGCTATTGACCAAAGCCAAATTGATAATAAAAAAACAAAGAATCTGGGTCCTTTATTTAAAAAAAAACCCAACAAAAAATCAAACAACCAAGTCAACCCGGATTTTGGTTTGTTAGCTAATTACAGCTTTGCCACCTTTGTGGTTGGCTCGGCTAATAATTTTGCTCATGCCGCCGCCCAAGCCATTGTTAAAAACCCCGGCCAAACTTATAATCCCTTTTTTGTTTGGGGTGGAGTAGGGGTGGGCAAAACCCATCTTACTCATGCCATCGGCAATGCTATTGCTAAAAAAAATAAAAACCTTAAAGTTCTTTATGTCAGCGCTGAAACCTTTACTAATGAATTAGTTGAAGCTTTGCAAAAGAAAACTATTACTAAGTTTAAAGATAAATATAGAAAATGCGATTGTCTCTTGGTTGACGATATTCAATTTATTGCCGGTAAAGAATATTCCCAAGAGGAATTCTTCCACACCTTTAACGCTCTTTATTTGTCAGGTCGACAGGTTGTCCTAACTTCTGACCGTAAACCAGAAGAAATTCCTAAGGTTGAAGATCGATTAATTTCTCGTTTTATGGGTGGTTTAACCGTTGATATTCAACCACCCGATTATGAAATGAGGCTGGCAATTCTTAAACAAAAAGCTCAAGAAAAAAATTTTTCCCTGCCTGAAGAGGTGGCCGCTTTTTTAGCCGAAACAATAGAATCTAATATTAGAGAGTTAGAGGGGGCCCTACTTCGACTAGTAATTAAAGCCCAAAGCATTGATGGTCAAGTTGACCTAGAATTTGCCCAAAATTTATTTGGCTCCCTAAGAAAAAAGAAAACCAAAAGAGTCACCCCAAGAACAGTTCTTTCCCGAACCGCCAAGCACTTTTCCTTTAAAACTAAAGAGCTTTGTGGAAAAAGCCGTAAGTCGGAATTAGTTACTGCCCGCCATATTGCTATTTATTTATTGAGAAAAGATTTAGACTTGCCGTTAATGAAAATTGGTGATCTCGTTGGTGGCCGAGACCATACTTCAATAATGTATGCCGTAGATAAAATTGAACGGGAATACTCGAACAATCAAGGCTTAAGGTCTAACATCAACCAAATCAGAAATAATCTTCAATCCTGATTAATATTTTTGTGAGTTGTTGTGGACTATTGGGGAAAGCCCAAAGCCGGGCTTGATTTATTTGTGTAAAAAGATAAGGTCTGCTTTTCCACAAGAAAATCATTTTTTTCCACAAAAAGCATTACTTTTTCCTACTTTTAAAGACAAAGAAAAACCAAAACTAAAACCAAACTATAAGATTAATCAAAAAAAATTCCTAATGTTCCCTTCTTTTTTTAAAAATCAACAAACCGCCCCTTCCCAAGAAATGCCTGATTCCACTTATAAACATTACCTAATACTACTAATACTACTACTTAAAACTTTTTAATATTATTAATATATCTGTTAAAATAATATTTATGAAAGTTACTCTTTTACAGGAAAACTTAAATAAAGGCTTATCAGTAGCTACTCATTTTGTTTCTTCTCACCCTCAGCTGCCAATCCTTACCAATATTGCTTTAAGAACAGAAAAAAATCGTCTTAAAATTTCCGCTACTAATTTGGAGACTGGAGTTAATTATTATTGTGGAGCCAAAATTGATTCTGAGGGAGGAGTAGCTGTTTTGTCAAAAACTTTCTCTGATTTTGTTTCTTCTTTGCCAGCAGAGAAAGTGACTTTAACAGAAAAAAAGGAAAATTTAAAAATTGTTTGCGGTAATTTTACGGCTAATTTGCCAACTAATTCAATTAATGATTTCCCCAAAATCCCCACCAAAACAAATAAAAAAGTTTCTTTTCCTTATGAGAAGTTTATTAAAGCCCTAGAAAAGGTAGTTTTTGCAGCCTCCAGCGATAATACTCGACCGGTTTTATCGGGAGTTAATTTTAAATTTAATAACGATATTTGTTTATTATCAGCCACCGATGGATATCGATTATCTTTTAAGAAAATTAAATTAGAGAAAAAATATTCTGACCTTAACTTTGTTATTCCAGCAACAATATTAACAGAAATAGTAAGAAACAAGCCGGAGGATGATTTATCGGAATTAGAATTGGGCTTGGCCAGTGAAGAAAAACAAGCCGTTTTCTTTTTACCCAACTTAGAATTTTCTTCTCGTTTATTAGAAGGGGAATATCCCAATATCGATAAAGTTATTCCTCAGGATAAGGAAACTACGGTTACTGTTGACAGGGAAGAGTTTTTGGGAGCAATAAGAACAGCTTCTATTTTTGCTCGGGAATCAGCTAACACTATAAAATTAATTATTGCCGATCATAAGATTGAGATTTTTGCCAATGCTCCTTCTTTAGGAGAAAACATTAGTCAGGTTGAGGCTCAAATTAAAGGTAAAGATCAAAAAGTGGCTTTTAATTTTCGTTTTTTGGTTGATTTATTAACTAATTTAGATAGCGATCAAGTGGTGATTGAGTTGCAAGAGTCAGAAAAACCAGTGATTTTTAAAAATCCCAAAAGTAAAGATTTTTTACATATTATTATGCCGGTAAAAATACAAGAAGAAGAGTAATAATAATTTCCAATTAACCCAACCTGTCTGTCGGCAGACAGGTTTCCAAACAAATTTTAAATCCTAAAACATTCAAAACATTAAATCATTAAAAATTGAATAGAAATTAAGAATTAAGAATTAGAAATTTAACTAATGGATTTGTCTGAATATACTTTTCCATCTCAAATTCCTACCTGGTGTCCGGGCTGCGGGAATTTTGCGGTATTATCTGCGGTAAAAAAGTCTTTACTGGAATTAGCGATTGCCCCAAAAGATACTGTGGTTACTTACGATATTGGTTGTGGGGGTAATATGATTAATAATTTGCGAGTTTGTGGCTTTGCTACTCTTCATGGTCGATCAGTACCGGTTGCTGTCGGGGCAAAACTGGCTAATCCTGATTTAACTGTTATTGCTCAAGGAGGCGATGGGGGGTTATTAAATGAGGGGGCAAATCATTTAATTCATGCTGCCCAAAGAAATGACAATATTACTGTTTTACTTCATAATAATCAAGTTTTTGCTTTAACGGCCGGGCAGGCCTCGTCGGTAACTCCAAAAAACCTACCAACTAAGTCAACACCATCCGGGTCTGTTTATTCACCCTTAAAGCCTTTGCTTTTGGCCGCCGCCAGTGGGGCCGGATTTTTAGCTCGAGCTTATCCTTTTGACCTAAAAGAGACAACAAAAATAATAAAGCAAGCGATTGCCTATCAAGGTTTTTCTCTGGTAGAGATGGTTATGCCCTGTCTGATTTGGACAAAAAAGAAGACTGATAACTTGGCTTCTCAGTTTTTTTATCCTGATAGTCTTCCCCAAGACCAGCAACAAGTTTTAGATTTTTTGGCCAAGAAAAGAAATAGCTTAGCCCTAGGAGTAATTTGGCAAAAATAAAATTTATCTTGGTCCCTGATAAAGAGACTACTTATTAGAATTCTTCGTTTAAAAATTTTGTGCTAAGAAAAAAAGATTATTCTTTTTGGTTTTGGTTAGGAATTATTTTATTAGTAGTTTTTTGTTTTTCTTTTCACACTTCAGGAGTAGAGTGGAATCAAGATCTGGGTCGCCATATCAGACTAGGAGAAATTATTTTAAAAGAAAAATCAATTCCCAGGACCAATCTTTTTTCTTATCTAGAAACAGATTTTTCTTTCCAAAATCATCATTGGTTGTCAGAAGTTGTTTTTGCCTTAATTTATAATAATTTTGGCAATAACGGTTTAATTTTATTTAAGACAGCTATTTTTGTTTTAGTCTGGGGGGGTCTTTTCTGGTTGGTCTCTCAAAAAACCCCGCCGTTTTGGGCGGCTTTTTTGTCAATCTTGCCAATGTTGGTTTTTCGGGAACGGATCTATATTCGACCGGAGATTTTTGGATTTTTACTGTTTACTCTTTTTTTAATAATTTTTACCAAGGCCAGGTCAGGAGAGAAAAAGCTATTGTGGTGGTTACCGTTGTTGCAGCTTTTTTGGGTTAATTTACATATTTCTTTTATTTTTGGTCTTTTTTTGATTGGAATAAATTTTATTTGGTTTTTCCGAAATAAAATTTTTAAATCAAAAGAGGGAATAAAAAAGGTTTTTCTTCCTTTATTGCTGGCCATATTGGCTAATCTAATAAACCCTAATTTTATTAAAGGAGCCCTGGCGCCGTTCTTGATTTGGCAAAATTATGGTTATCAAATTGTCGAGAACCAATCAATTTTCTTTTTGGCTGATTTTGGTTATCGGGCCAGTATTACTTTTTTTAAAATAAGCTTCATTTTTGGCTTATTGTTTATTCTTAATAGAAAAAGATGGCTTGATTTTTCAGGCTGGTTAGTTTTATCAATTGTTTCAGCCAAGCAAATTCGTCATTTTCCTTTTTTTGCCCTTTATTCTTTTTGGCTTTGGGGAGGCAGTTTTTGGTTTTTTTTAAAAAAGCTTCCCCAAGAAATAAAACAGTATTTTGATTGGGGGATAAGAATAGTCGGCTTATCAGCCACCCTTTTATTAATTTTTATTTATTCTACTAATTTAGTTTATCGCTGGTCGGATTCTGATCGAAACTTTGGTTTTGGTGGTGATCAGCCAGCCAAAGAAGCGGCTCTTTTTTTAATTAAAAATTTTCCTCAAAAGAATATTTTTAACAATTTTGATATTGGCAGTTACTTAGACTATTTTTATCCTGATGTTAGAGTTTTTGTTGATTCTCGACCCGAGGCTTATCCGGTTGGCTTTTGGCAAGAATATAAGAATATCCAGTTAGACAAGGACAGTTGGCAAAAAGCAAAAGAAGAGTACAATATTGAGGTAGTTTTTATCTCTCACACTGATCAAACCCCCTGGGCTAAAGTATTTTTAACTAATCTTTATCAAGATGAGGAATGGCGCTTGGTTTATCTTGACGAAAATGTGGTTATTTTTACTAATTTAGATAATGGGCCAGAGGAATTAGTTATTAATAAAAATTTGGTTGATGATTTCCAAAGTCAAGCTTTGGGTTTGATTAAATTAGGTCGATTTTTTCGTTTGTTAGGAAAAGAGGACTTGTATAGACAAAGCTTAGAAAGATCTTTAAAAATAAACCCTCATTCTTATTCTGCTAATTCAGGTTTAGCTCAAATTTATTTTCAAACTAACAATCCGGCCCTTCATTTTAAAGCGGAGAGCTTAATTGATAAAATTAATAATTGTTGGTATCGATTATGAACAAAGAAAAGAAGCAAATTACTGCCTTAGTTTTACTTTCCGGAGGTTTGGATAGTCTTTTGGCAGCTAAAATTATTCAAGATCAGGGGATAGACTTAATCGGGGTAACTTTTAAAAGTTATTTTTTTGACACTTCTTTGCCGGCCCAAAAACAAGCTCGAGAGTTGGATATTTCTTTGCGAACTTTAGATATTAGCCAAGAACAATTAGACAAAGTTTTATCGCCGGAGCATGGTTATGGGGTTGGTCTTAATCCTTGTCTTGATTGTCATTTATTAATGTTAAAAAAAGCCGCCGCCTTAATGGCTAATAATAGAGCGAGATTTTTAGTTACCGGTGATGTTTTGGGTCAACGACCCCTATCTCAAAATAAACAAGCATTGACAATAATTGACCAAGAAGCGGGCTTGGAGGGCTTGGTGGTTAGGCCTTTATCAGCAAAGTTATTGCCAGCAACGATACCGGAAAAAAAAGGCTGGCTTGATAGGGGAAAATTATTTAGCCTTAAGGGCCGATCGCGAAAAGAACAATTAAGACTAGTTCAAAATTGGGGGTTAAAAAATTATACTACTCCAGCTGGGGGCTGTTTGCTAACCGATAAAAATTTTTCTAAGCGCCTGTCTAAAATTATCGCCGTTTTTCCTAAGAGTTTGTCTGATAGCTTGGGACTGGCTAGTCTTGGTCGTCATTTTTGGTCTGATAAGACTCTAATCGTTATTGGTAGAAATCACGAGGAAAATGAGGAAATTAAAAAAACTACCCAAAAAGGAGATTGTCTGATTGAATTAAAAGATATTCCTGGCCCAACCACGTTAGTTAGGGGGGAAATTAGTGATAAGGTGGTGGAAAAAGCTAAAAAACTAACAAAAGAATATGCGCCGAAAGCAAAAGGAAAAAAAGTGGAGTTTGTGATTAAGAATTAAAAGCAACAGCCCGTGATTATAAGCCCGTCAGTTGGTGAGTGGGGAGTCTTCATCCGAGGGCAATTCTTTAGTTTAAAATTAAGGGCTTAAGCTTATCCGGCCTTCATTGCTCCATAGTGTTTTAGTGAAGATCTCAAGGCTTGTTCCTTTTTCGGAGAAATGCCAGCGACAAGGCTAATTTTTATCCAGGGTAAACCAGTATCGGAAAAAACGCAGCTAATCGCTTCGGCAATAGTTTCTCCTTGGTGTTGGAGTTCCCATTGACCGCTTTGGCAATGGGTTTTTTCGCCTTTTTGATTAATGATGGTTGTTTCAAAAGTTTCTTGTTTATCGTTCCAGAAACCATTATAAAAAGAATGAGCATCAATTAGCCAGGCTTCAGTTTCGGGGGGAGGAGTTTCTCGGGCTGGCTGAACTTCTTTATTAACCACAGAGAAATTGTTAGATATTTTTAGTTAAAAATTCTTTGATATCAGCTGATATTTTTTTATCTTTAAGAGCTAAAACTAAATTTACTTTTAGCCAACGTAGAGGATCGCCAGTGGTTAACCATTCCCCGTCAGTAATTGGCTCAGCAATGGCAACATCCTCTTTGGCCAGGGTGTTGTTGGCATCAGCAAACCAGAGTTCATTATCGCGTGATAATTCTTGTTTTTCTAAAACAGGAAAAATTTTATTAGAAACAATAAAACGGCCGAACTGGGCTACATTGGACGGGGCTTCGTTAGAGGGCAATTTTTCTAAAACTTCAACGGCCCGGTGAGGATATTTAGGATCATCAATGTATTTTATGCTGGCGTAACGATCAATCTCTTCCCATGGTACCTCTTGAGCGCCTAAAATTACTGCCGGTTGATATTTTTGGTAAGTTTTGATTAAAGAGGCAAGATAGTTACCCGGTTTTTTTTCAACAACCAGATCATCACCAAACATATAGACAAAGGGGTCATCGCCAATAAATTTTTTAACTGATAGTATTGGAGAAGCATTACCATAAGGAAGATTTGGGTCTTGGGGAGTAAAATAAATATTGGCCTTATTCCAGATTTCTTCTAGGCTAGACAGAAATGATTCTTTATTATTATCTTTTAAGAATTTTTTTAGTTCTTGATCAGGGGTAAAATATTGGGCGATTTTTTTATCGCCCGGTCGATGAACAATATTAATTTCGGAAATTCCTGCTCCAATCATTTCCTCGACCAAGTATTGAATATTGGGTTTATCAAGAATAGCAAGCAGCTCTTTGGGATAAGCTTTAGTAACAGGAAGAAAGCGAGTTCCTCGTCCGGCGGCGGCAATAATACCTTTAGTAACTTTGCCCATTAAAATTATCCTAACATGGTTCTTAAAGGAAGACAAATTTAGTGTTAAAATGTTTCTTGTGGGGGGTGAATAATATGGATGTAGACCAACAATCTTTTAAAAGTGAAGTGCTAGAGTCGGATTTACCAGTTTTGGTTGATTTTTGGGCTCCTTGGTGTGGACCTTGTCAGATGATGGGGCCGGTTTTAGATGATTTAGCCAAAGAAATAGGTGAAAAAATCAAAATCGCCAAGGTTAATATTGATGATAATCAGGGTTTGGCTAGTCAATATAGCATAATGAGTATTCCGGCCTTATTTTTATTTAAAGATGGCCAGGTAGTCAAACAATGGTTGGGGTTGCAAAATGCCGAAGTTTTAGAGGAGGAAATTAACCAAACTTTGTCTTCTTAAAAATTGAAAGCAATGAGAAAATTAGTAGTTTTATTTTTGTTTTTAGGCTTGTTCTTAAGCCCGTCTCCTGTTTGGGCTCAAGAAGAAGTATTAATGGAAGGGGAAATTGTTGAGATTTTAGATCAGAAGCAAGAGCTTGGTCAATTTTATCAAGAAGTTTTAGTTTTGGTTAAGGATGGGCGTTTTGCCGGGCAAAAATTGACTGTGGAAACAGGGTTTTATGATCCTTTAACTAGCCAGAAATTTAAAACAGGCGACAAGATTGTCCTGGCTTTGTCAACAGACATGGAAGGTAATAACATTTTTTATATTGCCGATTATGTCCGCCGGCCTAAATTAATTTTGTTGGCAATAATTTTTGTTTTGCTTGTTTTAGTGGTGGGAGGAATTAAGGGGTTTTCTTCTTTGATTGGTTTGGTGTTATCATTTTTGGTGGTTGGTTTTTTAATTTTGCCGCCAATTAACCAAGGCAAAGATCCTGTTTTAGTCAGCATAGCGGTTTCAGTTCTGATGGTGCCATTATTGTTTTATTCAGCTCATGGTTTTAGCCGAAAAACAACAATTGCCGCCGCTTCGACAGTAATTGCTTTGGTTATAACAGGGGTTTTAGCGCAAATTTTTGTTAAAGGGACTAATATATCTGGTTTATCTTCTGAGGAGGCTGGTTTTTTGTCGATTTCTCATCAGGGTTTAATTAATCCGCAAGGACTGGTTCTAGCAGGAATTATTATTGGTGCCTTAGGTGTTTTGGATGATGTAACTATTTCTCAAAGTGCGATCGTAGAGAAATTAAAAAAGGTTAATCCTAAAATTAAATCTAAAAAATTATTTCAAGAAAGTTTGTCTATTGGTCGAGACCATATTGCCTCCATGGTTAATACTTTAGTACTGGTTTATACTGGCGCTTCTTTACCATTATTGTTGTTATTTATTAATAGTAACCAAAGATTATCGTTGGTAGTTAATTACGAAATTATCGCTGAAGAAGTAGTTAGAATTTTAGTGGGTAGTATTGGCTTGGTAGCGGCGGTACCGATTACTACCTTTTTAGCAGTTTTGTTTATTAAAAATAAAAGCAAATGATTGAGGTTGTTAAACGATCCGGGGAAAGAGAGCCTTTTTCGGAAAGTAAGGTTAGGCGATCTTTGGCTAAGGCGGGAGCAAAAAAGGCGACCGAAGAAAAAATTATTAGAAAGTTAAATAAAAAAATTTATTCAGGAATAACCACGAAGGAAATTTATCGGTTAGTTTTTGCCTGGTTAAAACAAGAAAAGTCTCTTTTGGCCTCCAAGTACAATCTTAAACAGGCGATTATTGATTTGGGTCCGACTGGCTATCCTTTTGAGGCTTTTTTAGCTAAACTGCTGGAGTCTTTTGATTATCAAGTTAAAGTTTCTCAAGTTTTGTCTGGCAAATGTGTCGATCATGAGGTAGATGTTATTGCTAAAACAAACTTCTCAGACTATTTGGCCCAATCGAAGGAACCGGCCTGTTATTTGATTGAGTGTAAGTTTCATGGTAGAGCCGGTATTAAGGTGGCTCTAAAAACAGCCCTTTATATTTGGGCTCGATTTTATGACTTGCAAGAAACAAGATTGACGGTTTTTGGTACCCCGGACCGCTTTACTAAAGGATTATTAGCCACTAATTCTCGAGTAACTTCAGAGGCGCTCAAATATTGCCAGTGTGTCGGTTTGGCGGTTTTGTCTTGGGATTACCCTAAAGGTAGAGCCTTGCCTGATTTGATTGACAAGAGCAACAAGCATCCTTTAACCTGCTTGCCAAGCCTATCACCTGAGGATAAACGAATCTTACTTAAGGAAGGATTAATTTTTTGTCAGGATCTGGTTAATAATTTGGCTTGGCAAAAGTTAATTGGCCACAAAAGCAAAAAAATTATTTCTCAGGCCAAAGAAATGGTTGATCAAGAGTGAAGATGTTAGAATAAAATTATGAAGGAAAAAATAATTAACGCCCTAAAAGAAATCTCTGATCCAGAAATGGATATTAGCATTTGGGATTTAGGTTTAATTTATGAGGTTACTTTTAAAAAGGGAAAGGCAGTAATTAAAATGACCCTAACCACTCCCGGTTGTCCGTTTATGCTAAAGCTAACCGATCAAGTGAAAGAAAAAATTAGTAAACTAGAAGAAATTAAAGAGGTCGAGGTGGAGTTAGTTTTTGATCCGCCTTGGAGTCCGGAGAGAATGAGTGAAGAAGGGAGAAAAAAGCTAGGATTTTAAGGACACGAATTAAACGAATTAGAATTACGAATATAACGAACAAGGGTGTTTAAAATATTTATCAACTTTAAAACTTATCCCGAAGCGACGGGAGAGAAGGCTTTGCGTTTGGCCAAAATTTGCCATCGGGTTGCTCAAAATAAAAAGGTAGAAATTATTCCTCTTGTCCAGACAGTAGACTTGCTTCGGATTAGTCAGGCGATTGAAGGGCCAGTCTGGGCTCAGCATGCCGATTGGCAAAAACCGGGCCAGGCCACGGGTTGGATTAATTTAGAGGCGCTTATGGCTTCTGGGGCAACAGGAACCCTGCTTAACCATTCAGAGCATCGTCTTCCTCCGGGGACAATAAAACAAATTATCAGAAGAGCCAAAGATGTTAATAATGATTTTGGAGCGATGGTTTGTGGAGAAACCTTGGGCCAATTAAAGAAACTTGTTTTTGCTAAACCAGACTATTTGGCTTATGAAATAAAGGAGCTGATTGGTGGTCCAGATTCTATTACTAAAGCATCTCCCGGGTCGGTTCGTAAAGCAATTATTATAGCCAAAGAAAAAAACGTTCCCCTTGTTGTGGGGGCCGGAATTAATAGTCGGGAAGATGTTTTACTAGCTAAAAAAATGGGCGCTAGAGGAGTATTGATTTCATCGGCAGTGGTTTTGGCTGATAATCCGGAAGAGAAGTTAAGAGAGTTAGCATCTGGTATTTAGAAAAAAATTAAAAATTATAGATAATATTGGTCTGATAGGTCTTATTGGACCAATATTCAATTGGAAATTGAAATATGGTGTTAGTTTATCTTGCTACTGACCATCGCGGATTTGCCTTGAAACAAAAGCTAAAAGCGTGGTTAGAAAAACGAGGATATCAGGTTAAGGATTTTGGCAATTTAGTTTTTGATGCCGATGATGATTATCCTGATTTTGCCAAAAAGTTAGCCAAGTCTTTAAGTGATAACCCTCAAAGTCGAGGACTTGTTCTTTGTGGTTCTGGCATTGGAGTTGATATTGTTGTTAATCGTTTTGACAGGGTCCGTTGCGGGCTTGGTTTTGATAAAAAACAAGTCTATCATGGCCGGGCCCTTGATGATATTAATTGCTTAGCTTTACCGGCTGATTTTGTTAATTTTAATCAAGCCAAAAAATTGGTTAAGGTTTTTTTAGAAACCCAATTTTCTGGTCAAGAAAGACATAAACGACGATTAGAAAAAATAGAAAAAATTTCTAATTAAAAATAGTACTAATATTATAGAGAATGAAAGCTTTAAGTTCTTTTTCTCCTTCAGTTTTTGATGGTTTACGAGTTTTGGTACGGGTAGATTATAATGTTTCTTTAAAAGAAAACGATAAGGGAGAGTTGGCGGTTGTTGATGATGAGCGGATTAGATTATCCTTGCCAACTTTAAGATTTTTGATTGAGGCTGGGGCTAGGGTGATTCTACTTTCTCACCTTGGTCGGCCCCAAAAAGAATCTGATTCTCAATTTTCTCTTGCTCCGGTGGCCCAAAAATTAAATGAGCTTGCCTTTGGCTTGATTGGTTATAAGAAAAAGATTCTTTTCTCTCCAAAAACAATTGGCAATTTAACCCAAAGCTGGACAAAAAAATTAGAAAAAGGACAAATATTATTGTTAGAAAATTTACGTTTTTATTCTGGCGAAGAAGATAACGACCCGGTTTTTGCTAAAAGATTAGCTAAGTTAGGCAATTTTTATATTAACGATGCTTTTTCTGTTTCTCATCGGAAGCACGCTTCAGTAGTGGGGTTACCTAAACTTTTACCTTCAGCCTCCGGACTGACCTTAGAAAAAGAAATTAATAGCCTAACCTCTTTGTTAAATAATCCGGCTCGCCCCCTTATTTTGGTAATTGGTGGAGTAAAAGAAGATAAATTAGAATTTACCAGCCAAATGCTTGATTGGGCTGATCAAATTTTATTAGGAGGCTTATTACCAGAAAAAATTTCCGGTTTTACTAAACTTTTAGAAAGTAAAAAAGTTTTTCCTGGCCGCCTTACCAAGGATAAGCAGGATTTAGATAAGCAAACAATTGCTAATTTTAGAAAAAAAATTATTCAGGCCAAGACAGTAGTTTTGGCCGGTCCGGTAGGAAACACCGACCAAGGCCATTATCGGGGGACTAGGGCTTTATTTGAGGCCGCTATTGCCTCAGGGGGATTTGTGGTGGCCGGTGGAGGCGATACCCAAGCAGCATTGACGAGGTTAGAGCTTATTGATAGTATAAATTATATTGCTTCCGGTGGTGGGGCGATGTTAGACTTTTTGGCCAAGGGAACTTTGCCAGGGATAGAAGCCCTAAAATAATTTTCAATTTTCAATTTCCAATTTACCAATGAAATTCCAAATCTCAATTTCCAATTTTTAATGAATTTTCAATGGCCGAATTTTCAAACAAAAGAAAATATGATTTGGAAGAACGGACAGCAAAAATTGCAGAAAGAATTATCCGGTTGGTTAAATCGATTAAAATAACCCCGGTTAACAAAAGGATTATCAGCCAGCTGGTTGGTTCCGGAGGTTCTATTGGGGCTAACTATTGTGAGGCGAATGAGGCAGAAAGCAAGCGCGACTTTATTCATAAAATAAGTATTTGCAAAAAAGAAATAAAAGAAACTCAACACTGGTTGAGATTGTTGGCTAAATCCAACCCTAAGAAAAAAGATATAATAAAGGAAATTAAACAAGAAGGGCAGGAATTGTTGTTAATTTTTTCAAAAGTGTTAAGAACCTGTCGAGGAGAGAATTGAAAATTGTTAAATTAAATAATTCATTGAAAATTGGTCGGTTGAAAATTGAAAATTTAAAACTATGCTAAATCTTGCTATTACCGGTTTTGGTCGAATTGGTCGAGTTACTTTAAGAACGATAAGAAAAAATTATCGCAAAAAAGTTAAGGTAACGGCGATTAACACCTCAGGGTCTATGGATACGGCTGGTTGGGCCCATCTTTTTAAACACGATAGCGTTTATGGCACTTGGCCGGAAGAGGTGGTGGCTCTGCCGCCTAAGGAATCAGCAGAAATTGGTCGAATTAAGATTGGTAAAGATGAGTATCCAGTTTTGGCCCAGAGAGATCCGGCTAAAATTTCCTGGAAGGATTATAAAGTTGACACGGTTTTAGAATGCACGGGAGCTTTTTTAAATAGAAAGGCAGAAAGCCATTTTTTAGGCAAAGCTAAAAAAGTAATTCTTTCGGCGCCGCCAAAAGATAAAACTATCCCCACTTTTGTTTTAGGAGTTAATGACGATCAATATGATAAGCAAAAATTAATTTCTAACGCTTCCTGCACGACTAATTGTGTGGCTCCCATTGTCAAGATTATTGATCAAGAAATTGGTTTTCAGGAGGCTTTAATGACCACGATTCACGCTTATACTGCTAGCCAACAAGTGGTTGACGGTTCCGGTAAGGATTTAAGACGGGCTCGAGCAGCGGCAATAAATTTGGTGCCGACTGGAACAGGAGCGGCCAAATCAGTGGAAGCAGTGTATCCGGCTGTTGCTGGTCGATTTGCCGCCACCGCAATTCGGGCGCCGATTGTCTGTGGTTCTTACTCAACCTTTATTTTTAAGACTAAGCGCTTTGTTTCTGTTGATGAAGTTAATCAAATGTTGGAAAAGAAAGCCGCTAAAGAGTTGATGGGGATTTTAACCGTTTCTTACGATCCTTTGGTTTCTTCTGATATTATTGGTCGGCCATCTTCGGCGGTTATTGACGCCGCTTCGACAAAGGTGGTTAGTGATGATTTACTTTACCTTTCGGCCTGGTATGATAACGAATGGGCTTACTCCTGCCGTTTAGTCGAGTTGGCGATTAAAATTGGCCGCTGATTTTATTTTTTTATGATTATTCCCACGATTTTAACGGCCGATATTGATCAGGTTGAAAAAAAGCTTTCTTTTTTAAAAGGCCAAGTTGATCGGGTTCAAATTGATGTTGTTGATGGTAAGTTTGCCTCAAATAAAACTATTACCCCCAGCGATCTATTGGGATTAGCAAAAAAAAACAATTTTTTACTTGATTTTCATCTTATGGTTGAAGATCCAGCTGCTTATCTAGATAAGCAAAATTGGCCGGGAGAAACAAATTTAGTTACTGCTCAAATCGAGGCAATGCCTTCTCAAATTGAATTTATTCGTCAGGCTAAAGAAAAAGGTTTTTTGGCAGGCTTGGCTCTTGATTTAAAAACAAAAATATCTAAATTAGATAAACAGACTCTAGACATGGTTGATCAGGTTTTGCTCTTAGGAGTAGAGGCGGGTTTTTCTGGTCAAGAGATTGACCCACAAATTTTGCCTAAAATTAAAGACATGGTGGTTTGGCGGGGGAAAGAGCGGTGGTTTTTTAAAATTGGTGTTGATGGTGGGGTGGACAAGACAAGCTTGGCCTTTTGTCATAAAATGGGCGCAGAAGAATTCTATATTGGCAGTGCGCTTTGGGAAAGCAAAGATCCGATTGGAGCGATAAGAAGGCTAGAGAAAATAGTGAATAGTAGCAAGTAAGTGTAAAGGCAAAGTTTAAAATTTAAAGTTTTAATATAGGTCCTATAAGACCAATATGACCAATAAACTTAAATGAAGATAACCATTTTTGGCTATTCAGAAGCCAAGCCGGGCGATTCGCTTTATCAGGTGGCTTTTGAGACCAGTAAATTATTGGCCGAGGCCGGTTTTGATATTGTTAATGGAGCTGGTCCAGGGGTAATGAGGGCTTCAACTGAGGGGGCTCATGCCGGTGGCGGCAGGGTAATTGGGGCAACATTTGATCCTAAAGGAATGACCTTTTTTGAAGGCCAAGATCCGAAAAATAAAGTTGATGAGCTGTTAGTTCTAGAAGGCTATATCGAGCGAACGATGAAGCTAATCGAGTTGGGAGAAGTTTATGTAATTTTTAATGGCGGTACGGGCACCTTATCAGAGTTTGCTATGACTTGGGGTTTGGCTAGGCTTTATTTTGGTAATCATAAGCCAATGGTTTTTTATGGTTCTTTTTGGCACGAAGTAATTGAGGCTTTGGCTAAAAACATGTTAATCAGAGAGAAAGAAAAACAAGTTTATCGAATTGTCAATAGCCCAAAAGAGGCTCTTTCAGCAGTTAAAGAACTGATTTAAGAATTAAAATAATTTTTCTTGGCTAATGGTGAAAAAAGACTTAGGATAAGAAAAATCTAAGTCAAGCCAGGAAGCTGTTTTTGTTTTTCGGTCAGGAATTTTTAACCCCCTCTTTCTTAAAACAAAGTCATAAAGATCTTTAGTTATTAATACGTCCATCTCGCAGTATTTTTTTAATTTTTTTAGGCTTTCTTGATCACCTTGATAGTAATATTTAACAGCGTTGAAGCCAACATCAACTTTCTTTTTGCCAAGATTGACTTGGGCCAGGTTGTTTAGACTAATTCTTTTACCAAAAGCAAGTTTTATTTTTTCTAAGATATCAAAGTGGGGGAGAGAAGATAGGGGCTTGTTAGCATAGGCTTGAAGAGCGGGAACATCAAATTTAACCGAGTTAAAGCCAATGACTCGATCAGCCCAAGAAAAAATTGGCCAAAGTCGGTCTAAATCTTTCTCCCAGAAACTAATTATTTGGCCATCTTCCTCCTCTAGATTTTGGTTTAGAGTTCTTTGATAAAGAGAAACAATTGAGACTCCTAAATTAATTGGGTTTCGTCCCGGAATATCATCGAAAAGTTTTTTTGTTTCTAAATCAAAAATAACTTCTTTGGCAACCATTTTTTAGTGAAAACAAAACCTTAATTGTTTCTATTTTAACCTATCCTATGGTATATTAATAACTAATGTCGAATCTTCCCGTTCCTAAACTAGAAGAAAAAGCGACAAAACTCCGTCGACAGGTTCTTAAAATGATTCACCAGTCTGGTTCTGGTCATTTAGGCGGATCTTTTTCTTCAATGGACATTTTGGTGGCTCTTTTTTTTGGGGGAGTTATTCGTTATAACTGCCAAGATCATCAAGATCCTCGTCGGGATCGGTTTATTTTATCTAATGGTCATGTTTGTCCGGCTTATTATGCTGTCTTAGCCGAATGCGGTCTTATTGATAAAGATAAGCTTGGTTCTTTAAGAGATTTGGGTTCTCCTCTTCAAGGTCATCCAAGTAAGATTTTTTTGCCCTTACTCGACTCGTCTAGTGGGTCTTTAGGTCAGGGTTTATCAGTAGCAGTTGGCCGAGCCCTGTCGGCAAAAATTAAAGGGGAGCATCACAATGTTTATTGCTTGACTTCAGATGGAGAGCATAACGAAGGGTCAACTTGGGAAGCGATTTTGACGGCTAGCCATCAAGAGCTAGGTAATTTAGTTAACATTATCGATCGCAACGGAATGCAAATTGGTGGCGAAACAGAATCATTATTGGCTTTAGAGTCTTTAGCAGAGAAATATAAAGCCTTTGGTTGGGAAGTCTTTATTATTAGCGGCCACCATTATGACGAATTGCTTCACGCTCTTTGTCAAGCCAAAGATTCTCATCGAACCCCTAGCGTTATTATTGCTCAGACCATTTTAGGGCGAGGCGTTTCTTTTATGGAAAATAAGAAACGGTTTCATTCTGGTGTCTTGTCCGAAGAGGAATATCGGCAAGCCATGAAGGAGCTAGGAGGCAGTTGATAGATAAAGACGAGTTAATATTTTAAAGTCGAAAGAACAAACATTGTTTTAATCATTAGAAATTAAGAATTAAAAATTAGAAATTTTAAGGTATGGTCAAACTAAAATCACAACGAGATGCCTATGGGGAAGCATTATTAGAGTTGGCAAAAAAAGATGAGCGGATTTTGGCTCTAAGCCCAGATTTGGCCTCATCAACCAGAATAGAAAAGCTAGCCACAAAACTAGAAGAGAATCGATTTTTTAATTTGGGGGTAGCTGAACAAAATGCTGTTGGGGTGGCGGCCGGGCTGGCCATGGAAGGATTTATTCCTTTTTTATCTTCTTTTGCGGTTTTTATTCCGGGGCGGGCCTTTGATCAAATCAGAGTTTCTATTTGTCAAAATAGGGCTAATGTAAAACTGGTTGGTTCTCACCTGGGCTTTTCTAATGCCGGTGATGGAGCGACGGCTCAATCAATCGAGGACTTAGCCCTAATGAGGGTTTTGCCGGAAATGGTTATTTTGTCTCCGGCTGATGCTAATCAAGTTCGATCGGCAGTTTTTGCTGCCGCCAAATATCAAGGGCCAGTTTATATTAGAATTAGTCGTGATAAAACCGCCTCTGTTGATCAAAAAGAGAATTTTGTTATTGGTAAAGCCAGGATATTAAATTCTGGTAAAAAAGCCACTCTTATTGCTACTGGTCCGATTATTTCTCGTCTTTTAGATTGGACGAATGATTTTGACATTGAATTAATTAATTGCGCCACTATAAAACCAATGGATGAAAAAACTCTTATTAATTCGGCTAAAAAAACTGGTCGAGTGATAACGGTTGAGGAGCACTCTATTATTGGCGGATTAGGGTCAGCGGTTAGTGAGATTTTAGCCGCCAATTGCCCGGTTCCAGTTAAGAGAATTGGTATCCCTGATTGCTTTGGCCAGTCAGCCAGAAAACCAGAAGACCTCTATAAAAAATATGGTTTAACTAAAAACGCTATTAAAAAAGAAGTACTAAAATTTTTAGGATAACAATAAATCGATGGAAAGGAATAATTTAAAGTCAATTAGCAAAAAAGGTCGATTTTTAATTTTGGCTTATGACCATGGTATGGAACATGGCACCGCCGATTTTAATCAGGAAAATATTAATCCGGAGAAGGTTTTATCTTTGGCGGATAGTGGTTATTTTACTGGTATTGCCTTGCAAAAAGGAGTAGCCGAGCGATATTATCAACCAGGAAAAAATAAAGCTCCCCTGATTATTAAGCTCAACGGAAAAACTAATCTTTTAGACGAGGAGCCCTATTCACCTCAATTATGTCAGGTAGATGAGGCTATTTCCTTGGGGGCAAAAGCAGTTGGTTATACCGTTTATGTTGGTAGCAAGCACGAGAAAAAGATGATGAGTCAATTTGCCAAAATTGGCCGAGAGGCTGATCAGGCTGGCATTCCCTTAATTGGCTGGATGTATCCTCGAGGAAAAGCGGTTAAGGGCAAAGAATACAGTCGGGAAATTTTGTCTTATGCGGCTAGATTAGCTCTAGAAATGGGAGCCGAGGTAGCTAAATTACCCTATACCGGTGATCCAAATAGTTTTTCTTGGGTAATCAAAGCCGCTGGTCGACTTAAGGTGACCGTTCAGGGGGGGCCTAAGACCGATAAGAAAGATTTTTTTGGTTTAGCTGAGGAAATAATGACCGCTGGTGCTGACGGACTAATTGTCGGTCGTAATGTTTGGCAGGCCGATGATCCGCTAGAAGTCGCCAAGAAATTAAATGAAATTGTTTTTAACTTTTAATTTTGAATTTTTAATTTTTAACTATCATGTACGATATTATTACTGTTGGCTCAGCCACCGTTGATGTTTTTTTACAGTCTGATGATTTTGTTATTGACGATCGGGGTCGGGAGTCTTTGGTCTTATCAGGAGGTAAAGTTGAGGTAGCCAAAAGGGTTATGGCCGTGGGGGGCGGTGGGACCAACACGGCGGCTGGTTTTTCCCGTTTAGGCCTAAACTGCGCTTGTGTAGCTCGTTTTGGTAATGATTGGGCAGGAAATTGGCTGAAAGAAGGCTTGGCCGAAGAAGAGTTTGACAAGGCCTATTTAAGGCAGATTAATGGTGAAGAAACTGACTTTTCGACCATTTTGTTGTCGTCCACAGGAGAAAGAATTATCCTTACTTTCAGAGGTCAAACTAGAGTTGACAAAGACGTTTTCCCCTTTAAGGCCTTGTCACAGACGCGATGGCTATACTTGGCTTCTCTTGAGGGCAATGTTGCTTTATTAGAAGAGGTGGTTGATAAGGCTAAAATTTATAAAATATCAACAGTTTTAAATCCGGGCAATTTAGAGTTAGTTCATCAGGAGGAATTGGCTAAAATTTTTCCTAAAGTAAAAGTTTTAATTCTTAATGAAGAGGAGGCAAAGAGTTTTTGGGGGAAAGATTATCTTGAGAAAATAAAAGACGCTGGTCCAGAAATTGTTATTGTTACTTGTGGTAAGCAGGGGGCCTATTTTTATCAGTCTGGCAAAATATCAAAAGAACCAGCCCTAGAGGGGAAAGTGATTGATGCCACGGGAGCCGGAGATGCTTTTTCAACGGGATTGGTCGCCGGTTTAATATGGGGAAAATCCTTGCCGGAAGCCGTCAAGATTGGCATGATTGAGTCACTGTCAGTTATTGGTCAGATTGGGCCTAAGGCGGGATTATTAAGCAAAAAAGAGCTGGAGGAAAGGTTAAAGAAATTTGGCGGGGCTCAAAGTAAAAGTCGAAAGTAGGGGCACTCCCATGTGAGTGCCCGAATTCCAAAATTAAAAATGACATTAGTCTGATAGGTCTTATTGGACCAATATTTAATTTTAAATTAGAAATTTTAATAAAAAGTGTTTGCCGAAAAAGAGATTTTTAAGAAAAAAATTACTAATAAAAAGGAAAAAGACCAACAAGAGGAGTCTTCAGGACGAGTAGTTTTAATTCTTTTGTTGGCTTCGACGGGATTGGCGATGATTTTTTACCTATCAAGCCTCTTGCCTTCTTTTTGGGAAAGGATTTCTGCTCCTAAAGTGGTAAAAATTGACGATCTTAGAACAGAGGAGCTTTCGCCAACAATTATCGTGCCAACACCAACCCCTTGGCAAAAAGAACTTCAAGAAGAATTGTTAGAATTTGTTGATCAAGAGAGTGGTATTTATGGAATTTATTTATTGGAAATTGAGAACCAAAACGCGATTGGAATTAATCACCAAGAAATTTTTCCTGGGGCATCATTAATGAAATTACCGGTTATTGCTACTGCCTATAAAGAGGCGGAGAAAAGACAATTTGATTTGACGGCCGAATATCGGCTAAAAGAAGAGGACAAATTACCTGGTAACGGCAGTGTTCATCTTCAGCCGGAAGGAACGATCTATACTTATCGAGCTTTGATAAAATTGGCGGTTGAACAATCAGACAATACAGCCATAAGCGTTATTGCTGATAATTTAGGAGAAGAGAAGATTCAAGCTTTGATTGATTTTTTAGAATTATCAAGAACTGATTATCTAGCTGGGAAAACTACCCCCGAGGACATGGGCCAGTTTTTAGCTTCTCTTCATCAGGGAAAGATGTTGACCTCGTCTCATAGCCAAGAATTTATTGGTTTTTTAACTAATACTATTTTTAACGATCAAATTCCGTCTGTTTTGCCGGAGGATTTGGTTGTTGCTCATAAAATTGGTCTGGATGAAAACTTGCTTCACGATGCGGCGATTATTTTTACTGAGAAGGGTGATTTTATTTTGGTGATTATGAGCCAGGGTGATTCCCAAGACCGGGCTCAAGCGGTTTTAGAAGAAATTACTAAAACAATTTGGACAGCTATTAGAAACAGCAACTAGGAAACATCCCTTATTTAATTTTCAATTTTCAATTTTCGATCTTTGATTGTCAACCAACTAGTTTTTGCTTTTAATTTTTAACCCTGAACTGTTTTTTTGACACCTCTTTTTCCTAAATACTAAATACCAGATACTAAATACTATTTTTGTGTTTCAGGCGATTAGCGGGCGCAGCAATTCAACAATGTAGCAATTTAGCAATGGTTTATTTTTTAACTATTTTATTTGTTTTTTCAAATATTTGGCCGCTTCTTCAGGGGAAATAGTCAAGATTTCCATACCGGCTCCTAATTCAAAACCGGCCCAAATTTGGGTTTTAGGCATGATCTGCCAGTGCCAGTGATAGTATTGGTAATTTTTTTTATCACAGGGAGCAGTATGAAGAAAAAAATTATAATCCGGGTTGCCCAAACCCTTTTTTATTGCTTTTAAGGCCACCTTAAAAGCTTCGGCCAATTGTTTAATTTCTGCTTGATTAATTTTTTCGAAATAAGCTTGGTGCTTTTTAGGATAAATCTGTAAAGTAAAGGCACTTTTGGGGGCAAAAGGCGAGAAAATAATAAAAGAGTCATTTTCCCAAACAACTCGATTAGGATTTTTTTTATTGTCAGCAATAATTTGACAGTGAAGGCAAGAATTATTTTTCTGCCAAAATTTTTTGCTACCTTTTAGGTTTTTTTTAATGTCGGTATCGGTGACGGAAATGGCGATAATTTGGGAGTGGGGGTGGCTAATTGAGGCACCAGCCTCTGGTCCTTGGTTATGAAAAATAGAAATATATTTAATATGGGGTTGTTTAGCAAGATAGAGATATCGTTTTTGGTAAACAGTAAAAACTTCCTCAATTAAAGAAGCGGGCATTTGGTCAATGGTTTGTTGGTGGTCTTGGGTAATAACTAATTCATGATGACCGACCGCCGTCATAGTTTGGTAAAAGCCGGCGCTTTTTTTATTAAGCTTTTTGGCGGGAATGAAGGCGGGGTATTTATTAGGAACAACGACAATAGTCCAATTATGAGCATTAGGAATAGGAAGTTCTTGGCCTTCGGATTGAACCAGGAGAGGAGTTTCTCTTTTTAAGATTTGGCAAAAAGGGCAGGTTTTTTTTGATTTTAGGTTATTTTTTTGATCCTTTTTTGGATTTTCTTTTGTTAAGTTATTTTTGATAAAGCTGGAAGGTTTTTTAGCTCGATTACGAGCAATAATTACCCACTCTCCAGTAATAGGATTTTGTCTTGCCTGAGGTTGGGTTGGGGGTTTATTCATAAAAGTATTATAGCATTGGAAAAGCCTGGTTAATAAACCCAAACCCTTGTTATAATATAAATTGATGGCGGGGGAAAGAAAACAAATAATAATTTTTGTCGTTGACTGTTTTGTTTTTTTTGGCCGGCCTCTTTTTCTTCTTTTAAAAATTATTTTGCGCCTTTTTTGGCTCCTTTTAGCCGGACTGAGGTGGGTTCTTAGGGTTTTAGGAAAAGTAAGCCAAGACCTTATCAAGAAGGCTTTTTCGGTTAGTTTTAAAAAACCCTTTTCTTTTCTTTTTGGTAAAGCCCTCTTTTTGAAAAAACGGCTAAAGGTTTGGTTTTTTTCTTTTAAAAACAAGGTTTTTGCTTTTTTATTTACCTTTAAAGGTTTTTTAAAGAAGATTTTTCTTCTTTTTCGACTGCGCCTTTTAGTTTTGGTTGTTTTTTTATTTTTTTTGATTTATTTTGGCTGGTCGGTTTTTAAGGATCTGCCTCAACCGCAAAAATTAATTACCAGGAATATTAAACAGACGACAAGAATTTATGATCAAAACGGAAACTTGCTTTATCGAGTTTTTCGTCATCAAAACCGCACCCTGGTTCCTCTAGAAGAGATTCCTCTAGTTGTTAAAGAGGCTACTATTGCCATTGAAGATGGTAATTTTTATCAACATCGAGGGATTTCTTTTTCTGGCATTGGTCGATCTTTTTGGCGTTTGATTTCTCAAGGAAAGATTGAGGGTGGCTCCACGATCACCCAGCAATTAGTTAAAAACGCTCTTTTATCGCCGGAAAGAACAATGAGCCGGAAGCTAAAAGAGATTATTTTAGCCCTAATGGTTGAGGCGAAATTCTCCAAAGATGAGATTTTACAGATGTATTTAAATGAAGTTGGTTATGGTGGGGCAACTTATGGTATTGAAGAGGCTAGCCAATATTATTTTGGCAAATCAGCCAGAGAGCTTAATTTGGCCGAGGCGGCTCTTTTGGCGGGTTTGCCGGCTTCCCCCACTACCTATTCTCCTTTTGGTGCCCAGCCGCAACTGGCTAAAATTCGCCAAAGAGAAGTTTTATTCCAAATGGAAAAAAAAGGTTTTATTACTGATAGGGCGGCTCAAAGGGCCCAAAACGCTGAGATTAGATTGAAGAATATTAATCAGAATATCCTGGCGCCCCATTTTGTTATGCAAGTTAAGCAAGAACTAGCTGATATTTTTGGTGATCGATTTGTTGAGGAGGGGGGATTACAGGTAACCACGACCCTAGATTTGTCGACTCAACAAATGGCTGAAAAGGCGATTGAGGAAGAGTTGGCCAAGCTAACTTCTTTTCGGGTTACCAATGGCGCCGCTCTGGTCACCAATCCCAAAACAGGCGAAATTTTGGCTATGGTTGGCTCACGAGACTATTTTGATTCTGAAAATGACGGAAACTTTAATGTTACTGTCGCTCCAAGGCAACCAGGATCAACAATTAAGGTAGTTAATTATGCTCTTGCTCTTCAAAATGGTTATACTTTAGCCAGTCGCATTTTAGATGCTCCGGTTAGTTTTAGGCTTCCTGGTCAACCTCCCTATCGACCAAGCAATTATGATAACCGTTTTCATGGTCTGATGACTTTAAGAACGGCTCTAGCCTGTTCCTATAATGTTCCGGCGGTTAAGGTTTTGGCCTCTTTGGGGGTTGATCGGATGATCTCTTTGGGTCATAAAATGGGGATTACCAGTTGGTCGGATGATGACCAGTTTGGTTTATCCCTAACCCTAGGAGGAGGAGAGGTGACAATGAAAGAATTAGCCACTGTTTATGGAGTTTTGGCTAATGGCGGCCTTAAAGCTCCTTTGCAGACCATTATTAAAGTTCACGATCGCAAGGGCAAGCTTATTTGGGCTAATCCTTGCCTTGAAGAAGCCAAGATTAACCCCAAGACCTTTGCTGTTCGAGCAAAATCAGACAATACTTCTTGTGGGGAGCAAGTAATTTCGCCTCAAGTAGCTTGGTTGTTAACCAGTGTTTTGTCTGACAACCAAGCTCGAAGCCCTGTTTTTGGTGCCAACTCTATTATTAATATTCCTCAATATCAAGTAGCCGTTAAAACTGGCACCACCAATAACCTGCGAGACAATTGGACCATTGGCTATAGCCCGGATTTGTTAGTGGCTGCTTGGGTGGGGAATAATGATAATTCGTCCATGGCAAGGATTGCCTCAGGGGTGACTGGTGCTTCTCCGATTTGGCGTCGAATAATGGAGACGTTGTTGGTTCAGGAAGAGCCAGAAGAATTTTTGCTTCCTGAAAATATAGTTAGTCGGCCGGTTTGTTTATCTTGGGATGAGGAGGGAAAAAGTTGTCAAAAGACAGAAGAGGAGTATTTTATTGATGGAGATAGAAAAGAAAAAGGTTTTGGTCAAATAGCTGATGAAACAGAAACAAGAGATAAATTATTGCCCGCTCAGCAGGACTCAAGGTGAGAAAAGGAATCTATCTTAGGGGATAATGAATTAGATCGGGTTGGTCAGAATTAGGACAATCTAGGCAAAAAACAGCCCCCAAGGGATCACGAATAATATTTTTTTCTTGGTGTTCAACATTTGTCGCTTCCTCCCCAGGCTTAACTAGGGCACCAGTATCTTTATTAATGAGAACCGTTTCTCGCCTGTTTTCTTCAACGGGTGGCAAATGGCCTTTAATGAAATATTCAAAACGGGTTGGACAGCCGGAATCTCCCGGTAAATTACCCGATAAAGAACAAACGGAAGCGCCGATAACATTTTCCGGCTTAGAGGGCCATTCTTCAGGCAGTTCGTCTTTTTCAAAAGCAAAGGTGATAATTCTATTCCAAATAGAAGAGGCGCCAATTGCTCCGGAAGAAACACTTCTCATCGGAGTATTGTCATTGTTGCCAATCCAGACGGCTACTAATCGAGACGGATTATAGCCGATGGTCCAATTGTCTCGCAGGTTATTGGTGGTGCCAGTTTTAACTGATACTTCCGGGTGGTTTTTAACAACCAAGTAAGAATAAGGGCCAAAAACAGCGCTTCGAGCGCCGTTATCAAGTAAAATATGAGAAGTAATATAAGCGGCTTCTTTACTAATAACTCTTTGGCCAACTTGGCCGAGAACATCTTGATTATCAAGAAGAATTTGGCCGTTTTTGTCGGTTACTTCTAGTAGGGCGACCAAATCTTTTTTGACACCCAAATTAGCCAAAACCCCAAAGGCAGTGGCCATATCGGTCATTTTTATTTCTCCGCCTCCTAAGGTTAGAGATAAACCATAATTTTTAGGATCATTAAAAGTGGTAATACCAAACTTTCTGGCCTCTTCAATAAAGATATCAAGGCCGTTAAGAGCTAGAACTTTGACAGCGGGAATATTGTAGGAATTACCTAGAGCAAAGCGAGCTTGAACAAGGCCGTTAAAGTTGTTGTTGTAATTGCTAGGACAATAAGTTTTAAGGCCGGTTTGAATAAAACAGGTGGGAGCATCAATTAGAAGAGTAGAGGCGGTGATTTTTCCTTTATCAAGGGCAATAGCATAATTAATTGGTTTAATTGAGGAACCAGGCTGTCTTAGAGCATTAGTGACAACATTAAAGTTGCCGCCAAGATCAGAATCAAAATAGTCTCGTGAGCCAACCATAGCCAAAATTTCTCCTGTTTTGGGATTGGTGACCAGAGCGGCGCCATTGGTAACATTGTATTGGAGACTCTCCTCGACCTCTTCCTTAACAATTTTTTGGGCCTCCTCTTGAATTTCCCAATCAAGAGAAGTGGTTACTTTTAGTCCACCTTGCTCAACTTGCTTTTGGCCAAACATATCAACCAATTGCTCTTTGACATACATGACAAAGTGGGGGGCTAAAATTGGTTCTTTTATGGTGGCGTAGTCCAACTCTTCTTCTTTGGCCTGATCGGCCTCTTCTTGAGAAATAAAACCGACTTCTATCATTCGATTAAGAACTAATTCTTGACGATTTTTTGCCAATTGCGGTTGGGCGCCAAAAGGAGAATAAGTGGTCGGAGAAGCCGGCAAACCCGCCAAAAGAGCCGCCTCAGCCAGACTAAGTTCAGAAGCGGGTTTGTCAAAATATCGACGAGCAGCCGCTTCAATTCCCCAAGCCGTTCCTCCATAGGGGGTTTGATTAAAATACATTTCTAATATTTCGTCTTTGGTATAAATTATTTCGGTAACTACGGTTAGCAAGGCTTCTTTTATTTTTCTTGTTAGGGTTCTTTCCGGGGTTAACAGAGCATTTTTAACTAGTTGTTGGGTAATAGTAGAGCCGCCTTGCAGGGTGCGGCCAAAAACAGTTTTATAAAAAGCTCTAGCAATTCCCCGGACAGAAAAACCATAGTGGTGGTAAAAATCTCGGTCTTCAATGGCTAGGGTAGCCTCTTTAACATGGTCGGGAAGCTGGTCAAGCCTGATCGGAAGACGATTTTTATCGACATAAATTTCATAAAGCAATTTTCCGTTGCGATCATATATTGAAGTAGAAAAGGGGGTGTTTTGGGATAAACCCTTTGGCGAGGGGAGGTCTTTTAGAATTAAAAAATAAAAAGCAATTATCAGGATTGTCGAAACAACAACTAAGCTGATTAGGACATTTTTTTTAGTGGGGGTGAGTTTGGTTTTTTTCTTTGTTTTCTTTTTCTTTTTTGATCGGGATTTTTGGCTCCTTTTTGTTTTTAAAGGCCAAAAAGAAGTTATTTTTTTGATTATGGGAATTTTTTTCTTTTTCATAAATTATTTTGATTAAAGAAAGAAAAAAAATAAGTAAATAAGAAGAGGAAAGTTTATCTCTTTTTGTTTTTTTTACTAAAGAATTTCTTTTTTAGTTTGGTCATTCGCCAAGTAACCACAACAGCCAAGATAGTAATGATAAGAGCAAAAATAAGCTCCGAAATCATGCCCGACGTTTCGCCTAATAGCCTTTTAACATAAACTTCAACAAACTCTTTGATAACACCACGCCAGGCCAAGGCGGCCAATAAGCCAAAGGCAGAACTAATAAGGCTGGCCAACTCATTAATAAAGGTTTTTTGAAATTCTTCCAGTTCTTTTTGAAGTTTATTTTTAATTTCGTGGGGCTCATCGAGATGTTCGGGCAAGAAGGGGATTTTGAGAGTATCTTCTTCGGTCAAGTTTTCTTTGCCGGTTTCTTTTTTTCTTTCTTTAACCATGATGCCTATTATTATACTATAATTAAGACAAAGACATTGTTTAATTGTTGTATTGTTAGATTGTTTTTTTTGCGTTTGTTTTGCTCAATAACAATTTAGCAATGAAACAATATAACAATATTAAAGCTTGGCTATTTCAATGTTTAAAAGATTATTCAACATACTGAAGGTAGTTAATAATTAACCTATTTTCTCTTGTTCTATCCTAAATTTACCATCTCACCAAAGATCTTGACAAATATTGGCCATATCGAGGCAGCTCGAGCGGTGATTGATCGGGCGCCGTTAATTCCTTCTTATGAAAAAAGTTTTCAGGAAGATGCGGTCTTAAGGACGGTTCATTTTGGTACGCGAATTGAGGGTAATGAATTATCCTTATCTCAGGCGGCTCAGGTTATGGCCGGAGAAGATATTTTAGCCGGGAAGAGAGATGTCCAGGAGGTAATAAATTATCGAAACGTGGTTGATTTTATTGAGGAGCTAATTGATAAGAAAAAAACTAGAAAGAATAAAGAGATTTTTTATCAAAAGGAGGATTTAAAAAAAATTCATCAATTAGTGGCTAAGAGAATTTTAGAACCAGAAAAATCGGGAGAATATCGCAAAAATCAGGTGGTTGTTCGCTCTCTTTCGGGAGCAGTTGTTTTTCGGGCTCCACCAGCAGTGGAGGTTCCCTACTTAGTTACCTCCTTTTTTAAATTCTTAAACTCTAAGGAGGGTCGGGATTTGCATCCAGTTTTACGAGCAGGAATTTCCCATTATATTTTAGTGGCCATTCATCCTTTTGTGGAAGGCAATGGCCGAACTTCTCGAGCCTTTGCCAACCTGATTTTATTTGCCGAAGGCTACGATATCAGAAGATTATTTTCTCTAGAGGAGTTTTTTGATAAAAACTTAGGTGATTATTATAGTTTTTTAAAAAAAACTTCCGATCAATCTCGTAATTTAGAAAAAAGAGACCTAACTGAGTGGTTAGAATTTTTTTCTCAAGCTTTATCGGTAGAATTAGAAAGGATTAAGGAAGAAATAGAGCGGCTATCGGTTGACGGACGTTTAAGAAAGCGCTTGGGGGGCAGACAAATTAGCCTATCGAATCGCCAAGTTAAGTTGATGGAATATATTAATGCTCATGGCGGGATTGATATGGCGGCGGCGCGGTCAATTTTGTCGATGGTGTCTGAAGACACAATTTTAAGAGAGTTTCAGGATTTACGGAAAAAGAAAGTAATCAGAAAGGTAGGCAAAACCAAAGGAGCAAAATATATTTTAAGATAAAAACACTTTTTATGAAATTTAAAGATTTAGCTGTTTATTTAGAAAAATTAGAGAAAACTGATTCTCGCTTGGAGATTACTCAAATTTTGGCGGATCTTTTTCGGGAAGCAGACTCTGATCAGATCGATAAGCTTTGTTATTTAATTTTGGGTTATTTGGCTCCGCCTCATCAGGGGATAGAGTTTGATTTAGCAGACAAGATGATGATTAGGGTGTTGTCGGCTTCTTTTGGTTTTACCCAAAAAGAAGTCAGACAGATGTATAAAACGGTTGGCGATTTAGGAACAGTGGCCCAAACCCTAAAAGAAAAAGGCCAAAAGCAACTTGACAATCGACTTTTTGATGATCTTGCTATTGACCCAATTGACCCGCGGGCTGATAAAATCTTGAAACAGAAATCTTCTTTAAGCACTAAGGATATTTATGATTATTTGATGATTGTTGCTTGTTCAGGGGGAGAGGGGAGCCAGGAGCAAAAAGTTGCTCTAATGGCTTCTTTATTAAAGTCGATTGACTCTCTGTCGGTGCGTTTTTTGGTTCGTATTCCCCTTGGTCGTCTTCGTCTTGGTTTTTCTGAGTTGACTATTCTAGATGCCCTCTCCTGGCTAATATCAGGCGATAAAAGCCATCGAGACGAAATTGAATCAGCCTACAACGTTCATTCTGATATTGGATATATTGCTCGAATTATCAAAGAAGATGGCCTTTCAGGATTAAAAAAAGTGACGGTGTCTTTGGGGGTGCCTATTAATTTGGCCCTTTGCCAGCGTCTATCTGGAGCTGAGGAAATGGTTGAAAAAATGGTTACCGAAGATGATGATAATGATTTAGTGGCCGTGGAGCCTAAATTTGATGGTACCAGGTTGCAAGTTCATTTTCGTCATCAAAAAGGAAAATTAAAAACCTGGTTGTTTACCAGAAGCCTGGAAGATATCGCCGAGATGTTTCCTGACATTAGTCGAGGGATAGAAAAAGAAATTGAGGCCAAGAGTGTAATTTTAGATGGAGAAGTAATTGGCTATAATGCTAAGACTGGTCAGTTGCTACCCTTTCAAAAAACAATTCAAAGAAAAAGAAAACACCAGATTAAAGAAGCCATTGCTAAGACCCCTCTTCGTTATTATTGTTTTGATATTTTATATTTTAATGGCCAAAGTCTACTTGACACCCCTTTTTATAAGAGGCGGAAAATTCTTAAAAAACTGATTACCCAAAAAGGCAAAAAAAAGAAAATCTTTCTATCTCCTCAGATTTTAACTGATGACCCGAAAGAATTAAAAACTTATCATCAAAAGCAGATTAATAAAGGTTTGGAGGGGGTAGTGGTTAAAAAGTGGCGCAGTTCCTATGATGTTGGTAAGAGGGGCTTTACTTGGGTAAAATTTAAGCAGGAAAAAGGCAAAGCTGGAGGAGGCCTTTCTGACACTATTGATGGGGTGGTTATGGGGTATTATCGAGGGCGAGGCCGTCGGGCGGAATTTGGGATTGGGGCTTTCCTTCTGGGCATTAAAAAGACATATGATGACGATCGGTTTTTGACTGTATCTAAGGTTGGTACCGGGTTAACTGATGACCAGTGGCGAAAGATGAGATCTCTTTGTGATCAGGCTATTGCTGAGAGAAAACCAAAGAATTATAAAGTCGACAAGAATCTTTTCCCTGATATTTGGTGTCAGCCGAAGATTGTTGTCGAAATTGAGGCGGACAACGTCACCGTTTCTCCCTTACACAGTGCTGGATTAGCCCTGCGCTTTCCTCGCTTAGTTCGTTTCCGTTCTGACCGCTTGCCCAAACAAGCAACAACTAAAAGAGAACTTGAAGAATTAAAGGAAATACAGGAGAATAGTAGTTAGGGGAATCTCCAAATCATAAACAGCCTTGGCCTGATAGGTCATTGGCCCTATATTTTTAGAAATTAGAAATTAATAAGATGTTTTTAAATCAGTTTATTGTTTTATTTTTATTTGTTTTGTTTTTTTCTTGGTCGCTTTTTTTGTTGGTTTCGCCCAAGAAAAGAAAAAAAGTAAGCCTGGAGTCGGGGCTTTTTCTATTAATGGTTGCTCCGGAAGTTTTTTTAGTTTTGCTATTGGCCTTTTCTTCTTGGGGAGAAGCAGTTTTAGGCTTGATTATGGGGGTTAACTTGATTAGTTTTTTACTTATTCCTGGTTTGGTGGCAATTTTTAAGAATAAGGTTAGGGTGAAAGTGAAAAATTTGCGGCTTGATTTTTTGGCCGTTTTTTTAATTGTTGCTTTGCCGTTAATTTTTTTAAAAGATTTTCAACTTTCCAAGGGCGAGGGCTTAGTCTTATTAATAGTGGGGGCAGCCTTATTTGGCTGGCGCTGGCGTTTGCCGTTTTTGGCTTACAAGGCGGTAACGAAAAGAAGGCCCGAAGCTAATTGGCAGATGATTTTAGGATTTTTATTATCGATAATTTTTTTCCTATTATCTTTATTAGCCCTTTTCTCTTTAGAAATTAATCTATCTTTGTTTAACTTAGGGTTATTGCCCCTAGCTTTAATAGTTAGTTTACCGGAAGTTTTAGTTAATCTAGAACTGACGAAAAAAAAGCCCCTGGTTTTCCTTGACGGGTTATTGATACCTTTAGTTTTTAACACCACAATTATTTTGGGATTAATGGCTTTTTTGTCTCCCTTTAAGGTCGTTAGCTTAACAGGCTATCTTAGATCAGTGCTTTTATTTTTGTTTGGTTTTGCTCTTTTTTACTTTTTTTCTTGGTCTAAAAAAGAGATTAACAAAAGAGAAGGAGCGATTCTATTGCTTTACTTTTTTTTCTCTTTACTGGTAATCCTAGGCTAGGCAACTTTTAGATCCATAGGTCCGAAGCTATTCGACCCCAAGGGTCGGAAAACACAATTTTATTAAATCATTAAAAATTGAATAAGAATTAGAAATTTTAAAGGAAGAGCCCGCCTAATTTTCGCAGTCGCCTTTTGGTTACTGTTCGTAAACGGCTCCTGCCGCAATTTATGGCGGGCTTTATAAAAAAATTTATTTTTTATTTTAATTTTTTTATAAAGGAGGTGAAAAAATGACAACTATTAAAAATGAAACAGAACGGCAGAGAGCGGTTCTTGCTTATTTATTTTTTCCGGCAATTTATTTTTTAGCAACCAAAGAGACCTCTTCTTTAGTTATCTTTCATTCGAAACAGGCGTTAATTTTATGTTTAATTTTTGCTTTAGGAAACGGTCTGCTTGGCTTAATTCCTGTTTTGGGTTGGGCGATATTGTTGCCCTCTTGGAATATTCTTTTTTTTGCTGGTTGGCTTTTTTTGATTGTTAAAGCCTATCGGGGAGAGGAGTATAAAATTCCCTGGGTAGTGGATTTTGTTTTGGGAAAATTAGCTAAGTTAGATAAAAAGTAGTTTATACTTATTATGTTTTCTTCTCGACTTGAGGCCGGTCGCCTGTTGGCCCAAAAATTAGTTTTGGAAAAAATAAATAAAGCTATTCTCTTGGCTATTCCTCGAGGTGGGGTAGTTGTTGGCAGTTCGATAAACCAAGAGCTTAGTTGGCCTCTATTGGTGGTTATTACTAAAAAACTTTCTGCTCCTCAAAACGAAGAATTAGCCATTGGGGCGGTAGGAGAAGACGGGTCTTCAGTTTTTTTAAACGAAGAGCTTATTGACCAATTAAATATTGATCAAGGTTATCTTAATCAAGAAATAGATTTAAGAGTAGCCCAGGTTAAAAGAAGAAAAAAATTTTTTTCTTCTTGGCCTTGGCCTTCTTTGGTAAATAAAAAAGTGGTTATTGTTGATGATGGGGTGGCTACGGGAGCAACAATTATTGCTGCTATTAGGCAGGTAAAAAAAGAAAACCCCGATGAGGTAATTGTGGCCGTGCCGGTGATTTCTTCTGCGGCCTTGGAGAAAATTAAAAAAGAAGCTGATCGAGTGATTTACCTTAAGGCTCCCAAATTATTTTTTTCTGTTAGTCAGTTTTATGAAAATTTTGATCAAGTTAGCAACGAAGAGGTAAAAAGAATATTAGCTGTCCGGGAGTGATATAATTAGGTTGGTTTTTTAAGCTGCTAAAGTCTAAGGTCTAACGACTAAAGACTAAGTTAGCCGCGGTGGTGAAATTGGCAAACACGCAGGTCTCAAAAACCTGTGATGGTATCCCCATCTTGTGGGTTCAAATCCCTCCCGCGGCACAAGGAGACCAGCTGGTTTTGGAAACCAGCTGGGCGACGCAGCCGAGTTTGACTCGGCCGTTTCCCAGGAGACATTCTGATGGTTCTCTGGACTATATTTCAGGAATGACGAAAATGGGTTTCAGTTTTAAAATTATTAAATTTTCATTGTAAATTAAAACATTAGTTATTTATTGGAAATTGAAAATTGGAAATTAATTTCGGGCCGTTAGCTCATTTGGTAGAGCGCACCCTTCGCATGGGTGAGGTGACCGGTTCGATTCCGGTACGGTCCACCCATGCTAAAATAACCTTATGTTGACGATTGTTGGTTTAGGCAATTGGAAAGAGAAATATCAAGAAACCAGACATAATATTGGCTTCTTGGTTCTAGATCAGTTATTACCCCAGATTTCCCCAAATAAAGGTTGGCAAAAAAATTCTCAGACTGGCTGTTTGGAGGCAAGAGGCGAGGGCTTCTTGTTAGCCAAACCCCAAACTTTTATGAATTTAAGCGGCCAAGCGGTTAAAGAGTTAGTCGATTTTTATAAACTTGATATTAATAATTTGTTACTCGTTAATGATGATTTAGACCTTGGTTTTGGCGAAATAAGAATTGATAAAAATCGGGGTTCGGCTGGTCATCGGGGAGTGGAATCGGTTATAGAAGCTTTAGGGACTAAAGATTTTTGGCGAGCCAGAGTTGGTATTGGCCGGCCAGAGGAAAGTGAAAAGGAAGGGAGGGTGGCCGATTTTGTTTTAGAAAAATTTTCCCAAGAAGAGAAGAAGCATCTGGAAAAAATAATTAACGAAACAGCCAACTTGTTATCTTTGGCAATTGAAAAAGGGGTAGAAGAGATCAAGGGGAAAAGATCGGTAATAAAATAAACTCAAAAAATAAACATTGTTAAATTGCTGTCATTCTGAGGTCGCCTGAGGCGACCGAAGAATCCCGACCGGGATGGCAATCAAGAAGGGGGATTCTTCGCTAACGCTCAGGATGATAGGGGTGGAGGAGGCCTCAGGATGACGAGAGGAGGCTTGGTTCAGGATAACGAGGAACAGTTTCAAAATTTAAAAATTGAAAATTAAAAAATTCATTGGTTAATTGGGAATTGAAAATTGGTAATTTTCTTTAATTTATGTCCAAACCCACTGATGATTTTACCCCCATTGCCGATGTTTTAAAAAGATTCGATAAAGAAGAGGACAAGCATATCTCCCGGGAGTTTCAAAAATATGGCTACGATTTAGCTAAAAGTTTGGGTGATTTAAAGCATAAATCGTTGTATATCAAATTAGCCAAAGAAGAGCCACGGGCTCGGCTAGAGAGAATAAAACATCAGGTTTTAGAAACTGGAAAAGGAGATAACTTGGGCAAATTGTTTATGTGGCAACTAAAACAGGCCCATTGGCGAGACAAACTTACTAAGAATCGTCTCCCAAAAGAATTTTATTTGAAATCTCCTCAAGAAGTAGCCAAGAATCTTTTAGGTCAAATTTTGGTTACTCAGGACCAATATCGGATTTTACGGGCGGGAGAAATTACTGAAACAGAAGGCTATTTAGGAAAAAAAGACCTGGCTTCGCATGCTCGGTTTGGTAATCAGGGTCGATCAAAAATGATGTATTCCCCCCCAGGACAGGCCTACATTTATTTAATTTATGGTCAACATCAAATGTTTAATGTTGTTGCCCATCAAAAAGGAAAAGCAGGAGCAGTTTTAATTCGCTCGTTAAAACCTGTTGTTGGCGGTAAGGGCAAGGTTGCTGTTGGCCCGGGAAAACTAACCTCTTTTTTAAAGATTGATCAAAAACACGACGGTTTGGATTTGGTTTTATCAGAAAAGATCTGGTTAGCAAAAGGCAAAAAACTACCGGAGGAAAAAATAAATTCCGGTCCGAGAGTTGGAGTTGATTATGCTGGTCCATGGGCCAAAAAGAAACTTCGCTTTTGGCCTAAATATTGTCGATATCTGAGTAAAGACAGTTAACAATTGACAATTCAAAGTTAAAAGTAGGGGCGCGGTTTTCGCGCCCGAGTTCCAAAATTAAATATCATTTGGGTATTAGAAAATTTTGACAGTTAGAAATTATTTTTTTCTTGCCAAGAGGAGATTTTTTTTGTTTAATTTAAGTTGATGAGGTTAAAAGGCGGGGTGCTTAATTATCTTTATCTTCCTGGAGCCCTATTGGCTGTGGTTGCTTTTTTGGCTATCAATGGTCTGGCGGCTTGGTTGGGGGCAGTTTATTTACTTTTAGGGTTGTTGTTTGGTTGGTTTTTAATTTCTGTTTATCTTAGTCTAATAAAGACTCCTCAGGCTTCTCTTATTTTGTTTTCTGCCCTTTTTCAATTGAGTTTTTTATTGTTCTCTTTTTGGTTGGTAGTTTCTAATGAAACCCTAATTGCTTCGGGGATTGTTTTGGGTGTTAACCTCTTTTTTATTAAGGAGTTGGTTTTTGATTATCAAAAAAGACGGACAATTTTAAAAAAGAAGTTGTTTAATAATGTTGAAATTTCTGATCGTCTGCTTTTAGGATATTTAGTTGGTTTTATTTTTTTAGTTGCGCTTTTAACAGCCCTTGTGATACTCTAATTTTAGAGCAGAAATTTTTAATTTATATAAAATGTTTGATTTAACTGGTAAGACGGCCTTAGTAACCGGCGCTTCTCGAGGTATCGGTCGGGGGGTTGCTCTTTGTTTGGCCAAACAGGGGGTAGATGTGGCGGTTAATTATTATTCTTCAGAAGAGGAAGCCCAAGAAGTTGTTTCTGAAGTTAAGAGATTGGGTCGAAAATCAATCGCTATCAAGGCTGATGTTTCCAAAAAAGATCAAGTGGAGGCGATGGTTGGCAAGATGGTTCAAGAATTTGGTCGACTTGACATTTTGGTTAATAACGCTGGGGTTTTAAATTACAAGACCCTTGACCAAATGACCGAAAAAGATTGGGATTGGGTAATTGATGTCAACCTTAAGGGGCAGTTTTTGTGTGTTAAGGCCGTGGTTCCTCAAATGGAAAAAAACGGTTGGGGAAGGATTATTAATATTGCTTCGGTTGCTTCTGGAGGAGTGGGGGTTGGTTATCCGGCCTTGGCCCATTATTGTGCTTCAAAAGGCGGGGTTGTTGCTTTAACTGAAGGCTTGGCAATTGAATTGGGCGTTAAGGGTATTACTGTTAATGCTATTGCTCCCGGCTCAATCGAAACCGATATGACTAAAGAGGTAACAGAAGACGAAAAGGTTAAGCAGGGTTTGTTGGCTCGTTTACCAATTAAAAGAATTGGTCAACCAGAGGATATTGGGGCGGCGGCTGTTTTCTTGGCTTCAGAGGAGGCTAGTTATATGACCGGCTCGGTGGTTTATGTTGATGGCGGTTGGCTAGCAACTTAAAAATTTTTTAAAAAAAAGTATGGCTAAGGTGGTAATTGACCAGGAAAAGTGTATTAAGTGTGGCACTTGTGTGGCCATTTATCCTAATCATTTTGAGGCTAAAAATGATCACTTTGAATCCAAGGGGAAAATTCTTGAACCTCAAGAGGCCAAAAATTTAGCCAGTGTTTGTCCGGTTGGAGCAATTATTGTTAAGGAAAAATAGTCTTAACAATAACAGTAATAGTTATTTTGGGCTTTTTTTCTTCGAATGCTAAAATAGCTTCTAACAATGACTTCTAAAACGGTCTGGATTTGGAGGAATTTTAATTTCCTTAGGGAAATAGATTGAGGTCTTATTTCAAGATTGGAAAAAACCACCGGCTGTAAGTCTGGATGAAGCCGATACTAATAGATCAAACAGAAAGAACCACCCGTGGGAATCTATATATTATTAATAGTATAGAGAGGATTAAATTGCCTTAGGAGCTGTTGCCATTTTAGGAAATGAAAAAAATGAAACAAAAATTAGACGCTAAGTTCTTGCGTCATCAAAAACCAACGGCGGAGCAATTAAAAAAAATAAACCGTCAACCGATTTATATTATTTTAGATAATGTTTTAGATACTTATAATATCGGGGCAATTTTTCGGTTGGCGGATGCGATTGCTGCTAGTCAAGTCATTATTTGCGGTCGCAGCCAAACGCCGCCGAACATTAAGATTCATCGGGCCGCTATTGGTACTGAAAAGTGGGTGCCTTGGTCTTACCAGGAAACAGCCCAAGAAGCGATTAAGAAATTAAAGAAAAAAGTTCCTAATTTGACAGTTTTTGCGGTTGAACAATCAGATCAGAGTCTGGATTATCGAAAGATCGACTATTCATTTCCCTTGGCTTTGGTGATCGGCAATGAGACTTATGGTATTGGCGATGAGGTTTTGGATTTGGTTGATCAAGTGTTAGAGATACCCATGTGGGGTTTTAATATTAGTCTTAACGTGATGATTTCTTTGGCGATTGTTTTGTGGAAAGCAATGGAGGGGAGATAGAGGCCCTTATCTTTACTTCACCCTATCTTCATGATAAGATAATGTTTGCCTTATTTTAAGGTGTTTTCTTCTTTTTTGGCTCTTTGACATTTTGGTTTACTTAACAGACAAAATATAATGTTAATTTAAATATTGGCATTCAGAATGTGGTAGGAAATCCCCGGTCGGATATCGATCTTGTTGATACCGTCGGGGTCCGGTTTAAAATTAAGCAATAAGCCTATTTTTAATTCCGGAAATTCTTTTTTTAAGAGTTTGATCCTGGCTCAGGACGAAC
>NPIE01005526.1_pt1 | contig 64620 bp, 61 predicted proteins | sample 8637661 | NCBI WGS metagenome assembly NPIE01 (sample SAMN07420842, study PRJNA396082) | bioreactor metagenome | isolation source: sample BA12 brine-fed electro-methanogenic bioreactor BA | place: Japan: Kochi | collected 2016-12-09 | reverse complement strand
CCCTTGTCCAGAAGATCCATGTCCACATAGGCACAGGTTTTTCCCTGATACATGATGTGCAGTTTACCGGTGTCGGTATATTCGCCGATGACCGTACTTTCCACGGCGTGCTGCCGGGACAGGGCCATGAACCGGTCCAGGTCTTTGGGATCGATGGCGATGGTCATGCGCTCCTGGGATTCCGACACCCAGATTTCCCACATGTCCAGGCCCGGATACTTCAAGGGAACCTTGTCCAGGTGCACCACACACCCGTTTGAAATCATGGCGGATTCCCCGATGGAAGAGGACAGTCCCCCTCCCCCGTTGTCGGTGATGAACCGGATCAACCCTTCATCCCGGCATTCGAGAAGAAAATCATGCATCTTTTTCTGGGTATACGGATCCCCGATCTGGACATGCCCGGCCGGGGTGTTTTCCGAATAGCTTTCCGAAGAGGCGGTGACCCCGTGGATGCCGTCCTTGCCCACCCGGCCCCCGCTCATGATGATCAGATCCCCCGGTGAAGTTTTCTTCTCATGGCTGGGCCGGCCCGCCACCTGTTTCGGCATGATCCCCAGGGCGGTCACAAACACCAGGCTTTTGCCCATATATCCGGGGTCGAACAGGGTCTGGCCAAAGGTGGTGGGAACCCCGCTCTTGTTGCCCCCGTCCCGGACGCCCTCGATCACCCCGTCCAGCAGCCGTCTGGGATGCAGCGGCGGTTTCAACGGCCCGTCATACCGGACATCCCCCACGCAGAACCCGAAACTGCCCATAAAGAGCTTGGAACCCAGCCCCGTGCCCATGGGGTCCCGGTACACCCCCACGATCCCGGTGATGGCCCCGCCGTAGGCTTCCATATTGGAAGGTGAGTTGTGGGTTTCCCCGGTGATCACGTAATTGTTGTCCTCATCGAAACGGCCGACACCGGCATTGTCCCAGAGTACGGACACCACCCAGTCTTTTTTCTCTTTCAACACCAGGGTGGGGGCCTGGATATAGGTCTTGAACAACGAATTTTCAACGGTGTCTTCGCCTGTCAGGATATCCGTGTACCTGAAAATGCCCCGAAAGGTGTTGTGGTTGCAATGGTCGCTTCTGGCCTGGGAGATATATTCCAGTTCCACGTCCGTAGGGCCGGTGAGCCCCATTTTTCCGCGCTCGGCCGCCACCCGGGGGTCCAGAAAATACCGGCGGATCACCGGAATATCCCTGGCATTGAGGGCCAGGTTCCGCTGGTCGCTGATCCGTGCCAGGGTCTCGTCGGAATCGATATCAATAAAATCAAACCCCGGGGTATGGTCCAGAATGACCCGGGCCGGTTTGACATCCGCCCCTTTTTCAGGATCCCAGTCCGTTTTTGAAAAAAGTCTGAACTGCTGGATAATGGGGTTGGACAGCAGTTCTCTGGCCAGGATCTCCACCTGGGGCCGGGTCAGGGTTTCCCCTGAAAGGCAATAGCGTTTCGACGTATAGATCCCTTCATCCGGGCCGAATGATTTTCCCAGCAGGTCTTCAATGGCTTCCATGGCCGTGGCCCCGGGATTGTCCTTGACGCCCGGCCGGTATCCGATCCAGATACACCAGTGAAAGTCAATGTCCAGAGGGGACAATGAAGACACCTGGGTCACCGGATTGGTGAAAATCTCCTGCCGGACCCGGTCCAGATCCGCCGTTGTCAGATCGGAATCAATGGTCAGCAGATGAACGGTTCTGGCCGACTGGACAGGGATATCGAAATAGGACCCCGCTTTTTTGATGAGCGAAGCGGCTTCCGCATCCCGCAGGGATGGTTTCAATGCAATCTCGATGCAGGCTGTCATAATTATCCACCATTGAAAATTCGAATTATATCGTTGTAAAACACAAAAATCATCAATGCCACCAGAAGGGCGGCTCCGAACTGAACCATCTTTTCCCTGAGTTTTTCACTGACCTGTTTTCCGGTGACCGCCTCGATACCGAAAAACATCAGATGCCCCCCGTCCAGCACCGGAATGGGAAACAGGTTGATGATCCCCAGATTGACCGACAGCAGCGCAATGAACCACACAAAATTCACGATCCCGGCCCTGGCCTGTTCCCCGGCCATCTGGGCGATCATGATGGGACCGCCCAGGTTGTCGGCCGACATGCTGCCGGAGATCATCTTGCCCACGGACAGGATGGTCAGCTTCACCAGGCCGAAGGTATCGGCAATGGACCGGCCCAGGGCCTGGAAAGGGTTCAATGGCTGATGGAACACCTCACCCGTGCCCCGGATACCGATAACATGCCGGTCCACGGTTTCGCCGAACACATTGGTGGTCTGCTGTTTATCCGGCACCAGGGAAACCCGCAGGTTCCGCCCGTCCCGGTTCACGCCGATATCCAGAGCCTTTCCTTCTGAACCGCTGACGATCCGGGAGATGTCTTCAAAAGAGCGGATCTCCGTCCCGTCAACCGAGGTAATGACATCTCCGGGCACAAGCCCGGCATGCCGGGCCGGGGTGTCGTCCAGCACTTCGCCGATCACCGGTTTGGACAGATAGAGTCCGGAAAACTGGTACAGCACATAAAAAATAAAAACCGCCAGAAAAAAATTGAACGCCGGGCCGGCAGCCACGATCAGGCTTTTCTGATACAAAGGTTTGTGTGAAAATGAAATGGCCTGTTCTTCCGGGGTCAACACCTTGCCCGGTTCTTCCCCGACCATTTTCACATACCCCCCCAGGGGCACCGCCGAGATACAGTATTCTGTGCGGCCTTTGATTTTTTTAAATATTTTTGGGCCGAACCCCAGGGAAAACACATCCACGCCCACCTTGAAAAACCGGGCCGCCAGAAAATGGCCCAGTTCGTGAATAAACACCAGAACACCGATAACGATAATGAATGCGACAACGGAATGACCCACGGTTACCTCTCTATTTAATAAGGGACCCGGCTGTTTCCCGGGCCCACTGATCGGCCTCAATAATACCTGAAAGATCGGGATTGTCAATGCAGGTATGGGCATGCATGGTGCTGGAGACAAGGATGAAGATATCGGAAAACCGGATACGCCGGTCCAGAAACGCCTGAACCGCCACCTCGTTGGCCGCATTCATCACCGCGGGCATTGTTCCGCGGCACTCACAGGCAATTCTCGCAAACTCAAGAGAAGGAAACCGCCGGGTATCCGGTGCATAAAACGTCAGGGACCGAAGCTGTTCAAAATCCGGAAATGCCAGGCCCAGGTTCAGGCGGTCCGGAAAAGACAGCGCAAACGAGATGGCCTGTTTCATGTCCGGCACCCCCATCTGGGCCATGACCGATCCGTCGGAAAAGCCGACCATGGAATGAACAATGCTCTGGGGGTGAATCAGCACGCGGACCTTGTCGTGGGAAATCCCAAACAGGTGAACGGCTTCGATGAGTTCCAGGCCTTTGTTCATCAGCGTTGCCGAATCAATGGTGATTTTGTCCCCCATGGACCAGTTGGGATGGTTCAAGGCATCCTCCCGGGTAATACCGGGAAACGCGTCTGCTGGTGTGTTTCTGAAAGGCCCTCCGGATGCGGTGAGAAACAGCTGTGTCACATCTTTGGTCCGGTTGCCCAGCATGCATTGAAACATGGCGGAATGTTCACTGTCCACCGGCAGCACGGCCACGTTTTTCTTCCTGGCCCTGGCCATGACGATGTCGCCGGCCATCACCAGGGTTTCCTTGTTGGCCAGGGCAATGTCCTTTCCGGCATCGATGGCCGCCAAAGCCGGGGCCAGTCCGGCCGCCCCCACCATGGCCAGCAGAACGGTATCTACCCCGTCCCAGGCAGCGGCGGCTTCATACCCCTCAGGCCCAAACAAAATTCGGGTTGATGCACCCGGTCCGGTCATATCCGCCAGCTGCCGTGCCTTGTCCTCATTCAGTACCGCCACCATTTCCGGGGAGAACTCCCGGATCTGGCGGCTCAGCAGCGGCAGGTTGTTGGCTGCGGTCAGCGCTTTCACCTGAAACCGGTCCGGATGCATGCGCACAATGTCCAGAGCGGACGTGCCAATGGAGCCGGTAGCGCCCAGAATGGCGAGCTGTTTCATCATCCTGCCGCCAGCAGATACCCAAAGAGGACTGGGATGGCGAACAGCAGCCCGTCGATGCGATCCAGCATACCACCGTGACCCGGTAGAATCCGGCCGGAATCCTTGACCGCTGACGCCCGTTTCAGCGCGGATTCAAACAGGTCCCCGGCCTGCCCGGCAAGGGCGATAAAAAATGAACAGGGAAGCATGATCAACGCCAGGGCCGGGGATTTGAAAAAAATCAGGGACAACACCAGTCCAACGGTCATGGATGCCGCAATGCCCCCCACCGAGCCTTCAATGGTTTTCTTGGGACTGATCCGGGGGGCCAGCTTCCTTTTCCCCAGAAATGTTCCGGAGTAAAACGCGCCGGTATCGTTCATGAAACAGACGATCAAAAGCCAGAAAATCCAGAGCACACCGTGTTCCATATCTCTGACAAACAGCAGCAGTGACAGGGAAACAGGGATATACACCACTCCCAGCATCTGCCTGGCAATGATGTCAAACAGGTCATCCGCCCCCCCGGCGAACCGGTACAGGACAAATATGCCCAACAGAAACAGATTCAGAATCAAGACCAGAATAACCCCGGGCCAGGACCCAAAGGCGGCGGCGGTCACCAGAAGAATGGAGATCAGGTAGGAGATCCCGGAAATCATCCATGAAGCAGGTATGTGACCGGGCCGAAAAATGATGCGCAGATATTCCCGGACGGCGGATAAGGCCACGACAGATACGAGCGCGGCCAGAACCGGGGCAGGGCCTTTGATCAGAATCCAGATGATCAAAGGCGCCAGAATTATTGTGGTGATCCACCGCTGGGCATGCTGCATTCCACGTTACCGAACCGTCGGTCCCTTTTCTGGTATTGGGTTAAGATATCAATGAATTCCGATCTGGTAAAGTCCGGCCACAGGGTGGGGGTGATGAAAAGCTCCGCATATGCGGACTGCCAGAGCAGAAAATTGGACAGCCGGAACTCCCCTGAGGTCCGGATAACCAGGTCCGGGTCCGGTATACCGGCGGTGTACAGATGATCCGATATCAGCTGATCACAAATCGCTTCGACCAATAGTTCTCCGGTTTTCACTTTTTGGGCCAGCGCCTTGACCGCATGGGTGATCTCCTGCCGGCTGCCGTAACTCAAGGCCAGGTTCAACGTCATATGCGTGTTTGTACGGGTGGCGGCCATGGTTTCTTTTGCCTGCTCCTGAACCTCTTCCGGCAGTTTCTCCAGCTGGCCCAGCACCTTCAGGCATATGCCGCTTTCCCTCATTTCATCGCGTTCAGAGATCAAAAATTTTTTCAGCAGCTGCATGAGGGCCGACACTTCCGACTGGGGTCTGGCCCAGTTTTCCGTGGAGAACGCATACAGGGTCAGAAAAGGAATCGACAATTCCCGGCAGGCTCTCACCAGAATTCTGACGCTTTCCGATCCTTTTTCATGCCCCTTGATCCGGTTCATCAATCTTTTTTTTGCCCACCGGCCGTTACCGTCCATGATCACGGCCACATGGCCGGGGAGCCTGTCGGGGTCCAGGCCGGGAGCATGGAGATCGTCAGATTTCAAGAATCTCCTTTTCTTTTTCGGCAAAGATATCGTCCAGCCGCTGGATATACGCGTCGGTCAGTTCCTGGACCTGTTTCTGAGCCTTGAAACTGTCGTCTTCGGAAATCTCCCCATCCTTTTGAAGTTCCTTGAGCATGTCATTGGAATCGCGCCGGATATTCCGGACCGCCACCTTGTATTCTTCACAGATTTTGGAAACGTTTCTGGCGATCTCCTTTCTGCGCTCCTCGGTCAACGGCGGTATGGAAATCCGGATCAGCTTGCCGTCATTGGACGGCGTCAGCCCGAGATTGGCCTTGAGAATGGCTTTTTCCACCGAATTGATCACACTGATATCCCACGGTTTCACCGTTATCAGGCGGCTTTCGGGAATGGATACCGTCGCCATCTGGGGCAATGGGGTCTGGGTGCCGTAATAATCCACTTTCACACTGTCCAGCATGGACTGGGACGCCCTGCCGGTCCGAACCTTTGCCATCTCCTTGACAAAGGCTTTCTGTGTTTTTCCCATCCGGTCCCTGGTTTCTTCAATCACTTCATCGATCATATGAGGCTACCTTGTTTACGGGTCGACAGATTATTTTATCCGGGTGCCGATCTCCTGGCCCAGCACTGCCTTGAGAATGTTGTCTTCCTTGTGCAGATCAAATACCTGAAGGGGCAGGTCATGTTCCATGGCCAGAGAAATGGCGGTCATGTCCATGACATGGAGCTGCTTTTCAATCACCCGCATGTAGGACAGTTCATCAAACATCACTGCATCCTCATGAACCACCGGGTCTTTATCATAGACACCATCCACCTGGGTGGCCTTGAACAGGATCTGTGCCCGGATTTCATGGGCCCTGAGCACGGCGGCCGTGTCTGTGGTAAAATAGGGATTGCCCGTACCGGCGGCAAAAATCACGACCCGGCCTTTTTCCAGATGACGGATGGCCTTTCTCCGGATAAACGGTTCCGCGATCTGGTCCATGCGGATGGCGGACTGCACCCGGGTGGGTACGCCGCATTTCTCAAGCGCGTCACACAACGCCAGGGAGTTGATCACTGTGGCCAGCATTCCCATATTGTCGGCGGAACTCCTGTCCATACCGGCGGAACTGCCGGCCACGCCTCGGAAAATATTGCCGCCGCCCACCACGATACTGACCTCGACATTGAGCCGGGCCACTTTGGCGATCTCTCCGGCCACATAGTGAATCATTTCCGGGGTGATGCCGAAGCCCTGATTTCCCATCAGGGCTTCGCCGCTCAGTTTGATCAGAATCCGTTTGAACTCCGGCGTCATATCCAAGCGTCACTCTCCTATCTGGAAACGTGCGAACCGTTTTATCTGGATGTTTTCACCGATCTTTCCGATGGTTTCCTTTAAAAACTCTTCAATGGTTTTCTGGGGGTCCTTGACATACTGCTGGCTCAGCAGGCAGACTTCCTTGTAGAATTTCTCCACCTTACCGTCCACGATCTTGTCAATGATGTTTTCCGGTTTGCCCTCTTCCAGCATCTGAGCCCGGAAAATTTCACGCTCTTTTTCCACCACGCTTTTGTCCACATCTTCCGGGGTCAGTCCGGCGGGATTGGCAGCCGCGATGTGCATGGCAATGTTTTTGGCAAACTCGACAAAATCATCGGTTTTGGCCACAAAATCTGATTCACAGTTCACTTCCACCAGCACGCCCAGTTTGGCGCCGGTGTGAATATAAGAATAGATAATTCCTTCGGAAGTGGATCGCCCCGCCCGCTTGGCCGCCTTTGCCAGCCCTTTCTTGCGCAGCAGTTCGATCGCCTTTTCCATGTTGCCATCGGCTTCTGCCAGCACCCGTTTGCAGTCCATGATGCCGGACCCGGTTGCCTCGCGCAGTTCTTTTACCATTGCTGCGGAAATATCAGCCATATTGTGTTGCTCCTCTCAAATTGTCATTATTCGGTTTCAGTCGTTTCTTCCACAGGTTCAGCAGGGGTTGTCTTGCGTTTGATCTTTTCCACAACAGGGCCGTCCGTACCGTCGGACACCACCTCGATGGCCACTTTCTGATCCCCTGTATCCGAATCCTCTCCTTTTTCACCGTCGGCCCTGGCCTGCATCTTTTCTTCATAGATCTGGCGCCCTTCGATACAGGCATCGGCGATGCGGGAGGTGAACAGCCGGATGGACCGGATGGCATCATCATTGCCCGGAATGACATAGTCAATGTCATCGGGATCGCAGTTGGTATCCACCACCGCCACGATGGGAATCCCCAGCCGTTTCCCCTCTTTCACCGCAATGGATTCATTTTTGGGATCGATGATGAAAATGGCTGACGGCAGCCGTTTCATGTTGCTGATGCCGCCAATGGCAAACTCCAGCCGTTCTTTTTCCTTGAGCATTTTGGCCTGCTCTTTTTTGGGATAGTTTTCAAGGGTACCGTCGTTTGCAATGGAATTGAGAAAATGAAACCGGTTAATATTGTTTTTGATGGTCTGAAAGTTGGTGAGCATGCCGCCCAGCCACCGGTTTTCCACATAGAACATCTCCGCCCGGTTGGCTTCCTCGTAAATGGCTTCAGACGCCTGCTTCTTGGTGCCCACGAACAGGACATCCTTGCCTTCGGCGGTGATGCCCTTGATGAAATCATGGGCTTCCTTGAACAATTTGACGGTCTGCTGAAGATCGATGATGTAAATTCCGTTTCTGGCTCCGAAGATATACCGTTTCATCTTGGGATTCCAGCGTTTGGTCTGGTGTCCGAAATGAACACCGGCCTCCAGCAATTCTCTGATGGTAATGTAAGCCATTGGTTCTCCAATTTTTAATGGTTTTCAAGTCCTTCATCCATTTCACCCCCGGACATCGACTTTGTGAAAAGCACCGGATACCAGGTCCATGGATGTGTGTTTTATTCACTTCAATAAAAAATCCTATCTTGTATAACAAAAAAAGGAAATTTAATCAATTTTTTTTTTGAACCGCACCACCCGGTCGTGTCCGGTCAGGTCCTGAAGGGTATCGATCCGATCGAAAACCGGACAGATCCCCGCCAGTGCCATGACTTCGGTTTTCTGATCAAACCCCATTTCCATGAGAAGGTATCCCCCGGGAATCAGAAACTGGCCGGCATGCGTCATGATCTCACGGATGCAGTCAAGCCCGTCCCGCCCCCCATCAAGGGCGGTGAGCGGCTCATGGTTCCTGATTTCCGGCGCCAGCCGTGATATCTGGCAGGTGGGAATATAGGGCGGATTGGAGACGATCAAATCAAAACAAGGGCGGACAGCCAGGGGATCGAACCAGGACCCATTAAAAAAATGGATGGGCCCGATCTCTTTTTCCCGGCCGGCATTCTTCCGGGCCGTATCCAAAGCGCTCAAAGAGATATCTCCGGCAAAATAACGATATCCGGGACAGGCTTTTGCCAGTGAAATGACGACGGCACCGGATCCGACACCCAGTTCCAGGATGTTTCCGGTCTGTTGACCGTTCTCTTCCATGACCGCCAGGGCCGCCGTCACCAGGGTTTCAGTATCCGGCCGGGGAATGAGCACGCCCGGTCCCACCTGAAAGCTGGACTCGAAAAACCCTTTTTCACCGGTGATATAGGCGACCGGCTCCCGGTTTTTCCGCCGCTGGATCAATGTTTTGAACCGGGCCAGTTCCGGTTTTTCAAGGGGGCGGTCATGCTGCAGATACAGGTCCAGGCGTTCGATTCCCAGACAGTGCCCCAGCAGGATTTCCGCCGTCAGGCGGGGGCTGTCAACATCGTGTCCGTCAAAATAGGATTCCGCCCAGGAAAGCAGCTTGAATACGGTCCATTCCATTACGCAAAGGTGTGGTTTTCCTGGAGTGCCTGGGCCTGATGAAAGGTTTTCAACTCATCGATGATGGCCTGAATGTCCCCTTCCATGATGCTGTCCAGTTTGTACAGGGTCAGTCCGATACGGTGATCGGTCATTCGTCCCTGGGGGAAATTGTAGGTCCGGATCCGGCCGCTCCGGTCTCCGGTCCCCACCTGGCCTTTGCGGTCCGCGGCCCGTTTGGCTTCCTCTTCCTGTACTTTTGCGTCCAGAATACGGGATTTGAGTACGTTCAGGGCTTTGGCCTTGTTCTTGTGCTGGGATTTTTCATCCTGACAGGTGGCCACAACACCTGTGGGAATATGGGTCACCCGGACCGCGGAATCCGTGGTGTTCACCGACTGTCCCCCCGGACCGGATGAGCGGAACACATCCACTTTGATGTCCGCCGGATTGATGTCAATGTCGATATCCTCGGCTTCGGGCAAAACCGCCACCGTGACGGCCGAGGTATGAATCCGGCCCTGGGTTTCGGTTTCCGGTACCCGCTGCACCCGGTGGGTGCCGCTTTCATACTTGAACGCGCCGAATGCCCCTTTGCCCTGGACCAGACAGACAATCTCCTTGAACCCGCCGGCACTGGAATCGTTTTTTTCAATGATGTCGATTTTCCAGTTTCTGGTTTCCGCATACCGGGAATACATTCTGAAAAGATCTCCGGCAAAAATACCGGCTTCTTCGCCGCCCGTACCGGCCCGGATCTCCAGAATCACGTTTTTGTCATCTCTGGGATCTTTGGGCATCAGCAGCACATTGAGTTCGGATTTCAACGCACCCGCCTGTTTTTCCAGACTTGCAATCTCTTCCCTGGCCATGGCCCGCATCTCTGAATCCGGGTCTTTCAAAAGTTCCCGGGCTTCTTCCAGCTGGGCCAGCAGCTGTTCATAAGTCCTGAAGACCGGAACGATCCGGTTGAGTTCTCCATGTTCCTTGACATATTTCTGGTATTTGACCTGATCCCTGATCACCTCAGGATCGCTCAGGAGATGTTCCAGCTTGATGTATCGCTCTTCAATGCCTTTGAGTTTTTCAATCATGGCGCAAAAATCCAAAAGGGGTGTCTGCGGCAGACCCCCTTTTGCAAGATGTCACTGATTTTGGAATTAAACCAGTTTGCTGGCATCGAAATTGGCATATTTTCGTTTGAACCGGTCAATACGGCCGGCAGAGTCCACCAGCTTCTGTTTGCCGGTAAAAAACGGATGGCACTGGGAACAGATTTCCACTTTGATGTCCTGTTTGGTGGAACCCACCTCAAAGGTGGCACCGCATGCACAGGTCGCGGTGGTCTGGGCATATCTGGGATGGATGTCTTTTTTCATTTTTCTGTCACTCCTTGCTGCAGCCGCCTTTTGGGGTCAGACGACTGATTCGTATAAAAATATGGCTCAAGAATTCATCAATTCAAGAAACTCTTTATTATCCTTTGTTCCCTGCATTTTTTCAAGTAAAAACTGCATGCTGTCCACAGAATTTAAACTGGACAGCAGTTTTCTCAAAATCCAGACCCGGTTCAATATCATGGGATCCAAAAGCAGTTCCTCTTTCCGGGTACCGGACCGGTTGATGTCAATGGCGGGAAACACACGCTTGTCCGCCAGCTTCCGGTCCAGGACCAGTTCCATGTTGCCGGTGCCTTTGAACTCTTCGAAAATCACTTCATCCATGCGGCTGCCGGTTTCAACCAGGGCCGTGGCAATGATGGTCAGGCTGCCGCCGTCCTCGATATTCCGGGCCGCCCCGAAAAACCGTTTGGGCCGGTCCAGGGCATTGGAATCCACACCACCGGACAGGATCTTTCCGGATGGCGGCATCACGGCATTGTAGGCCCGGGCCAGCCGGGTGATGGAATCCAGAAGAATCACCACATCATGTCCCTGCTCCACGATGCGCTTGGCTTTTTCAATCACCATTTCCGCCACCTGCACATGCCGTTCCGCCGGCTCGTCAAACGTGGAGCTGATCACCTCCGCATCCACGGACCGGGTCATGTCCGTGACCTCTTCAGGCCGTTCATCGATGAGCAGAATCATGGGTACGATGCTTTTGTGGGCCTTGATCATGGAGTTGGCAATGTTCTGGAGCAGCATGGTCTTACCCGCTTTGGGAGGGGAGACGATCAATCCTCTCTGGCCGAAGCCGATGGGCGACATCAGATCGATGATCCGCATGGAATAGTTGTCCGATTCCACTTCGAGATTCATCTTCCGGTCCGGATACAGCGGTAGCAGGTTGTCGAACAAAATAGTTTCAGCCGCCACTTCCGGGCTCTGAAAGTTGACCGCTTCCACCTTGAGAAGCGCAAAATACCGTTCCGAATCCTTGGGCTGCCTCACCTGCCCGGAAATGGTATCCCCGGTTCTCAGGTTGAAGCGCCGGATCTGGGACGGTGACACATAGATGTCATCCGGTCCGGGCAGATAATTGTAACCGGGCGCCCGAAGAAAGCCGAACCCGTCCGGGAGTATCTCAAGGGTTCCTTCTCCATAAACCTGGCCGCTTTTTTCAATATTGGCCTGGAGCAGCGCAAAAATCAATTCCTGTTTTTTCAGACCACCGATCCCCTTGATATTGTTTTCCTTGGCGAGCCTGGTCAGCTCGCTGATCTTCATTTTATTGAGTTCTACAAGATTCATTCGCGCTCCCGAATTGTTGTTGTTTTTTTCTTTTCCCGGCATGTTTTTTTTAAATTTTCATTCTATGGCAGGGATTCAGTCGATTTTGCAGGATCTCTTTGATGTCTGGCCTTTTCAAGACAGACCGTGGACTGGCATTTTCTGAATACCATCTGACTAATAGTGCATTAATTTTCCCTTGTCAAGAATTCTTTTGGACAACCGGCCGTCATGTTGACTTGCAACACCCGGATATGATAATTTCTCCGCTGATTCACACAGATGATTCATGACAGGACCCCAGGGTGTTGATTGCGCTTTCAGACATGGCTCCTGTTCTGTCTGCAACCCCATGAAAAATTCAAAACAAGAAAGGAAGAACCGACCGTGGAAAGAACATTGTCCATCATCAAACCTGACGGAGTGGCCAAAAACATTATCGGCGAAGTGATCAGGCGGTTTGAAACCGCAGGGATCAAAATTGCCGCCATGAAAATGATTCAGTTGACCAAAACCCAGGCTCAGGGATTTTACGCGGTACATAAAGAACGCCCGTTTTTCGACAGCCTCACCGATTTCATGACATCCGGCCCCATCGTGGTCATGGTACTGGAAGGTGAAAACGTGATTGCCAGAAACCGCAAAATCATGGGCGCCACCAATTTCAAGGAAGCGGAAGAAGGCACCATCCGCCGCGAGTATGCCACCGACATTGAAAAAAACGTGGTGCACGGCTCTGACGCCCCGGAAACCGCCGCGTTTGAAATCAGCTATTTTTTCAACAACCTGGAAATCCAGGCCCGGTAACCCATTTCTGAAGCAGGGACCGTCTTCATCAGCGGGCCGGCCCTGCTTTACACGTCCTCTCTGTCAAGATCCACCTATTGCCTGTTTCACGGAACCAGCAACGCGAACCCGGTGGTGTCATCCATTTTACGCACCCCGGAGGATCCGGTCAATTCATACAGGATCACCTCCATCACCTGCCAGACCGTCACGCCTTTACGGATACAACCGGTCAGGGCCGCATCCCCCCGGCCGCAGGCCAGGTGCATGTGTAGCACCGGATGGCCGGCCTCATCCGGAAACAGGGTCCCGGTGCCGGTCACCTCATGGACCTCATCCAGGATGCGGGTCCGGGGAACGGTTGGAAACTGCCGGCCATGCTCCGGACCGGTGACCAGGACACTGCCCTGGTCCGCACCGCCCAGCACCAGCAGCGAAGCCGCACGGATTCCCTGTTCCCGGGCAAAGGCTTCAATGGCTTCATGGACCACCTCCCCGTGTTCCAGGCGAATCACAAACACCCTTCCCGGATGTGCCTGAGAAAATTTCATCTTTAACCTCCTGATTCAGTTACACCCGGTTCATGCTGCCGGTCTGGTATCCTCCCAGGTCCAGGCTCACGAACCGGAACCCGATTTCCTTAAGTGCCGATGATATCTGTTTCTGGTACGCAGCCATGGCCTCAATGGAATCCGCATCGGTTTCGATGCGGGCCAGATTCCCATGGCACCGCACCCGGACATGGGCAAATCCCAGAGACCGGATGAACCGTTCCGCCTGCTCAATGCGGCCAAGGGCCGGTCTGGTGATGACATCAAAAAACGGAATCCGTGTGGCCAGACAGGACTGGGACGGCAGATTCCAGGTGGACAGCCCCATTTGTCTGGAACAGGTGCGGATCAGGTGCTTGGAAAACCCTGATTCCACCAGGGGCGCCAGAATATTCAACTCTCTGGCCGCTTTCAACCCCGGCCGGTAATCAGCCAGGTCACCGGTGTTCACCCCGTGCAGCACGTGACGGATCCCGGCCTCAGCCGACGCTTTCCGTATCAGGGAAAACACCACGGTCTTGCAGTGATAACACCGCTCCGGTGGGTTGGCCGCCACCTGTTCATGATCCAGAATATCGACTTCCAGCACCTCATGCTTCACCCCGAGATCCGCCGCCGTCTGCCGGGCCCGCTGAATCTCCTCCCGAGTCACGAATGCGGAGTCCACAGTCACCGCCATCAATCGTTCCAGGCCGGACCGGGCCGCCACCGCCAGCAGAAAAGCGGAGTCCACCCCGCCGGAAAACGCCACGGCAGCTGTTTTCAGTTTTTTCAGCCCGGCCTGGAGTTCCGGTATTTTTTCATCACAGATCTGATCTGGCCGATCATTCACGTTTCATTCCTCAAATTTTCTGATTTTGCAGGACAGGCGGCCTTTTCCGATTTATGCCGGCTTGCCAGAAAATCCTTGACACGCCCGGACCTTTGGTGTAAAAACCCGGTCATTCCATACTGATTGGGTGATCGTCCAATGGCAGGACTACGGACTCTGACTCCGTCANNTCGAATCCTAGTCACCCAGCCAAATTTTTAAATTAAGGGGTTTCAACACTGATTGAAACCCCTTAATTTGTTTTTTCCCGCCCACCCTGAAATTTTGACATCGACACCATCACCTTTCAACATCCGGTTTTAACAGATGTTCACTCAAGGTCAAGCAGGAAATATCTTTTCCCGGTATTTATGGATTCATGTGGCATGATATGCTAAGAAAACACAACCGGCAACAAGCCCCGGCAGGAGATCATCTCATGACAACCCATGAAGGGCACATGACGTGAAAGGAACCCGTATGCCCCCTGTACTGGAAACCCTGTCCGCCCACCGGTCCATCCGGAAATTTTCCGGCAGACCCGTAGAACCGGACCGGAACGCCCTGGCAGCGTATGACCGGGTGATCCAGAACTATTATGAAAAACGGTCCCCGAAACTCAAAGAGCGCACCTGGACCCGTCAAATGGCGGATTCCACCAGCCAGGTGATCCGGCCCCACATGCGGCATTTTCTGGAGAAAAAAGGGTTTTTCAGACAATAGGCCTTTTTGTCACCTGCCCGGCCCTTGCATCAGCAACTGCGCCAGGGCGGTCTGGCGCTTTGAGATGTCCTCGTTTTTCACGGCCATGGCCAGGGCCCGCCGGGTCCCCACGAACACGGCCAGTTTTTTTGCCCGGGTGATGCCGGTATAGATCAGGTTGCGGAACATCATCATGAAATGCTGGGTCATCACCGGAATGATCACGGCCTCGAATTCCGACCCCTGGGACTTGTGGATGGTCACGGCATAGGCCAGATCCAGTTCCAGAATATCGGCCTGGCGGTACAGAACGGGCGGGCCATCAGCGGAAAATACCACCGACAGGGTCAGGTCGGCGGCATCGATGGCTGTGATGACACCGATATCGCCGTTGAACACGTTCAGCTCATAGTTGTTTTTCCGGTGGATCACCCGGTCTCCTTTCCGGAACACCCGCTGGCCCACGGTGATCTGGGACTTGCCCGGCCCCGGGGGATTGGCGGCTTCCTGGATCACCCGGTTCAGGTTCACCGTGCCCAGAGAGCCTCGGGTCATGGGGGAAAGGATCTGGATTTCCGTTGACCGGCCATGATACCTGGGAATCCATTCCAGATAGAGTTTCTGGATCACATCCACGGCGGTGAGCCCGTAATGAAGAGACGACCAGGGATGGACCTTCTTGAGCACCGCCAGCAGCTCTTCCACCCGGTTTTCCGCTGCTGCCACCTGCTCCAGATTGACATGGGCGAATTTCTCCGGGATCTGGATTTCGGTGTCATAGGGATGGACTTTTTCCCTGACACGGAACTCGAACAGGTCCGGATCATCCAGATCATTGCCCATCTCGGCCCTGTCCACCGCTGTCACCGCTTTGATCCGTTTGATAAACCGCAGCTGTTCGGCCGTGGCCTCGTCTGAATCCAGAAACAGGCAGTCCGTCTTTTTCTTCCACACGGACGGGTCCTTGAACGGAGAAGCGATCCAGGGCATGGTTCCGCCGTTGATCTCATGGGCGTACCGGATGATCAGGGACTGGGCCGCCTGCCGGAAAATCTGTGTGAGCCGGAAACAGGCCACGGTGCCGGATTGGATCAAATCCTTGAGCACATTGCCTGCCCCCACGGACGGCAGCTGGTCATAATCGCCGATGAACACCATCTGGCAGGTGTCCGGCACGGACCGGAGCAGCGAGGCGGTCAGGCTGATATCCAGCATGGAGCATTCATCCACCACCAGAAAATCGGTTTCCAGAGGGGTGTCTTCATTTTTTTTGAACCGCCCGTCGGCCCACCCGAGAAGCCGGTGGATGGTTCTGGCTTCCCGGCCCACCACCTCTCCCATGCGCTGGGCGGCCCGGCCCGTGGGGGCCGCCAGCGTCACCCGGCGTTTCATGGCTTCCAGGAGCGACACCAGGACCCGTGTGGCCGTGGTCTTGCCGCAGCCCGGTCCCCCGGTGAGAATGGACACCCCTTTTCCCGCAATCCCCTGGACTGCGTCCGCCTGTTCCGGGCTCAGTTCCAGGCCTCTGGCCCGGGTGAACAACCCGACCCACCGCCGGACCCGGGTGGTGTCCACATCCGCCGGATCTTTCACGGCCCTGATCCGTTTCGCCACATACTGCTCATCAAAATACAGGGACCGGGCATAATAACAGGCCTGGACCGGTTCATCCGGTGCCGGCGCCAGTGTCCGGCGCATGAGCAGCGCATCCGCCTCCATGGTTTCCAGCACCTGTTCCAGGCCCCGGGACAGGTCCAGGTCCAGCAGTTCCTGCACCTGTTTTTGGATCTGGGAAAGGGTGAGAAAACAGTGACCGAAATTTCTGGCTGCGGACAGCACATGGCGGATCCCCGCCACAATGCGCCGGGGACTGTCCGTTGCCAGACCGATGCTCAACGCCACCTTGTCCGCGGAAAAAAATCCGATCCCGTAAAAATCATCGGCCAGGCAGTAGGGGTCGGCCATCACCCTGGCAATGGCTTCATCGCCATAGGCTTTGTAGATGCGCACCGAAAACAGCGTGGAAATCCCATGGGACTGCAGAAACATCATCACGTCCCGGATGGCCCGGTGCTCAGTCCAGGCCTCGGAAATCATCTCCAGTTTTTTTTCGGCGATTCCCGGCACTTCCATCAGCCGGTGAATCTGGTTTTCAAACACCTCCAGGGTCTGGTCCCTGAAATGCCGGACAATTTTTTTCGCGGTTTTGGGCCCCACCCCCTTGATGAGGCCGGACCCGATATATTTTTCCAGGGCACCGGCGGATGCGGGTTTCCGTTCTTCCGCCAGAGTCGCGGAGAACTGGCGCCCATATCTGGGATGCGTCTGCCAGGCCCCTTCAAAATGCATGGTGGCCCCGGCAAACACCCTGGTCTGGTGCACCAGCACGGTTTCCCGCCGGCCCGGCGCGTCAAAGGGCAACACCTGGAGCACGGACCACCCGTTGTCCGGATTGTGATAGGTCACCCGGTCCACCACGCCCGTGAGCCGCTCTTTGACAAATCCCTGATTTGCCGGGATACCGGAGGGTCGGTCCGGCGGCCCCTGCACCGTCGGGTATGAATAACCGTGATCTGCCATGCCCGTCACCATATCCCAAACCAGGGGGACAGGACAAGCCCCCGGCATCATTCTTTTTTTACCATTACGGTACGTTCAGGTCTTTTCCAGAACGCCTGAACCCAAAAGAGACGGGCATTTTTTGCACAGCGGAGCCCCCGGCGGGGGTGCCTTGCCGACGGACTGTCGGAGCCCGCCAGGGATTCCAGGCCGTCGGCAAGGCACCTCTGCCGGGGGCGGCACCCTTGGCACACATATCGTTTCCCCTTGACAGGCTTTCCAGGTAAATGATACCAGTTTGTCTGACAAACCATATCCCACGCTCAATTCACCCATGAGGACCGACCATGAACAAAAAACGGATGAAACAGAAAAATCTCGTCGCCCAGTGGGCCTTTGACTGCCGCCCCATCCTGGGCCGGCTTCATCTCTGGCTGGAAGATGTCCACATCGAGTGGCTCCGGGGAAAGCCGGCGGATGATCTGCTGGACGGCATTTCGTTCACCGACGGAAGAACCGAAAAAATGCTGGCCATGACCCTGGCGGTGACCGCCCTGGGAACCCGGCTGTTCGGCCGGTACGGCCAGGGCGCGGGCGTGGACAAAAAAGCGCTGAACTTCATCAAAAAAGATGCCGATGCCATCTCGGCGTATGCCATGAGCGAAAGTCTCTGGTACCTGACCCGGACCGTGCCGGAAAATCACGCCATCATGGTCTGTCTGGGAGAAGGCCTGATGCCCAAAGGAGGGGAGACCTCGGAAATGGGTGCCAATCCACTTCTGGGATTCGGCCGGATCTATGCGCGGCCCCAGGTGGCCAAGTTTCTGGAAACGTATGTGCACCGCCTGATCAATGACCCGATATTTACCTGGGAGGATTTCAGAAAGACCATAGCCAGGGAGGGCATCACCATCTGGGGCGCGGCCATCGATACCCTGGAAAACACCTCCCGGTTTGCCAGAGGCGAAGAAACCGGGCCCATGACCATTCTCCACCTGTTTGACCAGCCCCTGGCCATCTCCGATCAATATGAGGGATACATCGGCAATCTGGTGATCCCCCAGAAAGTGGTGGACCAGGCGGCTGAAGATTCTATCCTCGTTGATTTCTTCACCCCCCGGCACCTGGTGATGCGGGCCATTCAAAAAGCATATCCGGACATCGAGCCGGGCCGTGTTCATGTGTGGACCCTGAGCGGCGAACACCGGGTCGGCCGTATCCGCCACATCTGGCAGCAGTGGGAGACGGCCGGGGCGCATCTGGTGGATGAGGACTGGACCCTGCCGTCCGGCTGGAACCCGTTCACCGATTCCGGCACCTATGCCCCGACCCTGGTCGTCGGGGACTGGGTGGATGAGCAGAACGCCCGCCATCTGTTCATCGTGGACGGGTATGCCGCATCCGCCGAAGCGATCCAGGCCGCCAGCCTGGCACCGATCCTGGATCTGTCCGTATCCATGGCGGTTTTGTCCTCCCGGTTTCAGTTCCCGGCCCATCTGGATGCCGCCACCATGAAACTAAATCCGGACACAACAGATTTTGCCGATCAGTTGAAGCAGCTGGTCAATGATCCCGATCTGGATGCAGAGGCCATCCAGGCGTACCAGGACAGTATCCGTGCGGCCCGGAAAGCCGGGATTCCTCTGAAAACAAGGACCATTTCCGCGGATGATCTGATCTCCGAGAAAAAATGGCAGGCACTGGCCGGGGCCGGATACATGCTGACCGATCCCTACACCGGGGCTCCCGGGGTGACACAGACTGGTGATGACACCTATGAAGTGACCGTGCGCATCACCACGGACCAAGGCGACAAGCGCATCCGGTTCGCCCTGCGCCTGGAGGAGGCCTTTGACGAGAGCAAACTGGTGTTCAGCCCGCTGTTGAACCGGTTCCTCAAAGGGGAAGATTTTGAAAACCGGGCCGTGAAAATTTCCGACTCCGGACGGATCCGCAATGAACTGCAAACCTTGTGTTCAGAAGCATTGCGCTATGTTCAGAACAAGATGATACTAGCGTTTGACAAGATCCCCCAGGCCACCATTTCCGTGGAAGACCAGAAAAAGCTGCGCCGGATACTGACCTGGTACAAAGAGAACCACCCCATCTGGTTTGACTGGCTGGAGCTGAAATAGGGTTCAACCGGACGGATTCCGGCGGATCGACACAAAACAGGCCGCCGCCGGATTTCAGATCGGTCAGATCGGTTTGATGCGTTTGTCCTGCAATGCCCGGCGGGTGCTTTCAATGGCATGCTGTTTCACGTTGGATATATGACTGGACAGCACTTTTTGGGCCGTTGCCAGATCTTTTTTCTCGATGGCTTCATACAGCTGAATGTGCTCGTTGTCCACCCGGTCCATGGGCGTGACAAACAGAATATTTCCCCGGTATTTGAGATACAGCAGGTCAAACAGGTACTTGAGGGTGTTGATGCGGATCTGGTTGCCGGACAGTTGGGCCAGTTTGAGATGGAACTCCATGTCCTTGAGCAGCCGCTCCTTGAGATAGATGTCCCGCACCGCATCCAGATGACTGTCCAGGGCTTTTTTCAGCTGATTGAGTCCGCGTCTTCCGATGGTCTCGATGGTGGCGGACAAAAGGGAGACCTCGATCAGTTCCCGGAACTCGTAGATCTCAATAATTTCGGTCAGACTGACGTTTTCCGTATAATACCCCCGGTTGGGCTCATGCCGGACCAGGCCCTGGAACTCCAGATGCTTGAGCGCCTGGATCACCGGGGTGGTGCTCATGTTCAGCCGTTTGGCCAGATCTCCGTAGGAAATTTTCTGCCCGGGAATGATCTCGTTGTGAAAAAACATCCGGCGGATGCCCATGTAGGCCTCCCGGGTGAAATCTTCCTTGGTTTTTCTGGGCACGGTCTTTTTCGTTTCGTTCATGAACGTCATCCTTATATCAACACCCGGATAAAATCAATTAAAAATATGGCAATTACACCTTGACATATTTTAGCGGACCCTTTAGAATCCGTCAAATATTTAATCAAATATCTGATCAGATTTATCTTGAACAGATCTGATCAATTTTTTGAAGGAGACCATTATGGCATTTGTATTCATGGAAGGCAACGAAGCCGTTGCCAGGGGGGCCATGGCAGCCGGCTGCAATTTTTTTGCCGGCTATCCCATCACCCCGGCCACCACCATATTCAACAACATGCTCCAGATGCTTCCCGCCAAAGGCGGCACCTGTATCCAGGGAGAAGATGAAATCGCATCCATGGGATACTGCATCGGCGCAGCCATGGCCGGAAAAAAAGTGCTCACCGCCACCTCCGGCCCGGGTATCAGCCTGTACAGCGAACACATCTCCTTTGCCATCGGCAGCGAGATCCCCCTGGTGATCGCCAATGTCCAGCGGCTGGGCCCCTCCACCGGGTCCGCCACCCGGGGCGCGGACTCGGACATTCAGTTCATGCGCTGGGGCTCCACATCCGGTGCGCCCGTCATTGTCCTGGCCCCCAAAGATGCCAAAGACTGTCTGGAATTGACCGTTCATGCCTTCAATTTTGCCGAGGAGTTCCGGTGCCCGGTGTTCATCGCCTCCAACAAGGAGATCGGCATGACCAAGGAAAGCTTTGACATGGACGACCTGAATCTGCCGCCCCTGGTGGAACGGACTCCCTACACCGGAACCGGTCCCTATGTGCCGTTTGCAGCCGACCCGGACAAGGCCCCGCCGTTTCTGCCCATCGGCGGCAACACTCTGGTGCGCCAGACCTCTTCCACCCACGGCCCGGACGGATACATCACCATCGACCCCCAGACCATTGCCGCCATGCAGCAGCGGCTCCACACCAAACTGACCGCCGCCATCGACCGGATCGCCCTGTACGAGGAAAATATGCTCCCTGACACCGACACCCTGGTGATCTCCTACGGCATCACCTCCCGGGCCGTGGCGGATGCGGCCAAAGCCCTTGCGGCAGACGGACGGCCCGTGTCCACCCTGTCCCTGAAAACCCTGTGGCCGGTCCCGGAAGCCCTGCTTCTGGAAAAAGCGGCCCGGTTCAAACGGATCGTGGTGATCGAGATGAACCTGGGCCAGTATGTCAATGAAATCAGACGGGTGCTGTGCGGTAAGACCGTGGATTTCTACGGCCAGATGAACGGCATTCTGATTCCCCCTGCCAAGATTATGGAGGCCATTGAAAATGACTAGTTTTTTAAATACCAGCCGACCCCCTGTATTCTGCCCGGGATGCACCCACGAGCGCATCACCAAAAGCCTGGATGCGGCCCTGGTCAAAATGGGCGTGCCGGATCACAAGACGGTGATCGTCACAGATATCGGCTGTTCCGGCCTGTTTGACACTTTTTTCAATGTCCATGCCCTGCACGGGGTCCACGGCCGGGCATTGACCTATGCCGCCGGCCTTAAACTGGCCGATCCTTCCCTGAACGTCATCGTGACCATGGGAGACGGGGGTATGGGTATCGGCGGGGCCCACGTGCTGTCCGCCTGCCGGAAAAATCTGGACATGACCCTCATCATCCTGAACAATTTCAACTTCGGCATGACCGGGGGCCAGTATTCGGCCACCACGCCAAGCGATGCCGTGGTGGGATCGGAATTTCTCAACCAGGCGGAAATTCCCATGGATATCTGCGGCGTGGTGGAAAGCGCCGGGGCCACCTATATTTCCCGGATCTCCGGACATGACGACGGCCTGTCCGACGAGCTGGTGAAAGCCATGCAGCACAAAGGATTTGCCGTGGTGGAAACCCTGGGACTCTGCACGGGACGATACACCAAACGAAACCAGCTCACTCCCAAGGTGATCGACCGGATGATCGAACAACGGCCGTCTCCGGGCGGGGTGATCGAAAAAAACCAGCGGCCTGAATATGGCGAACGCTACCGGCAGCTGGCAAAGGAAAAGGGCCGGTTTCCGGAACCGTTCGAGGTCAAAAAACAGTTTGACATGCCGGACAACCGGCGCCACGAGGTGGTGATCCTGGGCTCTGCCGGGATGCGCATCGTCACGGCCGGAGACATGGTCTGTTTTGCCGGTATTTCCGGCGGACTGCACGTGTCCATTAAAAACGACTACAACATCACCGTGCTCCGGGGCCAGTCCGTGTCCGAAATTCTGTTGTCGCCGGAAAAAATCGGGTACACCGGCATCGAGTCCCCCACCGTGGTCCTGGCCTTAAGTGATGAGGGCGTGGCCAGACGGCAGAAGATCTTTGCCGCCCTGTCCAAGGACACCTATGTGCTCAAGGAAGCCAGCGTGGCCATTCCGGAGACCCCGGCCCGGGTGGAGGAGATCGATTTCAAGGCCATGAAAATCAAGAAAACCGACTGGGCCCTTGCGTCTCTGGCGGTTCTGGCCAAACATGAAATCGTGCTCAACAAAGATATGCTTGTATTTGCGTTGAAATCCCGGTTTAATGAAAAGGTGTACACCCTGTCCATGGAGACCGTGGACAAAATCGTTTAATCCAATCAACCCGCACCCGGGCACAGGAACCGGGAGAACAGGGGGGCCATGACCAGAATCAGCAAAGGCGCTGAAACAGGATCTATTCAAACCGTTCCCCAGGTACCCCTGCCCCTCCTGTTCCGGGTGTTTCTTCCCTTTGCCGGCGGGTATTTTCTGTCCTACCTGTTCCGGGTGGTCAATGCGGTGATCGCCCCGGACCTGGCAGCCGACACAGGGGTGGACCCGGCCCAGCTGGGACTGCTCACCGCCACCTATCTCATCACCTTTGCCGCGTTTCAGCTGCCTCTGGGCATTCTGCTGGACCGGTTCGGTCCCCGGACCGTGGAAGCGGTGCTGCTGCTGTTTGCCGCAGCCGGGGCCGCTGTGTTCGCCCTTTCCACCACGCTGTCCGGTCTGATCATCGGGAGGGCACTGATCGGGTTCGGGGTGTCGGCGTGCCTGATGGCGGCCTTCAAATCCTATGTGATCTGGTTTCCCGGCCCCATGTTGCCCCGGATCAACGGGTTTCAGATGGCCGCCGGCGGTCTGGGGGTCCTGGCGGCGTTCACACCGGTGGAACTGGCGTTGCGGTTCACGGACTGGCGGGGCGTGTTCCTGGGCTTGAGCGTTCTGTGTATTCTGATGGCGGTGACCGTGTTCACCGTGGTACCGGAATCCAGGCAAAAACCCCTGCCAGAACCGTTTTCCAGACAGATCCAGGGGGTCTTTCAGGTATTTGGAAGCCTGACGTTCTGGCGGATCGCGCCCCTGACCATGCTGTCCCAGGCCGGATTCATGGCGGTTCAGGGACTGTGGGCCGGCCCCTGGCTGAGGGATGTGGCCGCCCTGGACCGGGCCGGGGCCGCTGCCTGCCTGTCCGTCTCCGCCGTGGCCATGATCGCGGGATTCATTGTTCTGGGATTTGTCACGGAAACCCTGGCCCGAAAAGGCATTCCGGTTCTGTATACCGCCGTGAGCGGCATGGCGGTTTTTATCGGGGTTCTGGGGACCATGGCCTTTGGCGCGCCGGTCCCGCCCCAGGTGATGATGGGGTTGTTCGGTTTTTTCGGCACTGCCGGGATCCTGTCTTATACCGCGTTGACATTGAGTTTTCCTACCCGTCTGTCCGGCCGGGTCACCACCGGTATCAACCTGCTGGTGTTTCTGGGTGGATTTGCCCTGCAATGGGCCATGGGCGCGGTGATCAACCAGTGGGATTCCCCTGTATCCGGCCGGTATGACCTAGCCGGATACAAGGCCGCCTTTCTCATGGTGCTGGGTCTCCAGGTTCTGGGCCTGGCCTGGTTTTTCATATCGCTGCTGCTGAAGGCCCGGCTGTCAGACCCGGCGGATAAAAGATAATCCCCCTGTTTCCGGCCTGCCTTTATCTGATTTTTGTCATTTCCGGATCATAGAGCGGGGTCAGGGATACAGCGGCGGGATAGGTCTTTCCTGCGATATCGATCTCCCACGTCCCGTTTTTCACATATGTTTCATCCACCGGCTCCTTGGCCTCGATCATGAACAGTCCCACGGCCCCGCCCAGGGTGTGTCCGTAGGAACCGGACCTGACGTATCCCATCGGACTTCCGTTTCTGTAAATCACCTCGGCATGGTACAGAAGGGGTTCCGGATCTTTGACCAGCACCTGTGCCAGCCGCCGCTTCAACGGCCCGGCCGCTTTTCTCTCGGCACACGCCGCCTTTCCGATGAAATCACCGGGCTTGTCCAGCCGGACCGTGAACCCGAGTCCGGCCACATAAGGGTCATCCGTGTTGTCCATGTCATGGCCGTAATCCCGGTATCCCTTTTCCAGTCGCAGGCTGTTAAGCGCCTTCAACCCGGCATGGGACAGACCGAATGTTTTTCCTGCCGCCACCAGAATGTCATACACGTGTGCGGCCTGTTCCGTGGGAATATACAGCTCATACCCCAGTTCACCCACATAGGTGATACGCACGCAAAGGACCCGGCCGAACCCGATGGCGATCTCCCGGGCTTGCCGGAAGGGGAACGGCTTGCTGGAGAGATCGGTATCGGTCACCGACTGGAGCAGCTCCCTTGACCGGGGTCCCTGGACATTCACCTGGGCATACGCCGAGGTCATGTCCGTGACAAAGGCATGGGCATCTTCAGGGATATGCCGCTGGATCCAGGTCAGGACATGGCGGTGGATGGTGTCGGTCACCACCACGAAAAACCGGTCCGGCGCCAGTTTGGTGACGGTCAGGTCCGCCATCAGCTGACCGTCATGGTTCAGGCACGTGGTATAGGTGATCCGGCCGGCCGGGCCGTTCACGGCATTGGCGCAGAGATAATCGAGCACCTTCCCGCTGTCCTTTCCCTGGACCAGGAATTTGGGCATGAACGACATGTCCATGAGCACCACGTTTTCCCGGGCGGCCAGGTGCTCCGCTTCCCAGCAGGCAAACCAGGGTTCCCGCCCCCAGGAATGGGTTTCAATCACCGCGTTCTGTCCGGCCGGTGCAAACCAGTCCGCCCCTTCCCAGCCGCTGACATCCCTGAAATACGCCCCGTTTGCCTTTAGCCGGTCATGAATGGCCGATATTTTGGCCCCCCGGGCGGTTTTCATGGTGTGGGACGGGTAGTGACACTGGTATACCATGCCCAGAGATTCCACGGTCCGCTGCCGCCGGTATTCCGGGTTGTTCTGAAACGGATGCAGCCGGGCCATGTTGAATCCGGTGATATCCACCTGGGGATCTCCGGTCAGAATCCACCTTGCCATCATCTGCCCGAGACCCGGCCCCATGATGATCCCCACGGAATTCAACCCGGCGGTCACAAAATAGTTTTTCACCTCCGGGGCTTCACCAATGACGGCCTGAAGATCCGGGGTAAAACTTTCCGGACCGCAGAAAAACTTTTTCACCCCCAGCTCCAGGGTCACGGGCACCCGGGACATGGCTTTTTCCAGAAACGGCCCCATGCGGTCCCAGTCCGGCTCAATCTCGCCGAAGGTGAAATCGTCCGGGACCCGGCCGATTTTCCAGGGGGCGCACACCGGTTCGAACAGCCCGATCATCAGGCCTCCCACCTCTTCCCGGTAATATCCGTAATGGGAGGGGTCTTCCAGAACGGGCATATTTTTGGGGATATTGTCCAGCTCTTCCGTGATCAGGTAATAGTGCTCCGCCGCCTGGTTGGGGATGGTGATGCCGTCCACGGCCCCCAGCTGCCTGGCCCACATGCCGGCGCAGTTCACCACCACCTCGGCCTGGATATCCCCTTTCGCTGTTTTCACCCCGGCCACGGCCCCGTTCTTTTGAATGATCCCGGTCACCGGCGTTTTTTCAATGATGGGCACCCCGAAATTTCTGGCGCCCCGGGCCAGGGCCATGGTGGCGTCCACCGGATTGACCCGGCCGTCTTCCTTGACATAAAACCCGGCCAGCAGATCATCCACCCGGGCCAGGGGAAACAGATCTCTGATCTCTTCCGGCGATATTTCATGCACATCCACCCCGCAGTACCGGTTAAAGGCCGCCACCCGGCGGTATTCCTCCAGCCGGTCCCGGTCAGCCGCCGCCTCAATGAACCCCACAGGCGCAAACCCGGTGGACAGCCCGGTTTCCTGTTCCAGCCGGGCATACAGGTCCCGGCCGTACAGCCGCATCCGGGTGGCGGTTTCAGACAAAGACCCGAAAGTCACCATCAATCCGGCCGCATGCCAGGTGGTGCCGCTGGTCAGTTCGTCTTTTTCCAGGAGCACCACATCCCTGCATCCCATCTGCCCTAAGTGATAGGCAATGGAGCACCCGATGATTCCGCCGCCGATAATGACCACCCGGGCGTGTCCGGGCAGTACTGGTTGTGTTGTTCCCATTTTATGTCCCCATATTCCCGGTTTATCATTTGAGACCCGACCGCTTTGACCCGCTCTTGCAGTGTCTTGTCACCATACAGCTGCCAGATTTATATTGTTTCCACAAACAGATCAACCATGAATGATAAAAATCCTGTGCCACTCACCGGAAAAAAACCGCCCGGGTTTGGATTTTAATTTTGAAATTTGCCGCATTTAATGGTATGTGGCTCATCTGGCAAATCAGATTAACCCGATGTGAAGGAACCGACACCCTATGCTTGCAATTATCGGCGGCACCGGACTGTATCAGATACAAGGCCTTGAAACCATTGAGACGTTTGAGACGGATACCCCGTTCGGCCCCCCTTCCGCTCCGATTGTAAAGGCCGCATACCAAAACACGGCACTGCTGTTTCTTCCCCGGCACGGCAACCATCATGAGCGGCTGCCCCATGAAATCAATTATCCGGCCAATATTTTTGCGCTCAAAAAACTGGGGGCGACCCGGATCATCAGTGTATCCGCCACAGGAAGCCTTCAGGAAGATATCCACCCCGGGGATATTGTGCTTCCGTCCCAGTATTTCGACTGGACCCGTGGCAGACGTCAGTCCAGCTTTTTCGGCAACGGCCTGTCCGGCCATATCTCCACCGCCGAACCGGTGTGCCCCGTCCTGACCCGGTGGATGGCCGATCATGCGGGAAAAACGAATCTAACCTGCCATACCGGCAAAACCTATGCCTGTGTGGAAGGTCCCCGGCTTGGCACCAAGGCGGAAAGCCATTTTCTGCGCCTGGCCGGCTGCGATCTGGTAGGCATGACCAACGTACCGGAAGCGTTTCTGGCCAGAGAGGCCCAGATCTGTTATGCCTCCATCTGCATCATCACCGACTATGACTGCTGGAAAGAAGACCCGAATCACCACGCCAGCCTGGCATCGGTGCTGGCCCTTTACAGCCGAACCATAGAATCGGTCCAGGATCTGCTGCGGTCCCTGATGGCATGTGAACCGCCTCCGGCGGAATGCTCCTGCCGATCGACCTTAAAAGACGCGCTGATTACGCCTGATGACCAGATCCCGGCATCCTTGAAACAGATGCTGGCAATTTTGAAAATATAAGAAAAAAAAGGGTTACGGGTTCTTGGAACCCGGAAAAATAAACGGTGGACATCCTTTTTTCCGGCGTATCCAGTTCAGGGAATTCTGAATGGTTTTCAGACGGATCAGAAACCGGACCAACTTTCTTTTTCCGGGAAAATCCATGATCAACAGTCCCAGAAACAGTGTCAGCAGGCCCTGGCCCGGCACGATCAGCATGATCAGGCCCAGGCAGACCAATACCCCGCCCGCGAGATTCTTGGCTATCTGAATCTGCGGCCGGAACAGTTTCGGCACGGTCTTTGGATTTTCAAACCCCATGAAATAATTGGACGGCAGCCGGCACACCAGCCAGGAGACTCCCAGCAAGCCGAAAACGGCTCCGGCCACGGACACGGCGCTCACCCATGCCAGCACCGACGAATATTGCACGGCCATTTCGATGATCCGGTTCATGTCCAAGCGGCACTTCCCTGAAAAGAACAGGGATCAGTCAATGGTGAATGCCGGCATTTCCGCCAGTGTTTTGTAATCGGTGAGATCACACTGAATCGGCGTAATGGAAAGGCAGTTCCGGGAGATGGCATTGACATCCGTATCCGGGGTACCGGAAACCGGCTCCTGCCGGCCGTACCAGTAATAACTGCGCTGTCTGGGGTCCTGCCGTCTTTCAAACCGGAAAGACAGGTTGTCCAGCGACTGCCGGGTGATTCGGATTCCCTGAATTTCTGAAAACGCCACTCCCGGCGCATTGACATTCAAAAACGTGCCGGACGGCAATCCTTTTTGACCCATGGCGTCAACCATATGCATCACAAACCGGGCCAGGTTGTCATAGTCCATCACCCGGTCGAGTTTGATGGAAACGGCCATGCCGGGAATCCCGTTCAGTGCCCCTTCTCTGGCCGCGCCCACCGTGCCGGAATAGTTGATGTCAATGCCGATATTGCTTCCCGGGTTGATCCCGGCAATCACCCAGTCCGGGGATGTTTTGAAGCATTCTGCCAGCCCCAGCTTGACACAGTCCGCAGGCGTACCGTCCACTGCGTAGATGCTGCCGGTGGTTTCGCTTTTGATCCGGTGCATGCGCACGGGGTGATGCAGGGTGATGCCGTGACTCACGGCACTCCGTTCCCGGTCCGGGGCCACCATGACCACCTGGTGCTTCCGGCCCAGCGCTCTGAACAAAGCCTGGATGCCCGCAGCCTGATATCCGTCATCATTGGTGAGAAGAATTTTCATAGCTCTGGATGGCGGACCTTCCGGTAATAGGAATCTGCCTGGTATATCGCGGCCAGGGGATTGTGCCCGGTCACCCGGTCCTTGACCGCCAGCACGGTGGTGGGCACTTCCGAATACTTGAAGAACAGGGAATCATGGCCCACGCACAGCCCCAGAAGAATATTGAAATCCACATTTTCATGGTTCAGCAGCATGGCCTGATAAATGGGATTGCACATGGACTCATCAGTTCCCCTGAAAATCTTGTCCTCCTCGGTAATGCCGATCAGATCTTTGGAGGTTCTCCCGGCTTTGCAGCAGACGGACACCACCTCAAACCCGTGGGCGGTCAGGATTTCGCCAACGGTCCCGGCCTCACTGATCAGCCCCAGGCAGAACGCCAGGCCAAGCCTTCGATACCCCATTTTTTTTGCAAACTCACACGTCTCCACAATCCGGGTCTTGCACGGCTGCATCACATAGGGCTGCTGATCCCGGTTGGCGTAACACTGTGCCTCCTGCACCGACGACATATGGGCGAAAGCACTCACATTCGATGCTTTATATGCCTGATTGGCCGCATCCAGAATCGATGGATGAGAAACAGTGGGACACCCTTTCGGGCCTTTGCCCTGATCGGTAAAACAGATCTTTTGTGGCACGGGAATGTCACAGGCCGCACAAGCCGGAGAGGGCAGCTTTTTCTGTCTGGCCATGGGTTCCTCCTGGCATTTCAATGGATATGGCACGCCCGGAGGGAGTCGAACCCCCGACCCTTGGATTCGAAGTCCAATGCTCTATCCAGCTGAGCTACGGGCGCGCAAGTCAAATTAAGAGCCTCAAAATACCATAGGACAAGGGTTTCTGCAACATGTATCAACATCAGCACCTATCCCACTTTATCCTGAAAAACAGCGATTGTGCCCAAAATTGTGCCCATCTGATTTTTAAGATACGCTTCCTGCCTGGCTGAAGCCATCTTCAAATCAGAATCATTAACGATGTTGTACCGGTCAAATACGGATCGGGTTTTATGGCCGGATACCATCATTGCCACCCGCTCGGGGACACCAGCACGTACCATGTTTCTGACAGCTGTCCTGCGCAGGTCATGAAAAGTAGGTCCCGGGGGAAATTTGCCCTCCCATTTCTCTACGTAGTTGCCCTGGAGCTTGTACCCATACCCCATACCAATCTTTCTGCATGCGGTGTTCCAAGCCCTTCGGAAATTCCCAATTTTGCCGGTACCGTCCTGGTTGGGAAAAACATATGGAACAATCTTGGCATATTGTTTACGTCTCTCCCACTGCTGTTCAAACATTTCTTTGAGTTCTTGATCCAGATACACGGTCCTTGCCTCATTGTTTTTAGTTTCCCCGACCTTCAAGGTCACTATGCCGTTGCCAAGGTCCACATTTGCCCAGGTCAGAGATGCTATCTCCTGGTAACGCCATCCCACCTTGTACCCGAATGTCACATAGAATTTCAGATACTCGGGCAATTCATTCCGCATTGCAACGAACTGTTCATGCTCAAAGAAGCCCTTTCTGACATTGTTCTCTTTAAGCATCGGGATGTAAGGAACCCGGTTTACCTTGGGTGGGGTCTGCTTTGCACCTAAATTCAAAATCCGTCTTAGTGCTGCCAGCTCCCGGTTTATTGTGGCATTGGCCGCCCCTTTTTGAAGTTTGCTGCTTCCACATTTGGGACATGTTGTGTCAGCGCCTACATGAAACTGATCACCGCATTTTTTGCACGTCCACTTTTTCCGATTCTGAATATAAATGTTCTGAACCTGGGCTGTGGTGATGTCGATAACTCTCGCACCTGAAAATTCTTTCAGGAGATGTTCCAGACTCCGTTTTGCCCTGACCAATGATTTTTTTCCGTTGATTTCATAATCCATCAGGAAATCCTCGGCCAGTTCATTAAAAATCACCTTGCTGAAGTCAACTTCATAAAATTTTCCTTGAGCGATATCACCTTCCTTTCTGGCCAGCAACTTCTTGGCCACCATCATTTTTGTGCTGCCGGAACTTTCCCGGATACACTTTCCGTTTCTGTAATACTTGACCCAATAGGTCTGTCCGCGTTTGTATACGCTTCCCATATTTTACCTCCATCCGCCTTGACGGGCGCAAGATGGAACGATCACGGCCTGGTGAACAGGCCGGCACGTTCTTAATTTTTCCCATCTGTTACAGATAATTTCAAGAAGAAACAAAAATGCCCCCGATCATTTTGAACAATCGAGGGCATTCCCTTTCAATTAGTAATGGATGTTTTTGATGCCACGGAGTCGGCGTAACTGGCCAATCGCAATAATCTGAGCCAAATCTTCATCTGTCTTTTTTGCATGCTTGAACAGTTTATTGATTTCCTCAGATGTCAAATAGACGGTCAGCGCCGAATCATCTTCGTCAGAGTATTCGAAATAGGGTTCTTCTCCCAAAATGTTTGATATTACCTTAACGAGATGTTCGCTAAGATTATGATTTTTGATCCGAATTTCTGTGATATCGCTAGTGGTCGTATTGAAAATAAAAAATGACATTGTTAATCTCCTTGTTTAATTTTTAAATTTGTTGTTGTTGATAAATGTTTCTACATCCTGATAGTCCACGAACATTTTCTTCCCCACCTGGACATATTGCAGCTGGCCGTCCCAAATCTGACTCCGCCAGAACCAGTCGGTGGCACCTATTGCGGCGGTCAATTCTTTGATTGAGTACAGCCTTTTCTTGGGCACAGTTTGGGCACAACGGTTTGAAGACATACGTCAATCCTCCGTTTTGAGACGGGCGATGGATATAGAATCCACCGCCCCTCTGTTAAATTAGGCGGGTTCCAGAGCCGTTTCAGTTCTGTTATAGATCTCTTCCGCTATCCCCTTGGACATGATGAGGCTGACTTCGGGTTCAGAATCCGATTCCGTCTGATCTTCTGAAGCCTGAGACGCTTCAACTGACTTCGAAATCCCTACGCCCATGGCCAATTCTCTGGCATCCAAAGGTAGATTATCCACCCGTTCCTCATCTGCCGGAGCCGCATGGGTCAGACCCAGTTTCTCCATGATCGTGGCTTTGTAACGCAGGTCCCTTTCATAACCGACACCTTCCCGTCCCAACTCTCTGGCCACTTTGATGGTAGTCCCGCTCCCGAGGAATGGGTCCAGAACCGTCTCACCTACATAGGAATACATTCTGATAATGCGTCGGGCGAGTTCATCAGGAAATACGCAAGGATGGCCTTTGTCCCCTCGAACAGAATTAATTTGCCAAACACTGGGTGCGTAGGATTGCCATTCAGGCCGGCTAAGCCGGGACTGAAGAATGATGTTTTCATCCTCGGGCACAGGCCTTTCTCCCTTTTTCTTGAAAATGTAAATGGGTTCATGCCTGTTGACAATCCGATATTCGGCGTGAGCGGTTTCGTCTGAGTAATTGACGTTGATATCTTTGGTAAAGCTATTGAAGCCTTTGAACCAAATAATTTCACTCTGCAGATGGAAACCATACTTTTTCAGGATGGAGTTGTATATGTGGAGCATCGGCTGAATTCTGCTGGGTTTTTCGGTGCCGTTCTTTCCTTTGAAGTGCGTAATATTGCCCACATTGATAGCAAAGACCCCACCAGGAACCAAAACCTTGGCGCACTTCTGGAGAACAGCTTTAATATTTTCCAGGTGCTCATCGTACGTGTAGCCTGCCTCAAACTCCATACCTATATGGTAGGGAGGGCTGGTGAAAATGAGACCCACAGAATTGTCAGCGAGTTCAGCCATATCACTGGCATCTTTGAAATAGACCCCAGGGACATCATGATCTGGAACGCTTTTAGTGGCAGATTCATTGTCCGCCTTATTGGCTTTACGGTTCATGCGATCAATGCTATTCCGCAATTTTTTCGCTGACCATTCATTATCAACAGCCATCTTTCCAGACCGGAGGACCATTTTATCATCCTTGATTTTATTCAGCTCGATACCATGTGCCTTGGTCAAAGTCCCAGAAGCGATCTGTTTCTGAATTTTAGTCGGCAAATCAAGGAGTTTAACCTGTTTTGACAGATTGGCTCGGGAACCATATCCCAGGATTTCCAACTCCTGGAAAGTGTACCCGAAATCATCACGCATCTTTTTAATATGAAGAGCGATCTCGATTTCATTCAGCTGGTTCCGCTCCGTGTTCAAGACATAGGATTTGTGGGCGGCATCTGCTTCTTTGAGGTCTTCATACACGAAGCAGGGAACCTCGACCGCTCCCAGCTGCTTCAAGGCCTCAACCCTTCTCCAGCCGTCGATTACATGGTACTGACCATCTGCTGCCTTGGATACAGAGATAGGACTTATCAACCCTTCATGCCGGATGCTGGCGATTAATGACTTCAGATCCCCTGACGACTGCCTGGGATGGTTCGGGTCTTTGTTAAGTTCGTTGATGTTAACTTCTACCAGGTTTGTTTTTGTTACACTTTCCATAAAAAATCCTCCAAAAAAAAGTTAAAAATTAAAAGTTAACGAATTCGTTTTCCCTTAAGGGACTGAAACATAGCGAAAGAGATTACCGATACATGTCTTCTTTCTCTGTGTTTGTTAGTGGAGTCGTTGAGAGAAAATAAAAAGTGACTTTTTTTTGAAAAATATTAAAATTAATTGAAAATTTCTGAATGAATGATTGTCTTTGACACAACGCAGAGCCATACAATTAATGGGTTTAGGAGTTTTAGGGGTCTAAAAAAAAACAGGATGTTGACAGGTGAGATTCTAAAAATATTGATTATTCAATTATAATCTATTAATAATCGGTAAATATTTGTCATTGTCTAATTGCCGCAATATTTCGGATCACAGGCGATTTTTATATTGACCACGTGCCTTTTACAGGGGCATCATAATCAACAAAAAACAGATATGATAAAGAACAATCCTTATTTGGAAGATTTCCGTCTCGCTCAAAAAATCTGTAAAGAATTACTCAATGAGAATAAAAAAGCCATTCAGGAGCTTTTCTATAAATTCCAAAAAGTGTTTGTTGGGATTGCCAGAAAGCGACTGTACAATAAGGACCCAAATCAAGCTGAATCTATTTTGTCGAATTTTTGGATCGAGTTACTGAATACAAAGGCTATTTGCGATTATAAAGCCAAAGCCTCTCTTAAATCATATTTAATAATCATTCTATCAAGGCGTATCATTGATGATAATCGTTCATACCTGAGGGAAAATTCAAAAAAAGACCATATAGAGGATACCGATTTAGAAACTTTGGAAGATAAAGATAGCAACCCTTCCCCTGAGGACAAAATAATTGATGAGGACAAAAAACGAATAATCAATGAGGCGTTATTGATGTTGGGAGATATTTCACCCAAAGATGCGGCCCTGATCCGAATGCATCTACAGGGTTTGGATTATAGACAAATGGTTGAAATGCAATTTGCAATTTCACAGTCGAATGAGCAAGAACTGGGAAAAAAGGTTAATTCATTAAAAAAACAATTCACACGAAAAAGGACAGGCTCTCTTGCAAAATTTAAAATTTGTTTAAATAAATGTTTAGAAAAGCATCAGCTTAGTTATAGGGAACTTTATGTGTAAATTGTTTATTACATTATTTAACAGCACCAAGCTTAATCATAATGGATACAGAGCAAAATGAATGAAACTGTCCAAAATAATGAATCATGGGAAAATATCTTCGAATATTTAACTGAAGACATCGCTATGTATCGTTGGACTTTAGAATCCTGGGGAGATCCGCCTGAAGGATATACGCGAGCAGACATATTTTGGGAATCTTTGAACTGTCGTTCAAAAGTGGGTTCAGGTTTTTCTAAAATTGAAACCGTGCCCAATGATTATAAAGAACGCTTTCTGAAATTGAACAGGCTTTGGGAAGAAGCAGAAAAAGATTTCATTAATTTGGTCAATAATAACCAGGAAACGCTTGCCCCTATTATTAAAAAAGATTTTTCCAACCGTCAGGATAGGATAAAAAGAAACCTCAAAGTTGTGATGAAGATAGCCCAGGATGGGGACTTAATAGATGAACCTGAAAGATTTGAAGACGATTTAAGGGCCGCTGGTGATGATTTTTTGAAAGAGTTCCAAAAAATGGCCAACATTAAAGAGCAGTTGGTATCGGATATATTTCAAAACTGTATTGGTTCAAAAGAATTTGTTCAAAAATTTGAAAATATCGAAAAGTTGTTTAGAAATAATTTTGGTTATTTCTATCAACTTTCTGACACGTTGGACGAATTGAATAAAAGGGAATACGCCAAAACCGACTGGTGGTTGAATCAATCTCCGAAGTGGGATGATGTTCAAGGTGATGAGATCCCAGATACCTTTTTAAATGATCTGATGCCAGCCTTTAAAGGAGGGGATGAGATGAACACTGTTGATTGCCCAGAATCTGAAAATGCAATTTTATTTGCATCTCATGAATTGTCAGAAGATGAAACCATAAAATTTAAAAAGCATCTCTTGGAATGCAGTTACTGTGCCCAATTGGTTCAAGACATCCGAATGTCAGAAATATTAGCTGAGGATGATCCTGATGAACTGCCTGAAATCTCACCTGAATTAAAAAAAGCATTGGAACCAGACAGGCCTGAGATATCCGCCCCTGAATTCCGGAATAGATTGTTAGACAGGGTGTTAAATTTATATAAAAAAGTTATTGATTTTATTTCATTTCCTAAGATGATCTCTGCTGTTGCGATAGCTTGTCTGGCTGTTTTTATTATTCACAATAGTATTTTAGAATTCAATGGCTCAAAAATTGGCGTTGAGCTAACTGTAATAGGAAAAGTGATTGATGAAAGCCAAATGAGGGGGAATAAGAATTCTCCGATTTATAAAGAAGTGATTGTCGATTCAAAAAAAAATTTAAAGTCTAATGATTTTTTTCAAATCAAGACAAAAATAAATGAGGCTGCTTTTTATTATATTCTCTTATGGGATAGCAATCAGAAAATTACAAAACTTGGCTCAGGGAAAGCAATTCCAGAAGAGATTTTTATATTGCCAGGTAATAACCAATGGTATCAATTAGATGACACAAAAGGGATTGAGTCGATTATTATTATAACTTCGGGAAAAGAGATACCTGATTTCGATAATAAACTCAATAAAATCAGTTCCATAGAAATAGAAGAATTAAAGAAAATTTTCAAATTTTCAAATATAGAATTATTTCAAATTAAGCACGAATAATTAAAAATGAAGGTACTGAGATATTCATTGAAAATGATAAAGGATTGATCAAAATTGAAAAAACTATTTTACATATTTTTTTGTTTTTTTGCCTCTTTAATTTTTATGTCAAATGGCCGAGGTGTGAAAAATATTGTTACTATCGAAAATGATAAGAAAATCGAATGGTATAAAAACTCTCATGCGCTTGTAATTGGTAATGGCAATTATCAAAAAGGGTGGGATAAGTTACCCGGTGCAATTGAAGATGCAAAGAAAGTAGCTAAAGCCTTGGAGAATAATGGCTTCGTTGTTGATTTGCATTTGGATCTCACAAAACAAGAATTTATCAAAATTCTTTCAGAATTTGTAATTAAAAAGGGACAAGCTATAGACGACCGCGTTTTATTATATTTTGCTGGACATGGGTTTACGGAAAAATTAGCCAGTAATGAAGATCTTGGATACCTCATTATGGTAGATTCCGATAAACCCGAAACAGATTTTCTCAACTTCACTTTGACCAGCGTTGATATGGATTCTTTAATAATTGTAGCAAAAAAAATAAGAGCGCGTCATGCTTTATTCATTTTTGATAGCTGTTTTTCTGGCTCACTTTTTAATTTAAGAGAAAAAGTTATCCCTGTTAAAATAAGCGAGGCTGCAATGCTACCTGTCAGACAATTCATAACGGCAGGGCAAGCAAACGAACCGGTTCCAGATAAAAGTGTTTTTACAGAGGCTTTCGTTGATATTCTTCAAGGAAGAGACAAAGAACCTATCCCTGATGGATTTTTAACAGGAGAAGAACTTGGGTTATATTTAAAAACAAAAGTTCCTGAATATAACCCAAATCAGCACCCGCAATATGGTAAATTGAGAAGCCCTAATTTAGACAAAGGAGATTTTATATTCTTATTAGATGGGGTTAAGTCTTCTGTTGTGCAAACGAATGATGAGAATATATCATCTGGAAAGATTAATATTGAAAAAAAAGATGGTAAAAAAAATATTATTGAATTTGAATCAGAAAAGGAAATTAGTTCAATTGAAAAAGAATTTAAAAAAGTTATGAGTTATGACTCAGATGCAATGATATCTCCAAATAAGAAAATGGAAAAATGGAATGAATTTGTTTCTCTGTTTTTAAATTTCAAAAAATCAGATTCTCGCGGAAAAGATTATTCTGAACTTTATTTTAAAGCCCATGATAGGATTAATTTGTGGTCAAGCTTGGATAAGTATTTTCAAAAGAATTATCAATATCTTTATTTTGGCCCCTTGAATTGGTTAGCAAAGAAAGATATCGTTGTGGAGGATTTTACCCCTCTCGGAATAGTTGATTTGTCAGAAAATCATAAAATTCTTTATTGCAGCATGACAATATATCCAAAAAATGTAAAAAATGGTTTTCCTAGCGCTTTCTATTGGGCGTTTGAGGCAGAGCATTGGGTTTATCATGATAGGCCAGAAGAAATTATCGAGTATCAAAACTTTTTAAATATGAACTTAAGTGATAAAAAAAAGTTTCTTCACAAATTATTTAAAGAAGTGGTCAATATAGAATTCCATCAGGAAGGTGTTGTAGCTGAAGATGATTTGATTAGGAGCAAACCACTTGAAGTTTTAGATAATAGTTTGAAAAATTCTATAGATAAATCAAGTCAAAATTTTTTAGGAATGGAGTTCAAATATATCTCCCCTGGAACTTTTATGATGGGCAGCCCGCATTCTGATGAGGATCAAGAAGGAGATGAAACTTATCGTAAAGTCACATTGACACAGGGGTTTTATATAGGCCTTACAGAAGTAACACAAGGGCAATGGCTGAAAATTATGAAATCCAACCCCTCCCATTTTTCAGAATGTGGAGAGAATTGCCCTGTAGAGAATGTTACATGGTCAGAGATACAAGAATTTATTAGAATATTGAACGAACGAGATAAAGAAGGTTATATATATCGATTGCCAACTGAGGCTGAATGGGAATACTCAGCACGAGGGGGAGACTCCAATATTTATTTGACTGGGGATTATGAAAATTACAAATCAATAGCATGGAGTTTTGAGAATTCTGGCTATCGAACGTGTCCGGTTGGGCGTAAAAATCCTAATAACAATGGTTTATATGATATGATTGGAAACGTGTGGGAGTATTGTCAAGATTATTATAAAAGTGATATATCTGAAAAGGAAACAATTGATCCGATAGGTCCTATTTCGGGAAAAGGCCATGTTATTAGAGGTAATGGTTATTATGATTACCAATCAAAAAGTAGAGTTGCTAACAGAGATCAAATTATTTTGGGAAAACGCCAAAAAACGGTTGGGTTCAGATTGGTAAGACAAAAAAAAACTTAATATTTAAAAAATCAGGTGAGCGCAATATGCGCTATAACGACTCAGAATGATTTATAACCAAAATACATTATAACTATTAAGCACCAGCACGTTAGTGTGGTTCCCGAAAAATTATGGGAAATGATTTGTTGTATGTTTCATCGATGAAACAAAATTTTTTGACAGCCAATTTTTATGGCTTACAATTCCCACATGGCCGATAACCGGTTGATACCGCCTCTTTTCGGCTTTCAAAAACCGCCTTACAGTTCTTACAGTTAAAGTGCTTACACCCCTCCTGATGGAAAACCATCGAACGGACATTACCGTGATATTTGCCTCCGATTTGAAGTGCCGGGGATGCTCTGGCCCCTCTCCGATAATCCCAGGGTGGTATCGGATCTGCGTGGCTCCACAGACCAATTTTCGATTTCCGGGCTTGGCTTTCTAATCCCTGCCATTCATTACACACAGCATCTTTGCAATACTTTTGGTAAACCCAGGCAAAGCCGTTTCGGATCAATTCCTGGTTCAGACATTTATCACCGATATAAACAACACCTACCACCCGATTATATCTGTCTGTGTCTTTCTGGATTACCTGGACCTGTTTTCCGAATACCATGCCGGATGTAAATTGTTTGGCGCGGTTTCCAAAATCCTGCCCCTTCTCGGGGGTGTCGATGCCATGTAAGCGGATTTTGTATTGAGTGCGGTTCTGGAGAACGGTTATGGTATCACCGTCAGCCACTCCGACAACCTTACCTGTGATTGTCTGGGCATGGAGAGTGCCAGCGATGAGGATGATATACAGCAAGGAAGCCAGCAGTGTTCTGTGGACAATTTGACAAATCAAGTTTTGATATCTCCTGATGGCAGTATGTTACAGGTTTCCGTCTTCTGGTCAAACGTAATCACCGCTTTACCGGCATGCAGCTGATATAGAACCTGCTGCACCTTTGTATCCAATGGAATTTCCCGTTCACCATAATCGGTGCCATCCCTGGTGACAAATTCTTCTATCACACCACGAAGGGCTTCGGGGCTCAGTTCTTTGAATGGGATTACCAAGTCAGCCACTATCGATTTCTGCTCAAACTTTGTGGATTACATTGGTGACAACACCCCAGATTTCAAACGCCATATCGGGTTTGATTTCAATGGGTGTATACCGGTCATTTTCCGGTTCAAGAGAGGGTCTGCCGGATCTTATTCTCAACCGCTTGACCGTGAGTTCCCCATCCACCACGGCAATGACAATCTTTTTGTCCACCGCCTCCAGGGACCGGTCCACAATCAGAATATCTCCAGGAAAAATACCGGCTTTGATCATGGATTCACCGCTGACCCGGACAAAGAAGGTGGCTGCCGGGTGTTTGATAAGGTGCTCATTCAGATCCAGTTTGCCTTCGATGTAATCATCCGCCGGCGATGGAAAACCGGCCTCTATGGATGTCATGTAGAGAGGCAGGGAAATTTCTGTTGTTTGGTCTGGGGTGTATATTTTGTTCATAATTTAATTTTCATATCCTCTTCCGATAGCGCTGAAGGGCAATTTCAATTCGAGCTCCGGAACCTGCTTGGAAACCCAGGCGGTAAAAGTGTTGCTGTTGGGACCGGGAAAAGCTTTGTATGTTTTTGCCCAGGGATAAGCACGAGCGGCTTTATCTAAGGAAGCAATCAATTCATCCACACCTTCTCCCTTATGGGCTTTAAGTAGCTGGGGCTTTGCTCCATACCAGTAACGGTCAGGAATATCCCTTGAAATCCTGAGAACAGACTGGCCATGGTAGCCACGCCAACCGACAACATCATAAACCGTGTATTCGGTTTCACCCGTGCCTTTGGCGGCAATCCATGTATGAATGGCAAACCAGCCACGCCAGCCCCAGGCATCGGCACCAAAGACATGCAAAACGGCTTCTCTGGTGGTGAATGGATCAGGGGCAATACCGGCTGATTCACGGGATGCCGTTCTCCAGTCATCATTTGTGCAGCCAATCAAAAGGGACATTCCTATGAGACATACAAGCACCCGGACCAATCGGTTATTCTCCCACCATCCCACTAAAAAGAATTTCTCCTGATTTTTTTGAAATGACAATTATGTGCGAAGATCCGATAAATGTTTCCTTTTTTACAATAGATACGACCCAAATTTTTTCATTTTCTCCCCAGGAATTAAATATCCCATCAATATGCCCTGTATGCTCTCTGATTTCGCTTATCGAACGTTTTCCCATCAGATTGAATATGATTTCGGGTATGTCTCCGGATAGTTCTTTTCCCACGATGGTATAAACCTGCTCTTTTGTAACTTTATCAGCCATGAATAACCCTTTTAATGATGTCCTTCACCTGGTCATATATATCCGGTGCTTTGCTGGCACTCCGGCCGGCAACATTCAAAACCTTGATATCTCGGTCCAGTATCCATGCTTTTATCTGGGCAACCGGATCGGGCTCAGAATCCAGATCAATATGTAAATATGGTTTGTTGTGTTGCCGGGAAAACTTTGCCGTTAACGCGGACCCGGTAGACAACTTGCCATATGTGAAAATCACTGTCCCATCTGAATCGATAACATTTTGTTCTGTCCGTTTTGGATATCCGCCCCTGGTCAATTCCTGCAACTCCGTATAATTGTCAGGCACTGCCCCATCTTCTGCTTTCCGCCCTTTGGGTATCCAGCCGCCATATGGGATTCCTGATTCAATAGCCGCATCCAGTCCGGCACGGTCAGCCCCGGTTTGTGCTCCTGAAATAATTTTCCGTATCACAACTCTTTCTCTTTCTGTGCTTTTTCCTGTTCAGCATCATCACCTCTTTTATTTGCAACGGTATCGAGCATATCATTGAACAGGGTAATTGCTGCCCCCGTGGATATTGTGCCTTGTTGAATCTTGACACACAACCCGATTTTGAGTGCATGCAGGATTTGTAGCGGGATGTCGTCCGGGAGTTCAGCCACCATTTTGTTGAAATGCTCCCAATGAGCCGGGTTATCACAAAAAGCAGATTCATCAGCGACAACTGCACCAGGGACCCAAAGAAAAATGGCTATGGCCAGCATCAAATGTTTCATAATTTGTGATCCTTCAGCCACTGTTCTTTTTCTTTCAGGGACCGTTTGTATACTGTCTCATGCAATTTGTCGAAGGCATCAATCGCTGTTTCAAGAGAGATACTTCCGTCTTCAATCTTTTTACAAAGCCCGATCCGAACCGCGTGAAGCATTTGGATATCATAATTGTGTGGGTATTTGCGGACCAACTCATCCCACTCTTTCCATGTTTCAGGATCTTTACAATGATTGATGGTTTCGGCTTGAACCGAAAAACAAAGCGAGAACAAAATGATGATGCTCAGAATGAACTTTTTCATGATACTGTCCGTTATGTAACAATTACCATTTCTCCGCACTCTGGACAAATAGCCCGAAAGCTGATGAATTTCCCAGAAGCCAAAGCGGTATTACATTTTAAGCATCTGAGAACAGCAAAACTGTCTTGAGATGCTTCAATTACCGCCTTGTGTGGGCTATTACAGGTTGGACAATATAATGGGAATTTTTCCTGGTATGCGCCGGTTTCTTTGACAGCCATTTTCTGGCCCTCCCGATTGAATCGAATAATGATAAGAATGACAAAGAACGTGAATAGAGGCATACCACTTTGATAAAATTTTTGTCAAAGCATTTTTTAACTTTATTGAGATGTCATACTGCTGAATCAAATTAACCGGTAATCGGCTATTAATGCCATTGAAAATCATCTGAAATAACACTATCTACGTGTATTATGAACTAATTGAAAACATTCTTGATTTTTTATTTGGATTTGCGCTTGAATGTCATATGTGGAATTGATATAAAAGAAATAGCTTGAATATGACACCCTTGTATAGAAAAAGATAATTGTAATGAAAACTAAAAAATGAAGGGGCTTTTTGATTATCACCACATATGGTGTCTATGTTCTTGACAAAGCACAAGATATTTGATAAGAAAAAGAGGACCGAAGCTGGCACTTCTGGTCCTCTTAAACGGTAACTGCTTGCCCTTTTTGATTAGTGCGGGCAAATTGGACAAGCCCTAAAAAAAACAAACAGTTTATCATAAACACCACTCTAAGATTATTATGAGCGTGATATTCTGTCAAGGATTTTCCAAGTTTTTTTTAGAATAATTCTAACATCCCGTGCTGAAAGGAAATTTCCCTTTATGAGCAATCGTAAAGAAGGAAGCCATTTCATTTATAGGGCATGGCGATTCTCAAAAGACGGGAAAACCAAGTTATGGGCTAGCGACTATGGCTACAGAGCTTGGAAGATTTTAGTTCCCAAAAAGAAATTGAAAAACACCTAAACTCCTTCCCTCCTCTCCTTTTTGGGGAGGAGGCCTTTACAGTTTATCTAAAATCAAGAAAGGATAAAAAAATGGCTACAAATCCTCCAGCAGGCGACGGCAGAAGAAATGGTGCTGTGCGTAACCGCAGTCAAGTATACAACCCTTCTAATGACCGTTGGGTGAAAAGAGATACTGAAACTGGAAAATTCATGGACCAGAAATCTGATAACAAACCCTTCAAAGGGGTTCGCAAAGAAAAATAGTTTTTAATGTCTCCCTCTCTCGGTTGGGAGAGGGAGACAATGCATCCATGACCAGAACACTACCTCCCTGAGAACCAACAAAATTAAATCTGTCTCTGATTTCCCAACAATATGGCTACAGAGGAGCAGTCCTGGGATTGGAGATGCTGTATGGAAGGGCTGGGGGTGATGGTGCTGGGGGGAAGCACTGCTTGAGAATACTGTGGTGAAGTTCTCTTTGATGATGGTGCTGGATTGGAGTACTGTGGTGATGATACTGGGAAGAGCTCTTATTGAGAATACTGTGGTGATGATACTATATGATAATACTACCACTATAACCAGTCCTCCCTCATCTACCCCCAAGTATCAACCCTTTTACCCCCCTTCAGTGTTGGGGGGTGATCGGTATGATCGGTATGATCGGCATAGAGCACAGGAATTGGGTTTTTTTAAAAAACAATGCTCATGTAAGAAAACCTGGAAAATGCTGATCTATACTGATCATAGTGATCACCCCTGAAGTGCTTAAACTTAGTTCTCCCCCCTGTAGACCCTTGAGTTCTCTTATTCCACCAGGTCCTTATCCATCAGATCCAGTCCCAGCCAGTATCTGGCCCTCTTACTCCCAAGCACTTTATTTTCAAAACCCTTCTCCCTCAGTTTCCTGCCAAACCAGTTCTGTTTCAACTGAAATTCTCCAGAATTCTCACACCAGTTGGAATAAGCTTGATACAGGATCTTTGAAGAAACTTGCACATTGGATTCCTGGACACAGCATTCATCGATGAAACCTCCAATCAAATCCATGTCTGACCTGTATTCATTGGTTGCTTCAATGACCTCAGGTGGAATGCCAAGCCCGTCTTCCTGCCAAGCCAGGGCTCCCTTCAAAGCCCAGTTCAGAATGCCGCTCAGTTCATTTTTTAGTTTTTCAAAAAGGCGAAGGTCCTTTTCTGCTTCAGGAATGATGACATTGAACGGCACCAGCCTGATTCTGCGCCAGATAGCATGTTCATCCCCTTTTATTATGGGGCGGTTATTGGTCCCCAGGAAAAGTTTGTATTCAGGTTCGAACTCAAACCACTCCTGGTGAAGAAAACGGGCACTGATAAGGTCATCACCGGTCATTTGTTTGATTAAGTTTTCCGCCAGTTTATGTTCTCGTTCAGACTCTGAGCAAGTCACAAAACGGGCTCCTTTCATTCTGGCCAGATCATTGGGTATGCCCCCGCCTTTTTTTAACAAAATGGTTTCCGTTGCGGCATGTTGGGAATAGTCTCCCAGCAGAGTGCCGATGGTCCTTAAAAAGGTGGATTTTCCATTGGCGCCGGCTCCCCAGAAAATAAACAGGCATTGCTCTGAAACATCCCCTGACAAAGAATAACCCACAGCCCTTTGCAAGAAGGAAATCAGGTTCTCATTTCCATCCATGATTCGGTCCAGAAATCTATCCCATTCCGGACATTCAGCATTTTCATCATAAACCACCGGCGCAACCTTGGTGATATAGTTTTCCCTTATATGAGAATGCAAAATCCCGGTTTTCAGATCAATGGTGCCGTTTTTGACATTCAGAAAATATTTGTTTTTGTCGAAAGCATCCGGCTGTATGGGCAGCTCACTCTGAGCCAGAGAAACCATGGCTTTGATACGGCCATTCGATTCAGAGCTCAAGGCATGCCTTGCTATGGCCTGACGCTTGCTGTCATCCTCAAGACATCTGGCTTCTTCGTATATTTTTCTCACCGTTTTTTTAGCCAGGATTTTCAAATATCCGGTGTCATCATCAGCCCATTTGATACCGTCCCATACAAGCCATTTTTTCCAAACATGGCAGTAAAGGATTTTGTCCCCGTAATAATGTGCCAGGCGTTCAGCATTCCCAATATCCGTCAAATTGAAAGATGGATTCAGTTTGGCTGGTTGCTGGGAAGTATTCTCCGGGAGCTGACTCAAACTTTTTTGAATGGTCATCTGTCCGTAGGTCATGCCGTTAAAAGAATGGCGCTCATCCCATTTTGATCTGAATAAGCCGGACTTTCTGAAAATCCTGTCAATATCCGCCTGGTTGTTAAAATGACGAGCAAGAAATCGGCAAAAAGCAAGATCCGCCTCGCTATGAGAAGGATAGCCATGATAATGACCCTCCCAGAGATTTCGGTATTTGCTGTTTTCTTGAAAAGCCCTCTCCAGAATGGCTAGGTCTGGATCAACATTTTTATGGTGTTGCTCCAGGAGTTTTTCCAGTGCTTCATCCGCTTCAATGATTTCCTGCGGGCTCCCGGGAAGCAGGTCCCCGGTTATTGTAAAAAAGCGCAAATTATCATAGATTTCAATGTTGTCTTTTCGCATACCACCTTCAGGCAGGCTCCCCTTTATCAGGGTGTGCAATCCATTTCCTGAAGGACTGATTTCGGTATAACTGCCGAGTTCATTCACCAGGGCTTCAATCTCCGGTAAAAGTGTTTCATCGATGAAACATTTGTCAAAATCAATTCCCACAAACGGGTCCTCTTTGGTAAAAACAAATCCAATTCCAGACAGGCCCTGATCTTTGAAACAGGCGACCGCCTCATCAAAATTCCCCCAGGTTGACGGGTCATTGACCTTGGCTGTTTTTCCTGTTGCCGGATCTATGGGCATCTTTTTCATTTTCCCGTTTTTCGAGAATTCTTTCCAGGCAACCCATTGATTCGTCATTTTAAGTTCCTCTGGTATTTCGTTTAATTTAACCTCTTTATGTATAGAATCTGTCATAAAACATAATTCCCCCTTTATTTTATTTTGTGTCCCCCTCCCGTACATTTAACACGACAGGAGGGGGATGATTTTTGTGTTAATTCTCTACTTGAACAATTCTTACTGTCATGCCCACCTGGTCATGGAACGGGCTAAGATTCAGGGACACAAATTCAGCGGCCAGGTTGGTGCCGGCATCCATTTGAGGTGCGACCGTTCTGGCTACGTTTTTCGGTAAATAGCCAAGGCAGATAGTTCCGAAACAAACCCTGACCGCAAAAGGGTCATGCGGGTTCTGAGGTTCACGGAGCAATTCATATTCACCGATACCCAGTTCTTTAGCATTGCCAAAAATTTTTATATTTTGCTGATGGTTGCCGAAGGACACCCCGGCCAGTTTGGTTATCAATGTTTTCATCTTTTTAATTCCTTTCTCTGAAGTTTGGTGCCCACCCGACGATGGGCAGGCACCGCGGTAAATTAATTCATGCCGGGAAATCCAGGCGTTTTAGGTCTATTCTGTGATCCAGCAACTTGGTCTAAATTTTTCAATGCCGTTGCCACCAGATACATGTTGTAAGAACCGACATGAACGACACAATTATCCAGTCGGCTGTCATACATGGTACAGTTGTCCATCAGGCAGGCTGACTTGAAAACCGGACAAGTTTTTCCATTTAATTTTGACATGCTTTACCTCCTTTCCCAGCTTCCTCTTTGGCAAGGCGTGCTGAAGCTTCCAGGGTAAAACCCATATCCAGACGTTCTTTGACCTTCTTGATGAATTCCACCTGGTCATGGTTATAGCGCCTGTAGGATCGAGCTCCGCAAAGCACCCTGTCTATGTCTGTGAGAATTTCCACACTCTCCCAGTAACGGAGCTGCTTTTCGGATACCCCTGTAATTCTGGCTGTGTCTCCAATGCTAATGTTGTTCTGCATAATAATTTCCTCCTGAATAAATTTTTTTGGAAAAAAACCTCTTCCTATCTATAGAGAGGTTAGTTTATTCGAAGAGTGGAAGATGCTGAAAAGGAATGAAAATGTTGTTGAAACGACAATTAACCCTGAGCATATTTGCTGGACAGGGTCAGAATATTGGGATTCTGAAGATTTATAGGCCCACAAGAAATGGTGGTTGCATGAATATGAAAATTCTTTGGGTTAATGCCATGATGTCGTGACAGGAACCTGATAAAATCAAAAAATTCTTGCAATATCCAACCTTTTGATATACCGGTTTAAGTGGTTTTGCAGATACCATTAATTTTTTTGAGATTTGTGAGAATCAAGGATACGGCAAGGAAACTTGAGTATTCATGGAATTAAGCTTTGTTGCAAGATGCTTGACTTTGACAATTGGAAAAAATTCAACTCTGGTTTTTTTGTACTGTGTCGTTTGCCCCGCCTGCCGTCAAAGTGAACCTGAAAGAAATTCTTGAAGACCTATAGTCAACGCTTGTGAGCCGGGCACTGGAAACAACTGGCGGTCATCGGAGCAAAGTGGGTGATCAGCTTGGAATGAGTGAGCGGATGCTGCGGTACAAGTTGAAAAAATACGGGCTGAAAGGGTAGAAAAAACGTGCATCAAGGTTGCCATCGATACCCAGGGCGCCGATCTTTGTAGCCAGCTCATTCAAAAGGTATGGGTGGCCTGCTCCAACTGCTACAAAATGTTCAACGCATACGGCGACGGGATCATAGTGGAAATCGTCTGGAAGGTTATGGACCGCAACTACCTGCCGGATTCGGCCCGAGTTGCTCATCCTCGGATTATTTGGCTGGATGTCGCTGCTGTGGTATGATCCGCTCTGGCTGTGTAATCCCGGCATTGTCTGGGGGCCGGTATTTCATACTCTGTCATTTGCCATGAGCTGCCAATGTATAAATTTTTTGCCTATCGGGTGTATTCCCGGTACGGAGCCGTTCAGCATCCCGTCGGAGAAAGCCCCTTTCATTTATCAAAGCGATCACCCGGTCTATGTCGTAGGCAACGCGTCTGATTTGTAGCATTTTCCGATCACTGTCCCATATCACATATTTTGCCCGCGGATCACCATCACGGGGCTGGCCGACTGCACCGACATTGACAATATACCTATATTCCGACTTCAGTTGAATAATTTCCTGCTGCATTGGATCAAACTGGAGGTCCTTTCCATCATACCCTGCGAGCATCATGCGGTGGGTATGTCCGACAAAGGCAATATCGAAGTCGTTTTCTGTAAAGATCTCTTTGAGTTTCGAAAGGCTCATGTGGTTCAGGTAATCTGTCGATGAATCAGGTGGACAGCCATGCACCATGAGGGCACCTTCAATCTCCCGGTATGTCGGAAGATTTTTCAGATAACGACTGGATACAGCGGTTAAATATTTCAAGGTCTGTTCCAGGGCGCGTAATGCCCGGGGTGAAAAATGGTCCCGGTATTTCTTATCCAGCACGGCCAGTTCATGATTGCCGAGGATATTTGGTATGCCCTTTTTTTCCAGCAAGTTAAGCACTTCTTCCGGTTGCGGACCATACCCGATGGCATCACCGAGGTTCACAATTTCATCAATTTTTTGATGTCGGATATCATCCAGTGACCGGACAAACGCCTCCAGGTTGCCATGGATGTCGGACAGTACCGCTAATTTCATAACAAAAACCCCTCATTTTGCTGAATGGCCGACAGTTGCGCTTTTCACTGTTCTGAAACCAATCTCCTCGAATCCCTCCCAGGGGAAACGCCCAACCACTGAGGGCAAAGAATCATTATCCTTTGGAGCCCCCTCGACCCCTCCGATAACCGCATAACCACCAGTTTTTGATTCGTTCCCGGATGGCCGGCCCGGCACCTCTTTTGAAACCCATTCACCGATTTCATGGTTCAGCCCCTTTATGCCCAGTGGGTTCGGTGAAAAAGATGCGGCCGACAATAAAAAATCGGAGCCCATCGGTTCAACGCTGTCTCTGGCGCCAGGTTTTTGTTCAGGAGATGCACTGCCCCTTTCTTGTTCCGGCCAATTTTCCATTTCGTTTTGCCACTCTCCCATCATCTGCATCATATCTTCCATTTGCGGCACACTTGCATCTGCCGCCGGGTCCGCGTTCTCCTTCGCGTTGTCGGTGCCCTTGACCATGGCAAAGAGCATTTCCACTTGTGTTGGCAACCGTCTGCCAAAATATTGTGCGTAAGCCGAAGCCCCATAACCGGTAACGCGGAGGACGGGGCTGGATGCCCATGCTGGATCGCTTATATGGAATTGGTTGTTGCGGTAAACGATCGGTTCATACTTCGTGCGCACCTCACCCAACAAAAACCAGTTTGCCCCGCTGCCTTTCACCACGCCGCTTTCTATGCTGATTTGGGAAAGGTTATGATTCAAGAAGTCGACAAACTGCTGGTTTGTGACGAAAAACTCGTCCATATAAAAGGGGTCGACCTGAACCGACTGTTCATTTTCTCCATCCGCGACATCGGGGATTCTGAACGCACCTCCCTGAATGAGGTGCTGTCTGCCAAGGTGCTCAGACGCAAAGGAGCCCTCTTTTGCAGCCGTCGTTTTTGTGCTTGTCACGTTCCCCGGCCCTGATGTGGTTTTTTGTTGGCCGGAGGATATTGATGTGGCATTTTTTTGCAATCGCAACCCGGGCTCACCCATTAGATGCCAGATGGTCATTGACATGACCGACAGCACGGCAACAATGATGCCTGTCCATATCCATTTTGGTTTTGAAAAAAGAGAAGGGACGAAATAGGGTCTGGGCGGTTCTTCTGTTTTTTTTTGAAATTCCAACCCATGGATGACGCGCTCAAGCTCTCCAAGCAGGTCTCGAACCGATGCCGTTCGCTCGTCTCGGTTCTCGGCCGTGGCTATTTGAATGATTCTATCCAGCTCTTGAAAAAAGGGGGATTCTGCTTTGGCAAGCTTTGCGTGCTTAAACGGTGTGGTTCCGGAGGTGATTTTGCCATCCACCGCTTCAAAAAGCATTTTGCCCAGGGAATAGACATCGGCGCGCTGATCAGCCCTTTTGAAATCGAAAAAATGTTCCGGAGACATGTAGTGGGGCGAACCTTTCACATCCATGGACTGGGTGACCGGTTTCAGCCTGCTCGAACGTGCCAGGCCGAAATCAGCTATTTTGGGCGTATCCTGATCCATGAGGATGTTTTCAGGCTTGAGATCACGGTGCACGATGCCGTTGGCGTGCAGTGCCATAACCCCCGCCAGCACAGGGAAAAAATACCGCTTCAGCCACGCTTTGATAAGATCCTCTTCCGGATAGAATCCTTCTTCAGACATGGTGTCTCTCAGAGACCCGCCCGGGATGTATTCCATAGCGATGTACTCGATGGATGTATCCTGATCACAGACTTTTACAGTGATGGCATCCTGGTCGAAAACCTGCAGGATATTGGGGTGGCGAATCTGGGCCATGGCCTGGACTTCCCGTCTGAATCGCTGGACCAGTGTTTCAACCTCTTCTTCATCCTCGTCAATGGATGCGAGCCATTCTTTTGAAACAACTTTGATCGCAACATCCCGGTTCAGGTTGGTTTGGTGCGCACGGTAGACCTCGCCCATTCCGCCCTTGTCAATAAAGCCGAGGATGACCCATTTATTGTTCAGCACATCTCCGACCTTAAGTGCGGTCTTGCAGGTTTTTGTCATATCATGGGCTTCCTGAACCATTATCGTTTCAACTCGCTGGAACCGATTTTCCCGCGCAGAGACTGGATTGTTCCGGATTGCTTGTCGACCAGAACTTCATCGATAACCGTGCCATCTATTTCAACAATTTTGGCAAGGTAATAACGCCCTGTGTTTTTCAAATCCGTCAGGCCGTATTTTTCCCATTGGTCATCATCAATGTTCCGATGGATGATGATCCTGGCGGTGGCGGTTCCCATGCCATCGAAATATTTTGTCAGGGCATCCTGCCCGTCTTCTGCCATTTCTCCATCAGGCGATCTCTGAGACCCGCCTGATGCATTTTTTTCTTTTGACGTCATGCCGATACTTCCTTTCGATTTTACATCGTTTGATGATTGTCGTCATAACTTTTAAAAAGGACTTTAAAACCCGGCTGCCAGCTGGATTGTGAAAACCAAATGATCCTGTGCCGATGGTGTCGCTGTTTCCTGATCAACTGTTGAAAGATCAATACTCAATTTATTGGCATGCCCCTTAAAAAAGTAATTCAATCCCAAACCATATACCTGTGTATCATCTTTGTTTGTTTCATCTACATTGATCAATTCATAATGGGCAAAGGGCTGTACCTTTCCTATCCAGACCCGGCCTGGGAAAAGATACCCTGCTTTCAGAGAAACAATCGACCCGTCATCTCCCGATGCAAACTGGGTGTATTTTATACTGTTCACCGCTTTTTCAATGTTGATGTATGCAGCTTCTGCAGTCAGGGCACCCCCGTTACTGAAAGGCTGGTCGTAGTGGATATCCGCTGTCCAGGCAAAATAATCATCGGTTCGGGCACCGAATTCAAGCTCCTGGGTATCAGCACCCAGGCCGAATGCAAGAATCTGTTTTTTTCCCAGATAGGTGCCTTGATTGAACCACCCTGTCTCGGGATCAAACAGGTTGAAACTCACTCTTCCGGCAAACCGCAGGTTATCATCCGGATTCTGGATGGAATTCTCCCCCCCTTCTCCGACCATGAACCGGTATTGGAATTTCCCTTCCATCAGATTACCCCAAAAAGTGACACCGTCATCGCGGCCCACCTTGCTGGGGTAAAAAATATTGCCTCTGATGCCGCCTTGGGTCCAGTTGAGATCTGTTGTCAGCAGGGTCTTGGTCGAAGTGGTGCCATAATTGCGCGTAAACGGAACATACATCCTCCCCACCTGAATATTCAGCATATCAGATGGTTTCAGTGTTACCCATATGTCTCTGAATGCGACACCGCTGCCAAGGCCCAGTGATGAATCATCCAGATTGTCCTGACCGATGCGGTCGGCAGCAATATGTGTGAAAAAGCTCAAATATGGCGTGGCTTCTCCGCTGATGCTGAAATAGGCCCTTCGTATCATAAAATCATTTACATCGGTATCAAGTACCCCGTCTCCATTGCTGTCACTGGCATCTTCCGCATATTGATACCAGGCCTGAGTCCAAAAATTAATCTCTCCTTTTACCGCATCATTGATTTTAAATTTGTAACCTGCCTGGGCGGTGCCAATTGCCCAGATTACCGCTATTAAAGCAATCATCATAACTTTCAATGTGTTTAAAATTGCCGCATCTCTTCTGGAACCAATCATTTTTCCCTCCTTGTTTAAAATTTTTTTCGGCTATTTCGTCCCCGGGAGGCTGTTTTTGAACTATAGCATTTTTTTTAAAATCAGACCACATCTTATCCCTTGGTTCACATCAATTTTTGTACGATTGGAACGCTTCACGGTCACGCCCGCAGAGTTCGCGTTGCGTTGAGTAATGCAAGAAGCGCAGTTCCCACGTCCGCAAACACAGCTTCCCACATGGTGGCCATCCCTAGAGCGCCCAAAGAAATAAACACCCCTTTAACGAAAAATGCCAACGCAATATTTTGCCAGACTATTCGCCGGGTATGCCTGGCGAGCCCGACTGCTTCTGCCATTTTTGCCGGTGCATCAGTCATCAACACCACATCGGCGGTTTCGATGGCAGCGTCCGAACCCAGGCCGCCCATGGCCACCCCGACATCGGCCCGCGCCAAGACCGGCGCATCGTTAATACCATCTCCTACAAAGGCAACCTTGCTGCCATCTTTGGTTTCTGCAAGAATCTGTTCGAAAATGCGGACCTTGTCTTCCGGCAGTAATCCCGCGTAAAATTGATCCAGATGGAGTAATTTGGCAACACCTGCTGCGGAGCGTTCATTGTCCCCCGTCAGCATTACAAGCTTCGAAATTCCATTTTCCCTTAACTGCTCCATGGCCGCCCCGGCATCCGGTTTCAGCTGATCACCGATAAGAATGTAACCGGCATATTGATCATCTACCACCACATGGGCCACAGTGCTGTCAAAATCACACTCTCCATGATCGATACCTCTTTCATGCAAAAGGGAGTCGTTTCCGACAAGGATGGTCTTTCCCTCATATTCGGCTGAAACACCCATGCCGGGGATAGCAACGTGACCGCTCACCAGCGACTCATCAATAGAAAGGCCTTTGCTCTTCATTGCTTCTAGGATGGATTTGGCAATCGGATGATCAGAGTGCAGTTCCACCCCGGCAGCCATTTGCAGCAACTGGTCAGAGGAGAAACCACTTTCGGTCACAACACGGTCTACCGTGAAGACGCCGCGGGTCAAGGTACCTGTCTTGTCGAAAACCACTGTCTTGACTTTTGAAAGCGCATCGATAAACATTGATCCCTTGATCAGAATTCCATTGCGCGAGGCCCGCCCTATGCCTCCGAAATAGCCCAGCGGAATGCTGACGACCAGGGCGCAGGGGCAGGAGATCACGAGAAGGACCAGGGCGCGGTAAATCCAGGTGGAAAACTGGGCACCTTCAACCAGAAGCGGTGGAACCAGTGCAATAACAGCCGCAATGGCGACCACCGCCGGAGTATAGTAACGGGCAAAGGTGGTGATGAATTTTTCCGTATCCGCCTTTCTGGCAGCCGCACTTTCCACCAGTTCCAATACACGTGCAATGGAAGAGGCTTCAAAAGGCTTTGTGACTTGAACCGCAAGCGCCGAGGCCTTGTTGATACTGCCAGCCAGGACCGCATCTCCCGGACGTATTTGAACCGGAACCGGTTCGCCGGTCAAAGGGGATGTGTCTACCTGGGAGGTCCCTTCAATCACCTTTCCATCCAGGGCGATTTTTTCTCCGGGTTTGACCAGGATGATTTCACCCACCTTCACTTTCTCGGGGGTTGTTTCCTGTAAACCGTTTTCCGTTTTGAGCAAAGCCTGGTTTGGCCGGGCCGCCAACAGGCTGCGGACCGATCCTCGGGACTTGGAAACCGCCATGTCCTGAAGCAGTTCGCCGACCTTGAAAAACAACATCACACCAACCGCCTCTGACATGGCATGAATGGCCATGGCGCCGGCGGTGGCTATGACCATGAGCACATTTTCATCAAAGAACTGTCCGCGCCTCACGGTCCGCAGTGCACCTGTGAAAACGCTCCATCCGGACAGCAGGTAGGCAAATAGCACAATGGGATACTCCACCCACGCCCATGGCATTTGATGAAGCTGATCTTCAGTGAACAGATGAAAAGCAAACACAGTGCCTGCGATGGCAATAATCCCGATTTGTTTTCGGAAATCACTTGATTCTTGCCGGTCAGTGTCCGCTTTCGAATCCCGGGTTTGGGTTTCGATTTTGACGTGGGGTTCGATCCGTGTGATTGTCGCGAGAGCCTTGGAAACATCAGCGGCCTTTAAATGCAAAGTGAGAGTGGCAAAATCCAAAACCGCTGATTCGACACCGTCGGTTTTCAACAATTCCCTCTCGATTTTGGCTGCACAGACAGCACAATCCAGATTTTGAACCCGGAATTTTTTTTCTTGAATAGGTTGCATATTTCAATCCTTTTGAGGATGATTTCCATCATACGCTTATGGGCGGGTGAGGGTTTGTCTCATTTTTAAAAACTCTTCCCGTGTAATTTCTCCCTTTGCAAATCGTGCCTTCAAGATCGCTTCTGAGTCGAAACGGTCTTGTTCCGGCCACCTCGGCTCACGCGCCTGGGACTTGAATATCCGGACGGCGAGCAATACTATCAATAATATTACCATGCCCCATAACAGCAGCGAAAACAAGCTTACCGGCAAAATATTTCCCCACCAGCCTCCTGATAATGGTCCAAAATTACAGCCCCACATGAGCAACCCTCCTTCTTTTTAGGTATTGAATGAGACAGCCGGTTCAATTCCGGCTGCCTCATTCCGGTGAAAGCCGTTTGACTACCAGCAACCGTGTCCGTATCCACCGCCCATGCGGCCGTGATGGCCAGCATTGTTCCGGGCAGGCAGGTTATAAGTACGGGCCTGGGCTCTCAACTGATCGTGCAGGACGGTAATTTCACGCCCCAGTTCCGCTGTCCGCTCAGGATCGGGATTGGACGTTGCCAGCAAAGCGTTGTATTCGCCCTGTTTGGCGGCAAGGTTCTGGCGGAGCCGGGCGGTTTTGTCATAGAACGCCTGATGATTGCCGTCGTAACTTCCTGCCATCGGTCCGCCCATGGGACCGCCCCAGTAGCCATCCCAGTAACAGGCATACGCCTGGGTTCCGATCAGCGCGATCAAAGATATTGCCGCAAGTGTCAACATGGTCTTTTTCATGGTTTTTCCCTCCGTTGTGTTGTTTTTACTTTAATGGGTTATGGCACCCTGTGTGCCGTTGGTTATATGTATAACCAAGTTGTGTGCCACTGGAGCAATAAAAAACATATCTATTTGAAATTAAAGAGAATAATTTCATAAAAGATTAAATATTCCAGGGAGTTTGATAAAAAGAGGTGGAACAAAGTGGGGCTATATTGCCCATTTTTTTGTTTGGGTGCAGCAACCTGTTGCCAAAATACCCAATTGTGTGATAATAGATCTTCATGCAGAAAAAAAAAGACAACATCATACGTCATAACACATCCCGCCCAAACCGGATCGGCCTGAATACATCCCCCTGGGTGATCATTGGATCGGTGGGCATCCTCCTGGTGGTCGCAGTGGTGCTGGCCTATCAGAACTACAGCCGGGAAAAAAAATACATGTCCCGAATCCTGAGTGAAAAAGGGGCCGCTGTTATCCAGGCGGTGGAAGCCGGTGCCCGGACCGGGATGATGGGGATGATGTGGGGCGGGCAGCAGGTTCAGACCCTGATCAATGAAACGGCCCAGCTTTCCGATATCCTTTATATCACCGTGGCAGATCAGAAGGGACTGATTCTGGCCAGCAGCATTCATGACCTGATCGGTACCCGGATGGATGCAGGTTTGCCAAAAATCCAACCGGATTCACCAGAGGCGGTCAACTGGCGCTTGAGAAGCATTGACAGCCGGCAGGAGGTATTTGAGGTGTCCCGGTATTTCCGGCCTATAACCGACCGGGCTGACTGGATGCGCCGCCGCATGGGCCGGATGATGCCGGGGCATGGCATGGAAATGGACAATGACTGGTGCTTTCCCGGGACAAATGCCGGCAAAGATGCGGTCATGATGGTTGGTCTGGACCCCCGTCCTTTTGCGGATGCGCGTCTGGAGGATGTCCGCAACACGGTGATCATATCCGGAGTCCTGGTCATTCTGGGAATGGCCGGTTTTATATCCCTGTTCTGGCTGCAGAATTATCGTTCGGCCAGGCGCTCTCTGCAAGATACCAGTGCGGTGGCCAACCAGGTGGTGGCAAGTCTTCCAGTGGGATTGATCGCTACAGATAAAAATGGAAAAATCGCATTTTTCAACACAGCTGCCGAACGTATCACCGGACTTGATCTTTCCCGGGCCCTGGGAGCGGCACCCGATGTAGTGCTGCCATATGATTTCCGGGCAGTAAAGGCATCTCTGGACCGCGGGGAAACCGTTTTTGAAAAAGAGATGGCGTGCGAATTTGTCGAGGGAACAGTGGTTCCGGTGAGTGTCAGCGCATCGAAAATCATCACCGAGGAAGGGCATTTTGTGGGACAGCTTCTGATCATTCGGGATCTTGGTGAGGTCCGCCGGCTCCAGGATGAAATCCGCCGAAAGGAAAAAATGGCAGCGATTGGCGGACTTGCCGCCGGGGTGGCCCATGAAATCAGAAATCCCTTAAGCTCCATCAAAGGAATCGCCTCGTATTACCGGGACAAATTTGAGGACGGCAGCGAAGACAAACAGATGGCCGGAATCATGATCGAGGAGGTGGACCGGTTGAACCGGGTTATCAGCGAACTGCTGGAATTCACCCGGCCGGCACGGCTGGAAACCAAACCGGTGGATATCAACAAGCTCATCGAACACTCAACCCGCCTGATTCAGCAGGAGGCAAAGGCAAAAAACATCCAGGTGCAGTTACATCCCGGTTCCGGTGCCGTGGAGGCACGCGTGGACCCGGACCGCCTGACCCAGTGTTTTTTGAATGTGTACCTGAATGCGCTCCAGGCCATGGAAAACTCCGGTAAATTGACAATTACCACCGCCATCAGCAACAAAACCCATGTCATCATCGATATCAAAGACACTGGTCCGGGCATTTCAGAAAATGATGTGGACAAAATCTTTGATCCCTATTTCACGACAAAGCCCAAGGGGACCGGACTGGGCCTGGCCATTGTCCACAAAATCATTTACGCCCACCAGGGTCAGATCAAAGTGCGCAGCACCCCTGGCCGTGGCACGGTGTTTTCCATTGTTTTACCCGTAACTGCAGACCAGAGAGGTGATGAATGAGCACGCAGAACATGACCCATATTCTGCTTGTGGATGACGATGCCAACCATGTCAAAACCCTGCAGACCCTTGTCAGGGCCTGGGGATATCAGGTTTCAACAGCCGATGACGGTGTCAAGGCGGTTGAGATGGTCAAAGAAAGACTGTTTGACTTGATTTTGATGGATGTCCGCATGGCGCAGATGAGCGGTATCGAGGCCCTCAAGCGGATAAAAACATACAACCCGGCCATACCCATCCTGATCATGACCGCATATTCTTCGGTTGATTCAGCAGTGGAGGCCCTGAAAGCGGGGGCATATGACTATCTCACCAAACCGCTGGATTTTGAAGTGCTTAAACTCAGTCTGGCGCGTGCCCTGGAACATTCCGGCCTGAAGGCGGAAAATGCCTCCATGAAATCCAGAATCAGTTCTGATTACCAACTGAAATACATTATCGGAAAGAGCCGGCCGATGAAGGAACTGATCGACATGATGGCCATGATCGCCCCGTCTGAGGCAACCGTGCTGATCACAGGTGAGAGCGGTACAGGAAAAGAACTGATCGCCAAATCGATCCACCACAACAGCCCGAGGAAGGACCAGCCACTGGTGATTGTCAATTGTGCAGCAATAACTGAAACGCTGCTGGAATCGGAACTTTTCGGTCATGAAAAAGGAGCGTTCACCGGTGCTGACAAACGCCGGGAAGGCCGCTTCATGCAGGCTGACAAGGGAACCATCTTCCTGGATGAAATCGGTGAAACCTCTCCTGCCATGCAGGCCAAGCTGCTGCGGGTGATCCAGGAAAAGGAGATACAGAGGGTCGGGGGGGAAGACACGATCGCTGTGGATGTGCGGATACTGGCTGCCACCAACCGGAATCTTGAAAAAGATGTTGCCTCCGGCAGTTTTCGAGAAGATCTCTTTTACCGGTTGAATGTTGTCATGGTCCAGATACCGCCCCTCAGAGAGCGGCAGGATGATATCCCGCTGCTGGCTCATCATTTTCTGAAAAAATATGCAGACAAAAACAACCGGCAGGTTAAGGGGTTTTCTCCTCTGGCCATGGACATGATGCTCAAGCACACGTGGCCGGGAAACGTCCGGGAGTTGGAAAACACCATCGAGCGTGCTGTGATTCTTTTGCTGGATGAACACATAACAGAAAAAGAGCTTCCTTCTACCATCACGGAAGCATACGCCAATGAAAACCACTGGGTGCCCCCGTCTCCCCAAGTGGCAGCCAACCGTCCTCTGGAGGAAGTTGAGAAAGAAGCGGTTTTGGCAACCTTGGACGCCTGCAGTGGAAACAAGAGCGAAGCCGCCCGCAGGCTCGGAATCAACCGCAAGACCCTCCACAAAAAACTGAAAGAATATGGCATGGATTGATCTCCCCCGGGTACATTTTTTCGGCCTTTCATTTAAGTGGGATGGACATCAATTCTAAAGTGTTTATAATAAAAATATGTTTTAACATACAAAAAAAAGGAGGCTTAAAATGAAAAAATCATTTTTTTTTCCGCTGGCCGTCATGGTGTTAATCGCCACAACTGCGGTTTATGTCAATGCACAGATGGGTTCCGGTATGGGGTGGCACTCGGGATACGATAGGGATACTCGAGGGCAGCAGGATTGGAGTTATTGTCCCTATTGTGGTAGCCAGTTTAATCAAGACAGGGGTCCCGGCAGGATGGCTCCTTACGGAGGTAGAAGGCACCATATGGGGCCTGGCATGATGCACGACAGGAATTGGGGACGAGGTATGCACCACGATTATAGGGATTATCAAGATCAACGCGGCCCTTACGGCAGGCAATACGGTCCGCAAGGCTATCTTCAGGAGCCACTGGACAAAAAAGGAGCTGAACAGCAGGTAAAAAATATGCTGGAGGCTTCGCGCAATCCCAACCTGAAAGTGGGTGAAATAACCGTTGAAGGTGAAAACTTCCAGGTGGAAGTACTTACCAAAGACGGGGCGCTCGTGGACAAATTGATGGTTGATAAAGACACAGGAGCTATGCGCTCGATATACTAAACCCCTCTGTGACGCTTACACACATCCAATGAAAAGGTTCAAGTTTGGTACGATATTGCACAAGTTTTGATATCATACAATGGAAGCGTCCCTGAAAGGGGCGCTTCTTTTAATTTTAAAAACCTTAACAATAACTTCAAACTGAAACTGATTTCAAATATTTTTTCCTTATCCATAATATGCACAACCCAAATCGAAGGATATTCCAAATGAGTATAATTAAGGAATTCAAGACATTCGCAATTTTCAAACTCAAACACAACGGATCTGCCAGGGACAATATTTAAGATCAAATATTTGGTATTGAACGGGGACTCGGTCTGTTTGGCCACGACATAAGGCACACCGGATTGGATCTCATCAATTTTGAATATATCTTTAGCTTTTTGTGATGCTGTGTAAATGATTTTATGATCTATCCCCTGATTGGCCATTATCGAAGACAAGGTTTGGTCCTTAGAAACATGATACAATTAGATTTCATCCCCTTCTAAATCAATTAACCGAATCTCTGCCTTTGATGATTTTTTCATTGATGGATTAACGGTCCATGCCTGAGTGTGACAAACCAAAAACAGAAAATCAAAATAATGCCTGTTACACCCCAAATGGCTATAAGAAAAGGTCTATGAGCCATTGCTGTGCCATCCAAAAAGATATTTGTAATTATATTGTGAGAGCAATACAATTGCAAAATCAATAATCTTAAAGTTCTTATTCGATATCTTTTTCATATACTTGAATGCCATTCTTTATTCTCTTTTAATGCTCCCGATAGTGTTTAATCAGTTGATCGAGAGTCTGGTCTTTACTGGCCATGAAAATCGGATTGATGGAAAGCAGCTCTTCCCAAACATTTAGTGCCTTTTCCTTTTCATTGAGATCATCCATCAGGATGATCCCTTTATAGAATCGTGCCCAATCATGTTTTGGATCAACTGCAACAGCCTCATCAAAAGATTTGATTGCTTCCTTGGGCTGCCTGTTTTTTCTATACATGAAACCAAGATCAGTCAGTACATTTGCGTTGTCAGGCTCAATCGTCAGAGATTTCTGATAGGCAGCAATGGCTTTAGTATATTGTTTAGTCTCAAAATAAACATGCCCCAATTGAATCCATGCACCCACATTCTTGGGATTTTGCGACAATTCGTTCTTCAACTCTGTTTCTTTTTGACTATAATCAATAGGTTGGTTTTTTTCTGGTGCGATTGTAGTATTTGTAGATGGTTTTAATTTGTAGGATGTGTATACAACACCAATTATAAATCCCGCCATAAGGCAGATCAGCCCAATCATTATAGCATTCTGTTTTGTGACACGACTTTGCTCAAGTTTTTTATCTTCCAGCATAAAAAATTCCTTTAAGTTGATTAGTTGGTCAGAACAGTAATTGGTAAAATTTTAAATTATATAGGATTGGATTTTGGCTCTTTTTGTCCACCCGAGACCGGTAGACCCCCAATCTCAAGACCGATAGCATTTTGTTTACAGGCTTTGCTGCATGACATACAGGAAATACATTCCATGTCATTGGGCGATTCATTAAAACGCACTCCCATAGGACAAACTTCATGACAGGCACCGCAATGATTACAACGATTGTAATCAATCCCAAATTTTACCAACTTTACCCGGCTGAACAACGCATAAAAAGCACCAAGCGGGCAGGATGTCCTGCAGAATGGCCGACTGGCAATTACCGCCCAGATAATGAAAAAGACAAGAATAAATACCTTGAGTGAAAAAATCCAACCCAAATTCGCTCGAAGGGTTGGCTGCAAAATTATCATTGGAATTCCTGCTTCCAGTGTTCCAGTCGGACAAAAATACTTGCAGAACCAGGGCTCTCCAGTTCCAAATTCATCAATGGCAAAAAGCGGTAACAGAATTACCATAAAAATTAAAAGGACATATTTTAAATACCGCAATAAAGGCCAGATATTAAATTTGGGTGAAGGGATTTTATGGAGAAGCTCTTGAAAAAGTCCGAATGGGCAAACCCACCCACACACCATTCGACCTACAAATCCACCAATAATCCCCATAGTGCCAACAACATAAAAACCAATATAAAATTGTCCGGTTTCGATAGACATTCGAATCCCGGCCAGAAGCTGCTGCAAAGCCCCTATGGGGCAGTAAGTAGTAGCTGCAGGACAGGAATAACAATTAAGACCGGGTGAACAAACGACTTTTAGTGGTCCTTTGTATATGGCTTTGGTAGCAGGGAAATTCCAATAACCATTGGTCATAAAAAAGGAGATTACCTGAACCCATTTACGCATAACATCCATGGTCAACCTATTCCAATACAGGACAAACAAATTTGTGTCGCTTGATTCAGGACACGTGACGGTTCATCTAAACTGATACCAATTACCCCAAGAAGAATAAAAAGTATTATTATTACAAATGGAATGACTCTGAGTTTTTTTGTTGAGGTCTTTTTTTTAGGCATATTTTTATTGGTTAATATAATTCATTATCATTTGCACGGCACCTGGCGTATCCCACTGTGCAGCCCCTATGATCTTTTCCCGGATAATACCTTGTTTGTCCACAATGTAAGTTTCCGGTAAGCCTGTTAAAAAATATTTTATTCCCACTACATTCTGTTCATCATCAAGAATACTGAATGTGAGGCCTTTTTGATTTGCTACAAAATCTGCCGAAGCAAGCTTATCCTTATTCAGGATGGCCAGCATTTTGAATTTTTCTTTGGGTATCCTTGTGTAAAGATTCTGCATGGATGGCAATTCTTTCAGACAAGGAGGACACCAGGTTGCCCAGAAATTGATAAAGACCACCTGTCCTTTAAGCTCAGAAAGAGACCAGGTTTTACCCTGTCTATCCACTAAAGAAAAATCCGGGGCTGCATCGCCTACTTTTAGAGTAGTCGGTTTCTGTTTACAAGCGGAAAAGAATAGAAAAAAACAAAAAACGACCATTAAAATGAGTAGTTTTTTCATACTTTTTTGTTCCCTTTAAAATTTGAAACTAAAGGTTCTACGCCTCAATAAGAGGTTGATAAAAAAGAACTTTTGATTATCAATCTTAATATTGGGTGTTAATTTCTGATCGAATCAAATCATACAATTGCTGGCGGCCAAAGGTTACAAGCGGTTTGCCATTGACGAAATATCCAGGTGTTTTACGCACATTAAGTGTTTTGGCGTCAGCAAGATCCTGTTCAATTAATTTATCAATAGCCGGGTCTTTCATATCTTTTTTAAGTTTATCTGTATTTAGGCCTGCGTTTGCCAGAATTGGCCATATTTTTTCAGGCAGTGCCTTATGATGCCTTGTCCAATAAGGTTGAAATTTGAACATTATATCCAATGTCTCCCAATACTTTCCTTGTTTTTTTGAGGCTTCTAAAATTTTAACAAAATAATCTGCTCCTTCATGAAAAGGAGCGTATCGAAGAACGAGTTTGATTTTGCCTGGATTGGCATCCATTATTTGTTTGACCAGGGGTGAAAATGCTGCACATGTCTCACATGCCGGGTCCATAAATTCAACAAGAAAAACCTTTGCATCACTGCTGCCAATTGTCGATGAATGTTCTCTTATAAAAGTTGACGCATTGTTTTGAGCCAAAAAATCATATTTTTGGGCTTGTTGATTTTTATAATATAAACTGGTAGCTGCAAATATACCGATCAAAACAAGGCATGTGCCTGCAAATATTTTATATTTCATCTAAGAAAGTCTCCTTTTTAAAAGTATTAAAAGTAAAATAGTCATTGAAAATGAAATTAAAGAAAGCATTGGGATCGTTATAAAACCAAATAGATCTATATATTTCTCCGTACATGAGACCCCTTTGCTACAAGGCTCCATCTCCTGTGGAATAATACCTGAGTAAAGCAAGTTGTGGTAGAAAGCGATGAACCAGCCTATAATTGCCAGAGGTAAGGAGTATACGATAACCCGTTTATCAAAAGGGAAAAGTCCTGTGGCTAAGATGATGACCAGCGGGAAAAGAAAAATCCTCTGGTACCAGCATAAGACACAAGGGGCAAAGTCCATAATATGGCTAAAAAAGATGCTCCCCAAGGTAGAGACGCTAACCAAAATCCAGGTTAGAAAAAGAAAAACCCAGTTTTTATCAAATTCTTGATTTGTTTGTGACATTTGAAAATCTTTTTATTCTATTTGTTTATTCAAATTTAAATTAAAATCAGGGATAGACAAATCCAAGCCAATATTCCCCAAAATATAAAGAATACAGACAATGATCAGTCGGAAAAACTTCCCCAAACAAAATTTAAGTTAATTGAGTTTAAAAATGCGTTTAAAAAAAAGATCGATTAACACAGAAAGGATTGAATCAAAATATAAATGGAATTAGTATTGGGAATTATATTTTGGTAAGAACTTTCAAAAGGTTTTTTGGATTTATTACCAGTGAAGACTATTTTGTTTCCACTTGCCCAGACTTGCTTATTTTTATCTGGATATTGTCCTGAAATTAAAACATTCTTTTCATCTTTACATTCCTGTTCCTCACAGCAAAACCCATCACTGCAGCCGGACATGGAGTTTGAAGTAAAAATGTTAGCTGGTAATACTGATAATTTTTGTTGAAGGCAAATATCTGAAATAAGTGTTCGGCATTCTGGATGATTTGAAATCACCCCAAACAGGATAATCCAAGATAAAAATATGGATTTAAGGATATTGTTAATTCTGTTTATCATAAATAAAATTTGTCTAAATTCAGAACTCCTGACATCATTTGTTAAAAGGCCTGATTATCAATGGTTTTGAAAAAATACTGTCGTAAAATGAAACACAATCCAAGGCAATTGTGCACACGAGTTCCATTTTTCAAGGTTATTATATCCTCAGCCATGTTAAAAACCCCTTTTTTTAACAGCGTATGTTGCATTACAAAGTCTCAGATGTCAGGAGTTCTAAAATAAAGCCTATTCTAAATAGCCCAAAAGCATGATTTTGTCAATATGGGTAATATTGCGATGTGGTAATCTATGTATATTGCAGTAAATCTAACTAATTAACTTTTTTACGGAAAGTTAGCAAAATCTCGAAGCGCTCATGGGTGTACTTTATGTCTATTATTGCTTTACATATTTGATTTGCAAAAACATAAGGACTGGCAGATGTAATGTGGGGTAGAGGCGGAGTTGCTGATAATTATCCAAAACTTGAAAAATTCAATCGTCAGTTGATAATGAATACCATTATTATGTAAAAAATGATAATGTTGGTTTAAAAATATTTTGTGAGCTTAAAAAATGTATTCAGAACAAAACGCATTGGCAAACAAATGAAATGCTA
>NPIE01003821.1_pt1 | contig 64673 bp, 56 predicted proteins | sample 8637661 | NCBI WGS metagenome assembly NPIE01 (sample SAMN07420842, study PRJNA396082) | bioreactor metagenome | isolation source: sample BA12 brine-fed electro-methanogenic bioreactor BA | place: Japan: Kochi | collected 2016-12-09 | reverse complement strand
CGTTCGTTGTGACGTCCCGTCATGAGGGTTTTATGAAAATCGGCGGGACAGGTTTTAACCTGTCCCCCGCTCACTTTCTAAAAATCAACCAGCCCTTCCGACCAAGATCCAGATTTACATTGTTCGTTGTAACGTCCGTCACAGGGGGGTGGGAAAAAAATCGGTTGCCGGCTGCCGAAAATAGAAAACGAGCCGGTGGAAAAGTCAAGCAAAAGCGGGCTTCCGGCACGTTTTCAACGTCTCGGCAGGTTTTTGGTAATTGCTGGCCAATGGTGCTATAATTCCCTGTCGCTGGAAATGGCTGCCCGGTCGGCCGGCGATGATGCTTCCCGGATGTGAGGCGGTGCCGTTTGCATGAAAACCTGAGTTTGACAGATAAAGGACGTGTCTATGGCCGTATCTCTGAGCTATCAACAGGAATTGGTTGATGCCATTCCTATCCCGCTGTTTTTTTTGGATATCAACGGAGCTTTTCTCGGCTCTAACCAAGCCTTCTCGCATTTTGTCGGAAAAACCGATGACGAGGTTCGTCGCGAAGGAGTTTACTGTTTGCTGGCCGGAGAACAGGCCGATCGGCACCGGCAGCTTGACCGGACATTGCTGGACAACGGTACCATTCAGCCGTTTGAAGACGATGCTCTCGGTGCCGGGGGGCGGCGTTTTCACGTGGTGTATCGTAAGGCGCTCGTCCACGATGGCGCCGGCGAGGTAACCGGCATCGTTACGACAATGGTCGATCTTACCGATCTGAAGGCTATCGAGGAAGCCCTGGTCGCCAGTGAGTCCCAGAAAAAGGCCATCCTTGACGGGTTTCCCGGGATGATCGTGCTGTTCGATCGTGATTTGGGGGCGATCTGGGTCAATGATACGGTTCGACGGTCGGTACACATGCCGATCGGCAGACTCTGCCATGAAATTATCTGCAAGAGCGATCAGCAGTGCGCCGCTTGTGCGGTACCGAAAAGTGTTCAGAGCGGAGAGGTGAAAATCGGTATTCAGCAGATCGACCAGGGAAATAACGGCGCGTCGCTTTATTATGAGATTATCGGTACACCGGTGAAAAACAGTTCCGGTATGGTGGAGAGCGTGATCGTCATCGCTCGTGATGTGACCGAGCGATTCAAGCTTGAAAAACAGCTCCGGCATGCCCAGAAAATGGAAGCCATCGGCACACTTGCCGGTGGTATAGCGCATGATTTCAATAATATACTGACTCCGATCATGGGGTATGCGGAAATTCTCAAACTGAAAATGCAGCAGAAAGGGTTTGCCGAGGAGTCGATGAACGAGTATCTCGGCGAGATCCTTCGTGCCGGCAAGCGCGCCAAAGGACTGGTCGAGCAGATTCTTGCCTTTTCCCGCAATACCGAACAGAAGGAAAGTCCGCAACACCTGCACCCGATCGTCAAAGAGGTGGTGAAACTGCTTCGTTCCACCTTGCCTTCGACCATTCAGATTAAACAAGATATCGACGAGAAATGCGGTCCGGTACGGGTTGACCCGGTTCAGATCCACCAGGTGCTGATCAATCTCTGCACCAACAGCGCCGACGCCATCGGTGAAGGTCATGGCGTTTTGACCGTCGCGCTGAAAAAGACGTCGCTTTCCGGGCGTGAGAATGAATGGCTCGAGCTCAGCATCAGCGATACCGGCTGCGGTATGAATCGAGAACTCCGTGAGCGGATCTTTGAGCCATATTTCAGCACCAAGGAAAAAGGACGGGGTACCGGGATGGGCTTGGCGCTCGTACATAGCATCATTTCCCGGCATGACGGAAAGATCGAGGTGGAAAGCGAGGAAGGGGCGGGAACGGTGTTTCGAATTCTTCTGCCGATTACCGAGAAACCTACCAAGCTTGATCATATCGTCAGTCCGGAACAGCTTGCCGGCGGTGAGGGGAGAATCCTGCTGGTTGACGATGAAAAGCAGGTGGTTCAGGTAACGGCGGAACTGCTGCGAAGCATCGGTTATCAGGTCAGCGGCTGGACCTCTTCGATCGAGGCCATCGACCACTTCAAGGAGAATCAGGGAGAGTACGACCTGGTGCTGACCGACCTGACCATGCCCCACCTGACCGGTACCGAACTCAGTGCCAGGATTAAACAGCTCCGGCCGGACATCCCGATCATCCTGTTTACCGGCTATTCCGAGCGGCTCAGCAGGGAAGCGGCAGCGGATGCCGGCATAGACGAATACTGCATGAAACCTGTCTCCCTGCGCGAGTTGGCGCGAACGGTCTCCCGGTTGATCGCCAATACCCACTGATTACCGTCTGGACGACGCGTACGCCCTGGCAACCCTGACGCGTGACTGCTCTCGAGCGATAGTATTGATCAGAGCGGGGGAGCTGCGGTTTTCCTCGCGGCGTGGTTGATCAGACTGATCTGTGCGTTCAGCGTCCAGAAATCATAGATGATTCCGATACCAAACAGGCCGAGGGTGCAGAGAAAGATCAATCCGGTAAGCCATTTGCCGCAATACATCCGGTGAATGCCGAAGATACCGAGGAAGGTGAGCAGCAGCCAGGCGATATTATAGTTCACTGGACCTTCGATAAAGCGGAAGTCGGCATCCCGGTTCATGGAAGGGATAAGGAAAAGATCAACGATCCAGCCGATGAACAGCAGGCCGAGCGTGAAAAAATAGATGGTTCCCGAGATCTGTCTGCCGTAGTAAAAACGGTGCGCCCCGAGAAAGCCGAAAATCCACAGGAAATACCCAACCAGTACTTCATGGGTTGTCGACTGTCTACTCGTCATCAGTGGTTCTCCCTTGCTATCAGGTTTTGTCTGCGGCCGTGAGCTTCTCGGATGCGTGCTTCGGTCACCAGGCCCCGGTCGATACCGTTTCGAATTGCCGTCACGGCGTGCCCCACGATACCGGGGCGATAGGTGAGGTTGTTGCCGATTACCAACAGGTCGACGCCGGCCGTCAGGGCGCAACACAGTGCCTCCCCAAACGAGTAATGGGCGGTAATCGCCTGCATCTGCAGGTCGTCGCTGACCACAGGTCCCCGATATCCGAGTTTGTTTCGCAGCAGGCCGGTGACGGTGGCTGGCGACAGGGTCGCCGGAAAGGACGGGTCGATGGCCCGATTACAGAGATGACCGGTCATGACCATGTCGACCAGGCCGTCCGCCAACAGGGATCGGTAGGGAAGCAGCTCGTCGACATGCCAGCTGGCGGTAATATCGACGAACCCGAGGTGGGAGTCGACGCAGGAACTGCCGTGACCCGGGAAATGCTTGACGCATGAAATGACTCCGTGCCGGCGGTGCGCCTTGATCCAAGCCGCCGCATGGGCGGCAACCAGTTGGGGTGAGTCGGAAAAGCTGCGGCCCAGCCGGCCGATAACCGGATTTTCGGGACACCGGTCGACATCGACCACTGGTGCGAAATTGACGGTGACGCCAACATCGGCCAGTAATGCCGCCGTTTCCTCGGCATAGCGTTCCGTTTGCGACGTGTCTGCTCCGTTTTCGGCCAGTTGCCGTGCCGCCGGGATGGATGCATAGCCGTTGTCTCTGCCGAGACGTTGCACCGAGCCGCCTTCCTGGTCGACACAGATCAGCAGCGATTCGTCCCTGAGGCTCTGCAGCGCAGTGGTCAAGCGTTGCAACTCTTCGGCCGGGCCGATGTTGCCCTCTTGTCCCGGATCATGCAGGCAGCGATTGAACAGGATAACACCGCCCAGTCCGCGGTTTGAGATGTCTCGGGCGATCACGGAATCGGCAGTGAACCGTCTGCCGGGAAAACCGACGATCAACAGAGAGGCGATTTGTCTGGTCAGATCCATGTCTCGTTACAGCGACAGTCGAAGCACAGCGTAATGAGTTATCGTTTTAGGCAGTTACCATGTTACTTCGTCCCGATCACGTTGTCTCGCCTTGTTTTGCCGGCGAGGATATTCTTGATCGCCGCATGTGTCAATATTCTGTCATCGCCTGTCGGGAATTTGGTCGTGACGGGTGGAAAAGCAGAGTATTAGTGTTGTTAGTTAACTGTAATTGTATGATTTATTTGCTATCGACGACGACTCGATCAACCGCTCCGTGCGCTGGCACGCATATTGCTTTCTTTATGGTGTACAATCGCTAAAGATTCTCTGTCATGAGCCGATATAGATAATAATAATAACCGGATCGTGCATCACAGAAAGCGAGCAGCCATGAGTACCATGACCCAAAGACCTGAACTGACATCCCTGGCATCCAGTCTCGATGAATTGAGTCAGGTGATGCTCGAGCTGCACCAGCTCAAGCGTCAGTCGGAACGTCTTGATCAGATGAACCGCCTGCACGCCAGATTGGCCGGAGTTCTCAGTGTGCCTGGCATGATCGAAGCTTATTCGGTGTGGCTGATGCCGATCGTCGAACATGAGCTGATCGGCTATAACAACAACGCCCGGGGGAAAAAGCATCTGTTCTGTTCCGGTCATGGCCCTAATCGCCGTCGGGCGATCGCCTTTGCCGAGCAGCTGATAGAAGACGGCACCTCGCCGCGTCGGGTGGTTAAAAGCGATGATGGACAATTCGGCCACAAGTGGATTTTCGAGACGGTGGATGATGCCGGTATTCTGCTGGTCCTCAAAGAAGGCAGGGAACTTGACGATGCGGAAATGGCGATCATCAACGATTCACTGACCATCCTGGCCGAATCGCTGCAGCGCGGGCTGGAATACGAAGACCTGTTCGAACGGGCCAGCTCCGATCCGCTGACCGGATTGTCCAACCGGCGCGTCTTTGATCGAAGAATCAGCGGCATGATGGACAGCGCTACGCGTTACAAGCACCCGCTGACCATGCTGTCGCTCGATCTCGACCACTTCAAGGATATCAACGACAATCTCGGCCACCAAGCCGGCGACGAGGTACTCAAATCGGTAGCCGAAGTACTCGCAGCGGCGGTGCGGTCGACGGACCTGCTGGTGCGGATGGGCGGTGATGAGTTCCTGTTGGTGCTGGACAATACCAACCAGCAGCAGGGACGGATCCTGGCTGAACGGTTGGTCAAGAAAATCGATGATCTCGATGTGCGGGCCTCAGAGACGGTAAAACTCGGCGTTTCCATCGGGCTGGCCCAGATGGTGCCGGGCGAAAATCTGCGTAGCTGGTTGGAGCGGACCGACGACATCCTCTATCATGCCAAGGCGCAGGGACGGGCCCGGGTGGCGGTTTCCTGACAGCACAGCAAACGAGTCAGTAGATCTATAGGCAAAAGGCCGGCTCAGTTGTGAGCCGGCCTTTTTGTTTCCGTGCTCAGAGGGCAGCAGCCGGCTGATAATCGATGGTCAGCGGGATAACGTGCAACGAGCGGCTGCGCTGGCTTGTAGAACCAAGCTGCCAACCGCCGACCGTTCCCCGTTGGCCGAGGATCGCATCGATTTTATCGACCAGTCCGGCGATATCGAGGACCGGATGTCGGGAAAAGACCTGCGGCAGGCCATAGGTGAGATTGCAGGCCAGGCAGTGACCGGGTCGTTCTGTCAGCAGGATATCGAAGCGCAGCGTCGAGCCGTGCGTGCCGACGTATTCAAGTGCCAAATCGTAGGCCCCGTCCTCGGCATCACCGAACATGGCCTCGAATAATTCGTCCGCCCGTGACGGCGGCAGCAGGGTGGTGCAGGTCTGGCTGGAAAACAGGGAAGCCAGCGGATCGTTGGTTGAGGTCATCTGACAACCTGAAGTGTTCTGGTTAGCAAACGTGTACACCACGTCGGATATGGTGGTGTGTGGTATCCTTGCGAAAAACGGCCGAAGCCGGCCCAATGGCGGGTCACCTCGACCGTGCGGCGCTCGCCGGCGGTTGTGGCTTTGAAAAAGCTCCGAAACGACCAAATAATACCCGTTCGGTCAAAGCATTGTCAACCGGCGTTGCGGGCCTTCCGGCGTCGTGGTACAGTTGCCAGCCATGAATCAGCTATCCTCCTATCGCGACGAACTCAACGAGTCTCAATTTCAGGCGGTATCAACGACCGAAGGACCGGTGCTCGTCATTGCCGGCGCCGGTAGCGGCAAGACGCGCACCCTCGTCTACCGGGTCGCGCACCTGATCAACGGTGGCGTCGAGCCGGAGGCCATCCTGCTGCTCACCTTTACCAGAAAAGCCGCCCAGGAGATGCTCTGGCGGGCCGGCCGACTGCTCAATGATTCCTGCAGCAGGGTGACCGGCGGTACCTTTCACAGCGTCGCCAATATGTTGCTGCGGCGATTCGGCGCCGGTATCGGCTTCAGCTCGTCATTCACCATCATCGATCGAGCCGATGCCGAAGGGATCATCAACCTGCTCAAGTCCTCGCTGCAGCTCACCGCCAACCGTAAACAGTTTCCGTCCAAGCGGATCATCGTCAATATGCTCAGCGGTTCGGTAAACAAGGCACGGCCACTCGAGGACCTGATCTTCGAAGATTACGCGCACCTGAGCGAATTTGCCGAAGATATTATCTTGCTGCAGAAACATTACCACAGTTTCAAGATCGACCACGGCCTGATGGACTATGACGATCTGCTGGTCAACTGGAAGCGGCTGCTGACGCAATCACCGGAAGCCCGCGAGCAGATCTCGGCTCGCTATCGCTACATCATGGTCGACGAGTATCAGGACACCAACCCGATCCAGGCCGACATCGTTCGGCTGGCCGCCTATCGCCATGATAATGTGATGGTGGTCGGGGACGATTCCCAGTCGATCTATTCCTTCCGCGGTGCCGATTTCTACAATATCATGCGATTTCCCGAGACGTTTCCGGGAACCCGGATTATCAAGCTCGAGCAGAATTACCGGTCGACCCAGCCGATCCTGACCCTGACCAACGATATAATCAACAACGCAGTCGAGAAATACACTAAGACCCTGTACACCAGAATCGAAGGGACTCGCAAGCCGATGCTCTATGCCGCACGCGACGAAAAGGCCGAAGCTGATTTCGTCGTCAGCCGGGTCCGGGAGTTGCGCGACGAGGGTGTCGGCCTCCGTGATATCGCGGTTCTCTTTCGCTCCGGTTTTCACTCTTTCAAACTGGAACTCGAGCTTGGCAGCCATGGCATCGGGTTCGAAAAACGGGGTGGCCTGAAGCTGACCGAGTCGGCGCACATGAAGGATGTGCTGGCCGTATTGCGCCTGCTGGTCAATCCGTTCGATAACCTGTCCTGGAACCGCCTGCTGCTGACTATCGACAAGCTTGGACCGAAGACGGCCCAAAAGATCACCGCCGTTCTCTCCGACGCCGTTGATCCGGTTGCCGCGCTGGCCGCCTATCCGGCCGGCCGCACCTGGCAGGAGGGATTTGCCCGGCTGATCGGGCTGTTTCAGGACCTGCAACGTCGCGAACCGATTCCCGGAGAACTCTGTGGTGCGGTGCTGGCCTGGTATCAGCCGGTATTCGAGCGGCTCTATGCCGACGATTATCCGAAACGGCAGAAGGACCTCGAACAATTGCAGACCATTATCGCCTCCTACGACGACCTGCGGCGCTTTATCGACGACACGGCACTCGATCCGCCGGAAGCCGACCCGCAGGCCTATCGCGACGACGGTGAGTCCCTGGTACTGTCGACCATTCATTCGGCCAAGGGGCTCGAGTGGGAGGTGGTTTTCGTTATTGGTCTGGCTGACGGCCGATTCCCTCATGCCTCGGCCTTTCCCGGCGAGCAATGGGAGGAGGAACGGCGCCTGCTCTACGTGGCGGCGACCCGGGCGAGGAAGCAATTGTACCTCAGCTACCCACGCGAGTTGATGGGGGCCGACCGGCGTTTTGCCCGGGTCGGCATGTCGCCGTTTCTTTCCGAGCTTTCGCCGGGGAGCTACGAGCGGCTCGAACCGCGTCCCGCCGGCAGCAACGCTTTTTCTTTCAGGTCACGGGCGTCGTCGAAGCCGCTGCCGACGCCGATCAAAAAAAAGAAACTGGCGCTAAAAGATTTTGCCGTCGGTCGCCGGGTCAATCACCCCTTCTTCGGTGCCGGCACGGTACGGAAATTGAGCGCCCCGCGCTCGCTCGATGTGGCCTTTGACCGCCACGGCTTGAAGACGCTGCACCTTGATTACGCCACTTTGAACATTGTCGATGGCTAGGATTTCCTGCCGCCATCCCGGGTGACCATGACCGCATCCCCCCTGACGACCTATTCCGAGGCCTGTCGCTTTCTCGACGATCTGCAGATGCACAAGATCAAACTCGGCCTCGAGGCGATGCGCGCCGTCCTGGCCGAACTCGGATCCCCGGAAAAATGCTGTCCGGCCATTCACGTGGCCGGCACCAACGGCAAAGGCTCGGTCTGTACGATGTTGCGAACGATGCTCAGCCGTGCCGGGTATCGCACCGGCCTGTACACTTCGCCGCACCTCAGTTCGGTCAGAGAGCGGTTCCGGATCGATGACCGTTTCATCGGTGAAAGCGAGTTTACCCGGCTGTTGGAGCGTGTCCGGCGCAGTCTCGGCAGAGAGAAAATCACCTATTTCGAGTGCACCACCGCCCTTGCCTTCAGCTGGTTCGCCGACAGTGGCTGTGATGTCGTTATCCTCGAGACCGGTATGGGCGGCCGACTCGACGCGACCAATGTGGTGGTGCCGCTGCTTTCGGTGATTACCACGGTCAGCCTCGACCATGAGCAATATCTCGGTGATACCATCGAGCAGATCGCCTTCGAAAAAGCCGGTATCATCAAAGACGGAGTTCCGGTTATCTCCGGAGCAACCGATCTTCCGGCCCGGGAGGTCATCGAGCGGACTTGCGCCGTGCGCGCGGCGCCGCTCTCCATCCTGAGGCGGGATTACCGAGCGGCAACGGACGGGGAGGACCATTGGGCATGGCAGGATCGGGGTGGAAAAACGGTAATCGATCGTTTGCCCGTTTCGAAAAACGGAGTCTGGCAACTCGACAACAGCGCCTGCGCCATTGGTGCCGCACTCTGCCTGCGTGACCAGGGCTTTGCGCTGACGAACGATACGATCCGTGCCGGAATCGGTGCCGCCTTCTGGCCGGGCCGCATGGAATACCTGGAGGTGGTCGTCCCCTCTCGAGAACGTGGCGAAGAGGGAGACCAGGGCGCTCCCCTGCGTTTTCTGCTCGACGGCGCTCACAACCAGGCCGGTGTCGAGTGCTTGATTACCGGCATCAAAGAGCAATTCATCTACGAGCGCCTGATTCTCGTCTGGGCCTCAATGGCCGACAAAAACTACGTCCCTCTGCTCCGCGCGATGGCTCCTCTGGCCGACCTGGTGCTGTTGACCAGGCCGCACAGCGAGCGGGCGGCGGCGCCGGAGGAGATGGCCAAAGTGCTTGGAAAGAGCGATCAGGCACGGGTCAGCTGTCATGAAACAGTTGCCGAGGCACTGTCCCGCGCCACGGTCCTGGCCCAACCCGGTGATCTGGTGGTGGCGGCCGGTTCACTCTACCTGATCGGTGAATTTCGCCGACTGCTGGTCGGGGAGGTGGTCGACGATGACTGAGTATCCCTGGCTGGACGGGATCGATGAGGCCCAGATCAAGCGGGAGCGTGCCAAGGCCCGCCAGCTGCGCAAGACTCGCTGGTGGCAGCAGAAGACCGCTGCCGGAACCTGTTACTATTGCGGCCGGAAAGTCGCCCATCGCGATTTGACCATGGACCATCTCGTGCCGCTGACCCGCGGCGGCCGCAGCACCAAGGACAACCTGGTACCCTGCTGCAAAGATTGCAACAACAAGAAAAAGTCGTTACTGCCCATCGAGTGGGAAGAATATCTGAAGCGTTTTTTGTGATGCAAGGCCATGGCGTTTGCCCGTCAACCGCAGATACCGGCACCGTTCGAAGTGGCGGAAAATGAACTGGCAATTCGCCAATGATTCTGGTAAAACAAGGCCTCGTCATGCACAGGGGTGATTTCAGAGATAAACAGCGTATCACGACAATCGACTCTGTCATGATAGAATTCCGATATGGGCGGGTAGCTCAGCTGGATAGAGTGTTGGCCTCCGAAGCCAAAGGCCGCGGGTTCGAATCCCGCCTCGCCCACCAGTGATATCAAGCACTTGTCGTCATTTTTGACAAGTGCTTTTTCTTTCTGTCGCCCCCATGTCGCCCCTTGATTGCGGCTAGATATATGGTCTTTGCTTTGGGAAGTTACTCAACGGATTACGAGCTTTTCCAGCTACAGTAGTTGTTGACTTTTGTGTTTTGCGCCGAATCCTAGTGGTGATCGGTAACAGAAGTCCGGGTAGATAATGATTATGGTGTATTGCGAAAGATAAGGAATTGTTTAAATTGTGTCTTGGCTCGAAAGTGTTTGACTAATTTTTTTTGATGAGATAACTATCTGTCGTAACGCAATAATTTATTTTTGTTGGGTAATATGCCGGTTCCAGAAAAAAAGAAGTATCGTAAAAATTACGTAAAAAACGCGGTATTCCAGCTAGATTTCAAGGAAATACCGCAGATAAACAAGACGTTTCTGAGAACCTATAAGAAAGAAGTCAAAGAAGTCTTCCCTGAAACCAAAGAAAGTACTCGACAGGGTTTTTCGGCAAAGCTTCAGGCTGGAAAAGCTATAACGCATACCCCAATGCCATCTAGGCCTGTATGCCGATATTTCGACGCGGATAGAGAGAATGCGATAATATTAACAAGTGACAGGCTTACGGTAGAATCTACAAAATATAATACATTTAGAGATTTTAAGAGGTTAATAGAATACGCATTAGACGCGTTTCATCGCCTTACGTCTGAGCCTGAATATTCTCGACTCGGGTTGCGATATATAAATGAGATAATTTTAACTAGGGGAAATCCTTTTGTTTGGCACAATTATGTTGATTCGTCTTTTGTGGCGGTTTTGGATCGCTTTTTTAATCGAGACCCTAACATTGCAAGAATGATGAGTCACGTAATTGTAAACTACGATGATTACAAAATGAATTTTAATTTCGGACTGCACAACAGCGAATTTCCGGCTAAAATTAGTAGAAAAGAATTCATACTCGATTTTGATTTTTACACTGAATATGTAGAACGGGATAAAATATTTCCGATGCTGAGAGAGTTCAATAAGGAATCTGCGATAATGTTTGAAAGATGTATCAAAGACGACCTTAGAAAGCATATGGAGGTTATCGATGAGTAGACGACAACCAACAAGCACCAAGAGTGATAGCGAAAAGATTAAGAGAAGGGCCGGTTATTTGTGCTCAAGAGGTGGGAAAGAAATTGTCGATAATTTTAAAATAGAAATTACCGATGCAAGATACTCTGTAAGTAGGCCGGCAGCGAAAATAGTTGGGCATGTTAAAAAGTAAAATTGGGAAAAATTATGAGATTCATGATTGTGAGAGGATTTCACAGGGCGACATATTAAGAGATTTCTCTTTTGTCGTCATTGATGAAAACCGCAACACAATTGAAATAACATTCCAATATGTTGTAGTTCTTAGTCAAGATTGTGACCTTCAGCAAGGTTCAAACTTTGCAAATGCAGAAGTCGATAAAAGTAATTCATGTAAGAAATTTAATCAATTCCTTCCATCGGTCTTATTCGTCCCCGCGTTTCCTTCTGAAATTGTTAGGTCCGGACAACATATTCAAGAAATTTACAAGGTTGTTTCAGAAAAAATATCATCTGCCCCGTGGAAAGTAGTTATAAATAATCAGAATCCACGGTATCATTTTTTGCCAGCTAATATCGAAAACCAAATCCCTGAATTGGTGTTAGACTTTAAGGCATACTACACATTGCCGTTTAATTATTTTTGCTCTTTACACAAACTTCATTACTTGGCTACCGTAAACGAAATTTTTAGAGAAAGGCTCTCGCAAAGATTTGCGAACTTCTTGAACAGAATCGGCTTACCAGAAATCGCCTAATTGCATGGCTCTACCTCAGTACTAAATTTATCTCCAGTGATGGCCAAATCATGTTCGAAAAAACTGGATCAACACTTTGGTTCTAGGCAGGTTTGTCCGGAGAGCTGCCGGCCGGATCCCTGGCAACCTTTTATTCTTTTTCCCTGAAAAACCCACCGACGAATAGCGCGGCCGTCAGCTGCCCGCTCATGAGTTGAACGGATCGGCGCGACCATCATCGGCCCGGATCTGATCTTCATTGTTGCGGTGTGCCGTGACGCTGCAGCTGTGGCGGATCGAATTCGACCCGCACTGTCCGGCAGGCATTAAGAGCGATGTTGATGTTCGTTGAAATTGAGGCGCTGGTGTGTTATGAATAAATCTCCGGTTGTAAAAACAGAGAGGCCCCGCAATTCTGCCATGATATTGCGGGGCCTCTCTGTTTTTGCGTGTTACAGAATTTTATTCTGGATCAGGTTGCTGCTGCTTGACACGGATACTGATTGTTGCCGCATGTAGTGCCAGCATCCGCAACGCCCAACTCGCCGGGGAGCGGTCTTCCGGTCGGTAGCCGATCTCGGCCACCAGCTTAACCAGCGCCAATTCGATGATCTCCGGCGTTGCCTTAGCGAACGGCTCCAGCGATAATTCGCTGCTCGCATACTTCTCTTCGGTCGCGTAAGCCCAGCGCATCAGGTCTGCGGCCGTCCAACGCTTATCGGTGGTCGACGCCGGGATCTTGACTCTTTTCCAGGTGGCCAGGCAAACGACGTTGGTCATGGTGCCACCTCACGGTCGGCAATTTGATTCCCGGCCATGCCTAAATGCTTATTAATATACTCAGGCGCGTATTTCGTTTGGTTGAATAGTTGTTCATGCAGCAAAGATATCGTGGCGTAAAGTCCTGCTTGGATATCGTTACCGAATTGGTATTTGTCAACACCTTGATCATTGATGAATAGTTCAGACAGGAGAAACGTGGTTGCGTAGTTCGCGCACAGCAACGCTTCGTACTTGTCCAAAAATTCTTGATTCACTTCTGTTTTCTTTTCAGCAGGTTTTTTTACATCTCCAAGCAGTTTATACCGATTTGTTTGATAAAGTTCTGAGAGCGATTCATTCAACAGGCAAATCGCCCGTTGAAGCCCTCCTCTGATCGCCCCGTTGTCACTGAAATGGTAATCGTCAGCATTGCCTTCTGTGATGAAAATTTCATCCATGAGAAACGTGGTTGCTGAGATCGCACAAGAAAATATTTCGAGCTCGTCGAAAAAGAGACCAATGGTTTCTGCCGCAACAGTTACGGATGCAGGGTTATTATTATTCATAGTATCCTCCAAGGAGTAATATTCTAAACTCTATAGTGCTGATTGTCAGATGACCATTGTTGTCGGGACGGCTTCAATTATTGTGGTCATCAGGTAACTGGTCCGCGCCTATCGTGCTTGCTCGATCCTGTTCAATAAATTGGTTAAGACGTAAAGAGACCAGGCGGCACCCTCTAATGACTTGAGAAAGACCTTCCCTAATATCCTCTTTTGGGTTCATAACTTCGTTGGTGTCGAGCAAAGCCGATTCGACGAATGCCAATACACAGCTTAACGATCTCGCAGATAATGAAGCCTCATGATCATCAAAGATAGGCCGATTTGCTCCTATAAGACCGACAAAGTCGGCGGCTTCCCCATTGCTGTTTGTAGAATCACCACGGGAATCATTCAGTAGGCCGTTATTGTTTCTGTTGAGGTCAAGTCTTTCATTTTTCCCAATCATTGCTAATCCTCCAAATAAAAAAATGCCGCACTGTTCTCAAGCCTATCAGGGCTTCCCGGTCCTCACGGATACCGGACAGTGCGGCAAATATTATGGGCAAAAAAATAGACCTGGTTTATGGTGCCGGTCGGTGCACCCTGATAGTTTGAGAGGATCACAGCCTACCCGATGTTTCGCGGCAGTGTCAAGAAAAAGGTTAGGAATGTTGACGCTGCCCTGAGTTATGCCTCAGGGCAGCAGAGCGAGCCCCGCTGGCATCGGCTCACCGGGTCGTTTACGTTGTTTCGCCGGCGACGATTTCCAGTGAGGCCAGGTCGGCCAGCGCGGCCAGCTTTTCGCCAGCGGTGATGCCGTCCGGCCAGACCAGATTGTTCGGGTCGATCTTTGCGTTACGCACGATGGCCAATCCTCGAACCGCTGCAGCGCTGGCATTGGCAGCCGCTACCATGATGCCGGCGGCCCTGTTGCTGCCGTCAACAGCGGCCGGATCGAGCGCGGCCACCTGACCTGAGCCGTTGGCTACGTCGATGGTGAATTTGTCGCCGATGTCAAAATCCTCGCCTCCAGCGTTGATGGTGAGATTTAGGTAGTCGCTTTCAAATGCGACGCCAACGGTGGCATTGCCGAGCGATCCGGTCTTGCTGCCCACCACCTGGAACGTTCCTGCTCCCACAGCCTCGTCAATACAAGTCAGCCTCCAGGTCTCCGGGATGGTTTTGGGACCGCCAGTTACCTCCGTGCAGGTGCCCGTTCCGATGTTAAGGGGCACTTCATCCGGGGCTGCGCCGGTAGTCGGCACATCGACCAGCACCTTGCCGATCACTTCCAGCAGCGACAGGCTCTCACCGGACTGCACGGTTACTTTTTCTCTGGATAAGCTGTTGCTCATTTCCCAATGAATGCCGTCTCCCAGATTGTTAGTTTCGATCTTCACACCCATGATGGTCTCCTTGATTTATGTTCTCTTTTACGGCCCCTGTTCGGTGGCCCAACTGCTGGGCAGCTGGCAGCCGGATTTCTGATTGATTGCCACCCGCCCGGCGTTATTAATTCCTTGCCCCGAGCGCCTTGCAGGCGTCTATAAGTTGATGTTTGCTTTTGCCGCCGGTGGTGGCTGGACCGCAAATCTCCTGTACCATGGTCCGTGCTTTCTCTTGATCGGCACCACGGGCCAGCAGTTTTGCACAGACATTGCTGCCTACGCCACCCAGCGCACAGATCTGCGCCACATCGAGTGCCTGCTTCATGGCGACTGCGTGACCTAATTTGTAGCCGATCTCGCGGGTCGGCCCGGCGGTCGCTTCAAGCTTCACATAGCCGAGTTCGGCCAGGGCTTGAGGCCCATCTTCTTTTTTCAGTAGCACTGCAAGCCGGTCCTTGGTGGTCATCGCCATATTACCTCCTGTAATTGTCCGCTGCCTGGGGCCAGACAACTGCTTCGGTTTGTAGGTGCGTTGCTGGATATCGTCGGTGAGCATTGCCACAGTCTCTCCCAGCGTTGCAATCTCGTCGGCCAGCCCGGCATCGATCGCCGCCTGGCCCGCAAACATCCCGGCCTCCATGGCCAGCACGTCTTTGACCTTGAGACCGCGGAACTCGGCTACCGCCTCGGCAAACTGCAGGCCGCAGGCATCAACCGAATCCTGGATCTCTTTTCGCATCCTCCTGTCGAGTCCGGTGTGAGGGTTATAGTCTGCCTTCTTTGCACCGAATTTAAACACCTCGTAGTCGTAACCATCGGTCTCGTCCTTTTTCGCCTGGCCGCGCCAGATGGCAATGCAACCGATTGATCCGACTCCAGCTGACGATTTGTCGGTGAGAATCACCCGTGTGCAGGCGGCGGCAATATAGGTGCCGGCGGAATAACAGTTCAGATCCACCACCGTATAGATCGGCTTTTGCTTGGAAGCCGAACGGAGGAACCGAGCAAAGCGGTCGACACCGGCGGCGGTACCGCCAAAGGTATCAGCGTCGATGATGATGCCGCCGATCTTGTCGTCATTCATTAGCTGCTGGATCTCGAATTGCATGGATCGGTACGAGCGCAGCCCGGATCCATCTGAGAATCCTGCGTTGCGTGCCACCAGTGAGCCGATCATATCGACGATAGCGATCTTCTCTCCGTCGATCTGGGTGGCCTCGCGTTTTGGTTCCTGCACCGCAGTCTGCAGTGCAGGATTAACCGGGCCGAGTAGTTCGGTTGGAAAGCCGATCCCCGCCCGGTTATTAAGCACCTCCATGATCGCTGCCAGCTTGGCCGGTGCAATCAGCAGCGGGGTATTGACGATGGAGGAAACGATATGCGTTAGAAAGGAGGAAACGATATGCGTTAGAAACATTGCTCAGTCCTCTGGGATGTTGTTTGGTAACCTTACCTTCAATCAGCTACAGTTCACTTGGTTTAGGGTGCCGCTCTTCACAGGCCCGCCGGGTAGAGCGGCACCGTCGAATTTACTAAACAGCACTTCTGGCGCGAGCTACGGCATTTCGGAGTTCAGAGTGGCTAACCCCACCAATTCGCGAATAATCCGAAAATTCTAGTCGGAGAGTTGGATTCGCCCTTAAACGTAATTTCTCATCTCCAATGTCGATATTGGTAGATTCAGTCAAAGCCTGATGGAAGGTAGCCATGTTGGAAGCCAGGGCATCGTATTGTTGGTCAAGTATTTTCTGGTACCGCATGCGCACGCTGTCCAGTACCATTCCTACTCTCATGTAGATCCTTTCCTCAGCTTCGATGATATCTCGACGGATGGAAGAGGCCACGCCAGGATCCACACGCTTTTTCAACGAGAAAAGAGATTCATCAAGAGTTTCTAAAGTGCGGTTGATCTCTTCAAGTCGGCTCCGATCAGCGACCGGATCACCGCCTTCACCGAACTCGGCATTGAGCCGTTCCTTTTCTTGAAGCAACTCCGCTTTTTCCTCCTTGAATTTGGCGTAGGCTTTATGCAGGACCTGAGATTTCTTGGTGGTCTGGCTGTAAATATCAATCGCCTCTTTCAGTTCTTTCGATCCTGCAAGAGCTTGTTCCATTTCCTTCTTGATCTTGTCACCGTTGAATTCGATGGATGCTTGTGTCATGGTTTACTCCTTTGTGAGTTTGGTAGCTGCTGTGTGTTACTGATCCGGCCGAAGACCGTTCAGTGGTGGCGGCCTAAAGGCTCCGCTTGTCGTTGGTTTCCCTTTCCCCGTTGAGTTGTATTTAGGGGAAGAAAGATAAAACAATGTTATAACAGGTACATAGTAAGTTGACCGTAGGCGGGCCTCGCGGGTCCTTTCTGGGGATCGATTGCAATGCGGGTCGGGTGACCGCGAAAAACTCGCGGCTATGAAAATTATTTTGGGATGGCAACTTGGCAATGGTGGCATTACTGGCCGGAATTGCCTGATTGCGTTTCGATTTCCGTTGATGTGGTGGTTTTGCTGTATCCATCAGAAATACCTATCGATTGATGTTGAGACGGATTCTCTCTTAAACCGTGTGGTTCAACTGCTTCCTTCCAGGGCAAGCTGAAACTGCCTCAACATTTCGTTCGCTTGGTTCTTGAGCTGAAAACTGTTGGTGCCCATCGGTTCATTGAATGATATTGAAACGTGATAGGTGTTGGTCTGCTGCGGCCGTGGGGCAGGGACCTGGCCACCGCTTTGCATTTTTATAGGCTCCATTTGCAGCGGCCGAACAAGGCCGCCGATCCTGGCTTTGATCGTGTTCAGGCTGTCAATTCTCATCGCGTTGAGGGCGCTGAATAGATCCACACCGTATTTTTTCACCGCCTCTTTTCTGATCACGAATTCACCAGCTTCGAGCAGTGCCCGGATCCGGTCGCCGCCGCCATAACCAGATAGGTGCTGGCCGGTCGACATCGCTTTGAACCCTGAGAAACTTTGGGCGAAAGAATGTGAGAGGCCGGCAATGCCACCTTGAGCGAAGGCGGGGAATTGGGTTATCAGCCCACCATGGGCGCGGCCCTGGGTGGTTGTGACGTTCACATTCATGTTTCTGGGCTTGTTCATCATATTGGTCATGGCGATATCTATTTCTTTGATCATCGCCTTTCCTTCCTTCTCAGCGTTGTCCCAAACCAGGGTCCACGCCTTGCCCATCCTTGGCACTGCGATGGTTGCGTATTTGTCAGTGGCCTCACTGACACTCTTGATGGTCTTTTCTGCAAGCTGCCAGCCTGATGCTTCGTTGAGTTCGTCAGCCGCTTTTTTATTGGTCGCTTCTTGTTTCTTCAGGGCATCGGCGGCTAACTCGGCTGCCCGCGCTACTCCGTCCATGGCGGTCTTTTTCGCCGCCTCCTGGGAAATGATAACCTTGTTGCCATCCTTCACTTCCGTGTTAAGCGCGGCGTATTTTCCCCGAGCCTTATCAGCCCACTCCACAGCCCCGGACAGGTCCCCTTCCTTGGCAGCCTTGCGGGCCGCCCGCTCGTACTCCTCGGCCTCCCGCTTCATGTCTCGCCAGGCTGCCGGCGCGCTCATACCGACCCGGTTCATCGCCCGTAACTGTTCGGCTACCGAGCGCTCACGGTCGGCGATCTCGTTTTGTAGTCGCTTGATCTCATCCGCGTACTCTTGGTACTGGCGCTTCATTTCATCGAGCGCTTCACCGGTGACTTGGCTTTGCTTTTGGGCTGATTCTCCAGCTGCTTTGGCGGTATCTCGGTGGACCTCTTTCCATTTTGCGCCGGCTTCTTTTGCCTCTTTGCCGACGTTGGCGAACATCTCGCTGTAGATCCGTTCGGCTTCATCGATTTCCCGCTGGATTGCGTCTGTATCGCCGCCGGTTACCCATGCCCATGCCTGCTTGATTTTCAGGAAAGATTTGGTCAGTCCGGCGGACAAGGCGATACCTGCCTTTTTCACGATATCGAACTGATTCAGCCAGGTGCCAATCGTATAGCCGATATCCCAAGCGGCCCAGAGGGCGAAAACCCGGCCCACGCTCTTAAGAGCGGTTGACATCAGGTTGACTTTTGGAGCGATGGAATCAACCTTTGATCCGAAAGAAAGCACCGACGAGACGGCGACGCGCAGGACTTCAACAATATGTTTTAGTCCGAGATGCCACGCGAAGGTGACGGTTGTCGCCGCGGCCATGGTGGAGATTGCAATTTTTAGGCTATTGGGCAGGCTGGCTGCCAGGCGGGCAAGGGCGGCGAGCATATCAGCGGCAAGCTGAATTGCCGGTGCCAGACTTTCAGCGAAAGCAAGAACCACAGCCTGCAGGCTTGACGATAGGCTGCGCAGCGCCCCGCCGATGCCACCTTCTTTTTCTCCGGCTATTTTGGCGCCGATTCCGTTGACGCCATCAAGTTCTTTCCTGAAATCACGGATAGCATCTGCACCCTGAGCCAACAGGCCGGCCATGCCCGGCCCGGCTTCCTGGCCGAAGAGCTGCATCATTTCAGTGGGAGAGAGAGACGCTTTTTCAAGGTCTTCAAGGATATCGGCAAAGTTTCGTACTGCTCCGGAAGAATCAAACACCTGGATGCTGTACTTCTCGAGTACATCTTTTGCTGCCCCGACAGGCTTGACAAGCCTGGTCAGGCCGCCGACCATGGCGGTACCGGCGCGGGATCCTTTGAACCCCGCTTCTGAATACGTCTGCAGAACGGCAACGGTGTCCTGCAGGCTCATACCAAAAGCGTTGGCGACCGGGCCGGCATAGCTCAGTGCCTCACCCAATTGTTGCAGGCTGGTGCTGGCCCCGGTATAGCCCTTCACCAGGATGTCTGAAACTGCTCCGCTGTCTCTCACCTGTAGCCCGAATTGCTTCAAGGTATCGGTGATCAGGTCTGCCGATTCCTTCATGGTCCTTCCGGACACTGAGGCCATGTTAAGAGCATGGGGCAGGGTGGTGATGATCTCATTTGCTTTCATGCCTGATTGGGCAAGCTCTTCCATTCCCTGAGCTGCTTCTGTTGCGGAAAAAGCTGTTGTCTTGCCCAACTTCTTTGCAAAATCGGTAAGCTGCCTGAACTGCTCTTCGGTCCCACCGAGGACCGCCTTGACGGAACGCATTGAATCGTCAAAGCCGGCGAAAAACCTGATACCTCGTTGGGCCGCCATGACCGCTCCGACGGTTCCGAGTACACCGGCCCAGCTTTGTTGGATCAACGAAATGTTCCTGTTCCAGCCGTTTGTATCCTTCTGCAGATCCCTGATCTTGCCCCTGAGCCGAGTTTTGGCAACGGCAAGCTCTTGGATTGAAGCAGTGCCGCTGCTTTCCAGATCTCGATAGGCTCGTTTAAGTCCTTCGATTTCTCTCTTGACCTGGCCGAACGGTTTGACGCCAAGTTTGGCTTGGGCTGCCATTACCCTGGCTTGTTTCTCGGTTGCGGTTTTCAGCTCGTTGTATCTGCCGGCCAGATCGGTAACATTCACCCCAGCTCGGCGCAGATCCTCGCGAGCCGTATTGATTTTTGATTTTTGCTTTTCAAGGGAAGTGACCAGGGCGTTTACTTCGTTTTTCGCTTTCTTGTAGCTTTCGGTAAAAGCGGAGCCGCCCGGTTTCTTCAAATCTTGTCTTAGGTCGCGCAGGCGGGCCTTGGCGTCAATCAGGACCTTGTTGGTCTGGTTGAACGAATCGTACATCCCCTGCAGCGCCTCGATGCTTTTCAGCTCCTTGAGATCGCTGTTGAGTTTCTTGATTTCGCTGCTGCCCGCGTACTTGGCCTGTAACGTGTAGGTGTACTTTTTCTCATTCATGATGGTTCCCTTGTTTCTGTGGCTCGTCTGATATCCGCCGTGCTGGGGTTACTTGGCACCTGGGTGTGATGATTTTTGGAAATTCACTGCCTCTTTAAAAGCAGTCAGGAACAGACCGAAACCGTATTCCCACACCCCGTGGTGGCCGAGTTGAATCAGCCAACAGGCCGCTCTTATGACATCATCGGCTGAAGTTTCATCGTTTCTGCCAGACGCTTTGCCATGGCGGCCAAAGTAGGGTTTACTTTGCGTACCACTCCGTAAAGGTCCTCGATCTCGCTCGGTGTTACGTCCTCATTGACCAGGTCTTCCTCTTTCAAACCGGTGGCGAGAAGAACGACCTGGAGGGGGAAAGCGTCGCCCATCAGCACGTCAAGAAAGTGGGGCTGAAAGTCTTTCAGCTCGTCAAGCACTCCGACCACCTGTGACGTGGAAAGTTCTTTAACGGTGATCTCTTTGCCTCTGAATTTGTAGATCTCTGATTTTTTCATCTCGGTACCTCGTTGGGTTGATGTTGATGGTTCGCTCTCCGATAATGGTTTGCCGCCCGGTGACGGTGGGCTTCGTCCGGTGCTGCTGTCAGCTTTGCTCATTTCTTTGTTTTCCTCCGGTTGGTTGCAGTTGAGCTGTGCTTGGTGGGGCTGATCCCCGATGGGCTGACCGATTGGCTGATGGTCCGCCCGTTGTTCTTCATGGTGAATATCACCCGGCCTGATTTGTGGATTGTGACGACCAGTCCGGGCCTGGTCCAATCGCCCAGCCAAGCCAGGCCCCACTTGCCGAGTGGGAATGTGGTTTTTGCCATCCGGAAAATTTCAGCACGGGTCCAGCCTGCAGCGACCAACTTTTCGAGATTGGCCATTATCCATGGAAGGCCGGCCTCGAAGTTGTCCCGACGATCTTGATTTCTCTTTCTTTTCTTCTGGTCGGCGACCGGGGGCAGCTGTTCCGGATCAGATACCTGGTCACGTTTGCTGGTCGACCTGGAAATTTGACCAGGTTCAGCAGGATAAACAGCGGCGGCTGGTGCTTCGGGAAGGTGAGTGTCGGCAAAATTTTCACCTGATTTTTCCGATTTTTTATCGATTTTTGCAGTTTCGGAAATTTTGGAATTTTCTTCCTTTATTTCCAGTCGTTGTGCTCTTTCTATGCGGTCAAGCAAGCCCATAGTCCGCCTCTTTTTGTGACTCTTGTGACCCTTCAAATAGTCGTTGTGACTCTCTTATCATGTTGAAATTAAAGGGTTATGACTCATGTGACCTTTGTGACAACTTTTTCCACTAAATATATAAAAAAGAGAAAAGGAAATTGACGTCAGACCCCTTAGAATTGCCTCGCGATAGTATGTGTAACCGGTCACAACGGTCACATTGTCACAAAAGCTATATATATAAATAATAAATATAATAATATTATATATATAGATACCTTTCATAGTTGTGTTCGTCGCTTCGTTTTGCTGTCACAGCGGTGTCACAGCGGTCTCAACTTTTTGTGTCCAGATCGGTTTGGCAACTGTCCGGCAAAATCTTGGTTATGTCGAACACCAGTGCCCTCTTTTGTTTCTTTTTTTGTCCCTCAGGGGTTTGAGTTGGGTCGCTGGGGAACCAATGGCGTGATTTGTTTATAAAAGCAGGGTGTCTGACCAGGGCTTTACCGAGAACATCAGTTACGCAGAATTGCAGCCCACGATTCTTCAGAAGCTGCTCTGCGCCCGCCAGGTGGACATAAAGCCGGCCCTTGCCGTCGTCGATATGGACACTGCCGGCCGCCTTTTCATCGTCAAGCATATCGAGCTGTTCGAAAAAATAGTCGGCGATATCGAAGGGCCGACTTGCGGCTATTTCAACGTTCTTCCGTGCATTGGCGGTTATGAAATCGGTGATCTCATGGTTGATGCCAAAGACACTGCAGAAGACCCGGTGGAAGGCGTCTATGATGGCAAAATTTTGTTGGATGCGGCGGTTCTTGATATCTGCCAGGCGTTCCAATGCCTTGGAATATTGAAGGGGCCATTCGGTTTCAATGGTCTTTCGTTTCTTTAAAACCTGTTGGATGACACATGCCAGCTCGGCAAGTGGTATTGCTGCGAGCTGGCGATAGGCGGCCAGGGTGGTTTCATCGATATCGGCTTGGCGGAATTCGAAGAAACAGGCGCGTTCCTTTTCGGCGATTGAAGATAATGGTGGGGTGTTGCCGACGATCATCAGCGTTGCCCGGAACTTTGCCGATCTGGTGCGCAGGTCGTTGGAAAAAGCAGCGTTGATGAAGAGATCGGCGTTGTTGTTGTACCAAGTGAGGATTGCCGAATAATCGAATTTTCGCTTGGGGTCTGGATCGTTATCTTCGAGCATGGAGATGAAGCACGAAGAAAGGCCGGCAATGACGCGGCTGATACCTTTTTGCGAGTTCCGGGTTGAGATCCCTATCCCCTCACCGATGAACCCCTGGCAGGCGTTCATGATGTTTACCAGGGCGCTCTTTCCTACCTGGGTCTGGCCGTAAAGAAGAGCGAACGGGAAAAAACCAAGAGTGCTTCGGATCTGGTGGGCGAACCATGACGCAACAGTCCATGACAGAATGGCAGCCGCCTTGTCCCCCCATGCCTGGGCGAGCAGTCCGTATAGTTCAGTGATTGATCGGCCGGCTGTGGCTGGGGGGATGCTTTTTTCATTTGCGGCCGGCTTGATCCAATCGCTACCGAACTTGAAGAGGCCGCGTTCGTCCGGCAGGGTGATTCTCCCGGTACGGTCAACCGACCAGTACGGGAAAATGTATGCGTCGGTTGCTTCATCGTAGCCGGTAATTGTCAGGGCTCGAATTTCAGGGGCCGTAGCGGTGGTGATAAATGAGCTGAGCGCAAGGGCCGCATTCGCGCCACCTTCAAAGGTGAGCTTGGCGCGACTGAGCAGAAATTCTTTGAGGCCGCGCAGGTTGGCCAGATCCTTTGCCGTTGCTATGGCAGTGATCGGACGGCCGCCGGCCGCCGGGATTATCTTGAGATAAAAAAGGTACTCGGTAATGTCCGGGGAAATAATCTCTTTGAGGTAGCTGATAACCTCGATTCTGAATGGACCGATTTTCTCGACATCGATAGCCGGCCCATCTCCTTTCTTTTTTATCGATCCGAAATACAAACCTTTGTGGGGCCAGAAGACAAACAGGCCGGGCGGACGTTTGAAGAATCCGTTAAAAATCTGCGCGAATTCATGCGGTGTGTCGGCAATGGCGAGTTGACCAAAGGTGTGGAAAAGAAGTCTGTCTTTGCGGAAGCTTGCTGGTAGCCCGCGGCTTTGCTCTTTTGCTTCCGGCTGTTGTTCCGGGGTGGTGACTGGCGTATCGCTCACAGGATCCCCCTTGTCTTTTCTTTCAGGATGTCATTCCAATCCTTCGATTTGCCTGGGTGATCCGGTAACCACACCTCTGCTTGCGGGTAATACTTGCTCCAGGTCCTCGTTGCCGAGATGCCGGCAGGATCCGGATCGAAGCAGAGGCGCACGGTCCATGACTGCGGAAGGTTCAGTTTGTCCGGGTGGGTGCCGGAACTGAGCACCGCAACGGCCGGTTCATGGGTCAGCTCAACGAGACTGAGGGCGGTGATAATTCCTTCACAGATCGATACCGGTGTGCTGCCTGAATAGTCTAGGCCGGGGTGCTGCCAAAACAGACCGGTTGTGGATCCGGTGAAGTGCGTTTTGCCTTCATTTGGGCCAGGGCGGAATAATCGGCCGCAATGGACGGTTTTGCCCTTTTCGTCTGTGCCGACTGGAAACATGACCGCCCCGTTTCGGTTTTGGCGGCATTTGGGCCAGTATTCGTACGCCAGGCCGTGCAAGGCGTAGTTGATGCCCCTTGCCCTCAGGTATTCCCTGGCCGGCGCGTGGCGGTCCGTTTTTGACGCAAATTGGGCAAAGTCGAACGGCTGGAGATTTATAGCTTCCTGGATCGGCGTGTTGATGCCGCAAGAATTCTTCTTGTTGCAGCAGACCGCGAATGGTGCTTCGGTGAAGGCGTATGCTGACTTGTCGCTGCAGACCGGACAGATAAGGTTCTGGATGGTGCGCGGCGTTACCCGTGAACTCTTCTGCCAGAGATGTGATTTTTTAAGCTCTTCAAGAACGTAATCGGGTGGATAGTGGCCCATGGTTATCTCATTCTTGGACGGTTTCGGTAGTTACCAAGACGTTTGATAATGCATCGTCTATATGGCAGGGATCACGCAGGTGAGTAACGTCCAGACGGAGAACGGTGGTGAGGCCACGTACCCTACCCAGTAATCTTTCTTGTCTCTGATGAGAGCCGCGATCGAGATATTGGGTGAGTTGTTTTCGATCCTGTATAACAGCTTGATGATCTTATGACCGAAGAGGTCGGGAGCGGTCTTGTTGAAGGGGTAGGAGAAGATAGGCATTGCTCCCGATGGGAAGTGTTTCCCCTCGGTCAGTTCGTTGAACGTTTCGCTATCCAAAAAGATTTCTCGATCCCCGGGGTGTTCAGTCCAGCCTGGTTCATATGAGCAGTCTTCGCAAACCTTAATGATCGTGTTCTCTGAGGGGATGACGATCGCAAATGCCGGTTTGAAACCCTTTGCCCGGAGAGTGGCGGTGATGTCGGCGTTTTGATCTCTTTTGCTCATTTGGGGCCTCTTGGTTCCTTAGTTGTTGGAAAGCGCGATTATTGACTTTGATCTGCTAGAGCCGCCCATTTATGCTGGTGGCGCTGTCATTTCTTGATAGGTGACAGGCTGATCTGTGCGGTGAGCTACAAAGAACGAATGGCTGCCCCGCCGGTAAAGAATGCGAATGTCTTTCCAGGTGGTGGTATCCCTTTTGAGAAACACCCGGACGATCTGGGCCATCTTGGCATCGAAAAGAGATTCCCTGTGGTAGATAGGTTGAGATGGTCTTATCTCGCCGAAAATTTCGCCACAAACATTGATTTCACGGGTAGAGTTGCCCATGCGGTAAAAAACTTGGTGTTTCTCTTCCTCAATGCTGGCGTCGCAGTCCTCGGGATTGGGGTGGACCCTGATAATCAGATCTTCTTTCAGAAGGTGTATCGCTTGAACTTCTTCGAAGCCTGATTCGAAAAGGTGCTCAATTTGATTTTGTATTTTAGAGTTCATCAGCACACCTCCACGACTTTTACTTCGATTCCCTTGGCGTAATTATCCAGGGCTGACAGTGAGTACCTGATACGTCTTGAGCCGATGCGGATATAGCTCGGTCCTTTGCCGTATGATCGGTAGACTTCAAGCGTGCTTGGAGCGTGGGGAATGCCGTGAAACCGTGAAAGGTATTCGGCGGCCTGACGAGTGGTCAGGGCGTTGGGATGGGTGATGCCGAGATCACGAATGATCTCATCCTTCTTGACTTCGGGAAATAGGCGCGGGGTTGAGTGTAACATTGTTTATCCTCCTTATGCATTTGGATAGGTTTAGAAGAAACCCGACCCTTTGCATGGAAGGATAAACGAGATATGAAATTACACTATTTGAACATATATATGTTCTTGGGAATGATTATATGTTCCCAATTTACTGCACGCGATTTTTTATTTCTTGAATATTGTCTTTTGTAATTTGGTATTCTCTTTTGAGATGTCCTTTTATCGTTCCTATGTCCGGAGTAGCTACCAGATTTTTTGCTTCGTCTCGCTCTGGCCAATTTTTTTTGTTCTCATCAATATATTTTTCAATGGCTTTAGCTGCACCGTTGAGCGAACGTTTCTTGCGGTTCTTAGTTCTTAGTTCGTCATAAGTCAGGTTGTCTAGAGCTCGCTCAATAAAAGGTGCGTGGCCATTATCTATCTGAGCCTGTTTGGAAATTATTATATTTTTAACCCTTGATTGTTCTGCGGCGATAAGTTTTAAGATATCGTGATGAATAGTACATCTCGTCAATTCAGACAGTTTTCTATCAACTGCTAGAATTTTCGGGAAGTCTCTTCCTAGTATAAAGTCCTTTTTGTCTGTGATTCTAAACTTTATCTTGCTGAAATAAGTAATAAAAATTGCGAATGAATCCAATAATTCATTTTGTTGGTTTGGCTTGCCATAATAGTTATTATCCAAGCGCTTATTCAATAGTTCTTCTATCTTTTGATCATCATATTTGTTGAATTTACTTAATGATTTATTGAGGTCGTCTTCCGTTATATTTGAAATCTTTTCATCAACATAATTTAGTTTAAATGTCTTCAAAAAATTGAATAATATTTTGTCTTGTTTTTGAAAATAGATCTGAGCTCTCTTTAGATAAAAATGAAGTCCTCCTTTGATCCCTTCAGATAAGCTCTCAATATAGTATAACTTGCATTTCTCAATCTGTTTTTCACAATGATCAGCAAGTATCTCAAGAAACAAGTCGCGATTAATAGATTCCTGTTCCCTTTCGATATTCGGTTTCATCAATCCTCTCTTTGACAAGCCTCTGTTGAAACAAGCTTGGCAGCCGTCAGAGGTCACGGTTTTCGGGAGCTACCCTAGCCAAGCTTGAATGGTGAGTTGAGCGATTTGGTGTTTTATTCCTTGATCATCTTGATTTTGGTTGTCGTCGGTTGGGCGTGTGTTGATAGCAGTTCTGCTGCTCGATCTGCGGCCCGTTTTTTTACCTCAGGGATGAAGGCTGCATAGCGCCGGGTTACTTTGGTGTCTTTGTGCGTCAGTAGCTCGCCTATCATGTCGAGCGTATATTCTCCCGAACTGGCGAGGGTTACGGCCAGGTGGTGACGCAGTCCATGAAACGGCCGGAATGATCGCGGCAGCTGCGCTTCCTCTTTGATGCGATCAACGGCAGAACAGTCTTTCCTTAACTGGCCGTTTGGGCCAGGGAAGAGGTACCCGTTTTCGGTCCACTTCGGCTTAGCTCTTGTTGTGTTCTGATAACGGGCTTCCCGGCGTTCTTTCTGCTCAGCAAGATAGTCAAGTTGTGTTTTGATAATCACCTTGACCGGCTCGGACAGTGGGATCGTCGCCGGGCTCCCTCCTTTGGGTGATGATAGATGAATAAGGTCGTGCGTAAAATCGATATCGTCTGTTTTCAGTTTGAAACATTCGCCCCGGCGCATCCCGGTAAGCCATGCGAGCTTGACCATCCGGGCAATATCTTGCCGAGGCCAATTGTCCAGGACGTTAACCAGGCGTTCGGCTTCTTCGGGAGTCAAGTATTCGGTGACGGTGTTGTGAACCTTGGGGAAGTCGATTTTGAACGACAACGGCGGGCAAATATTGTTTTTCGATCCGTGATTAATGATACGCCGTAATAGTCTGAGTACGTGATCGATCGACGCTGGGGACAGCGATTTCCGCCCCATGTTTCTTTTTATTCGCTCGACGTCGAGCGGGCAGAGTTGCGAAACGCTTTTGTCGGACAGATCAGAGAGGTAAAGATTCCATCGGTTCAGGTCGCTGACCCGCCCTCTGAGTGCCCTTCCTCGTTCGCTGTTGAAGTAATGGTCTTTGATCTCTCCAAGCGGCCTGTTGATCCTTCGTTGATCTTCCCGTATGTCTCGGGCTGTTTTGACTTCTCCGTTGTGTCGGTTCTCTCTTATTCTCTTGGCTCTGATCTCAGCGGCAAGCTCTGGGGTGTAGCCTTCGCTTCGCCAGCCAATTTTTTCGGTTTTCTTGGTTCCATCTATTTTGTAGGTAATGTAATAGCAACTATCCACTTTCCCTTGGTATTTTCGTTCACTTGAGTCGTGAGCGAAAACCCCGGTATGGCGCTTGATGCGGTATCTCGATCTTGCTTTTGGCTGCCCTGGTGACATCCTTGAAGCCCCTATATATTTTCAGAATCTTGGAAGTTGGTTAGCCGTTTGATCCGCTGCAGTTGCCAAACGTCGATGAGCGTGGTGTTACTCTCCCAGCGGCCATCAATAAAAGCTGCTGGGAACCTTTCTTTTTCTATCCATTTGTGTATAATGCCCTCGTTTCGCTCGGTGTATGCGCAAATCTCTTTCATTCCTTCCAAAAATTTGTTCTTGTCTGTCATCGTCTTATTCCAACTTGATAGTTATGTTGGGCTGGGGCATGGGTGAATATCCCGAAATGGCGACTTATGCGATAACTCAACCTTGTTTTTGAGGGTGTTCATGGCGCGTTCTGGTTTTCTGAGATGTGAATTCAGTATGTTATAAGAATTCAAATGTCGCCCCTATGTCGCCCCTTTTGATAAAAAAACGTATAGAATGACAGGTTAAGGACATACTTGATAGGAAATAGCGTATAGAATAAACAATGAAAAGTCAAGAATATAAGACAAAAAACAGCATGACAGGAAATGTATTAAATGTAGGCGGTATGGCCTCCGAAGCCAAAGGCCGCGGGTTCGAATCCCGCCTCGCCCACCAGCGAAATCATGAGCCGACGACAGGCCGTTGGGATAGATAAGGCCCTCTGGAGCTTTCAATGCTTACAGAGGGCTTTTTGCTGTTATTGGGAACATCCATCTAAGAGGCGCCCTTTCGAGAATAGTCGAATGTGGACGTCTCCAGAAAACGAGGGACGATTTAAGGACGTAAAGGATATTTATCGGCCGGCAGGCATTTACTTTCACTATTCGTACATCTTTTTCCCCTCTCCGTGCATATAGTTTCATTTGGTTTGCTTCAGAATCAAAATACAACTATCGGAGAGACGGGAATGACAACACAAACTACGCTATTGTGTAAGGGTGAAGCTGTTCGGCATAACAAAAAGGCTGAGTGGGGTATCGGAAAAATTACCGACGTCAACAGCTGCGGAACGGTTCGTGTCCTTTTTGCCGGATTTCCCGAGGTTTCAATAGCTAAGGGATCGAAATATCTTATTAAAGTAAAAGCAAAACAATAAGCGTTCGGGGTTGTTTTTCCCGAAAGCAATGAGACAACTATCTAACTATTTGGGGGAGTTTTGCAAACATCAGTGAAAAAATGGTTTCGTGACAAGAATACCGGTTTTCTCGACAACAGAGGCGGCCCGGACATACTGGTCAGCAAGAGAGATCTTATTGACTGTCAGTTCCTCAAGGTTGGTGCCGTGGTCGAGTTTGAATGCCACCCGGGGGAAAAAGGTCTGGTTGCTAAAAAGGTCAAGCTGGCGAGCAGGCACAAGTCGACCGGCGATGCGAAGGGTAAGAAAAAGGAGTTCCGTTTTGGGGTAATGACCTGAGCAAGACGAGTACTTACCGTCTCTCGCAGTCAATGATCGAGGAAACCCGGTCGCCAACCGGTCCAGTACCGAAAGATTGCTGCTGCCAGCAATCGAAGACGTCGTTTGCTGCGATCCTTGGTCGAGACGAAAAAGCCGGATCCCGGTATTCCCCGGGATCCGGTTGGCGTGCCGCTCGGTGGGCGATCAGTTGTTGCGCTCGGCGATGGCTTGTTCTGCCATTTCGACCAGTTCCGGGCCGACCTGGGTCTTCCATTTGTCAAATACCGGGCGGGTCGCCGCGACAAACGCTGCCCGCTGTTCATCACTCAACTCGGTGATGGTGACATCGTTGGCCTCGATTTCTTCGAGGAGCGACCGGTCGCCCTCGACCAGACCGGCCCGAGCAATTACGATTTCCTGCTGACCGGCGTCGATAGCGGCCTGCTTGACGATGGCCCGGTCTTCTTCCGTCCACGAGTTCCAGACTTCCTTGTTAACGACAAAGATCAGCGGATCGGCTACATAGCCCCACATGGTGATGTGTTTCTGGCCGACAGTGTGCAATTTGGCCGCAGTGAAGATGGCCAGCGGATTTTCCTGGCCGTCGACTGCGCCACTGGCCAGGGCGGGCTGGGCGTCGGACCAACTCATCTGGGTCGGGTTGGCCCCCAGGGCGGTGAAGGTGTCGAGGAAGAGCGGCGAACCGACAACCCTGATCTTCATGCCTTTGAGGTCATCGGGCGAACTGATGGCATGCTTGGAGTTGGAAATCTCGCGAAATCCGTTTTCTCCCCAGGCCAGCGGCACGACCCCGGCTTCTTCGAGAATGGAGAACAGCTGCTCGCCGACCGGACCCTGAGTCAGGGCATCGATAGCGGCAAAATCAGGCATCAGAAAGGGCATCGAGAACAGATTGAGCTGTTTGACCTGCGGAGACCAGTTGATGGTAGAACCGACGGCCATGTCGATGACGCCTTGACGAATGGCTGACAATTCCCGGGTCTGGTCGCCCTGGACCAGCGAGACACCGGGATAAAGCTTGATGTTGATCCGGCCGTCGGTACGTTCACGGACCAGATCGGCCCAGATTTCGCCCCCTTTGCCCCACGGGAAAGCGGTACTCAAGACGAGCGACATCTTGTACTCGGATTTGTAGTTCTGTGCCGAGGCTGCAACCGCGCCAAGCAGCAAGGTTGCGACCAGGAGCGCGGTCAGAGTGAATCTTTGTTTCATGTTTGCTTCTCCTTTCAGTTGATGTTGACGGCTCTTTTCTGTAGGAACGACGTGTTTGTTCGATCAATAGCCGAGTGTTTGCGGCAACCACAGGACCAACTGGGGAAAGACGATAACCAACAGCAAGACGCAGAGCACGGAGAACAGCAGCCAGCTGACCCAGCGCACGGTTTGCTCCATGCTGACCTGGGCGATCCGGCACGACACCATCAGATTCACGGCCAGCGGCGGCGTGAATTGACCGACCGCCACCATCAGGGTCAGCAGGACGCCGAACCAGACGAGATCCCACTGGTAGAATAGGGCGATGGGCATCAGAATCGGTACGAAGATCAGGAAGATCGAGATTCCGTCGAGGAACATCCCGACAAAGATCAGCAATAGAATGAGCAGGAATAGCACCCCGTATTGGCCGAGACCGGAATTGACGATGGCCTCGGTGATCGGGTCGATGATGCCGAGCGTCGACAGCGAATAGGCAAAGATACCGGCCAGCGCGACGACGATCAGGATTACCGCCGACAGCTCGCCGGCATCGCGCAGGATACCGAACAGGTCGCGAAAGGCGATGGTACGGTGGATGACCATGCCGACAAAGAGCCCGTAAAAGACGGCGACCACCGCTGCTTCGGTCGGGGTGAACCAGCCGAGCCGCATACCGCCGAGGATCAATACCGGCGCGGCCAGTCCCCAGGACGCCTCGCGCAGGCTCGGCCAGAAGAGCGGTTTGCTCAGGGCGGCCTCCTGGAGTCCCATCCGGTGTTTTCTGGCCAGCAGGACCGACGGGATGATCAGCGCCAGACCGACCAGGATGCCCGGTACCATGCCGGCGGCGAACATTGCTGGGACCGAGGCGCCCGGTACGAGCACCGAATAGATGATCAGCGCAATCGACGGTGGAATGAGGATGTCGATGGCGGATGCCGCTCCGATAACGCTGGCCGAAAAGGCCGGCGGATAGCCGGCGCGGGTCATGGCCACGATCATGACGCTGCCCACGGCGGCGGCGGTGGCCGGGCCGGAGCCTGAAATCCCGCCAAGCAGCAGGGCCACGGCGATCGCCACCAGCGGCAGCATTCCCGGTCCCTGGCCGAATATCGAGACGGCAAAGCGCACGAGCCGAAGCGCTACGCCGGAGCGGTTAAAGATGATGCCGACCAATACGAACATCGGGATGGCCAGCAGCGGATACTTGCCGAGGCCGGCATAGAAGTTTTGCGGCACCGCCAGCAGGCCGAACCATTGGGTGTCGGGATTGGCAAGACCGATAGCCAGGGCGGCGGACAATCCCATCGATACGCCGATCGGTACGCCGGCCAGCATCATCAGGAAGAAGACGATGAACAGGGAGGCGCCGATCATTGGTCGCGCCCCTGACGGACCAACAATCCGAGCGCACGCAGAGCGATAGCAACGGATAGCAATGGCAGCCAAAGCGAATACCACCACTGCGGCACGCCGATGCCAGGCGAGGTCTCACCATAACGGATATCGTCCCAGACCATGCGGGAGCTGAGAGCTGCTATTAACAAGAACAGGACGACCACCATCGCGGCGGCCAGTCGGCCGAGAAGTCGCTGGCGTTTCCGGGAACCTTTACCGATAAAATATTCGATGCGGATATGGCGATTGCGGGCGACGGCGGCGGAGCCGGCAACCAAAGCCAGCACGATCATCAGGAAGATGGAGATCTCCTCGGTCCAGGCAAACGAGCGATTGGTGAAATAGCGAACCAACACGTTGGCGAAGGTGATCAGGGCCAACGAGGCCATAACGATGACCGTCAGCCAGTCCTCGATCTTCAGCGGGACGGTGGTTGCGTGTTCCTCTTCATCGGCCGGCGAGACTCCCGGTTCAGGGGCTGTCTCGGTCATATGATTCGGCGGTTTATTCGACGTGAACTGCGATTCCATGAGCGAATCGATGTGCTTCTGGTGACAAATGACAGGTAAAGGCGATCCTGCAGGCAATACCCCTTGGCGAATTCCGGCGTCGGCACGTCGAAGTGAGCGGCTTGGTAAAGCATCGACCGGATTTCGCAGCGACTTTCTGAGGAGAAGACTTTATCGTCTTCCATCCGTTGTTACAAGGATTGTCTTGCAGATGTGTTTAACATTTTCCGTGAATGCCTGCTCCTTGGAGTTGAGCTGCTATGTCTCCAATTGTTATGTTCCGCTTTGATCGGCTGGGCGCCGGCTGCGGATGTGATGTCGGCAGCCACTTTGAATCAGAGACACCATCCATCGAGGCAGTCGCGAGGTATTCTGTAGCAGAATCGATCCGTTCGGGGGGACTGATTTTTATTCTGGGTTTCCAGAAAATTCGTGCGCACTTTTTCATTTGTTGCATCCTGCCACGTGTCCCGGTAAAGCATAGGGAAACCTTGAAAAAATGTCATTTCGCTCAATCTCATCGTTGCGCAATCAAATTGTATCCTCGGAATATCGTGTATATGCCTTCGAGAAAATTTTCTTGCGGGCCTCGATCTTGAACGAAATTCCGACTTTTTTAAGCTCCCCATAGAAAGTAGCTCCAACATAGGTGATAATGAAACATCAACAAGATGATCAGGGAGCAACAAACGAGAGGAGAGGTGCGTCATGAGAAATAAACGTCGTATGTTAATCGTCGGCTTCTGGTGTTTGATGGCAGCAGTGTTTGCGGGCGGGTCGGCTCATGCCGACATCGAAGGGAGCGCGGACCATCCGGCGGTTAAGCGCTATGAAGGATCGGAAATCGTCAAATACACGTTCCATGAGTACAATGACCTGACCGTCGCCTTGGGCAGGGCCCGCAGTTCCAGTGAAATCGAAGAGGCCTTGAACGTCGAGGGAGCGGTTACCAGGCTGACCTATAAAATACCAATCGGACGTTCACCGCTGGAAGTGATACGCAATTATGAGCAGGATCTGCAGGCGGACGGATTCACTGTTTTATTTGGTGGCAGCACGAAGGATCTCGGTTCTTATTTTGCCGAGGCGGCCGGTTACAAGGAGATCCAATGGCCGCCCAATGTCCCGGCGCTCACGCTGAACAGCGATTCGCAACGCTACCTCGTCATGGAAAAAAAGAATGATCAAACGTCTCTGCTGGTCGCTCTGTATGCGGTGGAAAACCGCTTCTGGGCAAGCAATTTGAAAGATGTCGAAAAGGGGCAGGTGTTGTTACAGGTCGACATTGTCGAACGCACGGAGATGGAGCAGAAAATGGTAACGGTCGCTGCTGCGGAGATGGCCTCGGCGATTGCTGCGGCCGGCAGCATTGCGCTTTACGGTATATATTTTGACATCGACAAGGCGGATCTCAAAGCCGAATCGGCAGCAACCATCTCGGAAATAGCAAGCCTGCTCAACGATAACAAGGACTTAAACCTGCTCGTTGTCGGACACACCGACAATGCCGGTTCTTTTTCCTATAACAGCGAGTTATCGGAAAAAAGGGCCGCCACGGTGGTCGATGAATTGGTGAGGAGACACGGCATTCAGACCGATCGCCTGCGTCCCGTTGGCGTTTCCTATGCCTGCCCGGTAGCCAGCAACAAAACCGAGGAAGGGCGGGCGCTCAACAGGCGGGTGGAATTGGTGGAAGACACCGATAAGAGGTCGCTTTGAAGAAGTTCGTATTTCGTCAGGAACCCGTATGAATGCCACCATACAGCAGCTACGGGAAGAGATCAGTCGGTTGCAGGCAGAACTGGCTGATCGGGAGACAGCGTTGCCGGCCCATTCCGTCAAACCTCATCAGTACATGGTGATCGAATTGCTGGAAGATGAGATCGAACGAAAACAGAAGGTTTTAAACGATCTGCAAAGGGCGGGTGACGGGGTGTCGCGAGAAGGTGGTAATGGCAATTGAGGTTCAGGTTCAAGACGATCGCACGTTGCTTGGTTCTCTGACGATTTCGAGTAGGAGAGATGACAGCGGCAACGAAATCCATATCTCTTTCGTGCAACTCGGCGAACCACTGGCCGTGGAGTTGGAAAGGGCATTTCTTGCTGAACTGCCGCCTCCCCAGCGGCAGGCGATAGTTCGGTTGAAGCGCTGGCAGGACCGGCAAAGATCACTGCTGGGCAGGATGCTCCTTCGCCGAGCATTGAGCCTGCCGTATGGTGGTGCCGGGCAGTATGCCCTGCACATGCTTTGCCAGACGGAGCGGGGGCGACCTCTGATTCCCGGCGGCCCTGATTTTAACCTCTCGCACTCCGGAACAACGGTGGTCTTGGCTGTGTGCAGTCGTGGCCAGGTGGGCATTGATGTCGAGGCGATACGCCCGATCGATGTTGAGCAGTTCCGCCACATAATCCCGGAGCTGGCAGATGCGCGGGAAGAAACGGGGGGGAGAGGCGATCTCAGATCGTTTTACGACAATTGGACGCGAAAAGAGGCGGTAGTCAAAGGATGCGGCCTCGGTCTGGCCCTGCCGTTTGAGCAACTCGATGTCAGTCGGGATGTCGTCGCGGCGGCGGGCTCGGACTGGCATCTTCGTTCATTGACTATCGGGGACGGAGACACGAGCTGTCATATCGCAACGAACGTCCCGCCTTCCCGGATCTTTCTTGAGTCGCTGACAAGAGAAAGCCTGCACCCCTGACGACGAACCGCTAACGGTCCGCCCTCCCGACATCCCGAGCCTGTCGCCGGTGGCCGCAGCATGTCCGGACATCTCCTGTGTCCAGTGTCTTTTCTCGAGTTCCCTGACGATCGGCTCAAAAACCGAAATGATTCTTGATCACTGTTCCCAGTTCGAAGGAAAAGAGAACGAGCAATCCGGTCAGCAGGACCAGGATGCTGGAAGGCCTGAGCAGCATCCGGGGGCCATGGGTGTGTACGAGTACCACGACGGGCATGATGAAGATGAAAATGGCGACCAGGGGCGAGATGACGAGGCCGAACAGGCTCATGACGGAAGGATTGACGAGGGACAGGAGCCAGAGACTGGCAAACAGCACGAGTTGGACAGTTATGTCGAGTTGTCGAGAGCGTCCGGCCGAAGGTCGCGCGATGGTGTGTCCAGCCAGGGAGAGCCCGCGTTGCACCAGCTGCAGGGCGGATTCCCGGACGGCGAAAAAGACGCCGATAAACGAGGTGACCAGAGCGCCGAGGCCGAGCAACGGGCCGATTTTGGCAATGACCGGATTGACGCCGACCCGGTCGCCGAGCAGGGCCAGGCAGTTGAGATTACGCTCGGCGGCGTCGGCAAAGGCCCGGGGGGAAAGGCTGAGCAGACAGGAAAAAACGAAGAACAGCACGAAGAGCAGCAGCAACAGCGTGGTCTTCAGCACAATCCGGTTGAGCCGGGTTGCTCCCTGCTCAGGCTCACGGGCGGCGGCGCTTGAGTTTCGGTAGGCGGCAACCATCGACGACAACGCCGGAAAAAAGAGAAACGACAGGGTCAGAATGGGCAGGATCAGCAACAGGTCGTCGATGAAATGGAGTGGGGACGGGGTGCGGAGATAGGGTGTGATGTCCCAGAACGGAATCAGGTACACGGAGATGCCGAAAAGCAGTACGATCAATATCGAGGAAAGTCCGCTCATCACGCGCAGGATGGCTTTTTCGCCGATCAGGTGGAGCGCGGTAAAAAAGACTACAACAAGCAGGTTGAGCCAGCCTCCCGTGAACCGGTTGATCGCCGGAACATCCAGTTTGCCGAGAAAATCCGTCAAGTTTGCATTCAGGCCGATGAGGTACGAGTAAAGCAGGATGAAAAAGGTGAGGAAGTAGACGGCCACCATTCCTTCGCTGAAGAAACGGCCGCAGTGACCGGCCAGTACACGTGCGTAATTTGCGTCGCTCCCGTCGGCAAGCACCATGGTGACCACGTTTTTGTGAGAATAGTAGATCAGCGGCAACAGCAGCAGGGACAAAACGGCCAGTGCCCAGATGCCGGCCGTGCCCGCCTGCACGGGCAGGTAGAGGATACCCGCTCCGACCGCCGTGCCGAACATGGTCAGGATCCAGCCCCATTCGCTAAACGGCGGGGCCGAATCGGCTGCATCGTCTCGTTTGGTGACGCTCACGGCAGAAAGCCCTCATCTTTCAGGTAGTCGACGTAGAGCGGGATCAGCGTTTCGTAGTCGGCGGTAAAATCGATGCCCAAGGCCTCAAGGGCGGCGAGTGTTGCCGTCTGCTCGGTCGGCGGCGGGTCGCCGGAGAGATCGCCTTCGTAGAACCCTTTGAGCTGGGCCAGGGCGTTGTCCTCGCCGATGGTGGCAAGACGCTGCTGCCAGGTGCTGGCCGGTTCCGGATCGGCGGTCAGGCCACAGCTACCGAGCGCCTGGAAAAAATCACGCAGCGGAAGGCTGTTCGGGTTGCTCAGGTTGGCAACGAGCAGCGAGTCGCGAGGCGTGAGGGACAAGCCGGCGATGGCCCGGGCCAGCACGTCGACAGGCGTCATTTCAACGGTCTCGGCGATGTCGGGAAAGGCGCCGAGTTGCAGGCAGCCCTTGTTGAACAGCCAGAAATGGTTGTGCTCGTAGTTGCTGAATCCGCTGACACTGCTGCCGGTAATGTTACCGGCGCGGGCGATGACGGCGGGCAGGCCGTAGCGTTCCGCGCACTGCGCGACGAGTTGTTCGCCGACCCACTTGGTCAGCAGGTAGCCGTTGTCGACCACCGGAGGATTCGGCAGGATCGCCTCGTCGGCGCGGGTGACATCGGCGATGGCGGTTGCCACGGAGAGCGTCGAGACAAAACAGAACGGTTTTTGCCGATTAGTCAGGGCAAGTCGCAACAGTTCGGTGGTGGCGTCCACATTGGCCGGCTTCATTGTCGCGTAGCTGTGCAGATGATGGACGAAGGCGCCGCAGTGAACAATGGCGTCGATGTCGTCGGCCAGGGATTGATAGGTCTCGTTGGCCAGGCCAAGGTCGGGCTCGGCAAGATCACCGATGAGGATGTGCACGCGCGAGAAATCGGGGCTGATGCCGGCGGTCCGGGCCTGCTTGCGAAGGCTTTCCATGCCTTCTGTTTTGTCGTTGCAGCGCAGCAGGCAATAAACCGAGGCGCTCGTGCGGGTCAGTTCATCGAGCAACCAGCAGCCGAGAAACCCGCGCGCACCGGTCAACAGGACGCGGTTTATTGCGGTGGGGGCGGTGGGGTGCGGCGCCGGATCGGCGATATCGATCCCGGTCCGGGCATCGCTGATAGCCTGCCGGATGTGGTTGATGCTGTGCCCGGAAGCAAGGGCCTCGATGGTCGGCTGGCTGTAGAACTCACCCATCGTGAAGTCGATGCCGAACCGCTGGTGCAGCTCGTTCTGCAGGCGAACCGCGAGCAGAGAGTTGCCGCCGACATGAAAGAAGCTGTCGTCCCGGCCGATGCCCCGGTAGCGCAGCAACTCTTCCCAGATCTCGGCGATCTGGTGTTCGAGTCCATCGCGCGGAGGATTGGCGCTGACCTTGCCGGCGACGGCGGGCAGGGCCTTGCGGTCCACCTTGCCGTTGGGCGAGGAGGGCAATACGTCGAGCCGGACAAAGAATGAAGGTGTCATGTAATCCGGCAAAACGTCTTCGGTATGGCGGCGAAGTGCGTCGTCATCGAGGTCGGCATCGGCGACGTAGTAGGCGGCGAGATAGCGGTTTTCGCCCTCGCTTTTGGCGGCGCAGACGACCTGGTGCAGCCCCGGGAACGAGCTGAGGCAGGCTTCGATCTCGCCGAGTTCGATGCGGAAGCCGCGCAGTTTGACCTGGGCGTCGTTGCGCCCGAAGTATTCGATCGTCCCGTCGGCCTGGAAACGACCGAGGTCACCGCTGAGATACATCAGTGCGTACGGTGAGCCGTCAAACGGGTCGAGCACGAATCGTTCGAGGGTAAGATCGTCGCGGTTCAGATAACCGCGCGCCAGGTTCATGCCGCCGATGCAGATTTCACCGACGGCACCGAGCGGAACGGGCTGCTTGTAACTGTTCAGCAGGTACATGCGGTAGCCGGCGAGCGGTTTACCGATTATGCGCGGATTGCTATCCGGCAGGATCTGGCCGAGCGAGGACATGACGGTGGTTTCTGTCGGCCCGTAGAGGCTGAACAGTCGGGTGTGCCGGCTCCACCAGCGGGCGGTCGCCTCATCGAGCACATCGCCGCCGAAACCGAGCATACGCAGCGACGGGATTTCTTCGCGCGGCAGGTTCTGCAGGACCACCGGCGAGAGAATCGCGTGGGTTACGCCACTCTCGCGCAAGGTACGGTGCAGGGCGGTCGGGTCTGTGCGGTCGGCCTCGGGGATGACGGTCAGCGTGTGACCTTCGAGCAGACAGGGGAAGATCTCGAGCACGCTGGCATCGAAGTTCATCGAGGCGATCAGCGCGGAGAGGCTGTCTTCCGAGAGACCGAAGGCCGCAGCGGCAGCCTGTGCCAACCGGACGACACTGGCCTGCTCGATCATTACGCCCTTGGGTTGACCGGTCGAGCCGGAGGTGTGAATGACGTAGGCGAGCGTATGCGGTGCAACGGGCGGCAGTGGTGCGTCGGGCACCATTGCCTCGGCGAGCGGGTCGATGTAGTCGAGGTGGTCAAGGCCGATGGCGGCGAGCGCGGTGCGGCTTTCAGCGTCGGCGGCAACGAGGCGGACATCGGCATTTTCCACGAAGAAACGTACGCGGTCCGGCGGATAGCTCGGATCCAGCGGAATATAGGCGCAGCCGAGCTTGAGGATGGCCAACACGGTGGCGACAAGGTCGTCGCTCTTCTGCATGCTCAGGCCGATTCGTGCGCCGGGGGTGACGTGGCGGAGCAGTCCGGCGGCGATACGATCGCTCCAGTCGGCCAATTCACGGAAGGTGTGACGCCGGTCCTTGAAGAGCAGCGCGGGGCGATCCGGAACGGTGTCCGCGATCTCTGCGAAGCGCGCCGAAATAGTCGTGTCCGGACGGTCGAGCCGCTCACCGCAGGCGTATTCCATGAAGCGGGCGAGGGCGGCGTCGGACTGATAGGCCAGTTCGCTGACACGGGCCTCGGGGCGATAGGCGGCATCGTCCACCAGTGTCTTGAAGATTTCCAGGAAGCCGGCGATCGTTTCGGGATGAAACAGCGAACTATCGTATTCGACCCGCCCCTCGATGGCTCCGTCGCCGCTTTGGTAAAAAATCCCGGCGATGTCGGCTTTGGATGTCTTTGACGGGAGTTCGTCGGCGCGGAAGGTGGCGCCGCCGAAACCGCCTTCAAGGCCGATACCGCTCTGCAGACTGAAAATAAGATTGAGCGATTCGAGTCCAGCGATTTCGGCGTCGTGCGGGGTGGCGATCAGGTGCTCCTTGTCGTCGAGCATCTGGCGGTGTACGGCCAGGGCCAATTCGCTGAACGGCCGGCGCGGCTGCACGGTCTGACGCAGGTAGCCCATGGTGACGAAGGCGGCGTACATTCCTTCGGTGCCGGGGATGTCGCGCGCCGCATAGGGATAACTCAAAACCAGTTCTTCCTGGCCGGTCAAGCGCCAGATCCAGGTAACGTAGAGGGCCATCAGCAGCGGCGAAAGGGTCATGTTCCGCGCGTCGGCAAAGTCCTTGAGGACGGCGACGGTGGCCGGCTCGATACGCAGGTTAATGGAGGCATTGGCGTCGGGTCGTTTGTGCCGGAAGTCGGCGGGCAGTTCGGTATGGGCATCGACGCCGGCGAGCTTTTCTTTCCAGTAGGCGATGGAATCGCGGAAGGGCCGGCTGTTCGGCAGACAGGGTGCCCAGCGCCAATAGTCGAACCAGGTGAGGCGCGGCGCGCAATCGCGGCCTTCGTAGCGGGCGGCGAGTTCCGCCAGCAACAGGTTCAGCGACCAGCCGTCGAAGATCGCGTGATGGACGCAGAATATCAACGTCGTGTCGCCGGCATCGGTGCAGTGGATTTCGCCACGCCAGAGCGGTGCCTCTGACATTCCCAACGGTTCGTCGCGCAGCGCTTCGGCGCGGGCGTCAATGGTGGCGGCGGAGCTGTCGACCAGGGCAATGGCGGGCAGGTCCCCCTCGGAGGCGCGCAGCCACAACTCGCCGTGCTCCTCGCTGAAGGCGGCGCGGAAAATGGGGCTGGCGGCGAGCAGGTCGTGGAAGGCCCGCCGCAGGGCCAGCGGGTTGATCTGGCGCGAGAAATCGATGCGCACGACGATATTGTAGGTGTTGTCTTCCGGTCGACCCAGAGTCCGGCTGTAGAGCATACCGATAAAGCGGTTGGTTACCACCGCGGTGGTCTCGCCGGTTGCCGTCAATGGCGGCAGCGGGTCGGTGTCCGGTTCGGTGGCCCGCACCTGGTCGCAGAAATCGGCCAGGACCGGATGCTCGAACAGCTGCTTGGGGCGGAAGGTGTTACCGAGTGTGGTTGACAGGATGGTGCAGACCTGTGCGGCGAGCAGCGAATGACCGCCCAGATGGAAGAAATTGCTGTCACCGCTGAGGGATTCGGGAGGCAGGTGCAGGGTGGCGGCCCAGATGTCCCGGATCTGCCGCTCGAGTTCGTCGAGCGGTGCTGCCTGACCGGGGCCCTGGCCGGGTGTCGGCATGGGCAGGCGAGTACGGTCGATCTTACCGCTGATGTTGAGCGGAAAACCGTCGATCGGGATCAGAAAACTGGGGATCATGTAATGTTGCAACCGCTTGCCGAGCCTCTCACGCAGGGTTTCCGGCCGCAGTCCGGGACCGACGTACCAGGCCAGCAGGTGCTTGCCGCCCGGCTGGTCGAAAGCGCCGACATAAACGCCGGTGACTTCAGGCTGGTCGGCGATGGCGGTCTCGATATCGCCGAGTTCCATCCGGAAGCCGCGGATTTTTACCTGAAAATCGCTGCGTCCGAGAAATTCCAGCTCACCGTTGGGCAGAAAACGTCCCAGGTCGCCGGTGCGGTAGATATGCCCGGGGCCGAAGGGATTGGCGAGAAATTTCTGGGCGTTGAGTTCGGGGCGGCCCAGATATTCGCGGGCCACGGTCTCACCGCCGACCACGATTTCGCCGATGCCGCCGATAGGAGTCAGCTCTCCGTCGCTGTCGAGCAGATAGGTGTGGTACCCGCGCAGGGGGCGGCCGAGATGATTGGCGGCCTTGAAGCCGCCCATGCGGTTAATGGTGGCCATGACCGTCGTTTCGGTCGGACCGTAGATATTGGCCAGATCCACGGCTTTGGACCAGAAGCGCACGGTATCCTCGTCGCTCGCCTCGCCGCCGCAGAAGATCGCGCGCAGGTCCGGCAGGGGGCGCCGCGGCAACAGCCGTAGCAGGGCGGGGGGGAGAAAAGCGTGGCTGATGCGTGTTTCGCGCAACAGGCTGAAAATCGCTTCGGGATCGCCGCGCACTTCACTCGGGACGACCACCAGTTCGGCGCCATGGGTCAGGGAGTTGAAGATCTCCAGGACGCTGGCATCGAAGTTTAACGAAGCGAACTGGGCCCAGCGGCTGCCGACCCCGTTTTCCCATACCCCTTCGAGCGAGGCGATGAAATGGGCGAGCATGCCTCGCTCGATGACGACTCCCTTTGGAATGCCGGTCGTGCCGGAGGTGTAGATGATGTAGGCGGTGCTGCCGGCAACGGCGGCGGGCGGAGTGTCGACAGGCGCCGGGCGATCGAGCAGTTCGGCGATGCCGAGTACCGGACAGGAAGCAACCGAGGCGATGAGCCGCTGCGTGCTTTCGTCGCCGATTACCGCCGCGAGGCGGGCGTCTTCGGCGATGAAGCGGAGTCGTTCAGCGGGCATCTGCGGATCGAGCGGCACGTAGCCACCGGGTGTTGCCAGTACGCCGAGGATGGCCTGGATCATTCGTTCACTGCGCGACAGACAGATACCGATCAGCACATCCGGCCTGCCGGCGATCAGCGGCCTGAGGTGCGCCGCCACCGATCCCGCGGTTGCCGAAAGCTGCGCATAGGAGAGCACGGTGTCGTTGAAGCGCAGGGCCGGCGCCTCCGGCGTGCGGGCACAGACACCGGCAAAGAGGGCCAGGACATCGACCGGTGCTGCCAGCCGTTCACCGCCGTCGGCCAGCGCCAGCGCCCGGGCGCGCAGTGCCGTGTCGAAGAGGCGGATCTGATCAACGCTACGGCTCAGATCTTCGGGCAATTGTCCGAGCAGTGTCAGATAATGGTCGAACGCTCCGCGCAGGCCGGGCGTTTCCTGCGGGGAACGGGCCAGGACATGGAAGGACACGGTGTCGCCGAGAGTAAAATAGATGGCGATATCCTCAACTTGCAGGCGATGGGAATAATTCGGCAGCAATGTTGCCGTCACGCCGGGCAGCCCGAGTTCCCGATAGGGCTGGGCATCTTCGTCGAAGAGCACGTTCGCCGGTCGACCATCCGGGTTGTCCTTTCTGAATTCTTCGATAAGCTCGCTGAGCGGCAGATCGGAATGATGGCGGGCCTGTTTGTAGAGACGTGCTGCCTGGCGCAGAAACCCGGCCACCGTTTGGCCGGGAACCAGCAGGCTTTTAAAGGTCGGCCGGTTGATGCTGAAACCGATCTGTTCCGGGGCATCGATGTGGATACGGTGATGATACAAGGTCAATACCGTCTCGCTGCGAGTGATCCGATACAAAAAGAGATGAAACGAAAAGAGCAGGAGTTGATCGACGCCGATGTCGAATTGTTTTGCGACATCGAGCAGGGCGGCGGTTTTCTGCGCTGACAGGTCGACATTAAAATAGCTGCCGGCCACCTGGTCTTCCACCCGGGGCGGCCGCCACTCGAATGACGCATCCCGGAGCATCTGCAACCAGAAACGCATGCTTTCCCGGTATCGAGGATCAGCTATCCGGGCTCGCTCCGTTTCGACCAGGAGGGGCTGCGGCAACCCGAGTGATTCGGGCAACCGCTCTCCGCGATAGGCGGCGGCAAGAGCGGCGAACAATGGCTTGAGCGAAAAACGGTCAATGATCACCGGGTGACAGACGAACACCAGGTAATGAACGTTTTGGCCCTGCAGCAGGCAGAAGAGATACGGTGCCCCGCCGTCGAGACGGAAACGCCGGTCCTGCAGCGTTTCGATCAGCGAATGCGCCGCTTCCTCACGTTCGCCGAGATCAATGACCTCCAACTCGCCCTCGATCGCCGCGCTGTAAAAAATCCTCAGGGAACCGTCCAGGCGCAGAAAACGGTAGGAAAATGAGGGGCATCGCTGCACGACCGCATGCACCGCGGATCGGAGACGCGCCGTGTCCACAGACCCTTCCAGGCGAAATGCCGTGCAGCAGTTGCCGATCAGATCGCTCCATTCGATGGTGGCCTGCTGGTTTCGGGTCGGTTCGAACATTTCAAAAGACATGATAACCTCTTCGGTATGGTTCAGAGTTGCGGTTCGAAACCGCACCCCACACTTTTTTTGTATGATTGCCAATCCGCTGCCCCCGTGGCGGCAGGAACAACCCAGACCGCACGGGCATCAGCTGTCCATCGGGGATCCGCCGATTGCCGAAAGCTGGCGAACACCAAACACCGGGATTGCCCACAATCGTTTCGGACAACGGGAACACGCTGCTCTGCCCCCGGCATCGCGTCTAGCGTATCACACTTATCAGCTGAGCTCCAGCGGCTTGTATATCGGGAAAAACCTGATCGTTCCCCGTCAACTTTTGCTATTGTCGGGCCATTCCTCTGCCTGGATATGACAGGGAGTATTGGTTTTGGTCGGTAGTGAACAATGTATGGAGGGGAAAAATAGCGGGGTTGCGATAGCTGTAAATACGGCCATTGTCAGAGTGCCGGATCGGCCTGTCCCCTCACGTTTACTGTGTCAGGTGCTCTTTTTCTTCAGCGCCTGTTTCTGTCCTATGGCCGGCATCTTTTTTCGGCGGGAGATTTCACTGGTTCGTCCCGGGAAATGCATTATCGTGTACCGCACAGGTTCGGTGCATGCCGCCGGGAACGCGATGTATCGCCTGCACTTTCCTGGATGGCGCACGGGCGTGTGCCCGGCCGGCCGGAGCTTCCGGCTGACGGACCGCCCGTCAGCGCACCGGAAAATCAGCTCATTTTTTCAGCAGACCAGAGGAGAAAATATGACAGAGGCAACCACCCCGGGCAAAAACGATCCTTATTGGAAGTGCGGCAAATGCGGCAGGACCGTCCAGTCGGCGACGCCGCCCGAAAAGTGTCCGAGTTGCAAGGAGAATTGCGATTTTAAAGATGTCACCTGCTATACCCCCGATTGCGGCGGGCCGGGCAACGTCGATCCACGGCTCTGAGCCTCAGCCGCCACTCCCGGGTGTCAGGGCGGCCACGGCGCCGCGCAGTGGTGTGGCACCGAAGCGAAAAACCAGTTCTTCGCCGCTGACCAGGTGCAGGTGCAGTGAGGCGAGAATCAACCACTGGCGTGAGGTGGTGATGCGGCGTATTTGATTCCGGGCGATTTTGATCCGTTTATCGCTGATCTGAAACGGCGGCCGGACGTCGGCGTGATAGCCGAACCGGCCGCCGGCCATCATCAGTCCGGCGCGGCGATCAAGGTGCAGACCCGCAATAAAGTAGACATGCCAAGTCGTTATATGGAGCCGACCGGTGATCTTTTCGCTGGTCGGCCCGTTCTCGCCGATAAAGACCGCCCAGGAGCCGAGAGGTTCCTCGGCCCGTTCCATCCAGTCCGGTTTTTTCATCGGAAACCGTTTGTGAGAAAGCCAGAATATATTCCGATAATCTTATGGGAATCTTGAGAAATACAAGAGCTTGATTTTGTTGTGATTATTTTGTTATCGGTCAGGCAGCATTTTCCGTTCCGGAAGAGATCAGCTATTAAAATGGACAGATCCATCGCGGTACCAGCTCAGGACTGGGGCGGATCGAGATCCTTGGGGCCGCCGAGAATCGCGTCCGCTTCATCCGGATACAATTCCCTGATGCAATCGGGACAGAGACCGTGAGTAAAGCGGGTATCGGTATGCTGTTCCAGATAGCCCTCCAGTCGCTGCCAGAGTCCGGCGTCGTCACGGACCTTGCGGCACTGAGAACAGATAGGCAACAGGCCGCGCAGGGTTTTGATCTCGGCCAGGGCCCGCTCCAGGGAGACGGTTTTTTCGTTGAGCAGATCGAGATAGCGGCTGTTGGCCAGGGCAATGGCTGCCAGTTCGCCAATGACTGAGGCGATTTCGGCATCGTCGTCGGTGAAATCAGACGGTTTGTTGGCCAGCCCCATAATGCCCACGGTCTGGCCGTCGATATTGAGCGGCGCAAAGAGCACATTGCGCAGGTCGACGTGGCCTGCCGGCATAAAGGCGATCCACCGACTGTTCATGAAATCGTTGTCGTATACCGTTTGGTGGCGGTGATAGGCAGTGGCGCGCAGCCCGCGGATCGGCATCGGCAGGAGCGGGTCGACGGAGCAGGGCAGGTCGCCGGATTCTAGGAATAACACCTCGTTTTCATGGCCGTCGGGACTCAACAGCGCAACGTAACCGGAGACGGCACCAGTCAGACGGCAGCAGTGATCAAAGAGCGAACGGGCGCACTCGGGAAAGGAACGCTGCTGTAAAACGGTCCGCGCGCAGGCCATCAGCGCGGCAACTTTCTGATCTGGACTCGGAGTGTTTTTCATATGAACGGAGTTTTTACCGGCAGTGGCGCCCTCTTCGTTGCTGGTCTTTTGCGGCCACATTGATTATGGTACCAGATCCATGGATTGCCGTCACGAAAACAGTCAAGCGGTGCGTAGCTTTAACGCAAGGCTGCGACGGCCGATGGTCAATCCTTGGGAACATGCGGCCTCGTGCGTTACGAGCTGCGTTGACCGCCAATCGATATGTTGACTTTTTTCCTTATTCTACCCTGGTAATCTATGAATCTCAGTGATCCTTTTGGTCGCATGGCACGGCGACACCAACTCGCCTATGAGACCATGCGAGAAGCAATGCGTCGCAGCGGCGTCACTACCGAACAGGCGGCCCACGAAATTATTCAGCAGGCGAGGAGCCGGGCCATGAAGTTTCTCGGCATCGGCATGCTCGTGCTTGTGGCGGTTGCCATCCTGGTTCCTCGCCCGGCGCTGCCGCTGGTGCTTGGCTTGGGTGTCCTGTTGCTCGTCTGGACGATCAGCTCGACGATCAACGGACGTCGCTATATCCTGCGTTATATCGAAGAAGAAATTAAGCACAAGAAAGAATAACGGGTTTTTCCGCATACAAAGATGTGCTGCTTTTCGCTATCTACAGTCCCTTGATTGTCGGCAAAATCGGTTTCGCAGGGAAGCGGTGCTGCTTGACGCTGCGGCTCGGGACCGTTACAGTTTCATCAGATTGTCTCTGGTGGCTGTTGGTTGATCGTGGCCTGAATGTCACTGCGGTGTTTCAGCAGCCTTTGGTCGTAACGCGAACCGTTTCAAATTTTTCCCGGAGCAGATTATGAAACCGTGGAATCTTTTTGCCTGTGCATGTGCCTGTTTATGGCTGTTTGTCGGCTGTGCTCCGACTCTGCCGCTGGATGCCAATCTCAACCTCAGTGTTGCCACCCAACCGGTAAACATATATCCCGATGGCTCGATGATCTCCCTGCGGGGGCATGACGGCAGGGAGTACCAGGAAGTTGTCCGCTATTTGATCAAAGATGATCCGCCGATCCCGATCCCCAACCGTAATCCGCCGCATGTCGTTATAGCTGAGCAATTGGCGGATGGGTTGCGCGGACAGGGGCTGGTCTTTTCGCAGCAGGCGCCGGCTCATCTGGAGCTTGCCGTTGAAGAGTTGTTGACAACGGTCACCAAGCCCAAGGTCCTCTATGACATCACGGCCGTCAGCGCGGTTTCGATAACGATCACCGGCGATGGTGATGCGCTGACGAAACGCTATCGCAAGGAGTCGACCCGCGTGTCGGTAACCCGGCCCGACCTCGATGAGTTGGAACCACTGCTCAACGAGCAGTTGTCCCGGATCGTCCAGCAGATTCTCGAAGATCAGGAGATCAGAAAGCTGATTATCGACGGGAAGTGATCGACGGGGAAGCGAAGCGGTGGATCAGGTGGACTGAATAAACAATTTGACTCCCTGTTCCCTGTAAGCGGCAGTGAATTCAATGATTTTCTGTTTGATTTGGTTGCGGACCGTCCGGGTCTGTTGCAGTCGTTCTTCCCAGGTTCCGGTGAATGATGACGGATCGGCGAAGGCCCAGTTCTGGCGTAGTACCCGTCCGGGGAAAATAGGACATTTCCGGCTAACCTCCGGGGAACAGACGGTGATCACCGCATCGTATTGTTTCCCGTTTTTATAGAGTTCGAAGACACTGCGTGTCGCCGCGGCGGCGATATCGATGCCGTCTTCGCGCAGGACTTCGACGACCAGCGGATTGAGCGTCCCCGGTTCGAGGCCGGCGCTTTCGGCCTGCAGTCTGTCGTCACCATAGTGATTGAGATAGGCTTGGGCCATTTGACTGCGGGCGGAATTGTGTTCGCAGATAAAGAGAATGGTGCGCATTGTTTGATCCTGCCGGAAAGAGGTCCAATCGTCTGATACCGACGACAATTCTAGACACTATTGATCAGGAATAGATCAAAATTACGTTCGGAATTGGTTAAGCGACGATCGGCTGGAAAAGGCGAAAGGCCTGGCGAGCCGCTTCGGAACCGATAATGGCCACCATATCGTTTTTCTGAAATTTGAATTCCGGCCCGGGGTTCGGTGTCAACTCTTTGTCGCGCATTACCCCGACCACCGACGCACCGGTGCTGCGGCGGATGGCCGCCTCGCCGATGCTCCGATCGATCAAGGTGTTGTTCGGTTCGAGTCTGATCCATTCCAGATCAAATTGCAGATCGGCGGCGCAGAGTTGGCCGAGCGTGCGAAAGTGTTCTCCGTCCGCGAGTTGTGGGGCGAGAAATTCCTGACGCATGGTTTCGGTCTGACGCTGGATCTCCGAGGGTGTCAGATGGAGGTGGAACAATACCTGCCTGGTCATCTCCAGGCCGGCCTCGAATTCCGGGTAGACCAGGTCGTTGACCCGTAATTCTTTGAACACCTCGAAAAACTCGGGCTCCGAGATACGGGCGACGACCCGCATCTGCTGGTTGAGTTTGCGGGCTTGCTTGATGATCGCCTGGGCGGTGACAATGCTCGGGATGGTCACCACCAGCAATGAGGCGGTCTGTACCGACAGGGCGTCGAGGACGATGTGGTGACTGCCGTCACCGTAGACCACCGGAAAACCAGCCTCTTTGGCTTGCTCTACCCGTTGCTGATCGAGTTCTACCAGGACGAATGATACGTCGAGTCGCTTGAGTACCTCGGCGATGCGGAAGCCGACCCGGCCGCTGCCGGCAATGACCACGTGATCGTGCAGCCCTGCCTCCGGGATATTGACGCTTTCCAGCGGTTCGTGACGGAACCATTTCTTTTTCAGCGCATAGAGCCGTGAGGTTTGCGAGGAAATGAGCGGTGTCATGATCATCGTCGTGACCGCTGCGGTCAGGACCAGGTTGTAGAGGTCCGTGTCGATCGATTCGGTGGCTACGCCGACCCGGGCAAGTACGAAAGAAAACTCGCCGATCTGGAACAGGCCGAGGCCGACGGCCAGCGGTACGACGTTGCCATAACGAAAAATTATCGCCAGCGTGCTGAAGATAAGCCCCTTGCCGATGCTGACCAGCAGGACCAGCAGGACCACTTGGTGCCAGTTTTCCACCAGGAAGGTGGGATCGAGCAGCATGCCGACAGAGGCGAAAAAGAGCAGGCTGAACAGGTCGCGCAGCGGGATGATATCGCTGAGCGCCTGGTGGCCGTAATCCGATTCGCTGAGCACCATGCCGGCCACAAAAGCGCCGAACGCGAAACTGAGGCCGACCAGGTGGGTCGCATAGCCGACCCCGAGTCCGATGGCGGTAATGGCCAGCAGAAAGAGCTCGCGCGAGCCGAGGCGGGCGATATGGCGGAGAATAGCCGGCAGCAGTTTGGTGCCGAGTACGAGCATGGCGGCAAGAAACAGCATGGCGGTGATCGCGGCGCTGCCGAGAGAACTGAGGCCGGCGGCGGGATCGTTCAGCTGGGGCAGAATGATCATCATCGGTACCACGGCCAGGTCCTGAACGATGAGCATGCCGATCATCACCTTGCTCGACAGGGTGCCGAGCCAGCCCTGGTTCATCAGGGTCTTCAGCAAGACCATGGTCGAGGACAGGCTGATCATCGCGCCGAGCCATAATGAGCTGTTCCAGTCCAGATTGAACATCATACCGAGGCCGTAACCAAAGATGATGGTCAGTACGATCTGGATGGGCGTGCCGATTAGCGCGATGAGCTTAACCGGTTTGAGATCCTTGAGAGAGAATTCCAGGCCGAGTGCAAACAGCAACAGGGCCACCCCGATCTCAGCGAGCAGTTCGATGTCGTGGGTCTGGCTGATGGTAAAGCCGCCGGAATGCGGGCCGAGGATGATGCCGGCGATGATGTAGCCGAGAATCAGCGGCTGTTGCAGCCGCTGCATAATCAAGCCGCAGAAGAAGGCGGCAAGCACAATGATAATGATATCGGTCGTAATGCCCATAACGTATTAGCGGGTGGTTCCTCATTCGTCGGGGTGCAGATCAAATCGTCCGACCACTGGATTGCTGATTTTCAGATCAGGCAGGCGGCGATTCCGGATACAAAACCACACCGTCGCGTACTATACCAGAGAGCAACATATTTTTGTACACCGAGGGGGCCCCTGGAATCATCTGAACGTGACGGGAACGATTATGCAGGAAAGCGGTGCTCTGCGGATTGCCCTATTGTCATGCAGGGTCGGTTGTCGGCCGGGATTACCCGCTGACTGGAGACGGACTTTCGCTGTTGCGGAAACGGGGAAGGTTTACGGTAAAGGTCGTTCCGGCACCGGGCCGGCTGCTGACCTCGATAAAACCATTATTCTGGCCGACGATGCCGAATATCGTGGACAGTCCGAGACCGGTGCCTTTACCCAGTTCCTTTGTAGTGAAAAACGGTTCGAAAATCTGCTTGCTGACCTCGGCATCCATACCGCATCCGTTATCGCTCACCACGATCTGCGCGTAATCGCCCGGCGGACATGCATCCATGCCATGATAATGGTCACAGGTAGCGGTGAAATTGCTGGTGGCGATAACCATCCGGCCGTTTCCAGCCATTGCATCACGGGCGTTAACGCAGAGGTTGGCGAGGATCTGGTCGACCTGTCCGGGGTCGATGCGTACCGGCCAGAGGTCGTCGGCCGGTTGCCAGAGCAGCTCGATGTCCTCGCCGATCAAACGTTGCAGCATGGTCAGCATGGCGGCGATGGTAGTGTTGAGATCGAGCACCTGCGGCGTGGCCGTCTGACGCCGGGCGAAAGCCAATAATTGCCGGACCAGTTCACTGGAGCGGCTGGCGGCTTTGTGTACCTCCTGCAGGTTGGCGCGTAACGGGTCGTGGGGCCCCAACTTTTCCAGAGACAATTCGGTATAGCCGATGATCACCCCGAGCATGTTGTTGAAATCGTGGGCAACGCCGCCGGCGAGACGACCGATCGACTCCAGCCGTTGGGAGTGGAGTAATTGCTCGTGAATTGATTGACGTTCCATCTCCGCCTGTTTCCGGGACGAAATATCGAGGACGGTGCCGCGCAGCCGGCTTGGCGTGAGCCGCTCGCCGCGAACCACCAGCCAGCCGGTGGTGGCGTCTGTTCTGGAGCGTTGGAGTTCCACCTCGAAGTCCTTTTCCTGTTTCAGGGCATCGAACAGAGCCGTTCGCAGCTTATGCAGGCTATCGAGACCGATGATATCACCGAGCCGGGAAAGGGCTGGCGGATCATTGGCGGGATTGACCTCAAGAATCCGATAAAGTTCCTTGGACCACAGGAAAACGTCTCGCTGCGCGTCCCATTCCCAGCTGCCGATGTGGGCAATGCGCTGTGCTTCTTCAAGGTGACGCTCCCATTGCTGCAGTTCAGCCCTGTTACGTTGCAGCGAGTCGGTCATGTTGTCGAAGGCCCCGGCAAGTGCGCCGATTTCACCGCCGCAGGAGTTCAACCCGCTGCGCGTTGCCAGGTTACCTTCGGCGACCCTGGCGGTGGCGGCGACCAGCCGGCGAAGTGGCCTGATAAAGGAGACCGTGCCGAGCAGCCGGGAGAACGCCATTGCCAGGCCGGTGATCAGGACCATCAGCAGCAGGTTTCGCCACAGGATGTCGTTGAGTGGCTGCAGGACCTGCTCTTCGGGAATGCCGGCCCAGGCATAGAGGTAGGGTGGTTCTCCGGGGGATAGTCTGAGCGGTTCGACGGCAAAGATTCGTTTCCGGCCATCCGAACCCTGTTGTCTAAAGAGCTTCGGTTGCAGGCTGTCCCGGCCCATCTCCCAGCTTTCGGGACGGATCGGGACACCAATCGGATTCGTTTCGCTGGCCGGATGGTAGAGAACCCTGATGCCCCGATAATCGGTTATGGCCATGAACGAGCCGTCAGGCAGATTAGAAAAATCGAGAAAGCCACTGATTCGATCAAGAAAGAGAACTGCCGTCAAGACCATGTGGGGGCTGCCGGCTCGATCCGTGATCGGGTAGGCGAAGGAGAAACCTGATTTTTTGCCGCCCATTCTGGTGACGATGTATTCTCCAGGTGCAAATTGCCCCGTGGCAAACGCCTGCCGAACGTGCCGTCGATCCGCCAGTGACACGCTGGTAAACGGTCGACTAGCGGCTACTACACTGCCTGATGCGTCGGTCAGGGAGATGCTATAGATGCGTGGATTGCCGGCACAGGTGGTGCGCAACAGGTCGGCGCAGCGTGGCAAGTCGCCGTTACGGATAGCATCGATCGAGGCCAGGGTGGTTAGGGTCTGCCTGACCGAGTCGGTAACACCGGCCAGGACTTCGGCCATGGATCGGGTGATCAGCAGGACTTCCCGCTCTGCATCCTCGATGTGGTGTCGTCGTTGTTCGATACTTGAGTGGATCAGAATGCCCAGGACGGGTAACACCGCGATCAGAATGAGCAGATTCAGAATCGCGCTGATGGATCGAGGACGAGGGAAAAGCATGCGACTCCCTGTGTTATGGAACATGCCACCTGATCGGGACAATGGGCCAAGGCCCCTGCCGGTCAGTGTCATAGCGTATCGTTCCGACGCCTGTTGCCGGGTATCATAGCCGTTTTTTGACTGTTGCGCATTAACTGATCCGCAGTGATGTCAGGTACTATCGGTTTTCTCGGATCACCGTCAAGAGGAACCGGCTGTTACCGCGATGATGTATAATGCGCATTATTGGGCGTGTCGACAAACACTTTCCGGAACGTTCGGTTTGCGGGGAGTTCCTGAGGTGGATATGAACACTACACCCCCTTGCAACGAAATGTTCCGCCTTTCGCGCAGAGGTCTCGTTTGTTTCGCTGCTGGACCGAAATCCGGGTTTTCCCGGAGGAGGCCAAAAGATGTTGACGGAGCGAGGAGGTGAAAGTATACCTGTATACACAGAAGCGGATGGGGCTGCTCCCGGACGAGGAATATTCTCCGCCCCGCCGGGCCTCCACGAGGCAGTCTCCGAGAGAATCAACCTGCCCGGGGAGTTCAGCCTGTGGAACTGTTTTGAAAGTGAGCGGGGGACAGGTTAAAACCAGTCCCGCCGATTTTCGTATAAAAGCCGATAATCAACACCGGACGAGGAAGGAATGGACGATAACAGAAACCTGGTTTTAATCGGCATGCCGGGGTCGGGGAAAAGCACCGTCGGCGTCATTCTCGCCAAACGCCTGGCTCGCCCCTACCTGGACAGCGATATTCTGATTCAATTGGTTGAGGGGCGAACGCTGCAGGATATCGTCGATCAGGACGGCTACTTGGCGCTCCGGGAGATCGAGCAACGCGTCCTGCTCGACATCACCTGCGACCACCACGTCATCGCCACCGGCGGCAGCGCCCCCTACAGTGCGCGGGCCATGGAACATCTGCGAAAAAACGGTGTCATCATTTATCTCACCGCCAGCCTGCAGACGCTCAACGAGCGGGTCCATGATTACGAGACCAGGGGGCTGGCTAAACACCCCGATCAGAGTTTTGACGATCTGTTCCGGGAACGCAGCGAACTCTATCGCAGCTATGCTGACATCATCATCGACAGCAACGGCCGGGATCAGGACCAGGTCTGTGACGACATCGTCGACCACGTCCAGAAAATGATTGCATCATCCCGGTACGGGCAGTAAATCCGGTACTCTCCACCTGCTGCGGAGAAACGATACCGCCAGCTCTTTCCAAGGGGAAGCGACATGAATATTCTGATTACCGGGGCATCCGGCCTGGTCGGCAGCGCTCTTGCCGAATTTCTTTTCGCCGCCGGCCATTCGTTTTTCAGCCTGCAGCGCAATCGAAAAAACGCGGACCAGGGCTTCTGGAACTTTGCCCGGATCGGCGACGAGCACGGCGTGCCAACCTTCGACGCGGTGATCCACCTGGCCGGCGACAATATCGCCTCCGGTCGCTGGACTGCCCGGAAAAAGAAGCTCATCATGGAGAGCCGGGTCGCCGGGACGAGGGAACTGGCCACATTCTGCGCAGCTCTGCCGGTCAAACCACGGGTGCTGCTCTCGGCCTCGGCAACCGGCTACTACGGCGACCGCGGAGATGAACTGCTCAGCGAGACGAGTTCCAGCGGCAGCAACTTCGTCGCAGAGGTCTGCCGCGCCTGGGAGGATGCGACCGAGCCGGCCCGGCAGGCCGGGATTCGCGTGGTCAACTGCCGCATCGGCATGCTGCTCAGCGGCAATGGCGGCACCCTGCAAACGATGCTGCCCTCGTTCAAACTTGGCATCGCCGGCGTTGTCGGTAGCGGCCGGCAATACGTGAGCTGGGTCGGTATCGACGATGTGGTGCGGATGTTTCTCTTCCTGTTGGAGCGCGAGGATATCAGCGGGCCGGTCAACATGGTGGCGCCGGAAGCGGTTACCAACCGGGACTTCACGAAGACACTGGGCTTGGTGGTCGGCAGGCCGACGGTGATGAATATGCCGGCCTTTGTTGCCAAAACCGTCTTCGGCCAGATGGGCGAAGAACTGGTTCTGTCGAGTTCCAGAGTCGTCCCGCAGGTCTTGACCGAACATGGCTATCGTTTCATTTCCCCGAGCCTCGAAGAAACGCTGCGATCCTGCATCGAAGCGACTTGACCGGGCATTGAGGCAGGCCGACCTGCCTCAATGTCTGCCGATCCGTAATTCAGCCGCCGGTTATCCTGGCCAGCGCCTCCTCGTAGCGAAGCCGGGTCTTGTCAACGATCTCCCGAGGCAGCTCCGGTGGCGGCGGCGTCTTGTCCCAGTCAAGCGAGCTGAGATAATCGCGCAGGAATTGCTTGTCAAAGCTCGGCTGTCCCTGCCCCGGTCGATAATCGTCCAGCGGCCAGAACCTCGACGAGTCGGGAGTCAGTACCTCGTCGATGAGGATCAGGCGGCCGTCTATCTCGCCGAGCTCGAACTTGGTGTCGGCAATGATAATGCCCTTGGTCAGTGCGTAATCAGCCGCTTTTTGATAGAGGCGGACGCTGATATCGGCGATTTCCTCGGCACGTGCAGCCCCAACGATGTCTTTCAGCTGATCAAGAGAGATGTTTTCGTCGTGGTCGCCGATTTCGGCCTTGGTAGACGGGGTAAAGAGCGGCGCCGGGAACCGGTCCGACTCCTGCATGCCGGCCGGAAGCGAAAATCCGCAGACCGTGGTGTCTTTTTTATAGGCGCTCCAGAACGACCCGGAGATATAACCGCGCACGATGCACTCCACCGGCAACGGACGGGTCTTTTTGACCAGCATCGAGCGGCCGGCCAATATCTCGGTATAGGGCCGGCAAGCCTCCGGGTATTGGGCCGGGTCGGCGCTGATCAGGTGATTCTCGACGATGTCGCCGAGCAGGTCGAACCAGAAGAGTGAAAGCTCGGTCAACACTTTGCCCTTGCCGGGAACCGGATCGTCCATAACCACATCGTAGGCGGAGATCCGGTCGGTGGCCACCATCAGCAGCATCTCGTCATGACCGTCGATGGCGTACATATCCCGCACCTTGCCTCGGTGAACAAGGTTGAGTCCGGGGAAATCCGTGGTCAATACCGCATCTGTCATCGCTTATTCCTCCTTACGGTAAAAGATCTTTATTTCGTTTCGGGTTGATAGTCCGGATACTCATCCTGATACTTCTCCGCCACGCGGGCGTGATAGTCCGGGCAGGCCGGATTGTGATAGGCGACCAGACGGGCGGTCAGCGAGCCGATGAGCAGCTTGGAATTGACCAGAACCGGCACTCGGCATCGATCGTCCGTATACCAGATTACCGTATCTCCACGCTTGTCGTAAAGGCCGCTGAATTTCATGATCGGCTCGACCACCACCGTGTCGACGGTGTCGAACAAGGTCTGATCCACCTGCTCCCGGTCCCGGACCATGACCACTACCTCGTTGCGTCGGTAATCGGCAAAGGTCGAGACGACAAAGGGTCGACCGGGAGTCAAGTCCATGATGCGGCTGGCGAAAAAAGAGGAAAACTCGTTCTGGATATCGCTGCCGACTTGGAAAATCTCGGCCGGCTTCTCGTTGTGCCAGTAAGCGATCCTGCCGCGCCGCTGGTCATATTTGGTCACCCGGTGGGCCTCGTAGCTGAAGCCCTCCTTCTGCCAGACCTCGTAATAATAGGGCAGCCGCTGCGGACCGGAGACCTTGGTGACATGCACGTCCTCGATCGGATACAGCGCCGAAAACAACCCGTCATCGGTGGTCACCCGGGCATGGATCTGATAACTGTCCGGCCGCTCATCGAGCCGGGTCACGGCGACGTGCAGCTCGCCGAGTTTGAGCCCGCCGGTGTAAGAGACGTCGAAGCGCAACCGTTCACCGCCCCGATAGGCGGTTGCCAGCAGTTCCGGATCAATCACACCGCGGGGGATGTCGGCCGGCACGGTACTCTGTTGTCCGTCCGGATCAGCTGCCGAGGCGGGCATCAAGCCGGCGAGAAAGAACAGGACCGTCAAAAAACAATGCAGCCCGTTCTTCATCACCCGCACCTTCAACCGGTAGCCAGCGCCAACCAGGTGGCGCAGAAAATGACGATGGAAATCAAGCCGTTCATCGAGAAAAACGAGGCGTGGATGCGTGACAGGTCGGACGGGCTGACAATCAGGTGCTGGTAACAGAGGGCGCCGGCGGTAACCACCAGGCCGACAAAATACCACCCATTGAGCTGTTGCTGCCAGCCGGTCGCGGCAAAAAACACAAAAGCAAGCAGATGGAACAAGCCGGCCAGCCGAAAGGCGTTGCGCCTGCCGAGACGCGACGGCAACGAATAGAGCCCGATCCGCCGGTCAAAATCGGCATCGAGGCAGGCATAGACGGTATCAAAGCCGGCCACCCAGAAAATGACGCCGAGCGACAGCGCCCAGGGATAACCGGCCAGTGAGCCGGACACCGCAACCCAGCCGCCGAGCGGCGCCATCGACAGCGCCACCCCGAGAATCAGGTGGCAGAGCGCGGTAAACCGCTTGGTCAGCGAATAGAGCAGCGTCAGGCCAAGGGCCGGCAGCGCCAGCTGCAGGGTCAGGGGATTGAGCTGCCAGCAGGCAAAGAAAAACAGGGCGCCGGCCCCCAGGACCAGCAGCCAGGCCTCGGCAAGCCGCACCTGTCCGGCCGGCAGTGCCCGCTCGGCGGTTCGCGGATTGTCGGCGTCGAAACGGCGATCGACGATCCGGTTAAACCCCATGGCGCAGGTCCGGGCCCCGACCATGGCCACGACGATCCAGAAAAAAACCGGCAGCGCGGGCAGGCCCCGGGCGGAGAGAAACGCTCCGGTAAAAGCAAACGGCAGTGCGAAGACGGTCAGTTTGAACTTGATCATCTCCAGCAATATGGCAAATTTCTTCCACACGGCGCTCAGCTCCCCCATCGTCGCCGGTCGGCCACCTCGATACCGATCTGATCCAGCACTCGCCAGGCATAGAACTGCGCTGCCTCGGCAAGATCGACCGGTTTGAGATAAAAACTGGGCATCGGCGGGCAGATCACCGCGCCGGCATCATGGGCCGCCAGCATGTTCTGCAGGTGATTGCGGTTCAGCGGCGTTTCCCGGACCGCCAGCACCAGCCGGCGCCGTTCCTTGAGCATTACGTCGGCGCTGCGGTGGATCAGGTTGATCGAGAGTCCCTGGGCAATGGCCGCCAGCGTCCCCATCGAGCAGGGCAACACGACCATCGCCTGGTAATCGCTGGAACCGGAGGCCGGCGGCGCGGCAAAGTCATCAACAGCAAACCAGCGCGAGACAGCAGTCAACGCAGCAGGCGCCAATCCTTCTTCAAGACGCAGCACCCTGTCGCCGGCCTCGGAACAGATGCCGTGCACCTCCAGGTCCGGCTGCCTGGCACACTGATCGAGAAAGGCTTTGAGATACAGCATCCCGGAAGCGCCGGTCACGGCAACGAGTAGTTTTCGCACTCCGCTGCTCATAGCCGTTGCTCCCGCCGTTTTTTGTCAGTCATCCAACGCTCCGCGAATATCGTGATGCAGCGGGTGAATCTTGAGCGGCAGGGCCGCCTCGGACGCCTCGCCGAAATCGACCAGAGCGCGATAGAAGGTGGCCAACGCCCGCTGCTTGGCCTCGTCGAGGTCATAATGGATGGCCTGCAGATAGGCGTGACAACTATCCTCCGCCATCGGAATGCGCGGCGCCGCCAACCGGCAAATGCGGTCGAGCTGCCGCAGTCCTTCGTCCCGGCAGTCCACCAGCGCCCGGTGGACACGAGCCACCAGTTCCGGCTGGCTGCGACAGAACTCGTCGCGCACCGCGCAGACGGCAAAAACGAACGGCAGACCGGTCTCTTGCTGCCAAGCCTCACCGAGATCAACACAATATTGATACGATCCTTCCAATTTCAAGCGCAATGCGTCGTCGCCGATAGCCAATATCCCTTTTGCCCCAAGCTGCCTGGCCGCAGCCACCTCACCGCAGCAGTAAACCGGCTGGACCCGGTAAAATTTCTCGAGCACGATCCGCACCAGACAGACCGAGGTCTTGGACTGGGCGGACAGCAGCACCGTTTCACCGGCCAGTTTTTCCGGTTTGACGCGCGAAAAGAGAAAAACCGAGCCGACCGGCCCGTTGGCGCTGATCGAGAGATCCCCGAGAATCCGATACCGCTCGGGTCTGATCCCGTACTCATGGGAAGAACAAAAGCCCAGGTCGATGTCGCCGGCGGCCAGTTGCTCGTTGAGCGCCGCCGGGTGATCTTCGATCATCTGCCACTCGGCAGGATAGTGGCGCTCCCGCCAGATGGTGTGAATCGGCGCGGTATTGATGTAGGCCACCATGCCGATCCGTACCGTCGCTTCATCCCGTTTCATAACCGCCCTCCCCGCTCACCGACGAGGCGGTAGTCCATGTAGCGCTGGCGCGGAATAAAACCGGCATCGTCGACAAGCCGGCGGATTTCGTGCTCGGAGAGCCGAAAGGAGATGCCGGCGGCGGCGACCACGTTCTCCTCGATCATCGTGCTGCCGAAGTCGTTGGCCCCGAAGAACAGGGAGAGCTGGGCGATTTTCGGTCCCTGGGTGACCCAGGAGGCCTGGATGTTGGCGATATTATCGAGATAGATGCGGGACAGGGCCAGCATGCGCAGATACGCCTGGCCGCTTGTCGAATAGTGCTGCTGCCGCCCCAGAGCGGTATGATCCGGCTGAAACGGCCAGGGGATAAAGGCGGTGAACCCGCCAGTCCGATCCTGCAGCTCGCGGAGCCGGCGCAAGTGCTCAAGCCTCTCATCCATCGTCTCGATGTGGCCGAACATCATCGTCGCCGTCGTCCGCAACCCCTGCCGATGGGCCTCTTCCATCACCTCCAGCCACTGGTCGGCGCTGCATTTGCGCGGCGCGATCCGCCGGCGCACCCGATCACTGAGGATCTCGGCGCCGCCGCCGGGAATCGAATCGAGTCCGGCAACAATCAACCGCCCGATCACCTCACCGATCGACAGCCCGGCACCCTCGGCAAAATGAACGATCTCCGGCGGCGAGAAACCGTGCAGATGGATTCCGGTGGCCTTGATCGCGGCCACCATGTCTTCGTACCAACTCAGCGGCAGATCGGGATGCAGTCCCCCCTGCAAGAGAATCTGGGTGCCACCGAGCTTCTTGGTCTCCTCGATTTTGGCCAGCAGTTCGTCGCGGTCCAGCACCATCCCGTCGCCGCTGTCCGGCGCCTTGAAATAAGCGCAGAAGGTGCAGGCCGAGATGCAGATGTCGGTATAGTTGACGTTGCGGTCAATCACGTAGCTGACCACCTTGTCGGGATGCAGCCGCTGCCTGATCGCATCGGCGCACCAGGCCAGCTCGTACAGGCCCGCCTGCTCGGCAACGACCAGGAACTCATCGTCGGTGATCCGCTGACCGGCAGCGCTCGCCGCCAGGATATCGCGGCAGCTCATCGATGCCCAGCATCGCCGTGCTCGGCGATGGTCTCGTAAAGCGTCGTGCGTTCGACCGGCAGCCGGCCGGCCTCGCGGATCAGCTCGATCAGGGTGGTGCTGCCGATGGCCTGCTCGGTCTCGGCTCCTGCCATATGGGTAATCACCTCCTCCTTGACGGTACCGTCCATATCATCGGCGCCAAACGACAGGGCCAGCTGGGCCAGCTTCGGCCCGATCATCACCCAATAGGCCTTGATATGCGGAAAATTATCGAGCACCAGTCGGGCGACGGCGATGTTTTTCAGGTCATCGATGCCGGTCGGCCCGCTCAGCGCACTGAGCGCCGTGTTGCGGGGGTGAAAGGCGAGCGGAATAAAGGCCAGAAAGCCGCCGGTCTCATCCTGGGCACCACGCAGCGCGAGCAGGTGTTCAACCCGTTCCTCAAGGGTCTCCAGATGGCCATACAGCATTGTCGCGTTGGTATAGAGTCCCTGGCGATGCGCCGTTTTGGCAACCTCGAGCCAGTCCTCGCCGGACAGCTTATCCTTGCAGGTCTTCTCGCGGATACGGGGGCTGAATACTTCGGCGCCGCCGCCGGGCAGCGAACCGAGTCCGGCCTGGCGCAACGCCGTCAGCGTCTGCTCGGCAGATCGACCGTACAACTCTGCCAGGTGGGCGATCTCTACGCAGGTAAAGGCCTGGATATGGACATCGGGCCGCACCTCTTTGATGCCGCGCAGCAGTTCCAGATAATAGTCGAACGGCAGGTCCGGATGGATACCGCCGACCATATGGATTTCTACAATCGGCTCGTCAAGGCGGGCACGCACCTTCTCCTTGACCTCATCGACACTCATCTCGTAGGCCAGAGCGTCCCCTTTTCGGCGGCCGAAGGCGCAAAACGAACAGAGATTGGTACAGATGTTGGAGTAGTTGATGTGCTGGTTGTAGATGAAGTAGGTGCGGTCGCCGTTGATGCGCTCCCGGACAAGGTTGGCCAGGTAGCCGACGGCCAGGATGTCGGTGCAGCGATAAAGCTGCAATGCATCTTTCCCGTCGAGGCGCTGCCCGGCGATCACTTTGTCATGGATACCGGCCAGGCCGGCCTCTGCGATTCGATTTTTCACGGCAATAAAAAAAGCCGGTTACCGGTAACCGGCTTGGAATGGATGTTGACGGGGATGAAGATCAATCGATAAAATACTTCAATTTCTCTCGCCGACTTGAATGACGCAACCGGTTGAGCGCCTTTTTCTCGATCTGCCTGATTCGTTCACGGGACACGTTGAAACGCTTGCCGATTTCCTCAAGGGTGTATTCGGCCTTTTCACCGATACCGAAGCGCAGACGGATGATTTTTTCCTCCCGCTCGGACAGGGTCGACAGGATCTCCTTGACCCGGCCGGCCAATTCCCTGGTCTGCACCGCCTCATACGGCGACTGCGACTCCTGGTTTTCCAGGAAATCGCCCAGCGTCGAATCGTCGTCGCCGACCGGTGTTTCCAGAGAAATCGGTTCGCGGGACGCCTCGAGGATGGAGAGGATCTTGTCCATCGGCAGGCTGGTGGCCTTGGAGATCTCCAGCGGCGTCGGTTCGCGCCCCAATTCCTTGTAGAGCGCGTAGAAGGCCTTGAAGAACTGGCTGCGCAGTTCGAGGAAATGGACCGGTAAGCGAATGGTCCTCGTCTTGTCGAGAATCGCCCGGGTGATCGCCTGGCGAATCCACCAGCTCGCATACGTGGAGAACTTGTTGCCCTTGGTATAGTCGAAGCGGAAGACAGCCCGCATCAGACCGAGGTTGCCTTCCTGGATCAAATCGGCCAGGGTCAGCCCCTGGTGCATGTAGCGCTTGGCGATGGATACGACCAGGCGCAGGTTGGCCCGGATCATCGTGTCCTTGGCCACCTCGATGGAGCGGCTGTAAGCCTCCATTTTCGCCTGCAGTTCAAACAGCTCACGGATCTCGGGATATTTTTTTGCTGCGCTGCAGACGTTGTAGCGCATGAAGTTGAGCTGCTGCTTCTTGGGCTTCAACGTCGGGTCGCGCTTTTCCCAGAGATCGATGCGCTCACGCAGCAAGTCGATCTCCTTGGTAGCCGAGCCGTCTTCCCGGATGGCCTTGATAATCGACTCGAACCCCTGGCGGATGGTCTTGCTGTACTTGGCTTCTTCCTCGGGTGTCAGCAGGTCGAAACGCCCCATTTCCCGAAGGTAAGTGGTTGTCGTTTCTTCCGCGTCATGCTCGTCGTCTTCAGAAAGCCCGATTGTCGGTTCGTCGTCCTGCAGATCACCGTCATCATCGTCTTTCTTTTCCCAGATTTCACCGGACAGGGTCCGCTTCTCGCCCGATTTTTCCTCGGTGACAATCTCGATGTTGTGATCCCCGAGGAAATTGAAGATCTTCTCGATATCACGAGGATCTTTAATATCTTCGGGCAGCAGGTCGTTCAGATCATCGAAACTGATACAACCCTCTGTTTTCCCAGCTTTGAGCAGGTTTTCTTTGAGTTCGGAAAGCACCGGTGAATTATCTCCATGACTCGGGTTGAAGGATAACTCGCACATGGACCCGCACCACAACAGACCACCGCAGCACGATATATGGCAGATTAACGTGACGGATTCGCAACAGCATGCAGGCCCTGGCGCAACACCCCGCCGTTCATGTCCCTATCGGCTGCGCAGCGACTGCAAAACGCACGTGCGAAAAACCGTCAAAGATTTGCACTAACGCTATGACATAACAAAAAAAATGCAAGCGGCTCTGAAACCGCATGCATATTTTTTTTAAAAACGACACAAACAGCGTATTATACATTACTATTAACAAAACGCAAGAACCATGACGCTATCTCGGACCCGTCGCCCGACATCCCTACTCACTGCCGGGAGTACTTGCTTCGTCGACCGGTCGTATGTATCCTGTCACGACATTATAGCACCGATAACGCCAGAAACAAGCTGACCACTGTTTTTTTCTGCCGGCGATCTACAGCCGGTACGATGTCAATACCCGAGGAACCATGCATGTCGACAAAAACGGACACCCCCGACACGAAAAGCTCTTTTTTGCACCATGAGCGTGCCAGCGGCATCCTGGCCCATATTACCTCTTTGCCGAGTCCTTTCGGCATCGGCGATATCGGCTCCGGCGCCCTGGCTTTTATCGATTATCTGGCTGCGGCCGGCCAGCGTTACTGGCAGATTCTGCCGACCTGCCCGACCAGTCTGGTTTTCGACAGCTCACCGTACATGAGCACGTCCGCCCGGGCCGGATCTCCCTTGCTGATCTCTCCACAATCACTCTACGAACAGGGATTTATTCAAAAACATCAGCTCCCTGCCGCCGGCGAATTTTCGCCCTACCAGGTAGATTTTCCACGCGTCGATGCCTTAAAAAAACAGCTGCTCAATGATGCGTTCGCGCAACTGACCTCCCGCCGCAAAGACGTCCTTGCCCGCTTTGCCGAACAGTCCGAACAAAGCGACTGGCTGGATAATTACGCCCTGTTTATGGCACTGAAAGAGTCCCATAAACAGGCGCCCTGGTTCAAATGGCCAAAGCCCCTGGCCCATCGGCAACCGGCGGCCATAGCCACAGCGCGCGAGCGTTACCGGCAGCGGATCGACTACTACCGTTTCGAGCAGTACCTGTTCTTCTCGCAATGGGAGACGCTGAGAAAACGGGCGGCGGAAAAGAGCATCCGCCTCATCGGCGACATCCCGATCTATATCGGCCTCGATAGTGCCGGTGTCTGGGCCAACCGGGATATCTTCGAACTCGACGAGAAAACCCTGCAGCCCACGCGTGTTTCCGGCGTCCCGCCCGACTATTTCAGCACCACCGGCCAACGCTGGGGCAATCCCCTCTATCGCTGGCACAGCGAAGATGCCGCCGTCCGCGAACGGTTGCTTGCCTGGTGGCAGTCACGGCTGCGCAATGTCTTCAACCTGGTCGACATCGTCCGCATCGACCATTTCCGCGCATTTGAGTCTTATTGGGCGGTCCCCGCCGAAGAGGAGACCGCGCTGAACGGCATCTGGGAACCGGGTCCGGGAGCAAGTTTTTTCGAGACCATGCACGAAGCCCTCGGCCCCCTGAACATCATCGCCGAAGACCTCGGCGATATCACCCCGGCGGTCATCGCCCTGCGCGACCAGCTCGGTTTCCCCGGCATGAAGGTGCTCCAGTTCGCCTTTGACGGCAATCCGCACAACCCCTTCCTGCCGTACAATTTCACCTCGCCCAATTGCGTGGTCTACACCGGCACGCACGACAACGACACCACCCTCGGCTGGTTTCTCTCCAACCGCCTCAGCGAAACCGACCGCCAGTCCATCAAGCACTTCGCCAACCGGCGGATGCACGACGACAGTCCAATCCACGAAGACCTGCTCTACCTCGCCCTGTCTTCGACCGCGGCCCTGGCCATCACCCCGCTGCAGGACCTGCTCGGCTTCGGCAGCGACTGCCGGATGAACACCCCGGGCGTACCAGAAGGCAACTGGCGTTGGCGCTGCGCCCCGCACTTCCTGACCAACGAGCTTTCCAACCACCTCAGGGAGATAACCCGCCGCTTCGGCAGATAGCAATCATAGCGATCAGACAGCGAACAATCACTTGACATTCGCCCGCTGTTTAGGTAATAGGTTCGGTCTCGCACAGACGGCCCCATCGTCTAGTGGCCTAGGACACCGGCCTCTCACGCCGGGAACAGGGG
>NPIE01000358.1_pt1 | contig 64771 bp, 53 predicted proteins | sample 8637661 | NCBI WGS metagenome assembly NPIE01 (sample SAMN07420842, study PRJNA396082) | bioreactor metagenome | isolation source: sample BA12 brine-fed electro-methanogenic bioreactor BA | place: Japan: Kochi | collected 2016-12-09 | reverse complement strand
GACTTATAGCGGGACAGTAGTGATCAAAAATCAAAAATCAAAAATGAAGAATGAAAATGGAGAGGCGGCGTCCCTGATGGGGGATCGCTTCTTTGATGGGTTGGACAAGGCGGCGTGGGGCAATGACCACGTCAGGGCATGAAAGGGTCGAGGACATGCGCGATCGCAGAAGAAGAAAACGTCGGGGATTCACGCTGATCGAGCTGGTGATCGTGGCGATGATCCTGGCGCTGCTGGGTACCCTGGTGGTGCCGAACATCGTCAAGCGATTCGGCAAAGCCAAGCACAGCATCGCGCAGGCCAAGCTGAAGATCGTCGAGTCGGCGTTGATCGAGTTTCAGGTGGACTGCGGACGGTTTCCAACGGACACGGAGGGACTGGAGGCGTTGCTGGTGATGCCGCAGGACCTGGAGGGCAAATGGGACGGCCCCTACCTGAAGCCGAATCAGTTGCTCGACCCGTGGGATCGGCCGTTTGTGTACATGGCGGACGGACAGCGCAACCCGGGCAGCTTCGACTTGGCGTCGTTCGGCCGCAACGGCATCGAAGATGAAAGCGACACCGGTGAGGACGCGGACATCTACAACGATGAATAGGCGACGGCCGCGCCGGGCGGAACGCGGCTTCACGCTGATCGAGCTGCTGATGGTGGCGCTGGTCGCCGTGTTGTTGATCGGCGGGGCGTTGCCGACGTCGGTGCGCCGATACCAGCGGCTGCAATTGGAGCGGTACGCGCGACAACTGCGGCTGGCGGCCAAGTACGCGCGGCTGTACGCGGTGGAGACGAATCAACCGTGCCAACTGGTGTTGCTTGAGGAGACCCGGAGTTTCATGGTGGTCGCCCGGCTGTCGGACGACGGCGCGGAGACGATCGTGAGCAATCCATACGTTCGGCCCTGTCAGATGGAGGAGCGCTATACGTTTGAGAAGATCGTCATCATGCCGGCGGGCGGCGAGTCGGTGTCGTCGGATGAAACGCGTTCGGTGGTCGTCTTTCGGCCGGACGGGACGGCGGATACGGCGGTCATCCAGATCGGCGATGGGGTGCACCAGTACAGCGTGAGCATTCTGGGGGCCACGGGCAAGGCCAAGGTGCAGCGGGGCGGCGTGGAGGAGGTGCCGCTGGACGTGATTGATCTGGATGCGACGGGGCGAGCCGGATGAGTCGGATCAACGGGCACAAGGCGAGGGGGTTCAGCCTGATCGAGATGGTGACGGCCTCGACGTTGTTGAGCCTGGGCGTGGTGACGATCTGCACGCTGAGCGTGCGCAACGTCAAGCGGATCCACGACAATCAGCAGGAGGAGATGGCGTGGGACGTGTTGGATCGCCAGTTGACGATGATCGATTACGTGGGGGTGGATGAGTTCCTCCAGATGGGGCGTTTCGAGGGGACGCTGGGAGGGCAGGACAGCCCCTTGGGAGAGTACCGGTGGCAAGTGGCCGTGGAAGCGGGGTCTTACACCGGCTCGTACAACGTGACCATGGTCATTTCGTGGGGTCCCGAGTCGCACCCGCAGCAGATCTCGGCGATGACGATTTTGATGGGCGCCTCGGCGACGCAGGAGGAGCAGTCGCAAGAGGAGGGCGGCGAGGAAGAGTTGGAGGCCACGCAGGATCAGGCCGGTCAGACGACGCCTTCCGGTGGCGGCATGCCCAGTGGCGGCGGCATGCCCGGTGGTGGCGGCAGGCCCGGCGGCGGTGGCCCGGGCGGTGGCACGCCGGGCAGTGGGATGCCAGGCGGCGGCAGACCTGGCGGCGGCAGACCCGGCGGCGGTGCCGGTGGGGCGCGGCCGGGTGGCGGGGCCGGCGGAGTGCGCCCCGGTGGTGACAGTACCGGTGGCCGGGGCGGGGCACGGCCTGGGGGTGGTGCCGGAACGGGTACGGGCGGTAGTCGAGGCAGCAGCGGGACAACCGGAGGCGGTACTCGAGGCGGCATTACGGGACAGCGCGTGCCGCTGGGAGGGGGCAGACGATGAGCCGGACGCACCGAGACCGCGGATTCACCCTGATCGAGATGGTGGTGGCGTCGATCATCGGGACGTTCATCACCGTGGTGGCGGTGGCGACGTTGCGCACGGTGGCGGCGGCGCGACAGTCGATTACCGAGGTGACGGCGGCGACGGATGAGATTCGGTACGCCGAGCAGTTGTTGCGGAGGGACTTTTTGAATTTCTATCGGGATACGACGATCGAGCGGACCCGACTGGTGGGGGGAGTGGATGAGACGTCCACGACGGGGGGCAGCCAGGTGATCCTGTGGGCGACCTCGGGCGTTCCCGCGCGGCGCGGCTATCCGGAGGGGGACGTGTACGAGGTGGAGTACGCACTGGCGGACGGCGTCTCGGAATCGGGTCGGGTGCTGACGCGCCGGGTGTGTCCGATCGTGACGCTGTCGCGCGATGACGAGAATTACATGGCGGCGACGGGGGGGATGTTGACGACGATCGCCGAGAACGTCGTCCAGTTTCAGGTGCAGTATTATGACGGGTACGCGTGGCTGGATCAGTGGCCGGAGGAGCAGGGTGTGCTGCCGGAGCTGGTGCAGGTCACGCTGGTGGGTCAGCGGCCCAACGATCCGGAGGGACAGCACCCGATCATCCGCAGCTTTGCGGTGACGTTTCCCCGGGTGGCCGAGGGGCTCAAGGCGACGCTGGATGAGGAGGCGGAGACGGAATTCGAGGACGTCAGTCCGATGAATACCGGGACGGGGGGATCATGAGCGACGGGCGTCAAAACAGGCGGGCCGTGGCGCTGATCGCGGTGATGTGGGTGCTGGTGCTGTTGGCCGTGATGGTGACGGTGGCCACCCAAGAGACGTATATGGACACGCGGATCAGCATGTCGGCGTCGGATCGGATTCGGTGCAAGTGGGCCGCCCGGGCCGGCCTCGAGCGGGCGATCGCCGTGTTGGAGTCGGACCTGAGGGATAGCGACAGCCTGTACGATCCCTGGAGCGCGTACATGGCGGTGGCGGACTTCAACAACATCGTGCTGGATGGATGCCGGTTCTCCGTGTCCGTGACCGACGAGGCCGGCAAGCTCAATATCAACACCATCACGCGGGAGCAGTTGTTGTGGCTGCCGGACATGACCGAGGAGATCGCCGACGCGATTCTGGACTGGCGCGACAGCGACGATGAGGCGCGAGAGCTGGGGGTTGAGACGCCTTACTACGTGAACCTCGAGCGGGGATACCCGGCGCGGAACGGCGACTTTCGCACGATCCGGGAGCTGCTGCAGGTGCGTGGGGTGACCCAGGCGCTGTTGTACGGTCGTGGCGGGGGAGCCGAGGCGATTTCTGACTATAACCAGGGATGGATCCGCTACCTGACGTGTTACTCGTACGATCTGAACGTGGACGCGGACGGGAACCCGCGGATCGACATTAATCGGGCGAACGAGCGGCAGTTGCAGGAGGAGCTGGGGATCAGCGCGGCCCAGGCGCGATGGATCACGCAGAACCGGCGGTACGACAGCATCGCGGACCTGCTGGACAAGGCGACCAGTGCCGCCCAGGGCGATGAGCAGTCGGAGCCGATCACCGAGCAGGTATTTTACGACATTGCAGACAAGATCACGACGACGCGGCGGTCGCGGATTCGAGGCCGGGTGAACGTCAATACGGCGCCGGCGTGGGTCTTGACGGCGTTGTTGGGGGGCAACGAGCCCGTGGCGCAGGACATCGCGGCCTATCGGGAGGGGCTGGCCGGGGGGATTACGACGCTGGCGGACCTGCGGAACGTGCCCTCCGTGACGCTGGACCTGGCCAAGGAGTTCGTGAATTACGTTACCACGCGGTCGAACGTGTACACTGTTCACGTGGTGGCGACCGGGGATCGTAGCGGGTTATCGTACGAAGTCGAGGCGGTGGTGGACCGCGGCGAGTCTCCGACGCAGATCCTGTATTTTCGCGAGGGAGCGATCTATTGAATATGGAGCAGGGGCAGAACATCTCTTCGGAGGTCGTGGTTGCGGTGTCCACGGGGCCGTCGGCCGGGGGGCCGTATCGGGCGGCGGTGCTGCGTCGAGAGGGCGGCGGGGTGACGCTGCTGGAGTACCGGACCGCGGACGAGGGGGTGTCGCTGTCGTCGTTTCTGTCGGAGTTGCGCTCGCGATATCGCTCGGGCGGTCCTCGCGTGGTCGTGGCGGTGGACTCAACGGCGGTGGCGTTCTATCGCTTGGAACTGCCCGTGGTCGGTCCGGAGCAATTGGCCGGACTGGTTCGCATGCAGGCCGAGGCGCTGTTGCCGCTGGGTCTGGATGAGATGGCGATGGCCTGGTACGCGGAGCCGGCCGGGCCGGATCGCCAGATATGCACGCTGGCGGCGGTGCGCAAGCAGGTGCTCAGTGAGTTGGCCTCGCGGGCGGGTGCATCGGGGCCGTCGGTGGTGGTGCCGGATTGCCAGGCCCTGGCGCATGCGTGGCGGATATGCTTCGGCGGGGATCGTGACAAGGCGGCGCTGCTGCACGTTCGGGAGGCGGACACCCGGCTGATTTTGACGGAGGGGGGCCGGCTGACGCAGGCGGCGACCATCGACGTGGGGTCGGGCGATCTGGAGGGGCCGGAGGCATCGGGCACGTCCGCGGAGTTGTTCGTGCACGATGTGCGCAATGCGTTGGGGCGGCTGGATTCGGATGCGATGGCGACGGGCCGGGTGTTCTTGCTGGCGGCGGCGCCCTCGTCGCACGGTCCATTGGTGGCGTATCTGGAGCGGGCGGGGGTGTCGGTGCGGCACGCGGTGCCACGGGCCAACGGACTTGGCGTGGCGGGCGGCTCGGACGATGCGGGGGCGCTGTTCCCGTATGCCGAGGCGATCGGCGCGGGACTGCTGGTGCTGGACGATGAGCCCGGGTTGTTGAATCTGATCAAGCCCGAACCGGCGGCGGCCGGCGGCGGACTGACGCGGGCGCTGGTTCGGATGGGCCTGGCGCTGGTGGCGGCGGTGGTGATGCTGGGCGTCTGGGTGTTCGTGGCCAAGTCGTTGGATCGCGCCGAGCTGGAGCGTCTGAAGAGTTCCAAGCTGGGGGCGCTCGTGGCGTACTACCAGACGCGGGAGCAGGTGTACGAGGAGCGGCCGGACATTCTGGACGTGTTGACAAAAATCAAGGAGAGCACGCCGGACGGGATGCTGGTGGACAGTTTTGTGTTCCAGAAAGGCCGGCCCGTCCAGATTTCGTTGTCGGCTCGGTCTCGCGAGCAGGTGTTCCAGTTTGAGGAGAAACTGGCGTCCCAGAGCGGCATCTCCGACGTTCAGATTCTGGGCTCGACGTTGAACACCTCCACGAATCAGGTGCAGTCGAAGGTGACGTTCCACTACTTGCGGTATACCCGGGGGAAGTAGACGATGGCGATTCGTATTTCAGAGCGGGATCAGCGGGCCATCGCGCTGGGCGCGATCGCCGTGGTGGCGATCCTGGCGTACTATTTCGGCGGGCGCTGGGTGGGGGAGTGGCAGACGACGCGGGCCCAGTTGCGGGCGTTGCGGGCGCAGTTGGCCAAGGTCGAGGAGTGGACCTCGGGCCGGCCCGGCGCGCGGCAGTTGGCGGTGGCGGCGGCGGTGCCGACGTTTGCGATGCCCGAGACGGAAGACCAGCAGGCGGTGTTGTTCCGCAACGCCTTCAATGATCAGCTCAACCGGGCGGGGATCAAGGCCAAGAGTCTGGACTATCAGGCCTCCCGCAAGGCGGTGTCCGGGTCGTACAAGACGTTGCGTTTACAGTGCAAGGCCCGCTGCCAGTTGGCCCAGATGTTGGATCTGCTGGCGCGGCTGCCGGAGAACAAGTATTTCGTGGGAGTCGAGGAGCTTCAAATCCGGCCGGACTCGCGGAACCGTCAAGAGGTTGACATCGTGTTGACCCTGTCGACGTTTGCGCGGCTGCCGGGAGCGAAAGCGGGGGTCGGATTATGACGGTCCATCAGTGGGTTGCCAAGAAGCGGTACGTGAACGTGGTGTTGATCGCGCTGGCGGGGGTATTCGGCGTGGCGGCCCTGGCGGATGCGGTGGGGTACGGCATCCGCGTGGTTCGGCTGCCGGAGGTGCTGGCGGCGGCCGAAGAGAAAACGCAACCCGATGAGAAGGCGATCGAGCAGCAGTTGTCGCAGTTTCGTTCCCAGGCCGACGCGCTGAAGCGGCGGAACATGTTTGCGCCGCCGCCCCAGAAGCCGAAGCAGCCGGTGTGCCTGGGGATCTTCGGGGACCTGGCGATCTTCGACAACAAGCCCTACACCGTGGGCGAGGAGGTCTCGGGGGCGAAGATCCTGGAGATCGGACCCACGGCGGTGGTCATCGAATGGGAGGGGCAACGCGTGGAGCTCCAGCCGTTCGCCGTGGATAATATGACGGATCAGCAAAGGCGGGGTTCATCGAACAATCGCGGCTCCCGTGGGGACGACCGGGCGCCTGGACGTGTCGCTTCGGATCGACGTCCGGCCGGCGGGCCGCCGCAGGGTCGATTCGGCCTCCAGCCCTCTCCGGAGATGATGGACCGGATGCGCGAGATGCGAGAGCGATTCATGAATGCCTCGCCGGAGGAGCGCGAACGGATGCGGGACGAGTTCCGTCGACGGATGGAGGAAGGTGGGGGTATGCCGGGTGGTATGCCGGGTGGTGGGGGCTTCCGTGGCCGCGGTCGTTAATGACGGCGGGTTACTGTACAACAAGGAGACGACATTGAATCGCAAGGTTTTCATGCTCGTATTCGGAGCGGCATGGTTGTCGCTGGTGTGGATGGTCCCGGTGTCGGCGCAGGAGGCGGCGAGCGACGCAACGCCGGTGGGCGATACGGTCGAAGCTCGCCCCTTAAGCGAGGGGGGCCTGGAGGCTTTATCGGCCACGGCGGTTCGGGGTGCAACGGATCCCAACGCGGTGGAGGACCTGCCCGCGGCGGCGGACCTGGATATGAACAGCGCGCGGGGGCTGTTGTCGGTGCTGGGGGTGGATCCGAACCTGGCCGACGAGATGGGGCTGCCCACGTCGCCACCGCCGGCGCCGGCCGGCCGTTTCGCGCCGGGTGCGCGGGAGGTTCCCGGCCAATGGCGCGCGGGCTTCGGCACGGAGCAGAGCGCCGCGATGGCCGAGACCACCGATTCCGGGGCGGATGACGACTGGCTGCGCTCGCTGAGCATGATGGCGTCCATCGCCGAAACCGTCGAGCCTGAGCCCATGGAGTCGATCAACCTGAACAACGTGGAAATGCGGGTGATCATCCAGAAGCTGGGGGACTGGACGGGCAAGCCGATCATTCCGACGGACGACGCGGTGTTGCAGACGCGGATCACGATTTACGCGAGCCGGGAGGTGCCGCGGAGTCGGGCGCTGTCACTGGTCTACGCGGCGCTGCGGGCCCGCGGGGTGGTGGCCGAGCACGCGGAGGACAAGATTTTCCTCAAGCCGATCGCCCAGGCGCGGCAGGGCTACGTGCCGACGCTGGGGGCGGAGGACCCCCTGGCGCGGGTCGAGGACAAGAGCATGATCGTGGAGAAGTTCTTCCGCCTGCGGAACTACGATGCGACACGGCTGGCGGAGATCATCGCCCCGTTGCTGGCCGAGTACGGACACGTGACGGCGCTGGCGAGCACGAACGACGTGGTGGTCATCGACACGGTGGAGAATCTGCTGCGTATCGAGCGGATTGTGTCACAGTTGGACGTGCCGGAATCGGAGCAGGTGGTCGAGCAGATCTTCGAGATCCAGCACGCCGACCCGGCCGAGCTGGTACAGCTTCTGCAACTGATCCTGACGGGCAACGTGGGAGCCGGAGGCCGCCAGACGCAAGGCCGCCCATCACGGAGCGGGGCCCCGGTTTCGGCGGGTCGGCCCGATTCGCGGTCGGACGGCGGGACGCGTCCGGCGACGGCGGTGATGATCGCGTCCAGCGAGATTCCGGTTCGCCTGATCCCGATGCCGAAGCAACGGTGGATCATCGCGCGGGCCTCGAACGCGGACATGGACCTGATCGAGAGCTGGATCAAGCGGTTGGACGTGTCGCAGGTCGGGGAGCAGGGCCAGACGGTGCTGCCGGTGCGCTACGTGGATGCGCGGGAGGTGGCGCGGGCGGTGCAGAGCGCCATCCGCGATCTGCCCGGGACGGAATGGGAGGCGAGCATCGTGGTCGAGGCGCTGACCCAATCCAAGCAGATCGTGGTCTGGGGCAGCGAGGAGAACCGCAAGATGGTCGAGCGGCTGGTGGCCCAGATCGACCTGCCCAGCGCGGACGTGTTCATCGAGCGGACGTTCAAGCTGCAGTATGCGGACCCGGACCAGATCAAGCTGAACATCGAGGGACTCTACGGCGATCTGAGCACCGGGACGCGGGCTTACAATCCGTGGGGCGGCTACGCGATGCGCGGGGGGGCGACGGCCGAGGACACGGTGAAGGTGATCAGCTATCCGACGCTGCAGCAGGTGACGGTGATCGCGTCGGAGAAGAACATGGAACGGATCGCGCGACAGATCACCGAGGAATGGGACGTGCCCCTGGATATCACGAAGGACCAGTATCGCATCCTGACGTTGCACAATTCAGATCCGGTGCAGATGACGCAATTGCTCAGCACGCTGTTCAGCGCGACGGACAGCAGCGGCAGCGCGAACAACCTGGTGCGGATGATCTTCGGGGGGCGCGCCGGCGCGGACGATACACGCAGCAAGATCGTAGGGTCCTTGTACGGGTTGTTCACGTTTGAAGCGGTGCCGGGCACGCGGAAGATCATCGTGATCAGCAAGATTCCGGAGGCGTACCCGGTGATCGAAAAGCTGGTGAAGGATCTGGACAGCGAGGAGAAGGCGGAGATCCCGGAGGTGATCACGCTGAACTACGCGGACGCCGAGGACCTGTGCGATCAGCTCAACGCGCTGCTGAACGAACCGGGCACGACCGCGACGATTCAGCGGAGCACACGGGGGCTGAGCGAGTATCGGGCGGACACGGGTTCGGCGGTGGCCGGTCAGGAGCAGCAATCGGCCGGGACGATCACGCCGTGGTGGAACCGTCAGGCGCGGCAGACGACCGAAACCTTGCCGGCCAGTAACCTGATCGGCAAGGTGCGGATCATTCCCGTGCATCGCAGCAAGGCGCTGCTGGTGCTGGCGCCGCAGGAGTACATGGCGGACATCCGCGAGATGGTGCGGCAGTTGGACCAGCCGGGAATGCAGGTGATGGTCAAGGTGGTCATCATGTCCGCGAACCGCAGCGACATCCATGCCTTGGGGATGCGGTATTCCACGAATACCGAGGCGCTGGGGAGCATCGGAAGCAACGCGTTGCGGGCCCTGGGCGACTTGACGTGGGGCGAGACACGGGGCAACACGGTGCTGTCGTTCACGACGGGATTGGATGTGCTGGTGGACCTGCTGGTGAGCCAGGCGAACGCGCGGATTCTGAACCAGCCGACGCTGTGGACCAAGGACAACAAGGAGGCGGCGTTCATCAAGGGCCAGGAGATCGCGTTCCTGGAGCAGAGCCAGACGGACCGCTCGAACCCGAACAGCATCGTCAGCTCCTACACGTACCGCGACGTGGGCATCACGCTTCGGGTTCGCCCGAACATCACGCCGGAAAAGAACGTGGATATGACGATCAACCTGCAGATTTCGGAAGTGGGGCCGGTGGTTAACACGCAGGTATCCACGAACAAGCTGGACACGACGACCAGCGTGATCGTGCGCAATGGTCAGACGGTGATCATCGGCGGCATCCTGACGCAGAAGGAGTCTGAGGTGGTCGAGAAGGTGCCGCTCCTGGGTGATGTGCCGATATTGGGCGAGGTATTCAAGCACACGGACACGGAGTTGAGCAACGACGAACTGCTGGTCTTCCTGACGCCGTATGTGATCGACTCGAACACGCTGGAGGTGCTGCCGACCGACACGGATGAGGTGCGGCAGATCGAGCAGCCCCGGCAGCGCATGGAGCGGATCACGTCGGAGCTGGACCAGGCGATCCGCGAGGCGCTGGGCGAGGGGGTCAACGGGAGATCGGGCAACCCCGTTTCACCGCAGGGGCGCTATCCGGCCCCCGGCGGATCACCGGGCACGGCGGCGGACGAACAGGCGCAGGTCCGCGAGGCCCTGGAGCGGGCGATGGAGAAGGCCCGCCAGGAACCGGAGCCGTAGGCGTCCATCGGACAGGGATGGCCGGCGACATCGCCGCCCGATCGAAGATCAAGGCCGGTGCCGGCTCCAGGCCCGCGAGGGTGTGGGCCCGTCTTTTTCGGGGCGGCGTTGCTTTTTGTCGGTCCGCACGCGGGTAGATCGGCCATGGCCTGCGGGGTCGGCGCGGGGGGATTATCCACATATTCTTACCGGGGAATATCCACGCCATTGGTGTTCTGATGCGGGTTGGCCTTGCACGGGGGAGCACAGGACGCACAAAATGCGGTATAATGAATTGACTGGAAACGATGAGCTTCTATGAATGGCACCATTATGACAAGCAAGACGCAGGAACAAATCGAGCGGGACGAGCAGATCTACCAGATCAGCACGCTGGTGGCGGGCAATTTCGCGCTGCAGGACGTGCTGGACCGCCTGGCCGAGACGGCCGTGAAGGTGACCGGAACGCAGGCGTGCTCGATCCGGCTGTTGGACGACGCCAGCGGGGAGCTGGCGATGCGCAGTACGTACGGGCTGAGCGAGACGTATCGCAGCAAGGGGCCGGTGACCTTGGACGACCCGGTGATCCAGGAGGCGTTCGAGGGGCACGCGGTCGTCTTGGACGACATGCGGGATGATGCGCGGGTGCGCTACCGGGAGGAGACGATTCGGGAGGGGCTGATCAGCCAGTTGACGGTGGCGATGACGTTCCGCGACAAGCCGATCGGCGTGTTGCGGCTGTACAGTCCGGAGCCCAACCGGTTCGACGAGGACGCCGTGACGCTGGCGCGGCTGGTGGCGAACCAGTGCGCGATCGCCATCACGAACGCCAAGTTGTACGGCGAGGCGCTCGAGGGGGCGCGGGTGGCCGAGCAGATGCGGCTGGGGGCGGTGATCCAGCGGCGGATGCTGCCGGATCGGGCGCCGTGCATCTGCGGGCTGGACATCGCCGCGGCGTACGAGCCCTGCTTCGAGATCGGCGGGGACATGTATGATTACTTCATGCTCAACGATCACACGGTGGCGTTGTGCATGGCCGACGTGATCGGCAAAGGGCTGCCGGCGGCGATCATGATGAGCATGTTCCGCGGGACGATCCGGGCGTATTCGGACGGTGGCTATGAGCGGCATCCGATGGAGGAGATCATCCGCAAGCTGAACCGGGTGGCGTGCCGGGAGTGTCGGGACGGCGAGTTTATCACGCTGTTCATGGCGGCGCTGGACGTGCGCGAGCGGACACTGCGGTACTGCAACTGCGGCCATGAGCCGGCCTTGCTGGTGCGGGACGGGCGGATCCGGGAGCTGCGCCGGGGGGGGCTGGTGCTCGGCGTGATGGAGGAGGCCGAGTACGTGATCGAGACGGTGCCGCTGGAGGAGAACGACATCCTGTTATTGTACACGGACGGGCTGATCGACGCGATGAATTTCGATCAGGAGATGTGGGGCAAGGAGCGGTTGTACGGCGTGCTGGGGCAGTGCGGGCGCATGCCGACTCATTGCGTGGTGCGCACGGTGTTGCAGTACCGGCGTCGGTTCGTGGGGCTGGCCAACCAGACGGACGACACGAGCGTGGTGGCGGTGCGGCTCACGTCGTCGGATCCGGCCCGGCGGTTGAAGAAGGAGCAGGCCTGTGACGCGTCGCGGTCCGCTGGTGGTCACGATTGACGGCCCGGCGGGGGTGGGCAAGAGCACGGTCGCCTCGCGGCTGGCGGCGCGACTGGGCTGGGCGTACCTGGACACCGGGGCGATGTACCGGGCGGTGACGTGGGCGGCGCTGAACAAGGGGGCGGATCTGGATCGGGCCGAGGCCGTGATGGAGGTGATCGAGCGGACGGCGTTCGCGTTTGAGGCGGACGGCGAGACCATGCGCGTGCGGGTGGATGGGGTGGACGTGAGCGAGGCGATTCGTGATCCGAAGCTGACCGAGCAGGTGCGGCAGGTGGCCTCGATGCCCGCGGTTCGCGAGCGGCTGGTGGCGATGCAGCGGGCGTTTGCCGCGCGGCAGGGTCGGATCGTGACCGAGGGACGGGACCAGGGGACGGTGGCGTTCCCGGAGGCGGTGTGCAAGTTCTTTTTGACGGCGGCGGTGGAGGAACGGGCGCGGCGGCGGCAAGAGCAACTGGCCCAGGCCGGGCGGTCCGTCTCGCGGGAGCGGCTTCGCGAGGATATCGAGCGGCGGGATGCATCCGATCGCCAGCGGACGGTGGGTCCGCTTCGGCCGGCGCCGGACGCGCTGGGCGTGGACACGACGGATTTGACCGCCGAGCAGGTGGTGGACGTGATGGTCGAGCAGGTAAGGGCGCGGGTATCGCCGGACTAGCGAATGAAATCTGGTATTCGACGTGCAAGCAGGGCTGCCGCCTGCTGTACGTGCCGTTTCGGCTGCGCGTGTATGGGCGCCAGAACGTGCCGTCGGAGGGGCCGCTTTTGCTGTTGGGCAATCACCAGAGCTACCTGGACCCGGTCTTTTGCCAGATTCCATTGAAGCGGCGGATGGGCTACGTGGCGCGGGACACGCTGTTCACGAATCGGGTGTTCGGACCGCTGCTGCGCAGTTGGGGGGTGATCCCCGTGCGGCGGGGGCAGGGGGACCTGCGGGCGATGCGGGAGGTGTTGGCGCGGCTCAAGGAAGGGCGGGCGGTGTGCCTGTACCCGGAGGGGACGCGGACGACGGATGGGCGGATCGCCCCGGCGCGGCCGGGGTTCGGGCTGTTGGCCAGGCGGGGCGGCGCGCGGGTGCTGCCGGTGCTGATCGACGGGGCGTACGAGTGTTGGCCGCGGCAACGGCGGTTTCCGCGGCTGGCGCGGGTCGCGGTGTGCTACGGGCCGTGCTTTGACCCGGAGCAGGTGGCGGACTTGGGCGATCGGGCCTTCGCGGCGCTGGTGACACAGACGCTGCGGAAGATGCAGCGGCGGTGCCGCTTGGAACTGGGGCGACCGGTGTATGAATATGGGCCGGACGAGCCGGAGACGAACGTGAAGACGGAGGCTGTGGAGGAAGTCGGTTGAAGGTTCTGGTGGCCGAGCAATGCGGATTCTGTCCCGGCGTACGGAACGCGATCACGCTGGCCCATGATACGCTGGCCCGGTGCAAGGTGGTGTATTGTCTGGGGCCCATTATTCATAACGAGGACGTGGTCCGGGAGCTGGCCGACAAGGGGCTCAAGACGGTGGATCGCATCGACGAGATCGAGACCGGCACGGTATTGATCCGATCGCACGGGGCGACGCGGGAGCAGTTGGAGCGGATTCGGGCCAGGGGGCTGGAGGTGGTGGACGCGACGTGCGTGCTGGTCAAGCGGGTGCAGAAGATCGCGCGGTCGCTTTTTGAAGAGGGGTACAAGGTGGTGATCATCGGGGATGCGAACCATCCCGAGGTGAAGGCGGTCGTGGGGTACGCCGAGGACGTGGCGGTGATCGGGGCCGAGTCGGACATCGATAAGTTGTTTGGGCATAAGAAATTAGGGGTGATTTGCCAGACGACGCAAAGCCCGGATCACTTCGCCGAGATGGTCGGACGGATCATTCGGCGGGGGTTTTCGGAGCTGAAGGTGGTCAACACGCTCTGCCGGGAGACGATTCAGCGGCAGTCGGCGGCGGTAAAGCTGTGCAAGCAGGTGGACGTGATGTTCGTATTGGGGGGGCTGCACAGCGCCAATACGTGCAAGCTGGCCGAGCTTTGCCGGGAGCACAATCCGGCGACGTTTCATTTGCAGAATTGGGAAGAGCTTGATACAAATATACTCTTGGGTCGGCGGACCGCGGGGGTGACCGCGGGGGCGTCGACGCCGGACAGCGTGATTGACGCATTCGTGCAGCAGTTGCGGGCGTTTGACGCTCAGGGCCAGGACTGTACGTCCCCGTAAGGGGGCGGTGGCGCGGGCAGGGCGTCTGACACGGGTGTGTGAGGAAACAAGGTTGGGCAGACGGCCGGCTGTAAGGAAGCGGACGGCATTGGCTGCGTAGGCCAATGCGTTTTTGTTTGAGACGGGGAACCGTATCGTGCGGTCTGTGGACGTGCGTGTGGGGCGTTGCAGGCCGGAGAAAACAGACTCCACAGGGGAAAACACAGTACCATGGTAGACAGGAATTTGATGAACGAATTGGGGTTGTCCGAGGAGCAGTTGGACAGCCAGGTTGATGCGTTGTTCACCGAGGAGCACGGCGCGATGCTGGACCGGGTGCTCGATCGCAAGGTCGAGTCGCTGATTCCCGGGACGATCATCAAGGGTCGGATCGTGGCGTACGTGGGCAACGACGTGATCGTCGAGCTGGGTCTCAAGAGCGAGGGGATCGTCGACGCCTCGGAGTTCGACGACCCGTCGGAGATCGAGGAAGGCAAGGAGATTGAGGTTCTGCTGGAAGAGGCGGACGCCGAGGGCAGTATCCTGCTGAGCAAGCGCAAGGCCGACCGGATTCGGGGCTGGGAGCGCGTCATCGAGAGCAACAAGGAAGGCGACGTGGTGACCGGTCGCGTGACGCGTCGGATCAAGGGCGGCCTTCTGGTGGATATCGGGGTGCCGGTCTTTCTGCCGGCGTCGCAGGTGGACATCCGTCGGCCGGGCGACATCAGCCGGTTCATCGGCCAGGAGATCGAGTGCAAGATTCTGAAGATCGACGTGGACAGCCACAACATCGTGGTCTCGCGGCGGAAACTGATCGAGGAGGAGCGTCGGGTCAACAAGGAACGGCTGCTCTCGGAGATCGAGGTGGGCCAGCTCCGCAAGGGCGTGGTCAAGAACATCGCGGACTTCGGGGTGTTCGTGGACCTGGGGGGCCTGGACGGCCTGCTGCATATTTCGGATCTGAGCTGGGGCCGGGTGGCGCACCCCTCGGAGGTGGTGGACCTGGACCAGGACATCGAGGTGGTCGTCATCGGGGTGGACAAGGACAACGAGAAGATTTCGCTGGGCCTCAAGCAGAAGACGCCGAGTCCGTGGGAGACGGTGGAGCAGCGGTATCCGGTGGGCGCCCGCGTGAAGGGCACCGTGGTCAACATCATGAACTACGGGGCGTTCGTGCGGTTGGAGGAGGGCATCGAAGGGCTGGTGCACATCAGCGAGATGAGCTGGACGCGGCGGATTGGTCATCCGGCGGATATCCTGAACCTCGGCGACGAGATCGAGGTGATGGTGCTGGACATCAACAAGGAAAAGCAGGAAATCAGCCTGGGCATCAAGCAGCTCGAGACGAACCCGTGGACGGTGGCCGCCCAGAAGTACCCGGCGGGGACGATCGTGACGACGCGGGTGACCAGCCTGACGAATTACGGGGCGTTCGTGGAGATCGAGCCGGGGATCGACGGCTTGGTGCACGTGTCGGACCTGAGCTGGACCAAGAAGCACAACCACCCGGGCGAGGTGCTGGAGAAGGGCCAGGAGCTCAAGTGCGTGGTGCTCGAAGTGGACGAGGAGCGCCACCGCGTATCGCTGGGGGTCAAGCAGTTGACCGAGGACCCGTGGCTACGGGCGATTCCGGAGCGGTACATCCCGGGCCAGATCGTGAAGGGCAAGGTCACGAAGCTGACGAACTTCGGCGTGTTCGTGGAGCTCGAAGAGGATCTCGAGGGGCTGCTGCATATCTCGGAGCTGGCCGACCACAAGGTGGAGTCGCCGCAGGACGTGGTGCAGATGGGCGAGGAACTCGAGGTCAAGATTCTGCGGGTGGATACGGACTCGCGGAAGATCGGGCTGAGCCTGCGTCGCGTGCGCTGGGCGGCGGAAGATCAGAAGAAGGGCGAGGAGCACCCCGCCGAGACGGCCAAGTCGAAGGATCAGCCGAAGCGGCGCGGCGGGCTGGATGGCACGCTGATGCCCGGCCTGGGCATCGTGCCGCAGGCGCCGATGCAGGAGTACGAGGCCGAAGGCGGATCGGAGCAGGCGTCGGAGTCCTCGTCACCCACTGAAGAGTCCGGTGACGAAGCGTCATAAGAATCGTCGCAGTCTGCGGCCGAGGCGTTCGCGTGTCCGCGTGGCCCGATAACAGGGCCCGCCGACGGGTTGCGAACGGTATCGCGGCAGAGCCGATGAGCGATGCGGCAGACGGGGCTAAACCCCGGAAGCCGATGGACCGATACAGGGAAGAAGGCACGGTCTACGTAGGCGGTGCGACCTGAATGAATCGGTCCGGAGGACGTGTTCGGCGGGCAGGCAAAACCCGCCGAACACGAACCTCACGGTAGGAGTGGCGCGATGGCCTTTGACGCAACACTGAAAGATTACCTCCGGGAGATCGACGAAGCCGGCCTGTTGAGTTGGGAGGAGGAGAAATCGCTGGCGCAGCGGATTCAGCAGAATCACGATCCGGCGGCGCGGGAGCGGCTGGTCAGCAGCAATCTGCGGCTGGTGGTGAACATTGCCAAGCGGTTTAACGGGCGCGGCCTGACGCTGGGGGACCTGATCGAAGAGGGGAACCTGGGCCTGCTGCGGGCGGTGGACTCGTTCGACCCGGAGCACGGGGTTCGTTTCAGCACGTATTCCTCGTGGTGGATCAAGCAAAGCATCAAACGGGCGATTCTGAGCAACGCCCAGCCGATCCACATCCCGACGTACATGGTGGAGCTCATCAATCAGTGGCGGTACACGGCGGCGGATCTCGAATCGCAACTGGGTCGGCGGCCGGAGTTGGAGGAGATGGCGCGGGCGATGAAGGTGCCGCTGCGCAAGGCCAAGGCCATCCGCCGGATCGTGGAGGTGGTCGAGGCGGGCTTCCAGGGTGATTCGCTGGAGGAGAGCACCGGCCTGAGCGAGGCGATCGAGGACGACAAGGCGCTGCTGCCTGATGACGAGCTGGGCACCGATGAGGAGCTGGGCAAGGCGATTACGTTGTTGCAGGAGATCGATCCGCGCGAGGCGGAGGTGTTGATCCTGCGGTTCGGGCTGAACGGCCGAGAGCCGATGACGCTCAAGGATATCGGCAAGAAGATGGGGCTCACGCGGGAGCGGGTGCGACAGATTCAGCGGCATGCGTTGACGCGGCTCAACGAGCTGATGATGGTCTGAGCGGCCAGGCGGTCGGCCACGCGGGAGTGTCGGGAGCGGGAAGGATGGCGGAGAAAACGATCGACCTGAAGGATTTCATCCGCGAGGTGCCGGACTTCCCAAAGGCGGGGATTCTCTTTCGAGATATTACGCCGCTGTTGGCGGACGCGGGGGCACTGGCGGCGGCGATTGAGGCGTTGAGCGATCCGTTCGTGGACGCCGGCGTGGACGTGGTGGCGGCGGTGGAGGCCAGGGGGTTCATCTTCGGGGCGGCGGTGGCGCGGCGTCTGGGGGCGGGGTTCGTGCCGTTGCGCAAGAAGGGCAAGCTCCCCTGGCGGACCGAGTCGCTCAGTTACGCCCTGGAATACGGGACGGATACGATCGAGGCGCACACCGATGCGCTGGGGCCGGGCCGGCGGGTGTTGATGATCGACGACCTGCTGGCGACGGGGGGGACGATGGCGGCGGCGTGTCGGCTGATGGAAAAGCTGGGGGCCGACATCGTGGGGCTGACGTTCCTGATCGAGTTGAGCGAGCTGGCCGGCCGTGATCGTCTGGAGGGGTACCCGTTGCACGTGGTGATTCGCTATTGACGGGCGGGGCGGCGATGCGACACGTGAGCGTTCCAGTCCCGTCGGTCGAGGGGTGGAGTTATCCCATTACCATCGGGTCAAACCTGCTGGGGGCGGCGTGCGCGCGGTTGCAGGAGATGCAGCCGGGACGTCGGCTGTTTGTGGTTACCGACGCCAACGTGGCCCGGGCGGGGCACCTGGAGGCGCTGTCGGCGGGCCAGACCGTGGAGCGGTTCGTGATCGACCCGCCGGGTGAGACGTCGAAGCACCTGGGCACGGTGGGGGCGATCCTGGAGGCGATGGAGGCGGCCTGCCTGGGCCGGGATACGCTGGTGGTGGGTCTGGGCGGCGGCACGGTGGGGGATATCGCGGGCTTCGTGGCGGCGGTGTTCAAGCGCGGGGTGCCGGTGGCGCACGTGCCGACGACGACGGTCGCGCAGGCGGACTCGGCGATCGGGGGCAAGACGGGGGTCGATTCCACGTGGAGCAAGAACGCGTTCGGGGCGTTCTGGCACCCGGTGGGGGTGTTCGTGGACGTCACGACGCCGGCGACGCTGGACGAGGTGCAGTATCGCTCCGGGTTGGTGGAATCGGTCAAGCACGCGCTGATCGCGGATGCGGAGTACTTTGCCTTTCTTGAAGAGAACGTCGGGGCGCTGTTGTCGCGGGAGCCGGCGGTGCTGGAGGAGCTGGCGTGGCGGAACTGCCGGATCAAGGCCGAGGTGGTGGCCGAGGATCCAACGGAGAAGAATCGACGGCGGGTGTTGAACTACGGGCATACGGTCGGCCACGCGGTGGAGTCGGCCAGCGGATACGGGCTCTTGCATGGCCAGGCGGTCGCGGTCGGGTTGCTGGCGGCGGCGTGGATCGAGGAGGCGCTGGGCTTGGGTGGGGGGCAGCGCGTCGAGCGGATCGCCGGGTTGCTGGAGACGTTGGGGATGCCGCTGTCGATTCCGGGCGAGCAGACGGTCGAGGCGCTGATGGCGATCATGCAGCGGGACAAGAAGGCGCTGGGGGGTCGGCCGCAGTTCGTCGTGTTGGAGGCGATCGGCCGGGTGCTGTGCCGGGAGGGGCAATGGGCGCAGCCGGTGGCGCCGGAGGTGGTCGAGGCCGCCTTGAAGCGATTGGGCGCGAAGTAAACAGCAGCGAGGAACCGTTATGTACAGGCCGGAAATCAAGGTGCTGGATTGCACGATCCGCGACGGCGGGTTGATTAACAATCACTACTTCACCGACGAGTTCGTGCGGGCGGTGTATCGGGCCCTGAGCGAGGCGGGCATTGACTACATGGAGATGGGGTACCGTTCGAGCCGCACGTATGCGCCGCCGGAGCAGTACGGGGCGTGGAAGTATTGCGACGACGACAAGATCCGCCAGATCATCGACGGGATTGAGTCGGACGTGAAGCTCAGCGTGATGGTCGATGCGCATCGGGTGCTGGAGCAGCAGTTCGCGCCGGTGGACGAGAGCCCGTTCGACATGATCCGGATCGCGACGTACGTGAAGGACGTGGACAAGGCGATCGTGCTGCAGAAGCGGGTGCATGATCTGGGCTATGAAACGACGATCAACATCATGGCGATCTCAACGGAGAACGAGTTCGACCTGGTGGAGGCACTGGATCAGATCGCGGCGACGACGACGGGGACGGTGTACGTGGTGGACAGCTTCGGCTACTTTTTCAGCGAGCAGATTCATTACATCGTCGAGTTGTTCAAGCGACACCTGCCGGGCAAGCGGCTGGGGATTCATTGTCACAACAATCAGCAGTTGGCGTTCGCCAATACGATCGAGGCCATTCGCAAGGACTGCAATCTGGTGGACGGCTCCTTGTTCGGGATCGGCCGGGGGGCGGGGAATTGTCCGCTGGAGCTGATCATGGGCTTTTTGAAGAATCCGAAGTTCAACATCGAACCGGTGTTGAAGGTGATCCAGGATTATATGATTCCCATGCGGCAGGAGCTGGAGTGGGGGTACCTGATTCCGTATGCGATCACGGGGATCTTGAATCAGCATCCGCGCTCGGCCATCGCGGTGCGGGAGGGCCCGGATCGGGACAAGTACGTGGAGTTCTACAATCAGATCCGGGATCACATGGATTGACGACCTATTGAAGGACAGTCGGGCCCATGGAACCGGACAGCCGGACGTATCACCCGATCGAGCAGCCCCACGCGCTGTCGGTCGATGACGTGTTAACGGAATTGCGCGGCGGGCCTGACGGGCTGACGACGGACGAGGCGGCCAAACGCCGCGACGCGGCCGGTCCCAATCGCCTGCCGACACCGTCCCGGGAGGGCCTGATCAGGCGTTTCTTCAAACATTTCCACGATGTGCTGATTTACATTCTTCTCATCGCCGCGGCGGTGACCGGCGTGCTGGGCCACTGGATCGACGCCGGCGTGATCCTTGCGGTGGTGGTGGTCAACGCGATCATCGGGTTCATTCAGGAGGGCAAGGCCGAGCAGGCGCTGGAAGGCATCCGCAAGATGCTGTCGCCCCGCGCGCATGCACGGCGAGACGGTCACTGGGTGGAGATCGAGGCCGAGCAGCTCGTTCCCGGCGATCTTGTGCGGTTGCGCTCGGGCGATCGCGTTCCGGCCGATGTGCGGCTGATCGAGGTGGTGAGCCTCCGCGTCGACGAATCGGTGCTCACGGGGGAGTCAGCGCCGACCGGCAAGCATACCGAGGCGGTCGCGGCCGAGGCCGATCTGGCGGACCGCCGCGGCATGGCCTATTCGGGCACGATGGTCACCAGCGGCCGCGGCGTGGGTGTGGTCACGGCGATCGGTTCGGCGACGGAGCTGGGCCGCATCAGCAAGATGGTCGCCGACGTGGAGAAGCTGGCCACGCCGCTGACCCGGCAGATGAACCGTTTTGGAAAGCTCTTGTCGGGCGTCATTGTGGGCCTGGCGGGGTTGCTGATCTTGGTCGGCTATTTGCTGCACGACTTCACGCTGGATGAGTTGTTCCTGGCCGCCATCGGGTTTGCGGTGGCCGCCATTCCCGAGGGACTTCCCGCGATTTTCACCATCACCCTGGCGCTGGGTGTGCGCCGCATGGCGCAGCGCAACGCCATCACGCGCAGGCTCAACGCGGTCGAGACGCTCGGATCGGTCACGGTGATCTGCTCGGACAAGACCGGCACACTCACGCGCAATGAAATGACCGTGCGTCACGTGGTCACGCGGGCGGGCCGGTATGACGCGGCGGGCACCGGCTATGCGCCCGATGGCAAGGTCACCCGCGACGGCCGGGACGCCCCGCTGGACGCCCATGCCGACCTGCAGGCGCTGGTCGAGGTGATGGCCGTGTGCAACGACTCGGAGATCGTCGAGGCCGATGGGCGGTGGACGGTGCTGGGCGAACCGACCGAAGGGGCCCTGCTTACCCTGGCGCGCAAGACGGGGTTTGACGGCGATGGGTTCGAACGGGTGGCGGTGATTCCGTTCGAGTCGGAGAACAAGTTCATGGCCACCCTGCACCGCGTACCGGCCGGCGGTTCGCGGATTCTGCTCAAAGGCGCGCCCGACCGCTTGCTGGATCGCTGCAGGGTCCAGCGGGCGGCGGACGGTTCCACCGAGGCCCTGGACCGGGGGTTTTGGGACGGGCAGATCGAGGACCTGGGCCGCCGGGGCCTGCGTATCCTGGGCGCCGCGGTGCGCGACGTGGACGCGGGCCAAGACGATCTTACGCTGGACGATCTTGAGCAGGACATGGTGTTCCTCGGTCTGGTCGGCATCATTGACCCGCCGCGGCCCGAGGCCATCGAGGCGATCGCGACCTGCCACCAGGCCGGCATCGGCGTGAAGATGATTACCGGCGACCATGCGGATACGGCCAAAGCCATCGGCCGGGAGATGGGTCTTGGCGACGGCGAACACGCCATGACCGGTTCGCAGTTGGAGGCGGCGTCGGAGGAGGACCTGCGGCGTATGGTACGGGAGAACGACATTTTCGCCCGTACCAGTCCCGAGCACAAGCTGCGGTTGGTGCAGGCGCTGCAGGCCAACGGGGACACCGTGGCCATGACCGGCGACGGCGTGAACGATGCGCCGGCGCTGAAACGCGCCGACGTGGGCGTGGCGATGGGTATCAAGGGCACCGAGGCGACGAAAGAGGCCGCCGACATTGTGCTGGCCGACGACAACTTCACCTCCATCGAGCACGCCGTGGAGGAAGGCCGAACCATTTACGACAACCTGCGCAAGGCCATCCTCTTCATTCTGCCCACGAACGGCGCCGAATCGCTGGTGATCCTGGCCGCCGTCGTCTTCGGCTGGGCGCTGCCGCTGACACCGGTGCAGGTGTTGTGGGTGAACATGGTCACCGCCGTGACGCTGGCTTTGGCGCTGGCCTTCGAGCCGGCCGAGCCGGGGCTCATGCATCGGCCGCCGCGCGAGCCGGGTGCACCGATTCTGGGCGGCGCCTTCCTTTGGCGCATCGGCTTTGTGTCCGTGCTTCTCGGCGGGGCCACCATGGCCGTGTTTCTGGTCGAGAGGCGTCTGGGGCTGCCGCTGGAGCTGGCGCGGACGCTGGCGGTGAACACGCTGGTCTGCGGCCAGGCGTACTACCTTTTCAACAGCCGCTACCTGCACGAATCAAGCCTGCGCCTGGAGCGGTTGCTGGCCAACCGCATTGCGTGGCTGGCGGTCGGGGTTTTGGCCCTCCTGCAACTGGCGTTTGTCTATGCCCCCTTCATGCACCGCTGGTTCGGCTCGGCGTCGCTGCGATTTCGTCACTGGTTGGTTCCGTTGAGCGTCGGGGCGGTGTTGTTCCTGGCGATTGAGATGGAGAAGTGGGCGATGCGGCGGTTCTTCGTGTCGCCCGAACGGCTACGCGTGGAGGGGCAAGACGTTCCGGCCACCACAGACCTTTGAACAAGTCTGAAAAACTCCAGAAAAAGCGCAAGTGACATCTGGCCAAGATTCCAGAAAAGCCTCTTCCCGCAGAGAATGCGGTTGCCCTGGTTTTGCGGGGCTCGGCCTTGACATGACGTCGCAATGATGGTATTCTAACGGTTGTATAGTGAGGGGACGCCGTCTTTTTTGTTTAAGGAGGGGTTTATGAAAAGGTTCTGCCTGTTCGTCCTGCCTTTGTGTGTTCTTCTGGGCGCCGTCCGTGCGGACTACATCAATTCGCCGGGCTGGGAGAATGACCCGTATTTCACCCATCAGAGCTGGAGCTTCAGCGGTCCGGATAATCCGGCCCTGCCCGACGACGGCGGGGCGGGCAATCCGTACGGGACGGCCGTTCTGACGATGAGCGGCGCCCAGTGGGTCGATGACCTGGGCATGGTCTACGATCCGGGGACCTTCCAGCCGCTGGGCCAGCGTCAGGGCGGATTCGCCATTGTAGGGCCCCAGGACGATGCGGAGTGGTTTTCCGTTACCATCCCCAACGTGGCCAATCCGAGCATGGTCAAGGAGGTCTGGTTCGAATTCACGTTCCGCGTCAGCGACATGGAGTTGGCCGGCGTCATCGCCAATCGCGTGAGCCTGAGCGTCTATGCCGATGGGATCGTGGACGGCGATCACGCGTTCGACTACTTCGATGAGGCCGGCGGCGTGATCGGCGTGTCGGCCTTGGGTGAGATCTGGCTGCGCTTTGAAGGGAAGTTCAGCTATGACCCGCAGCCGGGATCGGAGCTCATGATCCTGGTGGGCAACCTGGATCCCGGCCAGTCGGTCTGTCTCGATCAGGTGGATATCGACACGCACTGCGTTCCCGAGCCGACGACGCTGGGCCTGCTGGGCATCGGGGCCCTGGGGCTGCTCCGACGCAGACGGTAGTCGAGGCCCACGCGTCCTTGGCGCAGGGGCGATTGACTCTCGGTTCAACACAGTGAAAGGAACCGACCATGAGGCACTGCGCGGCAGTGGCGGCGGTGGTCGTACTGGTGGCAGGCGCCGGTCTGGCCTACGTCAATTACGAGTACTACGAAGGCACGTGGGACGCGCTGCCCGACTTTGATGCGCTCACCCCGAAGCACATGGGGCTTGCGTTCGGGTTCGATATCAGTCAACGCGACCGGGACGACAACTTCGGCTTTCGGTTCCGGGCGTATATCGACATCCCGCGGGAGGGCGCATACACCTTCTACACGACCAGCGACGACGGCAGCAAGCTGTATATCAACGGGGCGCTGGTGGTGAACAACGATGGGCTGCACGGCTCCCAGGAACGGGGCGGGTCTGTCTCCCTGACGCCGGGCCGTCACCTGATCGAGGTCACGTATTTCGAGAAGGGCGGCGACAACGTGCTCTACGTCCAGTACGAGGGCCCGGGCATTGAGAAGGGGGCGATCCCGGACGAGGTGCTCAGTCCGGTGACCGTGCCGGCGACCGTCAACGCGTGTTGTCCCGTGCCGTACGACGGGGCCGTGGCGGTTGATCCGAGCGCGGTGCTTTGCTGGCAGCCGCCGGATCCGGCGTTGGTGCCGGCGCCGGAGTATGACGTGTATTTCGGCGAGGATCCGAACTTCCCCGAGGGCGCCCGGGTCCTGGGCGGCGACGAGGCCGCCTTCGACCCGTTCGACGGGGCGGACATGGCCGCGGGAACGACGTACTACTGGCGGGTGGACGTGTTCGATCCCAACGAGGGGGGATCGCCCGCTCTGCACACCGGCGAGGTGTGGAGCTTTGTCACCCGGCGGGGTCTGGTGGCCTTGTATGAGTTCGAGACCGGACCGGACGATGTCACGGGGCACGGGTACGACGGCGTGTACGTGGGATCGGCCGAGCCGAACATCGTCCCGGATTCGCTGCGCGGGAACGTGTTGGAATTGAATCCCGGCGGTCAGGCGGACGGCCAATACGTGAAAATCGACCCTCTGGGGATCAGCGGCCGCCAGCCGCGGACGATCGCCGGATGGGCCAGGGCCGCAACGACGTCGCTGCCCGACTGGACGGGGGTCTTTGGGTTTGCGCCCAAGGCGGGGACCACGAACAACTACTTTGACGTGCAGCGGGACAACGCGGGCAACTACGCCCTGCACGTGCATGGCTGGGAGCAACCTTTCAGGCCTCTGGACACGCAGTGGCATCACTTTGCGGCGACCTATGACGGGATGACTATCCGGTGGTACCTGGACGGCGAGCCGGTGGGCAGCGTGGTCAGGGCCCTGGCGACCCTGGACGAATTCCGAATCGGCTCACGGCAAAGCCACAATACGTACTTCGTGGGATGGGTCGATGATGTGGCCGTCTGGGACTACGCCTTGACCTCGGAGGATATCCGACGGATGGTTCTGTTCTGTGATTTTGACGCGGACGGCCAGGTGGATGCGGACGACCTGAACACGTTTGCCGAGCACTGGCTGGCGGACACGGTGATTCCCGGCAGCATCATGCCGACGGTGGTTCTGGATGATTTTGAGAAGTATGGTGTCTTCCCGCCGATCTCCTTGGGCTGGTTTGTGTACCTGCACGACAGCGGCAAGTACGGCAACCCGCCGGGCAAGCCCTATCCCGGTTCGATTGCCACCGGCGAGCCCGGGCCCTATGGCGGGCAGCAGGCGTTCAAGGTGCATTATGAGTTCCCCGTGTACGACGGCGACGACTGGCTCACCCTGGGACACCGTTTGTCTCCGTTTCCGGATGTCAGCCAGTATGACGAGATCCGCTTCCGCATCCGGTATCACGCCGACAACACGGAGGACGTTGGTTTGTTCGTCCACGTGGCCAACGATCCTCCAGATGTGACCGAGCACGAGGCGTTCAACGTCGGTCCGTTCTCCACCAGGGACGACCCGGCCGACCCGAACCAGTGGCACGAGATCGTGATCGGTCTGCGGGACAACCCTATGATCGACTGGCAGGGGTCCTACGGAAGCATTGATGACATCCACTACATGAACGGGATACTGGTGAGCATCGTCAACACGAGCCGCGAGGTGCGGACCGGGACGCTGTATTTCGATGACTTCCGGCTGATCGATTACACGCCGGATTGCGAGGGGCTGCCGCCGGTGGACTTGAACGCGGACTGCGTGGTCGACCTGCGGGACTTTGCTATTCTGGCCGAGGAGTGGCTGCGACGCGTGTGAGGCATGGCGTTGGAGGTCGGGCCCTGGGGTTCGGAAGCGGATCACGTCGTTATGGCGGCGGGGGTGCGCTCCTGGTGAACCGGGCGATGAATCCGCCGCCGGCGCTCATGTCGACGACAAGCGTGTCGTCCGACCGGACGGTTCTTTCGTGCAGAACGACGGCCGCATCGTCGTTCTTGTGGTCGGTGGCCATGGATGCCGTGTAGGGGCCGTCGGCCAGAAAAGACAGCGGGATGCGCAACGTCCGGGCGCGGGGGCCGCACAGGATGGCCAGGAACCACGTGTCGCCTGTGCGGCGTGCAAAGGCCGCCAATTCCCCAATCCGCGAATCAGGCAGGACGATCGTCTCATCCCAGACGGCCGGAATGCTCCGGATGAGGTCCACGGCGGGATTCTCGAGGATCGTCTGCGGGTGGGCCGCGACCGTCAGCAGCGGACCGGCGAAGACGGCCAGGCTGGCGATCTGGTGCGTCCAGGTGGTGTCGGCGCGGCGGTCGCCGAAATGGCAGGCGGTGTAATCCGCGTGGCCGGCGAGATACCGCGTGAAGGGCAGGATGGTCTCGTGACGGGCCCGTTGCCGCAGGGAGCTGCTTTCCATGCCGCGGACGGCCTCGCGCGTGAGCTCGTTGGGCCACGTGCGGGCGCGGCCCGTGGGCTTGTTGGCGCCGTGGAAGTTGACCAGCACCCGGTGCTTTGCGGCGGTCCGCAGTAGACGTTCGTAAAGGTCGACGACCTCCTTGGCCTCGTGGTCGAGGAAGTCCAGCTTGGCGCCGACGACGCCGAGGTCGTGGAGTTGCTTGAAGAATGCCTCCTGGGCCTCCGGGGTGCGGACCTGATTCGTGTGCCGCCAGAACCATAGGCCGACGCCTTGCTGCCTCGAATACTCGACCAGCTCGGCGATCTGCGCATCACTCCACCGGCTCCAGAAGCCCTCGATGACGTGATATTCGAAGCCCAACTGTCCGGCCCATCGAGAAAAGGCCTTCATGCCTTCCAGGGAGCGATCGCCGCCGTCGAGATAGCGCCAGACGGCACGACCGGGCTTGATCCAGGGCGTTTCGAGGCCCTGTGGGAAGTACCTCGGATCGGGCGGTGGGCAGAGGTTGGGGACAAGGGTGCTGTTGACCAGGGTGTTCAGGTCGGGGGCCGCCAGGATCACACGCCAGGGCGTGGTGATAGTCCCGGTGAGGGAAGCCGGTTGGGCCAGGCGTTTGGCCTCGTCACGGCCATAGCGCAATTCATAGGGATAGTTCAAGGGCTGGCGATGCCCCAGTCCGGTCACCCATCCGCGTCGGCCGTCGGCCTCCAGGGCCATGCCGCTGTAGTTGACCAGGTTCGCCTCGGTGATGGAGCCGTAGCCGGCGTCTTCGGACAGCTTGAAGGTCAGCGGGGGGCCGGCCCACTCGCCGGGGCGGACATCGGAGACATCATCCTGGTCGTAGGCGGCCTCATAGTGGCCGCCGAGGTCATGGTGCCACACGGTCGAGCCGGCCGGGATGACGAATGTGGTGTATTCATCGGCCGTGCGGGACGCCCCCTCGGGTCCCGGGATGATGTGCCGGAAGGCCACGCCGTCGTCAAAGGCGCGGATTTCGAGAACGTAGTCGATGAACGACAGGTCGTGCCGGAGCGATACGCGCGCCCCGCGGCATCGGTTCACGGCGGTGCCGTGGGCGCCGTACCAGAGGTAGCGCTCGTCGATCTCGTAGGTTTCGATCTGGCCCAACACCACGCCGGCCGACAGGTCATAGCCGTCCACGCGCATGATGATGGTTGAGGGATCGAGCACCGCGGTCTGACCGAGGGTGACCGTAAAGGTCAGGCGTTCGGCGTTGGGCAGCAGCGTGAGCCGCACCTTGCCGCTCGGGCTGGCGACCTGCACTTGATCCATGCGGACGCGTTGAGACCGTTGGGTGGTCTGTGCCGGGGCGGGACTGCTGGAAGCCAGGGCCAAGATGAGCATCAACACCCCTATTGGGCGACTTGCCATTCGCTGGTTGTGCATCCGCGGGCTCCTCTGACGGCATCGGCATTCTATCCTATCGGCCACCTATTTTAGGGGAGGCGCCCATCCGAAAGCCAGTAACAAATGCGGGCAAGCCCGGGCGCGGGCCCATCGGCCTTGACGGGAGGGGCCGCGGCGTGTTGCGGCTTGCAATCGGCAGGTTGTGGACGTATAACCGGCGTGCACCGGGCCGGGCCACGGGGCCGGCGGCGAGATCACGGGTCCATGACAGGAGAGCCGATGCGGTACAGCAAGACGTTCATCCCCACGGTGAAGGAGGTGCCCGCGGATGCGGAGATCACCAGCCATCAGTTGATGATCCGCGCGGGCCTGATGCGCAAGGTCGCCAGCGGTACGTATGCCTATCTGCCGGCGGGCTGGCGGGTGCTGCGGAAGATCATGGAGATCGTGCGCGAGGAGATGGACCGGGCCGGGGCCCTGGAGGCGCCGGTGCCGATGGTCCAGCCCATGGAGCTGTGGCAGCAGACCGGGCGGGACATCGACTATGGGGAGACACTGGGCCGGTTCAAGGACCGGCACGGGCGCTGGAACGTGTTGACGCCGACGGCGGAGGAGACGTATACGTACCTGGCGTCGCGGGAGCTCCAATCGTACAAGCAGCTTCCGGTGAACTTGTACCAGATCAACTTGAAGTATCGCGATGAGTTTCGGCCGCGGTTCGGCGTGCTGCGGAGCCGTGAGTTTATCATGAAGGACGCCTACAGTTTCGATGCCGACGAGGCGATGCTCGACGAATCCTATCACAAGATGTACGATGCGTATTGTCGGGTGTTTCGGCGGTGTGGGCTGGAGTACGTGATCGTCGAGGCCGAGAGCGGCGAGATGGGCGGGTCGGGGTCGCACCAGTTCACGGTGCCGTGCGCCAACGGCGAGGACGTGATCGTCTACACCGAGGACAACGCCCACGCGTGGAACCTGGAGAAGGCGCCGGTGGACCCGCCGCCGAAGGCGCCGGCGGTGGAGGTCGGCCCGCCCGAGGCGGTGCATACGCCGGGCGTCGGCACGATCGAGGCCGTCTGCGAGTTCCTCAAGACCACGCCGCCGCAGATGATCAAGACGCTGATCTACACGTGCGAGGACCAGGTACTCGCGGTCATCGTGCGGGGCGATCACGAGGTCAACGGCGAGAAGCTGACGCAGTTACTGGGCGGGCGGCACGTGGAATTGGCCGATGCGGCCACAATTGAGAAGGTGACGGGGGCGGCCGTGGGGTTTGCCGGACCGGTGGCGTTGACAGGCCCGGTGACGCTCCTGGTGGATCACGCGGTCGCGGCGATGGCCGTGGGCGTCGCGGGGGCGAACAAGACGGACTACCACCTGCGGAACGTGGTACCGGGGCGGGATTTCCCGCTGGAGGGGGACCACGTGTGGGTCGTGGACGTGCGGATGGCCGCCGAGGGGGACACGTATCGGGGCCAGTCGCTGCGGTTCCGGCGGGGCATCGAGGTCGGGCAGGTGTTCAAGCTGGGCACCAAGTACAGCACGAAGCTGGGGGCGATGTTTCTGGATGAGGACGGCCGGCAGAAGCCGTGCCTCATGGGCTGCTACGGGATCGGGATCAACCGGATCATGGCCTCGGCGATCGAGCTGAGCCATGATGAGGATGGGATCATCTGGCCGATCAGCATCGCGCCGTGGGAGGTGATGATCACGCCCGCCGGCTCGGAGGCCGAGGTGGTCGCGACGGCCGAGCGGGTGTACGAGGATCTGTCCGCGCGGGGCGTGGAGGTGCTTTGGGACGACCGCGACCTGCGGGGCGGCGTGAAGTTCAAGGATGCGGACCTGCTGGGCCTGCCTGTGCGGGTGACCATCGGCAAGAAGTCGCTGGCCGAGGGCCACGTGGAGATCAAGCTCCGCCGTGAGGCCGACCGCCGCGCGGTGCCGCTGGCCTCGGCGGCGGATGAGGTCGCACGCCTCGTGAACGACCTGAAGGCCGAACTGACGGCCGAGGCGTGAGATTGCCGCAAGCGCCGTGTCCACGGAAGCCCCGATGTGTACGGACGGGCAGCGCCACCGCGAAGATGGTTGTCACGGGTGGGGATTGATTAGAGATGGGTGGCATGGCCACGCTTGCGTGGCCATGTGTTGCCGGGCCATGAATACGTATCATCACAAACGGTGCAAACGGTATGACATCTCCGGCCAGGGACATTGCCTGACGTTTTCGTGTTTTCGAGGAATCCCGTTCTTTCGGAAAGGTCGCTGCTGTCGATGGATGCTGGAGGCTTTGGCGCGGGGGCGAGAGAGGGGCTTGTACGCGCTGTTCGGCTTTGTCATTATGCCTGAGCATGTGCACGTTGTGCTGCTGCCACTTCAAGGGGCCGCGATCAGCGGAATCTTGACCGCGCTCAAGCAGCCCGTGTCCAAGCGGGCCCTGCTATGGGCCCGAGAACAGACGCCCGCTTTCCTCGACCGAATGGAGGACCGACAACCGAACGGGGAGGTTCATCATCGTTTCTGGCAGCGTGGCGGGGGATATGACCGGAACCTGAGAAGCCCCCACGATGTTGTGGAGAAGATCGGATATATTCATGCAAATCCGGTGCGACGAGGTCTGGTTGAGCGGGCCGCGGACTGGCCCTGGTCGAGCTATCGTGCGTGGACGACGGGTGAGGACGAGCCGATACCGTTGGATCGCGAGCACGTGAGTTTGTAGAACATGCCCACGCAAGCGTGGGCATGCCACCCTTTTCGCAAGGATCGCTGTTGCCGGTAGGTACTGGTTGGGTCCATCCGGTGCCGTTAAAGCGTGAACAAGTCAGCGTGTATCACATGCCCACGCAAGCGTGGGCATGCCACCCCTTTCTGGGGCGGAGCGAGGCACAGGGATGACGCGGGATCAATGGGTCTTCCCGTACGGGAATGATGGGAGAAGCACAGGTGGCGGGGCCGACTTTTTCACGATACAGGGGGGTTGCATCGGAACGGGCGGACGGGGATACTTAAATGCGGCAATTGCCACGCCCATGTCTGTGTGACCGGCGGCGGTGCAGGGTTCCGGTGGCCTTTGGAGGTGTGATCCGTGGGGATGATCGCGGGGTACTGCTCGCGCGGCGATGCCGTGGACATTGAGGGGTTTCGGCGGAGGCTGGAGACGTTCCACGTACTGCCGGGTGATGATCCGGGCTCATACAGCCATCTTCTTTGGCGGTCGCCGGGCAGTTGCGTGATGGCCAAGTTCAAGGAAGATGCTCCCCCACAGATCCGCCATCGGAACGGGACGGACGTGGCGCTGGTGACGCTGGGGTTTCACGACGTGGACTATGGCCCATCGGGGCAGACGGCCGGCCTGGAGCGGGGCGCATCCGCGTTTGAGGCCCTGGCCGGCCAGGTCGGGCGCAGCGAGGGCGAATTCGTGAGCTTCGTGCTTGATCACCGCACGGGTCAGGTCCGCATCATCAATGACCGCTTCGCCGTCCGGCCCCTGTACGTGTTGGAAGCGGCCGAGGGCGTTGCATTCTCGTCGAATCTGGCCTTTCTGCTGCACATGACCGGCCACCGGCCCGCGCCCGACCCCCTCGCCTGGCTGGAAATCTGCACCTACGGCCACACCATCGGCACCCGGACCAATGTGCAGGGGGTGTGGAAGATGAGGCCCGCCAGTCACTTGGTGGTGGACAAGGGGCGGGTTTCCGAGAGGCGGTATTGGCGGCTGGTTCACGAGCCGCGGCCGGACCTGGACCCGACTGAGCACGCGGAGCGCACGTTTGAGGCGATGTGTCGCAGCGCGGCGATGCGATCGCGCCTGGTTCGGGGAGGATTCGTGAGCCTCAGCGGCGGCCTGGACAGCCGACTGGTGGCCGGGGCGACGCCCGCGGATGCGGACATGCATCTGTTCACGATGATCAGCTCGGTCGAGGGCGCCGAGACACCGGATGTACGCGTGGCCAAGCAGGTGGCGCGGATTTTGGGGCGGGAGCACCATATCCGACAGGTTCCACCCAGCGAGGTCTCCACGATCGGCGAGACCCTGATTCGGCTGACGGCGGGCTTGAATCAGATTCATCATCCAGCCAAGTCGTTTCAGGCTCTCAAGGAGATGAAGGCCGGCGCCGGCTTCAAGATGGGCGGTGGGCCCGGCGACAGCCTGGCCGGGGCGTTTATCCTCGGGTCCATTCATGACATCGACCCGAGAATGACACGCACGCAGGTCGAGAAATTCATCATGTGTCGACGAGAGCACTCGGCCAGGGTGTTGCGTGCCGTATTCCGTCATGAGGTCGTGACGGAGTACTACCCGCAGCTTGATGAGGCCATGCACGATGCTTTTGCCACGCTGGGTGGCCCGACGGCGGCCCATCGCACGACGGCCTGGGCCATGGCGTTTCGCCAGCCCGCGTTTACGTTCACCTCGCCGATTCACAATCACCCGGATGTGACCGAGGCCAGTCCGCACCTGGGGTATGACTACGTGGACCGGATGTTGGAATTGCCCGCCGCGTGGCTGTTCCGCAAGAACTTCTACAAGTACATGATCTGGCATTGTCTGCCGGCCCTGCGGGAGGTCGAGTACGCCAACACCGGCGAAAGGCTGTCGGGCGTGCTGCAGACGTTTCGACCCTCGATGCGCAAGCGGGCCTGCGGGACCATCGAGAATCTGCTGCCCACGCGGCCCGTGCAGCACATCCGGGCGGCTTTTCAAAAGCGTAGTCCGGCGCCGTGCTTCGAATATGACCTCCTGCGGAGCGATAGCCGGCTCATGGCCGACATCCGCGAGGTGATTCATTCAACGCCCGGGGTGCAAGAACTCCTTGACGTGGCCTCGTGCGATCGGTACGTGGATGATTTTCAGGCCGGTCGGCTTCATACCCCCAGCCGTCGGTACGAACAGGCGCTGATGGGCGGCCTGGCCACGTTGTGTTACTGGTTCCGCTACTTCGTGTCCGGGACGTGAGCCGGCGGTTTGGCCCTCGCTCGCGGCGTACCGCCTGGAAAAAGGCCGGCCTGTGTGGTATGAAGGGACCTGGCAGGATAGAGGGCACCTCATGCGATTCTCATTGCAGCGGGGGGCAGTACTCAATTTGCCTCGGGTCCAGCGGGCCTGCCGCGGCCTCCCACGGGGGTGGCACATCCTGCATGGTCTGTTCACACGTCATGCCCCATTGCTGCGTAAGCACTTCCAGATCGGCCGGGCCAATCGGCTGCATGGCGTCCGCTTCGTTCAGGCTGCCCATCGGGAAAACGCTCATCCAGGCCGCCGCCAACACCGCGAAGTCCGCCAGATCCACCGCGCAGTCGCTGTTGAGGTCGGCCGGCAGCACATCCAGCGGCACGTATTGCGCCGCATAGGCCTTGTCCGTGTCGGGAACCACCTGCAGCACCGGATTCACCCACGGCCCGCCGGGCAGATCGTGCCCGTACTGATCCGTCCATTTGTTGAATTTCCAGTCGCCGTACTTCGGCTGCGCCCGGACGCTGAAGAGCCCAAGGCTGTTAATCGGATAAATGCGGCGAGCCCACCCGCGCGCGTCCGACCGTTGGTTTCTGTCAAGCACATCCACGACAAAGTAGGGGGCAAAACCCATCTGGGCCTCGGGTCCGACCCCGCCCGGCTCCGCCGTTGCCACCTGCAACCGAATGTCGCAAAGACGGAGTTGTGGACTGCGCGGCACAAAGTCGTATTGCAGTTCCAAGCGCAGTGTGCTCAGGTCGATATCCCTACCGGCGTTGTTGTGCACCGACAGCGAAAACTCAAGATCCGCCCAGACGCTGGGACGTGAATACAGCAGCATCTCCGAGCTGGCCGTGCTTGACAACAACGACTTCAGCAGCGAACCCGCGGCCGCACTGGGTGCGATCCCAATCACATCGTCGTCCACGGGAAAATATCTGGCGCCCCACGTGATGGGATTGGTCGTCTGCCGGTTATAATGTCTGAATAGATATGTCTGTCCGGCCGACATGAGTCTCGACAACCCCGAGTGTTCGATCTGCAGATCGACATAGGCATTCTGCTGGTAATCCCCGCCGACGGGCTCCGTCGCGATCTGAAACACCGTGAAGCTCACGATTCGCACATTCTCTTCGGCCGGGGGGAATATCCCCAGATCCATCAGATTCAACCGCACCCTTTGCCCCGCGTTGATCGCCGCGATTTCCTCCGGCGTCAGATTGAACCGCACCGGCGCCGACAACTCCGGCGGGCTGCTGTTGTACATCGTGAAGATCTCTTCGGCCACCGTCGCCAGCGCATCCCGGTAAATGCCTTTGAGCGTAGCAAACTGCGCCGGCGGGATAACGGCGGTCCCCGAGCCCGGAACGGCACTGTTGGCCAGCTCGTCCATCAGTGCGTTCAGATTCAGCGGTTGCGTGTAGGGCTTCAGCAGGCGGTATTCGTAGGCCTTGGCCATGTAGTAATGATATTTCTGCAGCCGCTCGATGGCCCGGCGATTCAGGGCGGTGATGTACATCGCCGCCCGTGGGTCAATGGTCGGCGCCGACGCCAGTTCCTCACGCAGCGTATCCATCGCCAGCAGATTCTCCGTGATCAGGTCGGACAGCGACGTCAACCGTAACATCGTCTGGGCCACATCGCGGGCCAGTTCGGCGTGCTGTTGCTGCAGGGCCTGGATCTTCGTCGCCTCGACCTGGAACTCCGGCGACAGAGCCTTGAGCCGATCCAGCTCCGCCTGGACCTGGTCGGCGGGGGCATTGATGCCCTCAAGCACGGTCTTCATGCCGGAGACGTAATCGGTCAGCGAGGGTTTGGCCACCCCGATATCATCGATGACGGTCTTGACGGCGCCGGTCACGTCTCCGGTCGCCGCGCCGACGGCCGCGGCGACGGCTGTCGAGGCGTTATCGATGCCGTCCGAGATGACCTGATCCAGGAGTTGTGTGCCCTGGAGGATTGTCTCGTAGGACTGATTCGAATCGAAATTGGCGGCCATCTCCAAACCCGTGCCGATGTACCCTGAGACCGGCGGATAAATCGGAATGGTTTTGCACATGACGGCGGCCATCTTGAGGCCGGTCTTCCACCATGGCTCGCGCGTGTTTTCCACGGCCTGCGCCCGGAGCCGATCCTCCAGCGCCTGAATCCTCAGCACCTGCTGTTCCATCTGCTGGCGGACCTCCGCCGCCCGGATCTTGAGGGTCCCGAGGTTCTGCATGGCCTGGTCGTATTCGTCGATGGCCGCATCCTTCTCTTCCACCAATTGCGCACGGAGTTCAAGCAGCGCGTTGTGCCGGTGCGTCTGCTCGGCACTGGTCCTTCCGATCCAGTGGTTCAGGTATAACATATCGATGGCGCGGTCGATCTCGTTATCGAACAGCGTCGTATTCACCTCGAAGCTGAGCATCGGCACCCATCCGGCGGGGTTGCCGAAGTAGTCCAGGTTGTTTCCCATCTGATAGAGCAACGTCTTCATCTGGTCGTACATGTTCCGCAGGTCGCGGCGGTCGTCGCCGGGGATATCCGACCATGCCGCATCGGCCATATAGGCCTCCATCGCCGTCGAGAGCTCCTCCATCCGCCCCTGCGCTTCAAAGACCCGCCCGTTCAGATACAGATCCTTGGCTCGCCCGAACAGCAAATCCATCAGGATCGGATCGATCCAGCTAAAAGTATTGCCCTGGGTCAGATAGGAGCCGTAATCGCTTGGCGAAGGAGCATCCGGCTGCACGACGGGTGCGTTGGCCCCGGCCGTCGTTGGTCCGCCATGGTTATTGTACCAGTCCAAGGTCGAAAAACCGGCGGCCAAGCAGTAGTTCGCCTTCATCTTGCGCCATTTGTTCGGCCAGCCGGCAGATCCGCCCCGGTAGTACGTTCGCCCGTCCCCTAACCGCTGCGGTTCAGTGCGTCCCGGTATTCCCGGACCGACAGCGGTGTACGCCTCGACGGCCGGCAACGTACTGGTCAGAGTACCGCCACCGCCGCCCTTGCCGGGTTTGCCGGAGGGTTTTGCAGGGTCGCCACTCGTCGGGCGGTACGTCGATGCGGCGGCATGGCTGCCCGGCGTCTCGAAAGCCATGATCGGTATACCCATGAAGCAGGTGTTGTATGCAATCTGGTAGATGATCCATTCATCGTCTGGAGCGGTCCACGAGAAGTGAATTCCTGTGTCCGTCCACTGAAAGGTCTTCCAGTAAGTGGCAATCGAGTTGCCGTTCTTTCCATCCTGCCCACCACCCCCATCCTGCCCCGTCCCGCCGCGAAGATCGAATCGCGTGCCGGGATGCGTGACAAGCAGGCTCCCGATCTCCAGGGTCACGTCGCCTGCCGTCCGACCCTCGCCCCCCGCCACAGAGACCCCGGGGATCACCATGTTCTTCAGCGGCGTCGTGATGATCGCCGCATCCGGTCCTTCCATCAGCAGTTCACGGGCCCGGATGATCACGGTCGTCTCGTGCAGCCGCAACGGACTGCGGATGATCACCTTCTCGGCGACCATCTCCATCGTCTGGATATCGACGCTGCCGTCAAACATCTCATAGAACCCGTTGTCATGCCCCTGCTGAATCTCAATCGTCTGGCGACGAATCAACACCGAACGCGGATTCACCATCTGATGGTTCATCGGCACCTGGGTCAGCGATTCTGTGATCTGCGGGTCAGGGTCGTCGACCTCGATCAATCCGGCCTGCGTATGCTCTGACGCATCGAAAACGACCTGCTCGGACATCAGGATTGCCATAGGCATCAGCTCAAAGGACTGGTTGAGGACCTCTTCACCATCCCGTCCCGTCAGCGTGACCATAAAGGGGAACTTGTCCACGCCGCAGGACGCATCCACGCAGGGCGTGTAGGAGAACAACCACCACCCCTCCGACACGTGCTCCAGACCAATCGGCCCGCTGGGCTGGGGATTCGCCCGCACGGCAAGGATGCAATCCGGACGCCCCTCCCATTGCACAAAGAAGGAATACGTGCTGCCGTGCCAGACCGTCTTGGAAGGAACCTCTCCAAGGTTCCATTGCGATAAAGCCCCTTGGACGGCACACGGCCCCGAAAGCGACTGGACTAAAAGAAACACCACCACGCAAGACATGACACTTCTCGGCAAGCGGGCCATGATACCTCTCCTTCCTTTTTTATGTCCTAGAACCTACTATTTTACGAAGTTCTCACAAGGCAATCGAGCTATTTCCCTCTCAAACTGAGGTTTTTTTTCGAGGGGTATTCTGCGGGGCGACTCCAGCGCGGACCCTGGGCGTGACGATGTATCGGATAGGTCAATTACTCCATAACTTGTTATCGAACAGCAAGTTGCACTATGGTGTGGCGCGCAGAAAGCGAACACGGTCAACCTGCCAATCCCTCTGCCGGAGCCTTCGAGGGGGGACGGCTAGCGCCGCGGACCTGGGGGGCCGGTCGGCTTCATACCCCCAGCCGCCGATACGAACAGGCGCTGATGGGCGGTCTGGCCACGTTGTGTTACTGGTTCCGCTACCTGGCGTGCGGGACGTGAGCCGATGAAGGGGGTTTCGTCGGCGACAGACCATCTGGAAAAAGGCCGGCCCATGTGGTATGAAGGGGTCCGCAGGATCGAGGGCACCTCATTTTGAAACGCAGCGGAAGCGTGGAGTCGTGGGATGTTGACCAAGCGGATTATTCCGTGTCTGGATGTGAAGGACAATCGCGTGGTGAAGGGGGTGAACTTCCTGAACCTTCGCGACGCGGGCGACCCCGTGGAGTTGGGCAAGCGGTACAGCGACGAGGGGGCCGATGAGCTGGTGTTTTTGGACATCACGGCGACGATCCGTTCGAAGCGGACGATTGTGGATATGGTCCAGCGGGTGGCCCACAAGGTGTTCATCCCGTTCACGGTGGGCGGGGGGATTCGGACGGCCGACGAGATCGACGTGCTGCTGCGGGCCGGGGCCGATAAATGCTCCATCAACACGGCGGCCGTGGACAATCCGGACGTGCTGGCCGAGTCGGCCGAGCGATTCGGCAGCCAGTGCGTGGTGCTGGCCATCGATGCCCGGCGGCGGACGGATGGGGCCGGCTGGATCGTGACGGTCAAGGCGGGTTCGGAACCGACCGATATGGATGCGGTACGGTGGGCCGAGCGGGCCGAGCGGCTCGGGGCGGGGGAGATCCTGCTGACGAGCATGGACGCCGACGGCACGCAGGCGGGCTACGATATCGAGCTGACGCGGGCGGTGGCCGAGGCGGTGAGCATCCCGGTGATCGCCTCGGGCGGGGCCGGCACGCTGGAGAGCCTGGCCGAGGTGCTGGAAAAGGGCAAGGCCGACGCGGTGCTGGCTGCGTCGATTTTCCATTATGGGACGTATAGCATCCGGCAGACGAAGGAGTACCTTGCAGCGCGGGGCCTGTCGATTCGGCCCTATGTGCCGGCCGGGCCGGCGGCGGGGGATTGAGGACCGGGCCGCGAACGCTCTTTTCGGTAACGGATCGTCCGCATCGGCGTCTACAAGGGCGGCGGGGCGGGGCCGTGCTCGCGGGTGGACACCCTGCATCCCGTGGGTAAACCTGGTGCGGGGCAGGGTATTCGAGGGATTTGGCAGGATGGAGCGGGGGTGACATGAACCGGTGGGTCGACCGCGGCGGGCCGCGCCGATCCGCCCATGAAGGAGGCTTTTATGGATCAGCCGACAACCAGGCGGATCAGCGTGGTGGACCCGGTCAGGCGGGCGCTGGACCGCGTCAACAAGGTGCTCTTCGATCCGTTCGATCTGGGCAAGTGGTTCATTCTGGGCTTTGGGGCATGGCTGGCGACACTGGGTCAGGGGGGCTTCAGTGGCCCGAACTTCAACTTCAATTTCGGCGGCGGACCGTCGGGCGGTGGTGGGCGGTCTGGTTTTGACGGGTTCATGCAGGAGATACACAGGTACCTGCCGCTCATCATTGTGATTGGCGTCGGGGCCGTGCTGTTGGGCCTGGTGATAAAGGCCGTCCTGGTCTGGCTGAACAGCCGGGGGGACTTCATCTTCGCGGACTGCGTCGCGCGGAACAAGGCCCAGGTGACAGAACCATGGCGACACTATCGCCGGGCGGGCAACAGCCTGTTCTTGGTTCGAGTGGGTGTGGTTATCGTCCAGTCGCTGGTCATCCTGGTCCTGGTCGGCGTGGGGCTGCTTCTGTTTGTCAGCCTGTACCGTCGCGGGCAGGAGCCGTCGCCCGCGGCCATTCTGGTCCCCATGGGCCTGGCGTTTTTGCTGGCGTTGCCGGTCTTTCTCGTACTCGGCCTGTTCCTCACGTTCCTGCACGATTTCGCGGTCCCGATCATGATGCTGCGGGGCTGCACGTGTACGGAGGCGTGGTATGAGCTGAAGGGCCTGCTGTGGGCGAACGTGGGGCGGACGGTGCTCTACGTGCTGTTCCGTTGGCTGCTGAACATGCTGATCGGCATGATCATACTGGCCTTGGTCATCTGCACGTGCTGCATCGCCGGGTGTTTCCTGGGAATCCCCTACATCGGGACAGTGTTGCTGCTGCCGGCGCTGGTGTTCATGCGGTCGTATTCGCTGTATTACCTGGCGCAGTATGGGCCGGAGTATGATGTGTTCGGGCCGGAGGGGGACGAAGAGACACCGGAAGGAGCCGTGCCGCCGCAAGAGCCGGTCGAGCCAGAGACGATCGTGGTGGGCCCGCGGGAGGTGGTGATCGATCCGGGGCGGCAGGCGCCGCCGAAGCCGCCGGGAGGGAATCCTTGGGACCGGATCTCGCCGCCGGAGCCGCCACCCTATTCGGGGTGAGGGGTCGTGGTCGCCATGCCCACGTCCTCCTGAGGTGGATGGCTAGGTCGCGCGGTGCAAGTGGGGCGGCGGGCAGGCGGTTTGTGTCAAGCCGACGGGACCAAGAGCCGATTCAGAAGGGGGCGGTTCAGATTGAGGTCACCGGTATGGCGGGACGCAAACGGGTTCATCGAACCAGAGGGATGAGGCGGGTTCGCCGGGTGCTGAGCGGGCGCACGCTGCATGGCGTGATTCTCGTGGTGTGCCTGGGGGCCATCGCGGCAATCCTCTGGCTGGGGGTCGAGCGTCTGGCGGCCGAGAGGCTGGGCTGGCGGTGGAGCCTGTATTGCGTGTTGAACGATTGGTTCGGGTTGGAATGCACATCGGGCGGCTTGGTGCGGTCGCTGGAGGCCTTGTCGCAGGGAGACGTGCGGCGGGCGCTGGCGTATCATCCCATCGGGCCGCTGTTCTTTGGGGTGGTGGTGTTTCAAGTGCCGTATCGCGTGTGGGCGATCGCGGCATGGCCGCGGGCGCTGCCACGGTTCATCCGGCAGGTGCATGGGGTGTTGGTCGGCGGACTGTGCGCGGCGATTGTCGTGGACTGGCTGTTTCTGGGGGGCCGTCGAATTGTGTGATGTCGTCCGGCCGACCGCTGGACAATCCGGGAGCCGGCGACGATGATCTAGCCGATGAAAGCAACGCCTTGCCGGGAGGCCTGCCGGATCGGTTGGATCAGGGCGCTTTGAATGGTCTGCACGCCGGTCGAGCAGGTCCTGGCTTGGGGGGCGTGGTGAGTCGATGGGGCGGTGGCCGAGATGGGCTCGGTGAGCCGCCAAAACGAGAAGGTTCTGACGGCGGCCGACGGCCTCGCCGGTGTCGAGGATACGGATGGTGGTAACACGGCGGACCAAGTATGTGTGGACGGTACTGGCGGTCTATTGGCCGGTGCTGTTCATTCTGACGCACATCCCGATCCCCGATGTGGCACGCAAGTCAGGCATGAGCGACAAGTTGATGCACGTGCTGGCCTACATGGGCCTGATGGTGCTGGTATGGTGGGCGGTCAGCCCGTACCAGCGGGTGAACTGGTGCAAGTGGAAGGTGTGGCTGATCCTGGCGGTGGTGGTCTGGTACGGGGTGACGGATGAATGGCTGCAGGGCCACGTGGGCCGCTCGGCCGACCTGGAGGATTTGTTCGCGAACCTGGTGGGCGCGCTGACGGGACTGGCCCTGTTGACGGTGCTGCCGTTCTGGCCGGCCGCGTTGGTGGTGACGGCGTTCTTCATCTTCTCCGTGTCGAACCTGTCTCGACTGGACCTCCTGGCGCGATATGCCGTGCTGAATACGGGATTTCAGTTCGGCGGGTACGCCGTCTTCACCTTGGCGTGGATTCACTATCGCGGACGGTTTCGCGAGGCTCAAGGGCGGGCGTGGTCGTGGCTGGTTCAGGCGGTGTCGTTGCCGCTGGCCTTGCTGGGTTTTGTGAAGCTGGCCGCATGGGGCTTGGGCAAGCCGATCTTGTGGCCCGATTGTGCGGCGGCCACGGCGGGCATGGTGCTGGCCGCGGGGGTGAGTTGGCTCCTGTTTCGGGCCAGGCCGATGGCGGGGCCTGTCGGTGATACGGCGGTGGATCACGTGGCGGAGGGTTCATCGGTGCCGGCCGGGTCGGGCGGCGTTGCGGGGGAGGAGGAGGATCGGGTGGCCCGGTCGCGGGAGTATCGCACCTCGTAGATGTCCTGTTTTCTGAAGACGGCGACGCCGGTGGAGACCAGGATTCGCAGGTCGAGCCCAAAGCTCTGTCGGCGGACGTACTCGACGTCGAGGGCGAGCTTGTCCTCGATGGTCAAGCCGCCGCGGCCGGCGATCTGGGCCAGGCCGGTCAGGCCGGGCTTGACGAGCAGACGCTGCCGCTGGACGGCGTTCCATTCGGCGATCTGGGCGACGTAGAGGGGTCGCGGCCCGACCAGGCTCATGTCGCCGATAAGCACGTTCCAGAGCTGGGGCAGCTCGTCGAGCGAGTGCTCGCGGAGGAATCGGCCCAGGCGGGTCAGGCGGGGGTCCTCGCCGGATTGGGGGCTGTCGCCATAGGGGTCCACATCGGTGCGCATGGTGCGGAACTTATAGAGGGTGAAGGGGCGGCCATCCTTGCCGGCCCGTTCTTGCCGGAACAGGGCCGGGCCCCGGCTCGTCAAGCGGATGGCCAGGGCGACGATCAGCAGCACCGGCCAGAGGACCGCCAGGGCGAGGGCCGCGACCAGCAGATCGAGCCCCCGTTTAACGAACCGGTAGACGGCCGATCGATTCGGCTTGATCGGTGCCGCCGGTGCCTCGGGATGTTCGTTTATCGGACGATGCATCGGCGGTTGATTCTATCCGACTCGTGTGAATCGTTCAAACCCGTATGCCGAAACAGTACGGGATGGACAATCCGCGGCTCTGCGGCTAGATTGCCCGCAAAACGGACTCTTTACAGGATGGCGTTCCATGGCGGTTCAGGCATCCAGACGGCATAAGCGATTGGTTCTTGCGTTCACCTGCATCGGTCGGCGGGTGTCGTTGCTGAAGGTGTTTCGGGCGGCGGCGGAGGGTTTGGGGGTCCGGCTGGAGGTTATCGGAACCGATGTGACGGCCGACAGCGCCGCGCTGCAGTGTTGCGATCGCAAGGTGCTGGTCAGCCGCGTGGACCATCCGGAGTACTTGTCGGACTTGATGGCCTTGGTGCGTCGGCACAAGGTGGAGCTGCTGGTGCCGACGGTGGATCTGGATTTGAAGCTGCTGGCGCGGCATCGCGAGGCGTTCGCCGAGGCGGGTTGCCACGTGCTGGTCTCCGCGCCGGAGGTGATCGCCATCTGCCAGGACAAGCGGCGGACGTGCCGATTTCTGGAAGCGCGGGGCTTCTGTACGCCACGGACCCTATCGCTGAGTGAGGCGTTGCGTAAGCGACAGCCGTATCCGTTATTCCTGAAGCCCTGGGATGGGGCGGCGGCGCGCGGCAACGTGGTGGTGCGGAACCGAAAGGAGCTGGAGTTCTTTGGCCGGCGGCTGAGACATTGCATCGTGCAGGAGTTCATCGCCGGTCCGGAGTACACGTGCGACGCGTACGTCGATCGGGACTTGCGGGTGCGGTGCGTGGTGCCGCGGCAGCGGGTGGAGGTTCGCGGCGGCGAGGTGAGCAAGGCCCGGATCGTGAAGGACCGGACGATGATGGAGCGGGTGGGTCGGCTGGTGGAGGCGCTGGGGGCCGGCCCGGGCGTGATCACGATTCAGCTCATCAAGGATCGCCGGGGGCGCTACGTGTTCATCGAGATTAACCCGCGTTTCGGGGGCGGCGTGCCGTTGAGCATCGAGGGGGGCGCGAACTTTCCGGCGTGGATCCTGGCCGAACACGTGGGACGTGCGCCGCGAATTCGATGGGACGGCTTCCGGAACGGCCTGATGATGCTGCGGTACGACGCGGAGGTGTGGGTGCGAGGACGGGAGGGGGTGGAGCATGGGGGTGTTTGACGACTTCATCGGCAGCCAGCGGCCGCTGAGTTGGGTGATTCGCTTCTGGCCGGTTCTGGTTGCCGCGTGGGGATGCGCGTTGGCCGGAACGTGGGTGTGCAAGCGGGTCGCGCTGCGTTTCGGGATCGTGGATCGGCCGGATCACCTGGTCAAGACGCACAAAGAGCCGGTGGCCTATCTGGGCGGTGTGGGGATGCTGGTCGGGTTCGCCGTTGGGATGGTTCTGGGGCTGTATCTCGTTCGTGACGAGGAGGGGTTTGCAACGGCGTGGCGGTGGCTGGCGGCGATTCTGGCCGGGGCGGTCATCGCCTGCGGCGTAGGCGTGGTGGATGATCTGTTCGACATTCGCCCCAGTCGCAAGATGCTGGGCCAGGCGCTGGCGGCTCTGGCTCTGATCGTGGGAGGGGTGCTGCCGTCCCTGAGCCGGTTCGTGACCCCGTTCGGCTGGACGTTGCCGGCGGGCCTGGAGACGGCGTTGGGTGTGATCGTGGTCGTTGTGTTCGTGCTGGGGGCGACCAATTCGCTGAACCTGTTGGATGGCCTGGATGGGCTGTGCGCCGGGGTGACGGGAATCATCACGTTGGCGCTGCTGGCCTTGGCGGTGCACCTGAGCACGTGGGGATACAGCCCCCACGGGGACTCGGTGCGGATGATCGTGTGTTTGGCGCTGGTGGGCGGGGTGTTCGGCTTCTTGCCGTTCAACCGGCACCCGGCGAAGATCTTCATGGGCGACGCGGGCAGCATGCTGCTGGGGTTCGTGGTGGCGTCGTTGATGATCCTGTTCGGCGAGCAGGTGCCGCGGTGGTGGATGGCGTCGGTGGTGGTGTTTGGGCTGCCGATTTTGGACACGGCCACGGCCCTGGTGCGGCGATTGGTGAACGGACGGCCGTTGTTCGTGTCGGACCGGGGGCACATTTACGATCAGATGATCGACCGGGGAATCCCGCTGCGGCGGACGGTGCAGATCAGCTACGGGCTGGCGGCGTTGTACGCGGTGATCGGGCTGGTGATGAGCCAGATCCGCACGCGGTACGCGGTGATCGTGTACGTGCTGGTGTTCGCGGTGTCGGGAGTGATCATCTGGCGAAAGGGCTATCTGCGGATGGAAGGCCTGCGGGGGGCAATACGGAAGGGGCGATGAACAGCGTCTTCAGTATGGGGCATCTGGTATCTCTATCACATAGACATTGCTTGTTACTCCATGGCTGATGGTCTTGCAGGTGAGGACAAACCCGCACTTCTGATAGAGACGATTGGCTGCCGCGTTGGTTTCCGCCACCAGGACTTTCACTTTTTTCACCTTACGGCGGACACACTCACGAAGTCCTTCGGTGACCAACTGGGTCGCCAATCCCGTCCGTTGCCGCGCGGCGGAGACGCTTACAGAGAGCAATTCTGCATTGGGGAGATTGTGTTTGCGCATCCTGCGCGGATAAAAAAGGTTCTGAAGTATGCCCTTGATGGTGGAAAATCGAAGCATTTGGCCGGCAAGAGAACCGACCATCCGAAAACCACCACCGGTCAGAACAGTTTTGTACAATCGCTTGATATCGGTGGTGAATACCACGAACCCAATGATCGTCCCTTGGCATTCGGCCACTATTCCGAACCCGTAGGGGCTACGGGCGATCGCGGCATAGAGTGCTGTAACAAACCCATGCCCCAGCGAGGTGATAAAGCCGCTTTGGATCCCGGACATGTGAAGTCGAGCCACCGCCGCCGCATCCTCTTTGAAAAGCGGGCGAACAGCGACAGGCTCAACAATGGGACGCGCGTCCTTCATGCCATATTCTCCACGCTTCAACTCCCGTCTCCTGATTTGCCCTCACCGATGGTGCGCCGTGTTGCGTATGGTCTTGACTTTCCGAGGTACAGATCTTCATACAAGCGAAGGTGTTCTGTCACGAGCCGGTCCATGGAAAACAACTGGCACACCTGTGCTCGGCCGGCCAACCCCATAGCACGCCGATGCGCGGGATCTTTGGATAATCGGGCCATGGCTTGACGCAGTTGCTCCGTATTATCGATATCAACCAGTAAGCCCGTCCGCCCCTCCACCACCGCGTCGAGACATCCCGTGGCACGCGTGGTGATGGTGGGGCGCTCCATGGCCGCTGCTTCGAGAAGCACGTAGCTGAAACCCTCTCGACGGGACGGCAGGATGACGATGTCCATCGCTGCGTAATAGGGCACGGGGTCCTTGACGTGGCTTACATGAATGATGGCGGGGTGGTTATCCACATGTCCCAGCGTCACAGCGTCAAGGCGCTCGCGCGACGTATCCACATCCCCCACAATCAGCAACCGCAAATGCTTTGCTCGGGCGTACAGGTCCAAAAAGCCGTCGACGAGCGGTTTGATGCCTTTGTCGGGAACGAGCCTTCCCACATAACCAAACACCACCGCATCGGCGGGGATATGGTGCTCCCGACGAATCTGTTGCGCGAGGGCGGCCGTCTCCGGTGTAGGACGAAAGTGGTCTACATCAATACCACAGGCGGTCCCATCGCCCAACATGTGCATCTTCTCAACGGGGCACAAACCCTCGGCTTGAAAACGCTCACGCAGCGTCGCGCTGACGACCAGGATATGGGTGGCCAGGGTGCAAGCCAAGCGATCCGATAGCCACAGAAGCCAGCGTTTCAGGCCCATGGCTGTTTCAAGCGGGCAGCCATGCAGCGTGTAGATGCGATGGGGAACTCCTGCGAGGAAAGACGCCAGCATGCCCACGAGTCCGGCCTTCGGTGTGTGGGCATGTACGATGTCGGGGCGTCGCTGCCGGAGGTCCCGGATCATGCGCACGATCGTGATCAGATCGGTGAATGGGGAAATCCGCCGAGGGATATTGACTGCTAGGACGCTACAGCCCATCTCCTGCAGATCCTGCAATTCCGGCTGTCCCGAGCTAAGCACGCGAACGTCGTGACCCTGAGCAATTAATCTGCGGATCAGGCCCTGATAGAAGAACAATGTTCGCGGAATACTGGCGATCAGCACAAGCCTCATGGAGACTAATCCTCAGTTGGCTAAGAGTTACGGGCAGCTTACCAGGCGGGATCTATTTTGCTTTAAGCAGACCCAAGGGGTGGACCTTGTTCCGATTGCGGATAGGGGCTCCGAGCGGGAGGGTGCGATAGAAACGCCTACGGAGCCGACAATGCGATGTTTCGTATCGATTCAAGCTCGTCAAGGTAGAGTTTCAGGCGTTGATCAGGCAGGGCCTCAAAACGTCTGGCCATGAGATGGCGACGGCGACCCCTGAGGAATATCAGAATGGTGGCCCCGTACTTGGCCATCTGCACGCCGGCCTGTCCCAAGGCCTTCGTTCGGCGGCCCCCCTTCCAGAGACTCTTGAAAAGGAAGCGGGCATTGGTGAGCCGGGTTACAAATTGTTTCCGCAGAGAAAATGACTGGTCCAAGCGATAATAGTACAGAACATCGGGGATATTGGCCAAAAGGCTTTCTCCAGCGGCGTGATACAACATTTCGAAATCCACGGCGATGCGTAGGGCTTCGTTGTATCTATGAGCTTCGAACCATTTTCGCTTTCCTAATATCGTGCCATGAGCGATACGTAGCGTTCGCTCCGGATGTGCAATGATCTCCTCATGGGATAGCGGGGGGATCCACTCCCCCATGGGCTGGTCGTTCTTGTCCAAAAAACACATCCCCGTACCAACGGCGTCGACGTCCGGATGGGACTCCATGAAGGCCACTTGCTTCTCGATGCGGTGGGGGCTGCACAAATCGTCGGCATCCTGGCGGGCGATGTATTTGCCTCGAGCCCATTGCGTCAATCGGTTCAGGCTTGCCGATCGGCCGAGGTTGCGGCCATTGGAATACACCCGGATACGCGGGTCCTTGACGGATTGGGCGATCTCCAGGCTGCGGTCCGTGGATCCATCATCCACGAGAATCAGCTCCCAGTCCGCAAACGTCTGGGCCAGGATGCACCGGATCAGGTCCGGCAGGTACTTCTCCTCGTTGTGAAAGGCGCTGGTGATGCTGACGAGGGGGGTGCTCATGACGGTTTCCTTGGGGCCGATGGACAAATGTGCTCGAACATCCGAACAATCGCCTGGGTGTGTTGTTCCGGCCGATGATGTTCTTGAAACAGTTCATACGCTCGCCGGCACATGGCCCGGGTGGCCTCGGGATCGGTGACCACCTGCCGGACGGCCTGGGCCAGCCCCTCGGCGTCGCCGATCTCGAAGAGATATCCGGTCGCCCCGTGCTGAATCGCTTCAGGGATGCCGCCGACCGGCGTGGCGCAGACCGGTTTCTTCAGGAGCATTGCCTCCAGGATGGAACGCGGGAATCCCTCCGTGTGTGTGGGCAGAACCACGACATCGCACGCCTGGATCAAGGCGGGCATATTATCCTGCCAGCCCAGCAGACGCACTCGTTCTCGCACGCCCAGGTCGTCGGCCAGGTGCAACACCTCCTGGCGAAACCCGGGATCTTCTCCCGTGCCGATCTTGCCCGGCAGCCAAAGGACGGCGTCGACGCCTTGATCCTCCAACCGACGCAGGGCGCGGACGGCCGTGTCCTGGCCTTTGGCGGGCTGGAAACGGGCGGCCGGCAGAAGGAGTTTTACGCGAGGATCTTGCGGCTCGCAGACCACTGGGGTGGTCGTCGCCCGCCGCACCACCTCTTCGACACAGATGGTGTTGGGCGTGTAAAAGAGCTTGGACTCCGGGATGCTTCGCTTCTTCAATTGCTCAATGGAGGCGCGGGCGTGCGCAACGATCGCCGCCAAGTACTTCTTCATCAGTCGGCACAGCAACGGGCTGACCTGGTCGGGCGTGGCCCAGCCCCGGACATACATGGCCGTGGGGACTCGCCGCAGCGCCCGGCTGCTGACCAGGAACGCCAGCGATTTTTCATTGTTCACCCAGATGGCGTCCGGACGGATGTCGACGACGGTCCGGATGAGTCGGTGCCGGATTCGCAGAAAGTCGGGGATTTGGGTGGCGGCCCGCAGGAAACGTTTGACCGGTTTGTCCTTGGCGCCAATGTACGTATCCTGTGCCTTGGGGTACAGGATGTGTAGCGGCAAGCCGGCCGCACGAACCGCCTCGCAGTACTCCCGACACGTGCCGTAGACGTCGACCACGTGGACCTCATGGTCGACGTTAAGCCGCCGGCAGAGGTACAACGACCCCTGCGGTCCACCGCCGAAGTTGATCGTGAAGTCAAAAAACAGCAGGCGCATTCTGCGTGGACCACAAGCCACTACGTTCGTCCCACATCGCCTCCGCCTGAACGCCGAGATCATATTCGTATTGGGATAAATAGTATGCCCGATCCAGGAGGACGACTGCCAGGAACAGCATGTACCTTGCGTAGCTGGGAGTCAGGGCATTGGCTGTGTTCGCATAAATGCCCCACGCTACAAGCAACCATATACAGCCTCGGCCTATGGCGGCCAAAGCAGGGAAGGGTGCTTTTCTTAAAGCAAGAGATCTCTTGAAGAAATGATAAACGGCCAGTACGGCCCAAAGTACACTTCCCAGTCCATAGACCGTGATCAAGGCCACAAATGCGCTGTGAGGCTCCATTCTGTTTTTCTCAATCCCTCCCATCGGGCCTTGGCCAAAAATGTAGTCGCGCAAGGTCGCGGTCTTGAAGTATTCACTCCATGTCCGGAACCGACCCAAAACGTTGTAGCCCCACTCCCCACTTTCGGGATTATAGGCTTCTTGCATGCGTTCAATCATCAGCTGCGAGTAACCGGAGAAGAGGATCAGTACGATTAACCCTAAAAGCAGTATCGACCAACTTGCGATCTTGTCCCGGCCTACTATGGCCATTCCCAAGAGGGGGAGACTGAATGCCAGAAAACCCGAGCGCGATCGTGTATAGATGAGCCCCAGCACTAAGACTGCGGTACTCATCCAAACAGCTGCTTTCATGAGGAATGAAGACTGGAGGCGGACGGCGGGAAGCGTCAACAGGGCCAAACACGCCATCACACAAGCGGCGTTGTTTGGGTTCATAAATGCTCCCGCTCCCCTCGCGGCGTACTGAAGTCCTCTGGCGTAGGCTTTCGGGTGTGCAAAAACCTCAAGCTGATACGGGAAATGGTACTGTAGGATGATCAAGAATGCGCCAATCACCCCCGCCACGATTAACATGACGAGGTGGTTGGCCAAATCGCGTCTATTGTCAATACAGTGTAAAATTGCATAAAACATCCCAAACACCGGAATATTCTTCAACGCAGCGCGGATGTATTCGCTTCTTTGGATGAGGCCTGTCGAGCTGAGCATGCCGGCCAGATTTGCGACAATGGCGACGATTGTGAAGCCGACGAGAACCCAGAACGCATACCCGCGTCGTATGGGTACTCCGCCAAACAGATTCCGGCGGAAGAAGACCACCACGAAGAGATACAGGAAGAACAAATCATCGAAACCAATGTTCAGAGGTAGAATATTGTGATAGAACCACCATCCATGGGGATAGGTGAACAGAAGGAACCATGTGAGGTGGGCGCCCCATTTGGGCCGGATGAGAACAACTAATAGGACGACGCCGACAACGATAGCAACGAACATAATAGCTCTCCGATGTCACATCGGCTGGTTACTCCCGGGTCGGCAACTGGCGTCGATATGCCAACAAGGCCTCCGCCACTTCCTGTGCCTTGTCCTCCTTGGGATAGAGAAAGACCCCCAGTTTGTCGGACCACAGCTCCGATTTCTCGAAGATGGTCTCGGCGGTGAAGAAGTGTGAGCCGAGATGTCTCTCGTTCACGGGAGTGGTGTTCAGGTAAGCCCCAAATATCTCGTAACGATGCTTAACTTGCCGGGTCCATGTAGTGTCGTAGTAGGTGCTCTGCGCTATCCACTTCTCTCCAAGCCGTGCAAGCGTATTGTAGGGGCTATAAGGCGAGGGGTTTCCACCGGGATAGACGTAATCTACTTGCCCGGTGAACCATATAGCGGCAGCCACGACGGCATTAAGCCGTTCAACATCTGGGTCAGGGGCTTCTCTTTCCTTGCGGAACCACTGCCGAATTTCCGTGGCGCTATTATAAGGCTCTAGATCCAGTCCGACAAAGTCTGCCTGGATTTCCTGTGCTTCCTCTCGGAGCAACGTGATCTCACGGACATAGTGATTCACGTCGAAGAGGCGATACAGGCGGGCCACGTCAGGCTGTGTGGGCCATAAGAATCGTACGAGCGTCACCTTGGCCTTGGCCTGCTTGGTCATGGCTACGATGTCTCGAACGGCGTCTCTGTGTTCGTTCAAAGCATCAGACGTTTCGCGATTACCCGCGGCCAGGATAACGTTGGTGATGAGCCCGGATTTCAGGGCCGTCTGCACCGAATTGGGGTGGTCTCTACTGATCACACAGCACCAGATGACCTCCGGTTGAGCTGGGGCAGTGTCACCTTGCACACCTGTGACAGAGGACTTTCCCCCAGACGGCGCACCGCCGGCACCCGAGCCAGCGAACGAAGCCGGCCCCCCGCCCGAAGAACCGCCGGCTCCCGTGAAACCGGTCCCCGTAGAGCCGGCCGTGAAGGGCGTCGTGTCGGCCAGGTTGCTGGAGGCTGGCCGCTGCGACGATGTCCCCTGCGTGCTGTCTGCCCCGACGTAGATCAAAATGGGCTCCGAGTCCAGCGACTCGCTTGCAGGCAACTTCGCCAAGTCCATGCCCGCGCTCGCGTCCACGGGGATGAGGAGTTCGGCGAGAATATCCGCCGATTCGGCAGTCGGGGCGGCGGTTTCATGCTGAGGGGGTAACGCACTCTCCGCAAGCGCGGTCGAGTCCCCGGTTGTTGGGGTGATGGCCACAGCAGGCCGTGCGTCGGCCCCTGCGACTGCGGGACCGGGAGCCGAGACCGGCTCCGTCGAAGGCCAGAACATATACGCGGCCAAGAGCCCCACTTGGGCGAATACCAGCGCGACGACAACAAAGAATGCTTTACGCATGTTGGTCACCGGATACTGTCCCCACTCGCGTCTTCACGATGCTTCACTAAAGTATACGGAATCTTGTCCCGACAGAAGCATTTTTTGCGTGTTCGCTCGCCAGGGAGATCGAACATGATGGAACAAAACCATAAACGGGGCAGGCCGCATGGAAAACATGACCCATTATTAGTTAAGCATCCTATCGTTGCAGGTCCCTGAGCCCCCGAAGCTGATCCTCAATCGCCCGCAGTCGTTCGGCCAGTTCCCTCCTCGAAAGGGCCACGGATGGCTGTAGCTTCTCGAAGCTGCCGTCGTCCTGGACCGTGGCCAGGACCTCGGCTCGGAAGGCCCCTGCGACCGACCGCGTGGGGATATCGGTCGTCACGACGGTGTTGGCTCCGATAATCATGTTGCCACAGATACCGCGGAGTCTTGCTTGATGAACTTGATGTTGCCGGCCACGTGTGTTCCGGCCCTCGCTATGGCTTGAATACGCTCACCCGCACGTCATACGTGGTATCCTGTACGGTAGTCACGGATGCTATCTTCCACATCGGCGGGGTTTGCTGCGGAATAGTCTTTAAGGTCGGGCAGCTCGATGTCTATCGCTTCCTGCCGCAAAACGTGCTGAACGCGCAGATTGCAACTATTGTTCGCACAAAAGTTGCCCGGTTCAAACGTCCATTTTCCGTTTTCGGCCGAATGTACGTACCGGCCCATTTGGCCGTTGATAAGCATCTGATACGGCCGCTTGGACCCGAACATGGTCTGCAACTCGTTGACCAGAAGCCGGCCATCCGGCGTCTCGAACACGTCGATGTCCATGCTCGTGAAGGACCCCCTCTCCGTCAGATCACGAACGAAGTCCAGAATGTGCTCAGGCACGGGGAACCAGCCGACCAGCTTGCTGCCGCTGTGGAATTGGCCTTGTTGCAGCTTCTGATGGCCGAAGTACGAATCCCCGATGCGGACCATACGCCACTCGGCAACGTGCGGCAGGTATTCCTGAAGGAATACCATGCCCCATTGCCTGTCGCGCGGATCGCCGGCGTAACGACGGATTCCCCGCCGAAAAGTCCGCCGCACGTAAGCCTGTAAGGCGGCTCTCTTACGCAGGATTTGTACCCCGCTGGCACAGGCCCCCGTATCCGTCTTGGCCACGATCGGCAGGGGGGCCGTTCGAGAGAAATCCAGGGCCTGGTCAAGGTCGTAGAAGACCCATGTTTTGGGATGTGGGATGCCGTTTGCGCGCAGCCAGTAGGCCTGTCGTCGTTTGCTTTCGTAGAGCCAGATCTCCTTGAGGGACGGGTATATCCTCTTGCCCAGGTTCTCACACAGAATGGGCAAGCGGTCATCCACCATCTGCTTCCAGATCGTCATGTAGATAGACGGCCAGACGAGGAACGTGCTGCACTCCGCCTCCCGAACCCGGTCGATCCAGTCCGGGTCAAACAGATCGAGCAGCACGTAGGGGACGCCCATGTCGCGGCAGGCGGCCATGAAATGATAGTGCTGTTGGGTCGCCTCTCGGATGATTCCCAAGCGGCACTCGACTTTCGCCGGATAGTCGGAGACGTCCGGCCAGTCCCGCAGCGGGTTGTTCAACAGCCACAGACGCTTACGATAGGCCTCGCCGGAGAAGAAGCGCTGGCGCAAGGGACGTTTGATCCATTCGGGAATCGCCCGTCGAATCGCCGGAAACTCCGCCAGACGCGTCCAGAGCCCGCCTGTGGTGCGGGGGTCATGTCGTGCTGTTGCCACTGGTTCGGCCTTGTTCCACAGAGGAAACGATTGTCCTTTTATCCCATGCCGCCTTCAGGATGAACAGCGCACAGATCAGTGCACCCCCGAGATAGCAGGCCAGAAGCGACCAGGCAGCCCCCATTATTCCATGCCCGGGGATCCAGGCACGAGCCGCGAGGTAGCAGATGCCGGCGGCCGCCGCGGCCGCGATGACCTGGCTGCGAAATCGTCGGGCGGCGTTCAGGCCCGCATTGAAGAAAGAGAAGACGAACAAAGCGCCGCCGGCTACCGTGACCCATACGAGCTCCACGTGATAGGCGCCGTATTCAGGGGTGAACATCAGGGTCAGAATCCAACGGCCCAGCAGGCTCGCGACGATCACGGCCAGTACCCCCAGGCCTACGGCGACCAGGATGATCTTGCCCAGGAGGATGAAATACGCTCGAAGGTTGCCTGCAAAGTACTTGGCCAATCGGGGCATGACCGAATGTGTCAACGCCGCCACGGCCATGGTCCCGGCCACCAGCAAGGAGGCCATCGCCGCGAAGTACCCGACCAGGTCTTGCCCATGTGTTGTGTCAAGAAGCAGCCGGGGAATGCTCGTGTAAAGCGTCTGAAAGCCGGCGACCAGACCCAGGGGAAACGCCGTTCCCATCAGGTGCAGGACACGTCGGTCGGGCAGAAACTGAGTGAATCGGACGGGGTGATGCAAAGCCTCCTGAATCAGGGCCTTGGCACAAGCACGGTCATTGAACCAAAGAACCACAAGCCGTGCCAGAAAAAGGCCTGATACGGCGATCCACAGACGCCGGGAGATCAGAAAAGCGCCGCCGAAGAAGGCCAGCGTCAGCAGGCCCTGCAGCACGTGTGACCGCGCCACGCAGTCCATTCGTTCGTGTTTCTGCATGGCGGCCAGGAAGACCTTTTCCACTTCGAACACGCCGTATCCAGCGCTGAGCATGCAGATCACAGGCAGTGCCGGATGAGCGGCATACTTCCAGAACCCCACCCCGATGCTGACACACAAAGCCAGCACCGCGGAGAGGAACTTGACGGCGAAGTAGTGACGGAATTCGTACTCGTCGTTCACGTCGGTCACTTGTACGATGGCGACCTGCAACCCGAGAAAGTGGCTGATGGGGAGTGTGACGGCTTGAGCGATGGCAAACAGGCCGACGACGCCGGGGTCGGCCATCTTCGCCAGCATGACCAGCAGAACCCATCGGCAGAACGCGGAGATCGCGTTCCCGGCGAACGCCCAAGCGAAATTGACCCGCAGGGACAACGGACGCGTGCCGCTTCGTGGAAGTATTTTCGTCAGCATGCGTGTATTCCAAGTCCCATCTTGATCGGTGTGCTGGTTCGGCGGATCCGCCGGCAGGATGGTTCAATCGGCCGGTGCAACACTCAGGCATATTCCCTAAACAGGCGGCCCCAGGGGCTGTCGGCGAGCCACCGGTTGACGATGCGGCGGCCACGGAGGGGGTACCACAGCCGGTCGTGGTACAGGGCCGAGGCGAGAATGAACGCGTACACCACCGGGGTGTGGAACAGCAGCCGCTGCAGGCCGCGCAGCGGGCCGAACCAGCGCAATCGACCCACGCGGGCGGCGGCGTGCCTCGGCGATCATTCGTTTCATCTTCTCGACCATCTTCGGATCATCTAAAACACCTTCGGTCCACCGATTGCTGACATAAATGTTCAGGTGTGATGGTATTCCAGAATCGAGGGCGCGGCGAACAGATTTGAATGAGTCCCGAATCAATGTGCAATGCCAGATTATGATGGGTCCGGCGACGGCGGTCTTCTTCGGCGATGCGGGCTCAGATTCTGCCCCACTTTGATCACGGTTCGCGCACGAGAGACATGCAAGGCCGGCTGTGGCTAATGTAAACAAGCACTTCGATCGCCATCGGGGTGTGGTCCTTGTGCTCGCCGAGTTCACGGTTCACCTTGGAACACGTTGACTGGGTTGGGCGGGTCAATGCGGAAGATGTGCTCTTCGGCGGAGATAGGGTACTCGTGCAACCAATCCGCGCGGGCCCACTTGGGATAGTAGCCGGGCACATCGGAAACGGTAAATAGGGATACTCCGTCGGCCAGCGGCACACGCAGTTTCTCCAATCGAGCAGACAGAGGCAGGACGTACAGATCCGGTCGTTTGCCTTCGACATGGTGGACGTATTGTAGCGGTGCCAGAGTTGTCATGTCGGCCAGAAGAATCGACCGGGGCGGAAGCTGCGCAAACAACTCTTCGGCCAATCGGCGGGGTCCTGTCTGGTTGTGCTGCCAGGGCCGCAGGTAGTAGGCGTACTCGTCGCGATACGGAATGTGGCGGCGGGTCCCTAACGGGATCTGCTGACCGCGTGCCAACTCGCTCAGACCGTAGTAGGTGGGTGGGATACACAGCAGGAGGACGCCCGCTGCCGTGCCCCACAAGAGTCTACGCCGGGACACAAGAAAGGCCCAGCCCAGTCCGACGTAGACGGCCACGAGCAGGTACATGGGCAGGAAGAAGTTGTTCATGTTGGGTACATCGTAGCGGACAGCGAACAGGCCGTAGACGATCGCCATCCACAAGAGGAGCCGGGCGATGACCGGCTCGGCGAGTCTGCGGAAGCTCAGGAGGATGCCCGGCACCGCCAGCAGGACCAGGGGTGTCGGAAAGTTCAACACGAAGAATTGTGCGCTACGTTTTAACAGAATGCCAAGCCGGGCTACATTGAACACATGACGTTCCCACCTTCCCCAGAGGGCCGAGGTGATGGTGCTCCATAAATCGCCGCTGCGCTGGTACTCGATGGCCATGACGATCCAGAGAAGGGCAGCCCCCGCCGTCCAGGCAAGAAGGATTCCCAGATACGTTCGAAGCCACATCTGCCTTCGCGTAACTCGCCCAAGGAGCCATACCATAATCACTGCAAAGCCGATCTGGCTCATTATGTGGGCGCTGATGCCCAGTCCAAAGGCCGCCCCCATTGCCCAGAGGTGCGCTGGCCGGCGACTCCGGAGGTATGCAAGCGTCAGGACAAGCCCCAAGCTCATTGCGGCGTTGGCCATACTATAGGTCTGGGCCTGGACGCCCAGGAACCAGATGCTATGTGCCAGGGCCAAGACGGCCGCCGAAAGGGCTCCGGCCCCGGTGCGACCCGTGAGCATGTACACCAGAAAGTACACGTTCGCGACGGTGACGGCCGCGAAAACCGCGCTAACCAGGTTCGCTGCATACGCGTAGCTGAAGATGCCCAGTCGGCCGACCAGATGGGTCGTCACGATGAACAATGGGTGCACACGGACCACGTCGCCGGGACGGTTCAGATTGCATTGTGCCGCCTGCACCTGATAATCGCCCTGGTCCTGCCAGACAACGTCCGGCGCAAGAGTCAAGACGTAGAGTGTCAGGGCGCATGCCAATGCGATCAGCCACCCGTACCAGCGCACGCGGACGGCTCGGTCTGTTGGCAATCGATTGTCTTTGTGCTCAGTCAAGCCGCCCTGTCCGCGACAACGAAGTAATGTCCATACCAGAACATAGGCGCCCACGATTGCTCCCGGATCACGAATCCAGCCTCCTCGATCCAGCGGCATACCGTCTCCACGGGACGGTACCACGGTCGTTGGTGAGTGACAACCAGATCGTGGAGAGTGTTCATCGTCCGGCGAAGTCTCATAGCAGGATCAATGTCCTTGAAGAGTATCCGTCGAACGGACGTCTCGGCAATCCGCTGCAGAAGTGGTTTCTGATGGTCCGGGGTAACATGGTGCAGGACGTCGATCATGGTCAGGCTATCAAACTCCTGCTGCGGCCACTGGTCTCCAGGGTCCACGGAGAGAAAGCGAAGCTTCTCGTCCGGCCGGCGAAGGGCGTTGGCGGTGGCCACCTTGCGGGCGTCAACCTCAATCCCCACGCCTTCGGCAATCTGCCGAAACCGGGCCAGCAGGAACAGCCACAGGCCCGCGCCGCATCCCACGTCCAGGACTCTCGCACCCTGGGGCACGTGCTGCATCAGGGTATGATACGGACAGATCCTCGGCCGATACGTCATGAAAAACCGATCGACACATCCCAGCGATGCACACCGTTGCCGGGCATACCTGCCGAGTTGGGCGGGCTCAATGGCGATCAGAGCTGCCCTTGTAGATAGTCATGCAAAGACTCACCCCAGCCGACAATGAGGACCGCCGCACCCAGCCAAAGGGCCACCGTGATCTGGAACGGCAGGTCGTGCAAGATCAAATCGGTGGGGTCGTTGTACCGGCCGTTCATCGAAAGCATTGCGAAACGAAAGACGCCGTAGACCATGAGCGGGAGAGTGTAGACGAAGTACGGTGTCCCAAAGTGCTCGATGGTCCGCTCGTTGAGGCTGTACACCAGAAACGCCACGACGGCGATCCCCGCCGAGACGGTGACCAGGTGCGTCAGCAGTTGCGGCGTGTAGTGCAGCAGGGTCGCCCGGTGTCGGCTGGCGGAGGCGGCGTCCTCGAACGAGACGATCTCGCTGTAGCGTTTGCAGAAGCCCATGAACAGGCACAGGGTGAACATGCAGATGAACAGCCACGGGCTGATCGCGACGCGGATGGCCACCGCCCCGCCGACGGCCCGCAGGACGAACCCCAGTGCGATACAGATCACGTCGAGCAATACGCGGTGTTTGCAGGCGACCGTGTACAGGATTTGCAGGCCCAGGTACGCGGCCAGGACGATCGTGACACCGCGATGCAACGGGACGGTGAAAAGCAGCGCCAGAGGGCCCAGCACGGCGCCCAGGACGGCGGCCCAGTGCACAGGGACGCGTCCGGCGGCCAGGGGCCGGTCACGTTTGGTCGGGTGCTGCCGGTCGCTCTGGCGGTCGGCGATATCGTTGAGGACGTAGGTGGCCGAGGACGCCAGGCAGAAGGCCACCGCCGCCCACAGGGCCCGCCCCCAGGCCTCGGGCGAGGCCATCTGCTGCCCGAACACGACCGGAAGAAGAACGACCACGTTCTTGATCCAGTGCGCGGGCCGGATCAGACGGATGATGTCACGGATGGATACCATGGAGGACCTGCTCTGGCGATTTCGCCATGTTCGGACAAGGTGGGGCATCCCACCCCTGGTCCGGAAGCGCTTCTCAATGGATTACTCGCAAAACTCCAGCACCGCCCCAACGACGGCGTCCTTCATCTCGTCGGTCAGTTCAGGATAAATCGGCAGGGCCAGGACCTCCTGAGCGGCCTTCTCGGCCTCCGGGAAATCGCCCTGCCGATAGCCCAGCGGACTGAAACACTCTTGCAGGTGCAGTGGCACGGGGTAGTAGATCTCACAGCCGATCTGCCTGGATCGCAGGTGCTTGATGAGCTCATCGCGGCGCGGCACCCGGATGACGTACTGGTTGAAGATGGATTCGCCGTCGTCGCTGATCCGGGGCGTCTGAACGACGGTGCCCTTGAACTTCTTCGTGTAGTAGGCGGCGTTCTTACGGCGGGCCTTGGACCAGGCATCCAGGCGCGGCAGCTTGACCAGCAGGGCGGCGGCCTGGATCGGATCCAGGCGGAAGTTACCGCCGACGTACTGGTGGTAGTACTTGGGCTCGCTGCCGTGGTTTCGCATCATGCGAAGGCGATGGGCCAGGGCCTCGTCGTTGGTGACGATCATGCCGCCGTCGCCGATGCCGCCGAGGTTCTTGCTGGGAAAGAAGCTGAAGCACCCGCAGGTGCCGATCGAGCCGGCCTTGCGGCCCTTGTAGGTACTGGTGATGGATTGGGCCGCGTCCTCGATGACGGCCAGGCTGTTGCGGCCCGCGATGGCCATGATCGGGTCCATGTCCGCCATCTGACCGAACAGATGGACGGGCATGATCGCCTTGGTGTTCTTGCTGATGACGTGCTCGATCTTCTCGGGGTCGATGTTGTACGTGACGGGATCGATGTCCACGAAGACCGGGCGGGCGCCGGTCCGCCAGATGCTGCCGGCGGTGGCGAAGAACGTGAACGGGGTCGTGATGACTTCGTCGCCGACGCCGATGTCCAGGCTCATCAGGGCGTTGAGCAGGGCATCGGTGCCGCTCGAGACGCCGACGGCGTACGCGCAATCGGACGCCTTGGCGACGGCTTCTTCAATCTGCTCGACCTTCGGCCCGCCGATACACACCTGCGAATCGAGCACATCGTTGATCTGCGCCAGCACCTCGTCCCTGATCTGTGCATACTGCGCCTTCAAATCCAACAGCGGTACTTGCATGAACGTCGATCTCCTTTCCACGTCGAGTCCGGCGGCTCCTTGCCGGGGACACCCCCATGGCTCAGGCCGGAGGGGTCGGCTGATCCTTCTTGAATTCGTCGTAGGTTTTCGACCCGGTGGCCAAGTCCGGCGGCAGGGGCCGGTCCTCATCGAGATCGAGGCAGCGGACAACGCCCGGCTCGACCTCTTTGTAGCGATAGCCGCTTTCGGGGCAGCGCATGACACCCTCGGCGTCGGGCGATCCCAACCGGTGCCCGTGGCGGCTCATCCAGCCGACCCGCCGTGCGGGGACGCCCATCATCATCGCGTAGTCCGGCACGTCCTTGGCGATCAGGGCCCCGGCGGCGATGAAGGCGTACCGGCCGATTGTGACGCCGCAGACGATGGTCGCATTGGCGCCGATCGTGGCCCCACGGCGGATGAGGGTCTTCTCGTAAATCCCGCGGCGGACGACCTGCGAGCGAGGGTTGGTCACGTTGGTCAGCACGCAACTGGGGCCGAGGAACACATCGTCCTCGATGGTGATGCCCGCGTAGACGGCCACGTTGTTCTGAATCTTGACATTGTCGCCGATGACCGCGCCGCCCGCGACAAAGACGTTCTGGCCCAGGTTGCAGTCGCGACCGATCATCGCATCGGCGCACACGTGGCAGAAATGCCAGATCTTCGTTCCCCCCCCGATCCGGCAGGGCTGATCCACGCACGCGGTGGGATGTGCGAAGTACTCAGCGGCCTGTGCGTTGGTCGTCATGTCCGATCCCTTATCCCGGCGGCTGCCTACAGGGCGATCTTCTTGAGCAATGGGTGATACTGTCCCTTGAGCCCCAGCGGCTCGGCGTGGCGGATATCATAGACCAGCTCGATCGACGGCAGGACACTGTCGGTGCCGAACCCCTCCCCGGACAGGATACGGCGGTAACTCTCGGTATGCAGGTCGGTGAATCCGCCGGAGAACTCGATCTCCTCGCCGTCGACGAGGATGGAGCGATAGGTCTGGGGCTTGTCCGGCTCCGGCGCGATGGGTAGATCGCCCCGCTCCAGCGACAGGAACCACCGCACCCGCGCCCGCGCCAGATCGAGGAACCCGGCCGCCCGCGTCGGCGTCCGCACGTGGACGAAGTTCTGCCGCACGGCCCCGAAGATCCAGATGAGCACGTCGAAAAAGTGGATGCCGATGTTGTTGGCGATGCCGCCGGACTTGCTCTCATCCCCCTTCCAACTGGCGTGGTACCAGCGGCCGCGCGAGGTGATGTAGGTCAGGTCGATGTCGTAGACCTTCTCGGCGGGGCCTTCGGCCACCTTGCGGCGCAGGGCCTCGATGGCCGGGTGCAGTCGAAGCTGCAGGATCGTGTTGATCTTCCGGCCCGTCTCCTGCTCCAGCTCGGCCAGGGCGTTGACGTTCCACGGGTTAATGACCAGGGGCTTTTCGCAGATGGCGTCGGCCTCGACCCGCAGGGCGAAGCGCACGTGGGCGTCGTGCAGGTAGTTCGGCGAGCAGATCGAGACGTAGTCAATGCCCTCGCCACGACGGCGCCGTTTTTCGATGTGCCGGTCGAACCGCTCGAACTCGGTGAAGAAGTGCGCATCGGGGAAGTAACTGTCGAGCACGCCGACCGAATCGTTCTTGTCCAGGGCGGCGGCCAAAATGTGGCCGGTGTCCTTGATGGCTCGCAGGTGGCGCGGCGCGATATATCCGCCGACGCCGATGAGCGCGAATGCCTTGGCGGACGGGGTCGAGGGAGGGGTCACGTCAGTGCACCTCGCCAAAGAGCCGGCGTTTGTTCTCTTGGTACCAGTCGATCGTCGCCCGCAGGCCCTCGTCGAAATCGGTCTTGGCCTCGAAGCCGAAGGCCTTTCGGGCGCGGCTCACATCCAGGCAGCGCCGGGGCTGGCCGTCGGGCTGGCTCGGATCCCACCGCAGCTCACCAGTAAAGCCGGTCAGCGCGGCGATCTTCTCGGCCAGGTCGCGAATGGTGATCTCAAAGCCCGAGCCGATATTGACCGGGTCGGCGCCGTTGTAGTGCTCGGTGGCCAGGAGAATCCCCTCGGCCGCGTCGGCGACGTAGATGAACTCCCGCGAGGGGGAGCCGGTGCCCCAACAGTCGATGAAGGCATCGCCGCGATCGACGGCGTCCACACATTTCTTGATGAGCGCGGGGATGACGTGGCTCGCTTCGGGGTCGAAGTTGTCGCCCGGCCCGTACAGATTGACCGGCAACAGGAAGATGCCGTTGAATCCGTACTCGGCGCGGTAGGCCTGGGACTGGACGAGCAGCATCTTCTTGGCCAGGCCATAGGGGGCGTTGGTCTCCTCCGGGTAGCCCTTCCACAGGTCATCCTCGCGGAAGGGTACCGGTGTGAACTTGGGGTAGGCGCAGACCGTCCCGATGGTCACGAACTTCTCCACGTCGTGGTGCCGGGCCTGCTCGATGAGCTGGACGCCCATCATGAGGTTGTCGTAGAAGAACTTGCCGGGGTGTTTTCGGTTGGCGCCGATGCCGCCGACGACCGCGGCCAGATGGATCACCACGTCCGGCCGCAGGGTGCCGTACAGCCGCTCCACGTCGGCCATCCGCACCAGGTCATACTCCTCAATGGTCGGCACCAGCACCTGCCGGCAACCCCGGCGGCGCAACCCCTCGCACACGTAGCCCCCCAGAAACCCGGCCCCGCCGGTCACCACCACCCGTCGATTCCTGAAAAAGTCGCTCATAATCTCCGCCGGTCGTCGTCATCCTTCAATATTTTCTCCCGCCGGGCCAGCTCCAGGTCGGCCTCAGTCATCATGATCGCCAACTCACGGAAGGACACCTTCGGTTCCCAGCCCAGGGTGCGTCGGGCCTTGGTCGCATCGCCCAGCAGCAGGTCCACCTCGGTCGGACGGAAGTACCGCGGGTCGATCCGGACATAGTCCTGCCAGTCGAGGTCGAGGTGCCCAAACACCTCGTCCAGGAATTCGCGGACGGAATGCGTTTCGCCGCTGGCGATGACGTAGTCGTCGGGCTCCTCCTGCTGGAGCATCAGCCACATGGCCTCGATGTAGTCGCCGGCGTATCCCCAGTCGCGTTGGGCGTCGAGATTGCCCAGGTAGAGATGGTCCTGGAGACCGAGCTTGATGCGGGCGGCGGCGCGGGTGATCTTGCGGGTCACGAAGGTCTCGCCGCGGCGGGGCGACTCGTGGTTGAAGAGGATTCCGGAGACGGCGAAGAGATCGTAACTCTCCCGGTAGTTGATGGTGATCCAGTGACCGTAAACCTTGGCCACGCCATAGGGGCTGCGGGGATAAAACGGAGTGGTCTCGCTCTGGGGGGTCTCCATAACCTTCCCGAACATCTCGCTCGAGGAGGCCTGGTAGAAGCGGATCTTCGGGTTGACCAGCCGGATCGCCTCGAGCATCTTGGTCACCCCGAGACCGGTCACCTCGCCGGTCAGGACCGGCTGATCCCAGGAAGCGGGGACGAAAGACTGCGCCCCCAGGTTATAGACCTCGTCGGGGGCGGAAACTTCCAAGGCCTTGATCAAAGAATTCTGGTCGATCAGGTCGCCGGAAATCAGTTCCAGGCCTTCTTGCAGAAGATGATCGAGCCGTTCGGTGGTAATGGTGCTGGATCGGCGCTGCAGGCCGAAAACCCGGTAGCCCTTCCCCATCAGGAATTCGGTCAGGTAGGAACCATCCTGGCCGGTGATGCCGGTAATCAAAGCCTTTTTGGTCATTTGTCCTCCCGGTTAAACTCTTCAAAATTATTCATAGATACAATGTTTTTCTGATAAAACGGTTCCCGGTGGGGGGCCGGGAAGAACTCTTGCCCCGATTCCAGCCGGAGAGTAAAGTACCACCGGCTATTTTAACCGCCGGTCGATATTACTTGAAGGGCCGGGGAAATCAAAGAGGAAAGATACCTTGGAAGATTACTGCCGCAAGATCCTCCGGTTGAAGAACCCGATAATGGAATACGACTGGGGATCGAAGACCTTCATTCCCGACCTGCTGGGTCTCCCCTCCCCCGCCCCCGCCCCGGCGGCGGAACTCTGGATGGGATCCCATCCCCGGGCTCCCTCCCGGGCGGAGATTGCCGGCCGGGAAGTCCCCCTCAACCGATTGATCCGGGACGATCCGGAAGGTTCTCTCGGGCGGCGAGCGCTGGAACGGTTCGGGGATAAGCTTCCATTCCTGTTAAAAGTCCTGGCCGTCGAACGACCCCTGTCGATCCAGGCCCACCCCGACCGGGACCAGGCCCGGGCTGGCTACCGCCGGGAAGAGTCCGCCGGGATCCCGGTCGACTCCCCCTCCCGCAACTACCGGGACCCCGAACCGAAACCGGAACTCATCTGCGCCCTGACCCCCTTTGAGGCCCTCTGCGGATTCCGAGACCCGGACGAGATCGCCGCCTTCATCTCCGGCCTGGCCCCGGCCTACCTCTGGCCGGAAGCGGCCGGTTTCCTCGATGACCCGGGCGAAGACCGGATCCGGCTTCTCTTCGGTTCCCTGCTCGCTCTCCCCGAAACGGGAAAAAATTCCCTGATCGCCCGGCTCGCCGAACTGGCCGAGGGGAAGGGGAAAGCCCCCACCGTCCCGGACGCGGTCCGCGACCTGGTCCTCCGGCTCCTTGATCTCCACCCGGATGACCCCGGGGCCCTCGCTCCGCTCTTCCTCAATCTCGTCCGGATCCAGCCCGGGGAAGCCATCTTTCTCGCTCCCGGGGTCCTCCACGCCTATCTTCGTGGAGCCGGGATGGAGATAATGGCGGGGTCGGATAACGTCCTCAGAGGAGGTTTGACCGCCAAGCACGTCGACGGCGGCGAACTGGCGGATATCCTCAGCTGCCGGTGCGGTCCGGTGGCGCCCGGAAGGGCGGAATCCGGGGAGGGCGGCGAGTTCATCTACCGGTCCCCGGCTGAAGAGTACCAGCTTTCCCGGATCATTCCCGGACCCGGGATTTCCTTCCATTCCGGTCGGCGACGGGGGCCGGAAATCGTCTTCTGTTACCGGGGGCGGGCGGCGGCGAAAGGGAAAGCCCGGCCGCCGGTCGAACTGACCCGGGGGGATTCAATCTTCATCCCCTTCGGGGCCGGAGAATATTCTCTCGGCGGGGAAGCCATTCTCTTCCGGGCCGCCCTGCCGCCCCGGAAGGGGGATTCATAATTCGCGAGCGCCGGCCAAAGACGCGTAAAATTCATCTTGACTTCGCCGCGGTTTTTGGTACTCTGCCTTTTTATCATAGTCCGGTGGGGACATTATAACCAATCTAATTCGGTGTCGAAGACACCGAATTAACAATCACAATCTTTCCAGTACAAGGAGGAAAGGAAATGGCCAAGAAGACCAAGAAAGACATTATCGCCCAGATCGCCAAGGACGCGGATATCAGCAAGAAGGCTGCCGAAGCCGCCTACGGTTCCCTGGTCGCCCAGGTTTACAAGGGCGCCAAGAGCAAGGAAGGGATCACCCTTCCCGGCCTGGGGAAGTTCGTCACGGTCCGCCGGAAAGCCCGGAGCGGCCGCAACCCGGCCACCGGCGAAAAGATCAAGATCCCGGCCAAGACCGTGGTGAAGTTCAAGGTCTCCAAGGCCGCCCAGGACGCCGTGGTGTAACCCTGGACCGACCGGAAAAAGGCCGCGGCAGCAATGCCGCGGCCTTTTTTTATCTGCCAGCGCCGGCCGCCAGGCGGCGGAGCCGGCCGGCCAATTCCCCGGTGAGCCGCCGGGCCCTAAACCGCCATTCCCACTGTCCGGTCGCCCGCCCGGGGATATTCATCCTCCCCGCACTCCCTTCACCCAGAGGCTCCTGGAAGGGGACAACCGCCGTGTCGGCCGGCGAACGGAAGACGGCTTCGATCATCCCCCAGTGAATCTCCCGGGCGCCGACCCCGAGAAACTCCCTGACCTCTTTCTTCTTACCCGGCTTCAGCGACCGGTACCAACCCCGGCAGGTGTCGTTATCGTGGAGGCCCGTGTAATAAGCACAGTTTTCCGGGACCATCCCCGGGTGATGGTAACTCCCCGGCCCGCCCTC